>Ga0210059_1001517_pt1 | contig 35130 bp, 19 predicted proteins | sample Ectturendosymbi2_FD_188042 | JGI IMG/M metagenome (GOLD analysis project Ga0210059, IMG submission 188042) | Ecteinascidia turbinata endosymbiont from Florida, USA - Sample 2 (SPAdes) (version 2) | ecosystem: Host-associated > Tunicates > Ascidians > Unclassified | place: Key West, Florida... | reverse complement strand
CTGATCAAAACAAAAGTGTCCACAACTGTTGTGTCCCACACCAGGCTCCGGCCTCTGTACCAGGGGCCCAAAGTCAGGCCATCCGGCCTCCTTCCATCATTAGTCAGGCAGACAGGCTCCAAGGTAGAGGGGAGACCAATGCGAGTCAATGACCTCTTGAGCATGGAGTTGATGGCTGAATGCCTTGGGAAGCAGCCTGCATTTTTAGTACAGGAGAGGCCATGGAGCCCCAGCTCATCAACAATTTTGCCGCAGCATTTTGTGCTTTCAAAGATTTTGGCAGCAGTTCGGAGGGCGATTGCAATAAAACGGAGCTCATCAGGACTGAGCAAGTTTCCAACACTGGCAATTGGGAACGCTTCTAACCAGGCAGCAGTGTGACTCTCTTGTGCAGCAAGTAACTGACAGTGGTTCCAAGGGTTATTGGTGTTTAGCAGGGAATTGAGTGTATCCCTGCAGGCGAGGTCATCCCAGGCTGCTTGTATTCCCTTTTCTAGTGGTGATGAATCATGGTGTTTGGACCAATCGTCAATTGCGTCGTTTACATCCCCATAAGGGGTTTCCAGGTTGAGAGAGGGAAGTAAACGGTTGACGAGGCTTTTACAGGCATGAGACGATGACAGGAAACATGGCAGGGATAGGTCTGCCGCAGAACGAAAGCCCAGGCGTGCATGTCTGACTGGTAGGGATGCTTGTGACCAGTTTTCTTCTCCAAAAGACACATTGCATATTTTTTCCATGTTGGTTTTTATGGCTGTGTCGAACACCTCCAGCTCCTCTTTGCGCTTGAAGCATCGCATGGTGCACTTCGCAGTAGGTATATATGAGTTTGGGGATTGAGAGGCAGTTTTTTAATATGAAAAATGCTTGATGTGGCTCTATTAGCTCTAAGGTTTTCAATGATGTTGCCAAGCATTTTAGTTTCTGGCTCTAGATGTAGTGGGGTGGAATCCTGATGCAGAGGGGATCCTAATAACTGCCATGATACTGTAGATTGGGAGCAGGGATTGAGATGGATGGGAATACATCCTGGAAAAGCTTAGTTGTTTGGGATCGCGCTTGGCTGGTTGTGTTGTTGACTATGAGCAGCACACATTTAGAGTTATTTATTTTTAGGCCAACTGAGGATAGTCCATTCCTAATGATGGCAGCATTACTGAGCAAGATCTGCGGGTCACCACCGATAAATCCGTCATCAAGGTACCAAACAGACACAAAATATATACACATGATTTTACATTGGTGGATCAGGTCTGGATCGGACTGATGATTTTCAAAAATTTTGCAGATCAGGACTGGATCAGATTCAATTTTATCAGGATTGGACTCGGACTGAAAAATTTCACAGTCCGCTCATCTCTGTTCCCTACGTCCCTTTTCCCCTACAATTAGGGTTGCCCCTTTCTTTGCTATTTTTGACAGCCAAACTTCATTCATGTTATGCTAAGGAGTTTGGGACTGAGTTGGTAGAAAGTGTTGGGGTAAGGAAAAAAACTTTGTGTTTGATATGCATGTTATTGTGCATATCACACAAACATAATATTATTGTTTCGATGATGTCACCATCTGCCCTCAACCATAGTGCCATCTTTTTGTGAAATTGGTAAAATGGGAGGCAAATTATGGAAATGATATATTGGTTACCATGGCCCAAGTGGTTTTATGGCAGTTGCATAGTACTGTGCTAGTACTTGACATTGATTACTAGGTATTTGGTTTTTCACTAAGTTCACAAAACTTTAGTGTGCTTTGTCAAAGTGGTAGGGCTGCGCCCTACAATGACCCGAAAGTATGCGTAAATCATACCGTTGTTTGTCATGTACATTTCGATAGCATTTAAATTTTGCACATGTCATCTTGCATCATATCTTGGCAGAATAATTCACTTAAATATCCCAACGTATATTGCTTGCAGTACACAAGTTAGAGGTACAGTAGAATTTGCCTAATTCATCACCTCAAAGGGATTTGAAAAAAGTGACAATTTAGGCAAAGTGACGAATTATGCAAACAGGTGAAAGCTCTATCATAGCAGCTCATATACTTTATCTACTAACTCGTATACATAGTGCTTTTATTTCCAGTAAAATACAAGTTTATGATGTTATGGTTGAATACAACAATACACATGGAACACAAATCATGTAATACTGGTACACAGACAATATTAAATGAAGTTGGTGCAAGTCAAATGGCTAATTCGCAAAAACTAAATAACGATATGGCATCTTCAACTCCTAATTTGCAAAAAAGTGTAATTTTGTTTTGTTTTAACGGTTTCTCTTGCCAGTATGTTCTGCTGCATTTTGGACACATTGCTTAAGTTTAACATTGTATCGCTGATTATATTATGTTCTGAAATAGCGATCTAATGTCTTTAGTGCTTCCAATGCTATAAAAGGGGTAGGCTCAGGTTCATTGAGACAGTTTTCATCATTGTCATCTTCTTCATCGTCTGCAGGAACTTTGCTTGCTGCAAAATCATTTATTATGCTGCTTTCTGTGATAGTCTTGCACGTAATCAGGCTTGCATCACCTTCCATATACAGGCTCATTGGCAGTTTCTTGGTTTTCTTCTGATGTTGAAGCAAAGTAGACTTTAGCAAAGCAGTTTTGAATAGACTTTTCAGAGACAGAAATCCAAGCTTTATGGAGAGGCTTCTTAGCTTCCAAAACATAAGACTCTTTTCCTCAAAAGCAAGAAGGCATATTTCAGTTAGATTTTTCCTATAGCCTAGTGTGCTTTTAAAAAACAGATTACCCTAGCATCCATCATTTGGGTTTTGGCAGTAGTGTTACGAGGCAAGAACACCAGCTTAAAATTTGTCAGGCCATGCAAGGCAGGGTGAGCTGTACAAGTGTCAACAACCAGTGCAATTTTTCTGTTATTGTTCATTTTTATGTCAAGTTTCTTAACCCATGTTTTGAAAATGGTCGACATCATCCAAGCTTTCAAGTTGGTTAGGTAAGGGAGTGGTTTTACAAAGTTTTTTTTTTACATTTTTAAAGCATTCTTGTTTGCTGCCTTGCCAATAACAAGCAGGGGCAAGTTTTTCACCTACCATGCTGGCTGCACTAACACATTTCATTTGTCTTTTTGAGTGTTTACCACCAGCACAGGTTTCGTTTACCACTAGGACAGGTTTCGTGCGAGCCACTTCACATAAGGAAATTTATTGTGGGCCACAAATGCTTTTTGTGATGTAACAAATCCCTTGATTTTGATAAGTTTTATGTGATAACACGAGGTGATAATGAGTCCTATAGTTGCACACAGTGTTGCCAACTTTTATGGATGTAAACCAAATCTAAAAAATCGACATATTTTTGAAGCATTTGTTCAAGCTTTTGGGTGGTAGGCCCATAACAGAAACAACAGGTATAATTTTGGTGTGTTTTGATGGCAAATATTCTTGAGGCTATAAAAAATACAAAAATTTAAAAAGTCTGCTTACGAAATCGTTACACCACGGGCCATTTAAACAACCTCGTGGCCACGGGTTGGGCAGCCTTGGTCTGCACCATTAATACACCACGGGCCATTTAAACAACCTCGTGGCCCACGGGTTGGGCAGCCTTGGTCTGCACCATTAACAGACGCTGCTTCGCCATGTAATTTTTTGCATGAAACTTCTTCTCACAAGTTCCATTAGTTTATCCAGTTTATGTCTAACTTATCAACATTGTCATAGCCACAGATTCTGGCGAAATGTTGAACTTTTAAGAGAATCATTCCTCTGCTGACTGGTATTTTTTAATCTCTTGCACTATGAAACCATTTTAGCAGAGGCTTATCCATGTCATTAAATGCATGTTGCCAGTTTCTTTTTCTTTCAGAATTGCACCCTGCTTTAAATTTAGAGATTATATTCTCTTTATTTTTGCATCAGTCATTCAGAGTAGTTCTTGCAATATTAAGGTCCTTTGCTAACCGTGTCACATTAACATTTTCTTGCCTTAGCTTGCATGCAATTTAGTATTTTTCTTTAAGCAACAAGCTTACGTACTTCAATCTTTTGTTCAACATTGCTGCACTGTATTTTTTTTATGTAACTTCACTAGTGGCAACAATCCTGATATGAACTGGAGAAAGCGCCACCCTCAATCGAAATTTTAATTGGGAAAACTATTTTATCGCTTAGATTAAACTCTTAATTTCATTACGTAGTTTTTTTTTCATTACGTATTTAGATTAAACTCTTAATTTCAGTACGTAGTTTTTCCATTTGTTTCATATGTCAACTTTTTCGTAGGAATGAAGATGTGTAACACACAACTAGTTTCCTTACACAATAAATTGTGATTGATTTGCTTGGTGTTGGTCACTGCTGTAACTTAACTATTATTCTTGGAGTATCTGAATCATTACCATAAGCTTTACCACATTGGGTGCAGTGCTGTCACATCATGTCTTATACCTAACAGTGCGAATCGGTGTTGCAAAGCAGCGTGATTTCTGGCTGCAAATTACTTACGTAACACAAGAAGTGGCATCTGGCCTGAAACTGGATTGTGGTATTCAGTTTATCTTTTGACCATAACATACAAACCAGAGAGCTATGAAAAAATCTGAGGCATTATGTGAAAGCTTATTTCATACCACTTGCAATGATGTCATTTTTTACTTCTGCGATGTCACTGTGATGTATTACAGCATGGCAACCACAGCTCCCTAGTTGGTACAGGCTATTCAAAAAAATGTTGCAAAACCACTTGCAAGCAACTTTGTTAAAAATCAGGTATTGCAATCAATACAAGTTCTTTCAAAATGATTTGTTAACAGTAGACCTCAATATCTATCGTTTTCTCTGCCTGCAACACGAGCGCAGAATACAATGAATTGTAATATGCCAATAAAAACAATGAATTTTGATATGCTTAGAAAACAAGGAATGGTGTAAGACACAAAAGGGAAATTACACATGTTTGAAGGTGTTAATTTTGTGGAAACATGTTATCACGCACGGTGAAACTCCACATACAACGCAGCATAGTGTCTTTGCGTTTGTCACATTTCCTGCATAGTTCGTACCTTCGATGAGCCCTTCTCGAGGCTATTACTAGAATGTCAGCATTTTCCACACTGAGACTATTCATTTTTATACCTGAAATAAATTGTATTTTTCCTGATACGTCCAAGTATTATTAAAAGTTTAGCAGCACAAAACTTACTGCAAGCCAACAACATTGGATTTAAATGTGAAGGGTTTTATATCTCTGTATTGTTTCAAACTGCTCCTCCGCTTATCTTTTCATTCTCTTAGTTGTGCAAACCCAACTGAAAAAAGCTTTGCAAATACCTCAGACCAGTCACGAACCGCCTGTGTGATCAATTCGGTAGTAGGTGAAAGTTTCTTACAGCACTTTTAAAGCGTATTTTCTTATGTGGGATCACAGCCTGTTGCACGCGGCAACACGTGCGTCACAACATGAAACGTCACTATGTTACACCCAACATGTTAAAGGAACTTACTATGTGAAGGATCTAGTAAAATTGTTACCAAGTTAATATGAACCTAATAGAAAGGTATTGCTAACATGAGCTTATTAAGTGTTGAGATCAAAGAGCCTGAGTGAAAGGCACGCACAGGTGGTTTCTATTGTTGCTTGCTGCCACAATGTGGTATGAGATCACTATCTTGTTGCTTGTTCATGCCACTTAAATATGGGTGTTATTTTTAGCGTGCATCCTGTTCATTGTGCATCCAACAACCTGCCTACTGACTGGTTGCAACAACATCCCCTGGACTTTGTTTGCAATGAACTGCACCAATCACACCCTCTTTTTGTGAAGGTTCCAGCTGGCTTGGCTTTGCATCCTAGTCACAGCACCATTTTGTAGCGATCAGAGCCCCGGCGGCAAGTGCACAAAGCTTTACACTGGGCAGCAAGCAACAAGAGAGATCACCTGAAGCGATCATTCTTTGCTTGTTTTGTAGCACTTATATATGGGTGCCATTCTCAGAGCGTACATAACATTTGTGCTGCATCGTGCTTCCAACACTACCTTCTGAGAGGCTGTAACAATAGAATAATCAGTGTAGTGAAAATTTTTTAAATACTAACAAAAAGTAACAATCATAGGGAAAATATCATTGACACATCAGCGAGTAATAGGTCCAAAACATGGTTTGTTTCCACAAATAATGTGCAATTTATCATGTTCATCTCAAAACTTGGTTCACCTCATTGATGCCAGACTGATTATCTCTGATATAACTGGTATATCTGAAAAGAATACAATTTTATAGTTTCAAACAGTTGGCTTTAGTTACTGGCGCTGTTTGTTGCTATAGCTCAAAAAAGAAAGCATACAAATTACTTAATGTTTCAAACTCGACGTATGTGGTTTTGTAATGGTACTGGTATGCTCTGTTTTTACTGTTCTAGGTCTCATACATTCATTTAGTGTGGCATCATGTGCAGTCTACTGGCAGAAGTGGTTGTGATATTTCCAATTAATATTTTGTTTTTGACAGCATTTTTGTTTCTGTGCACTGTTTTGAACATAGCCTATAGAAAAAAAATCTTGCTATAGAAAAAAACCTTGCTTAGCATTTTCTCCAGTTAAACATTTGTGTGTCTGGGTCTGGAAGGAGTGAGCAAATCCAACTTGGTTTTTCTAACATTGGCTGTGTAGGAGATAAGATATGGATGATCTGGGTAAGTAAGTGTTTAACATTGAGTGTTGGTAGTTACTCACATGTTGTGATTTATAGTCTTATGTACCATCTGTATACACCCTTGATATAACCAGGCATCAGACACTTGTAATTGGAATGTTAATTTTCTTGTACAACAGAAGTAAAAAAGAAAAACAGTGAAGTGCTACATGACTATTCAGAATGAAATATCATTCTCTGTTGGCACAGTGCATTGCTTCATTGATTGTACATAAACAGTTTTGCTTGGTACTAAAGCTCGACTGATGTATTGGTACACTGATATATATTGGCCGATATGACAAGTTGATGATGTATCGTATCGGTAAAAATCCGCCGATATATATTGGCAATATATGCTCATAAAAGTGTTGCGCTGTTGCTCTGCATTGAGCGTTCGAAAACCCAAGTTGCTACTTTGTCTCTGACCCTTATTGATTAACATAAATGCACTGTCCTGTTCCTAGCACACAGTGCCTTCACACATACAGACCGTTGTGCAACAGCTCCGACAAAACACTCTATGATATAACATTTACTCATAGGTTTGGGAGCAGTAAGCAGATGATTGCCTGCGAACAAAATAGGTTACGTGCTTTTGTGTTGAACAAAATAGGTTACGTGCTTTTGTGTTCTGCGAACAAAATAGGTTACGTGCATCTTTATCCATTTGCTATTTGCAGGACAGATACCAGGCTATGTACCAACATGGGTCTCGCATCTGTTGGATACTGGCTGTAATCTTTTTCTCTTGAAATTTTGTATATTTGCATATGAACATTATGAAGAGAAAAAGCAGACTTAACAATTTACACTCTTGTTTGGGCTTCATTTGAAAGGTGTTTCATGAAACTGGTGTTAAACATGGCAACTCTAAAAAACTGCGTGATATTCCGCACATTTATTCAGGAAAACCATCTCTGACCAAAAGTGTTAAGGAAGTCCTTTCTTTGTTATTATTGCACATAGTTGTAGTCAGTCTTTTCTTGTTCATTCGTAATCATAATTGCCATGCTCCCATTGCTAATATGTTACAAACATGATTTTGTTGAAAATTTTTCGATATTCAGTACCTAAATGTAGCAACCTATTTGAGTTGTAGGATCATTTTGAAGATCTTTCAGAGCTTGTTGAGTGCTTCTTTCTCTTACTAAGGGTTACAAAGAGTGCCACTGCAAAATTTATTGTGACTGTAGAACTTGTTGAAACTGTTTCTTTTGACAACTTCGCAATTGTTTATTTTGAATCTAAATATTCGAAAAAACTCTGATTTTTTTATTCAAATACTGAAGAATTGGAATCCCTAGGATTCAATATTCTATTATATGCATCCTTACACACAAGCAATACCAAAAACACACAAAAACTGAAAAATTGCATCAACAACTACTGCAGAGCTTATAAAAAAAAGTGTTGCGTAGTGGTTAAAAAATCAAATTGTCCAAAGCATCAGACATACTAAGTGAGCAGATAAAATGTTGGATAAAGACACACTTTCCTAAAGAAATGCATAAAGTGCGTTTAATCATGGCATCGGACATCCTGACAAAATACATGATGTTAGTAAGCACATTCCTGGGATGTATCGCAAAATTCAATAGTTCTTGTTAGAACCGTGTGCACTCAATATCAGATGGTGTGATTTGTTCCTCAACTGGCAAACATAAATAGACATGCAATAGGCACAAAACAATGTTTGTTAATGCAGTTGAGCACTGAGTGAAGGTTTCTCTGAGCCTGTTTGCTGGTGGTTTCACTTGTATCTGATTGTCATCTTTCAGTGAGCCATGGAGCTATACACCAAGGTATTTGATTCATTCAGAAAGTTCCAAAATCACACCATTTGGATGAAAATGAGTTGCTGCAGTCTGCTTATACTTTTTCAGAGGAAAAACTACACTAACAGCCTTTCTGCAGTTAAAAATAAATTTGAATTCAGCATCATAGTGACAGGATATATCAAAACACATTGAAGACCACGAATGTTGTGGTTAAACTCACATATCATCAGCATATAGTGGCTGATTCACAATCACAGATTTCTGTTTTATTTGATCCCAGCTGAACTGAGGGCTCATAAAGGTAAACAGCAGGTAGATGTGGTCTCAAACCTCCTTGTCTAACCCCATCACAGTGAAGGGGCTGAAAGGCAAACATCTCATTTTGCATTTTGGTCTGGTTCCCATACCAACTCATCAACACTCTTACTATACACATATGTGTGATTTGCTTAATTAGTGTTTTGGAGAGCAGAATGTGATTACTTTTGTAAAATGCCTTGCATATATCAAAGAACATTGAAAACACTGGGGTGCCTTTGTTTAATAGGTCACAGTCTGTTTGATAAGAGTTACACACATTTCAGTGTTGTAGCTTGAAGCCAATGTGGTTGTCAATGGTGGTAATGACTGGTCAAATGCAAGATAATAGTGAAGTAAAACAAATAACATTCAAATAAGTTGAAATAACTGCTGCAAGAGAAATAGGGCTAAGATTGCTAGCATTACTAATGCCACCATTATTTTTACTAAGAGGTGCAACAGCAGTATCCGTGCATTCTTGTGGGGTTGTGCCATGCATTAAACATATGTTGAAAAGACCACAAAGGCATACACATGCACTGGACCAGCATATGTGCAACCATTGTACAAAACCATGAGAACAAGTGTTGCAAAATTTATTGCATGATTAGTATCTTTTGAAGACAGGTTTGTGTGAAATGTCTTGAAATTGTTTTGTGGTTTCCATTAAAGCATAATCTCCAAAAACAGATTGCACCTTCAGCACACTGGACACAGCAGTCCACACAGATGCATACAGCCAAAAATTATATTACACGACCCACATATTAGGCTTCTTTAATTTGTAGTTAATGCATATTAGATGTTACTTAAAAGCTTTTGGGACATTTTGACAAGTGTAACTGAGATGAACGCTTGTTTCAAATCAGAGGTGGGGAACCTGCGGCTGGTGGGCCAAATGCAGCCTGCGTAAGCATTTGATATTGCCCACATCAAAATTTTTGTTACCCAAGTTTGAGTACAACATCATGTCAAAACAAAGCTCCATGATAAACAAGTAGTTACAGTAGATAGTAAGTCAAGAGAAGCCACTCTTCACAGTCAGATAACGGTAGAATTTTAAGATAAAATTAATTAATTTTGCAGCCCATCCGCAATAATGCACATTTCATGCATCCTGTGATAGTAATTAGGTTCCCCACCCCTGTTTTAAGTAAAGGCAATGAATTACTGCTGCAAAATTAGGCTGGCTGTTTAAAATCAGGCTACACTTAGAAAACCTGAAATTTGGTTCCAAATAATATAAGTGACTTTAAATGCTCCAAGAACCATATTGATTATAATGCAAAGGAATTTAGAGAGCATATCCAGTGCCATTAAGTCTTTCAGAGTGATGTGATACATCTCAAGTAGGTTTAGCAAACTTCATAGCCTTAGGCTTGTGCTGTTGGTATTTTGATGTAGAGTGTGAAGAATAGATGCAGAAATGTTTCATGTACATGTAATCCCATTTCCTCACAATAACACCTTATGCATCAGTTTTTTCGTTCGTTGGAAATTTTGAGGTTTGTCATTTTCCATCAGTGTGCTTCTATGTCAGTTGTATAGCTTTTTGTTTTGTAACTTTGTATTCTGAATACATCTGTTGAATAAAAGCTATGCTGAAAGTTTATTCTGTACCCACTGCCAGCCTTGTGTGTTATGGACTGAGCACAATGCATAGCAATGTAAGATTAATGAGAACCTGTTGTCAATATCTGTTTGTGACTGTGTATCTTTGGCCAACTTCCTGAGCATCATTGGGGGAAATACCTTTGAAATTTGTGTGTAAAGATATGAAATTTAGCACAATTAAAATTTTCCATGGCATCAAATTGTCCACTATGCACTTTGTATTTTATTAATTTTAGACAGACATTTTTGAACAAAAGGTTAGTGTTTGATGGTAGGACTAGCAGTTGACGTCTTTTCTAAACGCGAAAGTAAAGCCAAAGTTTTTATACATTGTTTGCATATTTTCTTGTAGTGTTAGTAAACAATCGAGTCTTGCGTTTCATCGCGGTTGTTTCTCAGGCAGTGATCGCGTTTTATCAAGTCTCGTCAAAATTACGTTTGTGTTATGGCTGATTGAATTCGAGGAATGTGCTCGGCTGGTGCGTCATGCTGGCTGCGTCGGTTACAACCGCACAGAGGACCCTACAAGGCGTTTTGGCGAAAAATTTCGAACGCACTCCATTTATGCTCAAGCGTTGATCGGCACTTTATCGATGTACTGTGCAACAGCGAATGCGGAAATCTTGAAAACGTTACGGCGGCGCCTTAGCGTGTTTGCATCAAATGAATGTTGTTGCCAACGTCCTTCCGGTATATTTCATCACAGTGAAGAAGGTGCACTACGGTTAAGGTGAATAGTTGTCAACACCGTGTTTGTTGAAGCGTGATGCGAAGGGCACTGCATGTACGCTAAGCCGGTTTGTAATGAGATTTCCTTGGGTGAAGGAAACTGTAAGAGTGCTAAGTAGTTGATGTCGATTCAGTGATGTTGCAACCAAGATGTTGGCTTGTTATTTTGTTGATCATGAAACGTGAGCGCAATTTAACCAAGCAGTATAAGAAAACGTGCACCGTTATATTAACCACAATGTTTACCTAGACGTGTGTGCCTGAGCCAAGCCTATTGCGTTATGGGGTTCACGGTCAGTGACCAGGCGTTTCGGCTAATTGGTTTTGATAGAAAGTGAATTAGGGTAACCGAGGGAAAGTGGAGAAATTTTGGCCGAGGCAAAAGGATTGATTGAGTATAAGGTTATTAGCCAGTACGTCACAGCTGATCTATATATGGCCTTCAATTAAGGCAGCATTTATGTCAAGTTCATTTTGTTCAGCTACAACACCCAACCCTTCCTGCTACTCTTTTGCTTGATGTTGAAACGTTCATGTATTCGCCCCTGGATATGGTTTTTCGCTGAAACACTTCGGTCATTTGTCCCGTAATAGTAGTAAAACTTGCCGTAACAGTATTTACTAGCTTGCCTTTTCAGACGTTATGATCGTCTGAGTCATTGAAAAAATTCGAAGAATGACCGAAGAAATATACTCAGATTCGCCCTGAGTGAAAACAAATGTTCTGCTTATTGTTTTAGTGTCGATTTTTGAAGCTCATGATAAGTTGTTGTTTTGGGCTGCCTGTATTCTGCCAAATTGCACAATCCTCAACCTTTTTTGCCTGAAGCAGTCCAAACTGAAAATTCCTTTTAGGTTCATAGTAGTGTGCTCTTGTGGCGCTGAAATTAGTTATAATGGTGTACCACGCTCAATTAAAAATATGCGTTGGCAGTGAATGTTATCGGCGTCATTGACCTTTCACAATCTGCTGAACAACCGACAACAATAAAATAAGCACATGCAAGTATTCTCACTCCGCATTCTCTTTCCAGTATGCACTTCAACGTTGAAACCATGTTATTGAGATTAAGCGAACAATACGATTGTTAGTGCTGAAGTGAAGTTGATTGATTACCATGTTGACTACTTTTTATGAACATAAAAAACGTTTTATTTCGAGAAATTTTCACTCTCTTTGAAATGTAACGTCGGTGTTAACCTCGCATTGGTTTGGATTTTAATAACACATTTGTGTATGTGACATGAATTTCAAAGTCTGATTGTTTGGTGCCTTTAGTATGTTCAGAGCTGTCGGTGTGGACTTTTCCACGCCAGATGAAACCTCTTTTCTGCGTAGTAAAGCGTGCTGTCGATTACTAACACGTGAATTTGATCATCACAAGTCATGATTTGTCTAACGTGGATTATGCACCAAAACTATCCCCTTTCGTGTGATAAGAAACCTGGGCTATCAACGATTATGTCCAAATTGTATTTGTCGTCGACGACAGGCCTGTAAAGAAGGTGTTCCTGGGTTGACAACTGCCATATCAAACTTGGGTTATTAACAACAATAAGTTTATCGATAAAACCTTTCGAATATCCGTAGCGCTTTCTCTATTCAGTTTTCGTAGCTCCTTTTTTCCCTCAAAGTAGTTTATGCGGTAAACACAGTGTCGCATCACTTACGTGTCAATCATGCATGTTTCGCGCATATCTTACACAGCCAACAGCTATTGGTTTTACGCGTGTGTCTAATTTTCAGCAGCAAAATCGTGTAAGAGCAAAAAAACAAGGCAGCTTGCGTTGCGCTCAGGTGAAGAGCTTGAACATCGTTGTGCAGAGTTCCACATAACTAACGGTTAAAAGCGCCTGAACACAATTAAGTGGTAAACATTACTCATGAAACTCCTTGAGTTGCAAGCCCAGATTCAGACACATTCCATTCTTTCTGTCAATAACGTCGTAACGCGCAAGCGGTACTGCTTCACATAGCTTTATGCTTATATCTGTTGTAAATTGCAGCGTTGCATCTCACTAAGACTACGCGCAGACTGATGATCAACTGAGTTAAGGAAAAATTGAGTAACGAAATTTTATTAGAAACACCAAGCATTTCTTCTGACGGTGACTTGTGAAAATTACGTGCCTAAGAAAAAATGAAAAATGTTGTAACGCTCTAGTTGTGAATATCAGCTGCTTGAAAGGAAGCTTAAAACAATATATCACTGTCACTGTCTAACGAGTGGTGTTACAGGTAAAGAATCGACGAAGTTATACCTTCGTGGAGTGCTCTTTTTTTGCTGGGTATGTGTAGCCTCTGATAGTGAAGCAAAGAGTTCTCTTTTGCTAATGGATTCTAATATCGTGTGTTGAACGCCGTCTGTGGTGTAAATCGTTCTTGAGAGTACTTTTCGGTCTGCAGTTAAAATATTCTATTCAGTATCCCTGGACAATTAGTTTTCTGTGTGAGCGTAGATTGCAACAACGACAGCTTCAGGATTTCCGGATTTCTGTTATTTTAGGTTTTGGCTCAGCCCCGTATTTTGCTTAGGGCATGGACTATGGTTGTCGGAAAAAAAGATACGTAAGAGGGCGTTTGTTACTAGTTGCAAAGGGGTTGGTGGGAAAAATAGCTACTTTCTTGCAGGTGTGATCTACAAAAAATGTGTTTAGAAGTGTCGTGCGGATGGTACTTTTGGCAGTGCTGTGCATGCGTAAAATTGTGAAAACATGTCGGATATCGTTTAAGTGCAGGAATATGAAGAGTGAAAAGCTCACAAACTGTTGACGTAGTACATAGCAATTGCACTTGTGTTTTTGGCTCTGTAGAACAGGTCACGTGGAAAGATGTGTCTTCGACCTCCTGGTAAATAATAAAAGCAGTCTTTAGACGGCACCGTGTGGATATGTTTTGCAATAAAAGAAGTAGCTAAGAATAATTTATTTTAACCTGAGAATATGTAGCAAAACATAAACACAGAATGGTCGTCTCTTTGAATAACACGTAGTAAACGATTACTCCTTCATTTGTTTACAATAACCAGGTGAAAATGTCAAGTTTTGCGACCTAGGTTTAACTCAGGAGCGTGAACTAGAGGTCGCCCATTTCAATCTAACGCTGCCGTAACAAATATACGACTTGGAAGAAGCCGTGATGTTAAACGCTCAGTGCGGAGTCACAGCCGCTTTTTACAAACAACCTTGTTGAAATGTTTGCTTTGATATATGTTAGCAATAGTCCGCACTTCGTCAAGCGCACCTGGTTGTCAGTCATGGCCACAAGACAAAGTAGTGTATCGTGTTCGTGTGCAGTTTTCTGTTGTCTTCCAGCAAAACGCGACAGCGATTGTGAATTTGCCTTCACGCAGTGCGAAATGTGTGGCATAGCGCCGGCGATGCGAACGGAGTTTGTGAGAAGCTTGATAAAGAAAGTACCATAGTTTGTTTTGCAAAATTCCAATTCGTCGAAATGCCTCTTGGTTTAGGACCCCTCGTCCGAACAAACATCAGGCTTCGGGGTGTTGGACAGGAAAGGTTTCCTGTTATGTACTGGCCACGACCAAGTTTCGTCTGAGAACTCAAAAATGCTACACGTGTTAAACATTGACAAGCTTGTTTAAATTTCAGTCAAAGCATGAAACTTCACTTCACTAAAACTGCATTATAAAAAATGTTCAGTGTAGTAGATTTTCACTTATGGCCATGTGTCTTCACTCGTTAGCACAGCAGTACGCATGTGCCATTCTCTACATACGGGGAAACCTCTTATTTTGTTAGTCACGCACTTTATATCGCATTTAGAGATCTCGCTTTGAAAGCATTTGCTGAATCGCGTTTCTGAGAGTGTGAAACTATCACGGAGGATCCGTAAAAGATCAAATTTATGGGAGCTTTTAACCGTATCTGAACTGCTGTTTTTTTTAAGACGCTTTGTTGCAAGATCTCCAAGCTACGATACCTCAACCAACAAATATCGGGCCGACCAAAGGTGAACAAGAGGATGAATTAATATCTGACCCAATGATGCAGGTAAGCTGCCTAAGGCCTTGTGTTTATTTTTACTGACGGCCACCGCTGTGCCAATTGTACCTCCCTTTGTGGCCACGTTAATTTACGCTGCAACATCGAGGAGGCAAAAAATCATAAATCACATGAAGTGAAACTGCGTCCTTGCATGTAACAACTTCAGCTATTTATTATATTCGAGTATATGTCTATATAAACATTACTTCGAAGCACAAAAAACTTACTGCTGGTTATACGTGACTGCATAACCCCTTGCCGTCATTGGCACACCTTTGTCAATGTCTTTTCAACAAATGTGCGTTATTTTGGCATTCTCGTCTTTTTGCTCAAAGTTTCTTACTTGACTAGGTACATATGAAATCACGTGACTAATGTGGTCAGTTTTCAGGTGGCGAACAATTCAGCAACTAGCATAAACTTGGTGTTCCTGCGTGGGTTGTTATACCTATTACCACCTGCATGATTCTAACTCATGTCATTATACTCTTAGCACCTGCACTATGGCATAGGTGCTAGATCAGCCTAGATACGACTAGATTTTAAGGTGGGAGCAAACCGCTTCTAAATGCCAGTACTACACAGCTGTTTGGACAAATATTTCGAAGGTAGGAACAGAAAAAACATGGCTTAGGAATCGTTTTTCCCCAGGTCGGTAGCTCTCACTGATAGCACATAGGACTTACGTAACACAGTGGTGTGCATAGTAAAGTCTGTTCGTCTTTAAGCTATACGTCCGTAGAAGCTTCTGCTATGATTGTAAAGTTTTCTGTTGTAGTGAGCCTGTCAGTTCCAGTGCATTATTACGGTTCTTGTCAGATTAGCTCCGTTACCGAGTTGTGAAACTTAGAACTGCCGAAAGCCAATGCGTTGTATTGTGTTGCATGTCTTACTACAGGGCGCTGAAATGTTTGCTTTCTTTTTGTTGCTTTGTGCAGTGTTAGAGTTGAAGATGGTCTGAAACAGGATTTGTTTGCAGAGCAACGGTGCAACTACGAACATGTCAACTCTACAGGGAAATCTAAACGAGCTTGATTCCTTATTGGAGGACCTTTGCACAACACACGACCCCAACACCAGGCCTTGTATGCAGTTTGTGATTTGATGTTTTCGTCGCGATTTTAACGTTGGCAAACCGAAAAAATTCTCGCTAATTTTGAATTTGCAGCGATAAGGACACACGAGTGTGGAATATTGTGTGCACTGAGTCTGTTTGCAACTAAAAAACGCCAGTATTGGTAAAGTTCGTGTTGAGAGATACGAGTTCCAACTTGTTTTGGTAGATTGGCTGTAACCCTGAGGTGCTCAGTTTATCCAAGAATCGACATTCTTCTGAATCCGGGCAATTGCCCCCTCCTCGAAATTTTCAAAAACATCTTTAGTTGTTAGGTACAACAACAAGTTACAATCATTTTCCCCCCGAGAGTATCAGCTGGTTACGGCCTGGTATTCTGTGAAGCTAGATGTTGGTGCCGACGTCATCCAAAATCATAAGATCGAACGAGGGTAGATGTAAGAGGTGATAGTCATTGAGTGAAACAGCAAGGAAAAGTAATTGCTTAGTTAATAGCGTTCGTCCTGTTAGGCATCAACTTTGTCACAGCTAATCTTACGTGACAACCTTTTTAAAAGGGTGTTATCAAAGGTCAGCACACCCAAAATAACGATTTTTGTGCAGCGTAGCATGCAGACACAGCTTCAGGTTTAGATGAGCGAGTTTCTTATCGTAAAACACCTATATTGAGCCTACTACTAAGTGCGCTTGGCTTACGCATGGCGTAATATCTTCTCTTGTTCACCTACATGTTATCTCTTTCGTGTTGTGATGTGACGTAATAGACTAGTGCGCACCCAGTGCACTACCGTTGAACGACTGTATAATTGCCCATGTGGGCGTTTTGTCCACTGGTCGCTACACCTCAGTGCATGAAACAGTGATATTTTGCTTGTTGGTAAATGGTTACTATGACCCCAGTGGCGTAGCCAGCCCAGAAATTTGGGGGGGGCAAAAAATTGGGAAGGGGCCAAAATTTTTGATTTTCGGCGAATAACACTATTTTGTTTGGAAAAACGCCTCTCAAAGCACACAATGACTATATTTTGTGAAATTTTTTGGGGGCATGGCCCCTTTGTCCCCCTGGCTACGCCTATGTAATGACCCTGGTTATGTTAAGTCATTTCCATCGAGGCCATCGATACGATCTGCTGCACGTGCTTCCATATAGAAAATTGTGAAAGGTGAGCAATAAAATTCGAAGTCCAGCAGAAGCAATGTGTAAGATGTTAATGAGAATAGGTGCTTTGGATTTACGATGTGCTGGTCATCAGAGCATATTGCTGAATGCTGTTTCCAAAAATAGTATATCATTTCAGAAGCATTCTTGCAGCGAGCCATATTGCAGGTACACGTTGTTCGGATAAAATGATCAGTTAACGATTTTTTAGTCCTTCGCCTGTTATGTACGTGTACGTTTGTACAAACCATAGGACATGTCCGAATTTAATAGTAATTTCGCTGAAGCCCCCTTCCTTTTTTTGCCAGTCGATTTTCGAAAAAAAAATTTAGAAAAAAAGTTGCCAATCGATTCCTTACTTACCCGCATTGTGGAGAGTACTTGAATATAGACATGTGCAAGTTTGAATCATTGCAAAAAGGTGAAAACTGAGCCCAGTCGGCTGATTCATCGAAAGCTTGCAGCAAACCTAGAGCTTTTAATTGGAGACTGAACTAATTGTACTTTTCTGCGAAACAACTTGCGTGGTATGCATCTCTACGTCACAATCAAAGTCCACTTTGTTTAGCAACAACCCCTCAATTTCCATCCGATGAAATAAGGACAAGTGTAGCTCCCAAGAAAAACGCTGTCAATATTGAAAAAATCCTGGATGGTTTGGAAAGCGATGGATCCCAGGAGTGAGTAGTGTTGCACTGTAATTGTTTCAGCTATAGTTTCTCCTGAAATAAAATTGTTGTCGGTACTGCCCAACTGCAGTTAAATTCTTGGCTTGTGTTGATAGATAAGCTTTTAGCCCGACTTTATTACCGATTGTTCTAGGCTTTTCGTGTTTGTTTGCTGATAAGTTTCTAATGCGTTGGGAAGGAATTTATTTCGGATGGTCTACGCCCTACGGATTTGTGCCACTATGCTTTTTGCTCAGATTTTGGGCCGCCTTTTTTGTGGATGTTGTGCAGTGTGCGCTACGTTATGCCTTCGTGTTGATCTGTTAACTCAAACAAGCAAAACTAACTGTATATTTGTGGTTTTAAAGCTTTTGATCTTAAGCTCTCCGTGATGTCTGTGTTTTGCGAAGGCTAGGTGCATAAGGGTGTGGCATACAGCACTGCATTGTTTTGCACGTTTTGCCGAAAATCGCTCAAAACTGCAGTCGAGTGGTTAGGACAAAGTTTCTATCTAGTTTGCAGAAACTTTCTAGATCCTTTTAACTTGGTTTACATTCTCGCTGAGCTCTGCTTGTTTGAGTACCTGTGGGTCATAAGACCGCTTAATACTGTCATGCAGTTGAAGCGCACTTGTTAGAATTGTTTCTATTGTTATGTAAGCTTTGTGCGTGTGGTGGTGTGCATCAGCGCTTTGGTCTGGGTTAGTGCGTTAATCACGGTGGTTGTGCCTTCAAATGCGGATGTGCGTGAATGTCCTATTGTATGTTACTGGATCTCTCCGTTCACTGTTATCTGCGGTCTGGTAAATCTCACGGAACTAGAATGCACTAAATTGTTTGGCTTTGGTCGATTCTGGGTGAAGCATGTAAATTAAGGTGCTCACAACTCTCGCTTGTCTTGCCCTCGTCTCCTTCACAGAATCAGTTTTAACAAGTCGGAACGGATTTGTTTGTCACGGTGCGCATTCTGGATGCCATGGTACAGAACCTTCGAAAAAAAATGGATTTGCCCATTTTATTGTAATGCTTGTATGCCGCTTTTGGTTGGTGATCAAAGCTATTTTCCTGGTTTGCCGCATCTTTTGCACGAAAAAGGACCACGAACACCTGGTGGAGACCTTAAATCTGTGTGCCGATGATTAGCATTTGATGGACTTTCGGTCAACTGAGCCATAGCGATCGCGTAATGACAAATACTACCTTTGACGTCAGTTTCCGTCCATGCGCGTAACGTTTTGTGTTGTGGCGGGTGCATGAGGTGAACCATGGTGCTGCGTAGTAATTCTCTCAGCAGCAAGCGGGACGTTTCCGGCTGCAAGTCTCAAAAATTAGGAGAAACTGTGAAGGCTTTCTGTGCATTTCCTTGGCAGTGTTGTGTCCGTGCGCTCTGTAGCTGTGCAGTCGAGGCGTTCATTTTCGTCGCGTGTTAGGCTTTTCCTGTACGTTGATGCTTTCGTAAACAACCGCAGCGCGTTTGTTGTCAAACAGAAACAACCACCACCCACCCGGCAACAGGAACGGCCGAACGTCCCCTGCATCAACCGCAGCCCAGCAGCTCGACGATCTGATGGCGTCTTTGGTTGAGTTTAACGTCGGGCAGAGAGTGAGTCGGCTGTCGTCTGGTGTTCGCGTGAAAGTGAATTACAAAACGCTAGTAAAAACAGGGTTGGCCCGAACTGAAAGCACACGTTTGATACGTTTCGCCGTTGCCTGAACCATACATGTAAACATGGGTTCAATTTTCTCGGAATGCGTAGGTGGCAGACACGCGGCAAGTGAAATATGCAAGCATTTGTAACTGTCGAAGAAGCAATATACTTATGTACCCGGAGGTCTTAGTCTCCTTCTGTTTGTATGGGCCCCGGCAAACTTTCCCGGAATGTCAAGTACCTGATTTTTTCCTGTAATGTACAGTCCTTGAAAGTTATAATCTTGACGACGATGGCTTATCTAGGTCAAAGGAAATGTCGCTTTTATAGGCGAGTCGATGCAGTTTTTCCCTCGATGTATTCTTAACGATTTAAAAGTAAAACACGAACGATTGTTGTCGAACTGTTTGGGACACACAGTATAGCGACTTGTATGTTTCTTTGCCTCGACGCAAAATTAAAAGCGACGCGAAAATTTGGCTAAGACAGAAGACCCATTTAACGAACATGCCCTACGTGACAAAACCTGGTAGATGCTGTAGTTGGTTGAATCTTAAAACCTGTCAAACATTTTTTGTGCTTCGCTTTTGTGAAAAAACTTGACCGAAAGAATTTAGTTTTTAGAAGGATATGGTTTGTTAGTGTAGCTGCGGCCCATACCGATTGTGTTATCGTGTAACGCGGTACGAATCCTCAGGTGTTTGCGTTGAAGGCGGGTAATGCGACGATTTTAAGCGTATGTTGACTTTGGTCGTTTGCAGAGTTCTTTAAATTCACGTGCTTGAGTACTGTTGCCAGTGGCTAATCGGTTTGTGGTAAAACTTGCTTGTCCCGAATCGCTGGGTATAGTATAGGTGTTCTTTGTTGAACCTCTTCCAAAAGTTAATTGTTTGCCGCTGGATTAGCTGCGTTGTTATCGAAAAAAGCGTGCTTAGATGCGTTCAACACTAATCTCACCTTTTTGCCTTGTTGCTTTGTTTCAGGACTCGGGCAGTGTCGGCAGCGACAAGAGCGACCCGCCGTACGCCAAGCCAGACAAATCCAGATCAAACCCTACGTCACCGAACATCGTGACGGAAGCAGTCCCTGCTGTGCCTTCTAAAAGCGAACCCGGTGAATTTTTGTCTGTTAGTGTCGTTCGTGGTCGAGACCATAAAACCTATTGATTTGTGTTTTTCGCTTTTTTCCTAACTTTTACCAGTACTTTCGTTAAAGCAAGTTTGTTGATAGACTGTATTTTGATTTGTTATTGTCAGCTGTCAACATAATCCACACAGGTAAATAATCTTTGCAATTGTGTATTGTCCGACGTGTCGAGAAGAAACACTGCAGAATGCTCCTGATTAATCTAGGGCTCGTTTGTAGAAACAGTGGCCATCAGGACCTCAACGATCATTTTGTCCCCCCCCCGAAAATATCATCTGGTTGCGGTCATGGACAAGCAGTTTATAAGAAACGCAGTTCCGACGTGGTCAGCGTAAGGCATCGTTCCTTCACAGGCAAAATGGTGTGCGTGCACTTTCTAAAGCTTGTGCGTCACACCGGGCACAGTCAGCGGAAAGATCGCAGTTGCGAAAGCTTTCCGGTCCTGTCGAATGCGAAAGCCGCACCGAGCTGCAGCCAAGGAAGCCGCAGTGCCGGTGCGACGCAAAGTCCACCAGTGCGAAGGCGGCCGTTGAGCCGCTTGCTGCTGACTGTCACTCTCGGCTGAAGCGCGTGTCGCGTTCCTATTTCTCTTCCAACGCTTCCGGTACGAAACGTTAGTGAGCGTTGACGTGGTGGTGAATGAGACATTCGCGTGACGCGTGATGAGAAAGTTGCTTTGCTTGCGTCAGAGCGCGGTTAAACAGCCAGGGACAAGGCGAGCTGGCTGATGTTTGCCTTGCTTTTTGTTGCTCTCGTCGTCTGAAGCTGAAGCCCCGACTGAAAAGGTCGCTCCTTGCACGATGACCATGCGTGGCTTCCGCTTTTCTCGTCTCGGACGAGAGAAGTTAATTTACTTGCAAAGGTGTATGGGCGTATACTGATGACTGTGCGTTTCCACGTGCTCTTGGTTGCTGCAATGCGGCAGCCTGTTCTCAGCGAAATGGCGAATTTCGTGATGACGAAATTCCCTCAATCATTTTACTTTTTATTGTTCGTACATCTGCTGAATGTGAATGAACAATACAGTGTTTCAGCCAACGAAAGAAATGTCCATCGTTTGCATTTAGTGTGCGCTTACTTTTATTTACCGGAATTGGCCATTTTCGGCAATATGTTCCTGTTTGGCGCCAGCCAACAATGTATCAAACAAGGCTGAAATTGTTCAATGCTAATAAAACTTCCAAGTAATTTTAATTTTCATTAAAAGTGTAGTTTGAAGCAAAACCAATTTCCACAAACACCAATCACAGTCCTTTGTTGTGTTGATTACAAAAGCTATCTCCAGCAATAAAAGTTTGCTACGCTGTGTGCTTCGGATAGTACATCATTGAAAGGATTTTAGTTTTTTTACAGTTGGACCATTGGTTTACAAGTAGTAGACGTGATTCAAAGTTTAATAAAGCTACACGGCAATTTCGATCAGTCAAAGCAATGTTTGGCTCTTTCCGCACAAAATCGGTACCATTCGCTGTCAATCCACACTACCATAGCAAATCGACGAACAACATCATTAGTCTTTAACGAAAAACTCACACCTGCCAGTCAAAATTAATTGCAACTTCTTAATGTCTATGGAATAAGATCCTTTCTCAGCAAAGAATCAGACACTTTAAGATCTTACTGAGTAATATTTCGCCTACGATGTAAGCGTCATCAGCTCTTATTCAAGTAGAATATACAACTTCTTAATGGATTTATCAACACACCACCTGTACGCGGTTCATGCCCAGAGCTTGTTGGCAAAGCACGCTTCTGCGTCGTTTCTTGTGAAGTGGTGTCCGTAACGTGGGTCTCATGAGATGTTAACCCTTCGAAGCTTATAAACTAAAGGACCTTTTAGTTCACCGCAACTTCACTTTTACTTGATCAGGAAAAAGCAATGGGTTTCCTGAAATGCTTAAGTCAAAGTTAAAGCTTGTGGCGCAATTTCTTTTGAATTTGTTTTTTTGTCATCATAGCTCTATATTTTAATTTTTTGCGTAAGATTTAACTGTATCTGAGTAACTAATGTATCAGCTTTCGGTTAAGTTTTCGAAACCGGATACACACCATTTTGCTAGTCTGACAAGTTCATCACAATCAGTTATTAATTGTGTTACTGTAGTAGACTAAATTAGTCGACGTTTGTTAGGAAGGTTTGTCTTTTGTGACCAATCGAGCATGATGTGTCTTCCAACGCATTTAGAATCTTTCATCGCCGAACTTTCAACTAGAAACAGAACAGCGCATTTTAGGAACCACCACCACTGATCATACGATTTGACCCCTGAATAAATCATATGATCGGTGGCGAAGGCTTGTTAAAATGCGCGTAAAGGTAATGTTATTTCGCATAAACAACAACTCCGCCATAGATAGTTTTGACGTCATCATGAAATTGCCTCGTTTTGCTGGTGGCGTTTTTCCTGTGGGTTGATCACTGCTGGCACGCGTCATCTCGGTATTATTTTTTGTTGTGGCGTCATCGACCTTTCGAACAACATGTTTACGTCCATCTTAAATGACGTCGCGCTGAAAGATCCTCGGCTAGAATGTGCAGCAGTCGCTTATCATCAGCTTCGCTATTGTGAACGTACAGCGAAGTGCATTTCTGTTTGATTTCGTAACAGTGCGCTTTGTTCGCAGCAACCGACCTCGACGCGATGCTCAAGGACATAAACACAGATCTAGGGAAGCAAGGGATCCGCGCCGCGTCCAAGGGTTTGTGCGGCGCGTGCGGGAAGCCTGTCATGGGGGAGGTGAGTTTGCTCTCTCCACTGGATAAATCAAGCGGACAATGATTGAGTTTATTTTACGGTTAGTTATTGGTTGAAGGTAAAAAAAAACTAATTTTATCGTGAACCTAGGCCAGGAGGTCCCAACCTTCCTCTGACCAAGTACCCCTTCAGCATTTCGACAGATGACCATGTACCCCTAAAATTTCTTACTGCAAAAGGCTGAGTTGAACAACAAAAAACCACTGAATTTTGATGGGACTTTACCTGAAAGTTCTATCAACAACTGATTGACTTTTTCACAAAGATTTTATTATGACTAATCAGATATATTTAACAGTAAGCATATACTGATTTTTGAAAATAATATTCACTGAAATATGTATACATTTTTTAAAATAAAAAATATGTAAATGTATTTTCCCTTCTATTGCTAACCTTAAATGTACTCCTTCAGATAAGCAAATGTACCCCAGGTTGGGAAATTAACGTATGTTTGAGCTTTATACCGAAGATATTACACGGAACTTTGTGCATGTGATTAAAAAATCACACATAAGTCCTCTTCTCAAGATCTTGTTCCACTTGGTGCCTTGTTTCGCTTGTGTGTAATTTGGAATTTTCCTATTAGAAACACTAGTAGATGAATACTTTCCCAAAGAACTCATGTAAAATTGACAGCACCATTTAGGTAGTTTTGTTGAGAAGGCGCGTCCCTTTTTTAGAAAAAATATTTTGTCGGTATGCTTTGTTCGGAGGAAGATTTTTCCTTAGTGTGCCGCGCAGCGAGTTAAGCTTTCCTGCTGCCAGAACTCACACAGATGAAGCCTCCGTGATGTAAAAGCCCGTAGTTCTCCAGCAGTGTCCCAGTCGCCAGGCTTATGACTTGACAGCGGTTGTGGTGTTTTCACTGACAGAGGATATGTGTCCGTGGGCCACCGCGCACAAGCAGCGCAAAGACCGACTCCATCCAACTAGCACCAGCCAACTTTTTCAGGTGACCACTGCGTTGGGCAAAGTCTGGCATCCCGAGCACTTCGTGTGCGTCGTCTGCGACGAGGAGATCGGCACCAAGACCTTCTTCGAGCGCGAGGGCAAGCCGTACTGCGAGAAGGATTATCACCAGCTTTTCTCGCCCACTTGCGCCTACTGCAATAAGCCCGTGCTTGGGGTGAGCCGCTTTCCTAACTTTCCACGTTTGCTTCCTGCCTCAGTGTTCATTCACCAGTAGTAGTGGTGGTAGTCGCCTGCATTGTGGCTGTGCGATGTCATGCAACGGAATCGCCGTGGTATTGTGTCCAGTCTGAGCTTTGCGTCGTGGAAAAGCCGCCGAGCTCCGCAACAAATGTTGTTCATGTTGCAAATTTCGTGTGATTAAATGAGCATCATGCCCTGGTCTGTGTTAATACAGTATAATCAAGGCGACGTATTAACTGGTTTTCACACTCAAACGATGCTTTCAGTATCGGCTCGCAACCTTACCGTGCCGCTTTTGCATTTAAAACATTTGTTGCTTTTGACGATTCTTAGCCAACTGAATACTACAATTGACTCAACTAACTTCGGTCGCTTTCATGAATTTAAGAACAAATCTGTTCGGAATCCCACATGAGTTACATTGTTGATTTCGAGCACGAAAGATCGTGGTTTGGTTGTTCGTGCATAATCATGACAAATCGTTTGCCTAAAGTTAAAAGCGTTCCTTGCAAATGTTCCATCGTCACAACTGCAAGGCAGACAGTAGCAAGACCTCTTGGAATTCATGACTACGAAGAACTTGGGGTTTTTGTCACTCGAACACAGTCTCGAAGCTTTAAATAGACATGCTAGCTCAGTGAAGACTGATAAATTCGTTTACACTCTTGCGCAAAACTCGCGATTACTCATCCCACGATCGAAACCACGTCAGACAGAAAAATACTTTCCATGAAAGCTGCGTTGTCAACATCCCATTTGAATAAAGTTGTAAGACTGAAGATGCGTGGTGTTACACGAAATCGATTTCCCACTTAAAATTTGTTGGTGTACTCAAGCCCTTCAACCTATGTGGTGAAGAATAGTTACTTGCGTTGTGAAATAGCGTTTTATTCTATTTAATTTTAATTGCTTTTCGCATTTTGCAGCAATGCGTGACCGCCTTGAACAAGACCTGGCACCCGGACCACTTCTTCTGCGCGATGTGCAACGAGAAGTTCGGCGACGAAGGCTTCCACGAGTACCAGGGCAAACCCTATTGCCGCCGCGACTACTACAACGTCTTCGCGCCCAAGTGCGGGAGCTGCCTGAAGCCGATCATCGACAACTACATATCGGCGCTAAACGCGCAGTGGCACCCCGAGTGCTTCGTCTGTCGGGTGAGTGAAGAAGTTTTCAATTTGGGTCGCCGCGCGAAGCTGCTCGTTTTTTTGCGGCGATGCGTGGAAACGTAGGGCGGCGGGGAGTTTGAAAAACGCCGTTTACGACCGTCGCTGGGAAGTTGCGCATGGATTCCTTTCTTTGAACGACCGCACCACGCTTACATCAGCTAGAGTTATCTTTTTTTCACCTTAGAAAATTGTTTTCAACTTCTTTCATTATTATTGCTGAAACAGAAAACCGTCGAATTTTTGTCGGCCTTTTCTTGTAACTGTAAAAGTAAATAACGTTTATGTTTTTCGTTGGAACATTTTACGAACGACAACAAAATTCCAAATAACATGCTGTTCCAGAACAAGGCAAAGCTATCAAAAAAGCGGCATTAATGAAAACACGTTGTCGTGGTCCAAGGAATCCAGGAATCGGGGTCGCCACCGTTGGAGTATTTACCTGTTGTTCGTTGTCGCTATGAAAAAAACTTTGGGTCGATGGTGAATCTGCGAAATATGAAAGCTTTCGGGAAGATTGGAAAACAGCGTGAATTTAGTTTTTCGAAAAATGTTTTTCTTGCCTGACTAATGTTTTTTGGGGGGCGAGTAATTTTTTTTCTGGAAGGTGTGGTTTAGAACCGGATCGAGGTTTGGCCATAGAAAAATATTCGCTTCCAGAAAAGCGACAAATTTCTAGTGCAGAAGTTTATCATCACGAAACAAAAACCTGTTTTTGCGTCATTTGTTTCCCTCCATTCTTGCTCATTCCCTTATAACTCGTTCACATCCTTCATGTTGAAAATTCCTGCAATTTTGCGCCCGTCTTCGAAAACGACCGGATACCTTCAAAAGGGCTGCCTTGCGCACACTGTCTCGGCCATCTCTCCTTTTTTACTCAGCTGGGATTGTTTCAATTGAATGCCAAATGGCCACCTTCAGTCGCCTGCCGGCTAGCAAGCATTTCCGCAGCGCTGGCATGCACTGCTGCAGTGGACAAGCTCGTGTTTTGCTTCAATACCGGACAGGCCGTTCAGCAGCGACCTCGAGAAAAAAGTGTGACGTTTTTTAAGCGTTTCGATGACACTGCTTTAATTTAAGGAAGTGCTCCTTTATGCCGAAGAAGAAGAAACAAACTTTTTTACACATCGCTGGTTGCGGGTTCATCTGAAAAACTCACTGAAAAAGTCTGAACAAAAACACTGTGAAGTCTGACGCGGTCCAGTGTCCATCGTCGACGCTATGCTGGCAGTTGTTGCAATAATCAGCGATGCGCCTGTCCCCGGAGCAACTATGAGCAGCATGTCTGCCGCTACAATCAGGGAAGGCGGATTAAGGTCCAGCACGGTGCTCGCCACAAAGCGGCAAATGCGAAGAAGTCTGCCATGCGCTTTGCGGCACTGACCCCGCCATTGGTCTTCGTTTATTTTGTGGCCTGTGGCGAAGTGACGTTGAGCAACAGCCGGGCTCTCTTGTCCTCGCAAAGTGCAGAAAAGTACCGCAGGACGCCGGTATGTAAACGCAGCAAACGTTTTGCAGAAGCTCAACAACGATCGTGTTCACACGTTGCTCACGGAGCTGTGTTGTTCAGGTTTCACCGGCGTTCGATAGCAGTTTAGATGTTATGCACTCGCCTGCCCGCAATGCGGAGTGACAGTGGCAAATGAATGGGTTTCATTCAGTCATTCGGGTTTATTCCAACCAATATAGAATACGCTCAGCTTGTGCGCGTGTCTAATCATTGCAGCATTGGCAGTGCAGGCAAATCGCTTTAACTTGATAACGTTGGCTGCAGCTTGTCGACCAGGCCCGTAGCCCGGTTTTACGTTTTGAGGGGAAAATACATTTTTAGGGGGGCAAAATTTTGTTTTTGTTAAATCTTTGAAACAATTTGTTCTGGGCACAACAAAATTTGCGGGGACACAAAAATTGAGGGGGAATTGTCCCCGAATGCTCCCGTGGCTACGGGCCTTCTGCCAACACCCTTGAATCGCCGTATAGCAGAGATTACTTGCGCAATTGTAAGTAAGCTTAGGCGCAGCACTGTCGTGGACACTGTCCTGTTTTTCGTATTGAAAACTCGCACTTGAACTTCAACGCGCGGTGCATGCGATGTTGAAGCTTACGTCGTCTGGCAAGGCTGCAGTTACCGAGCAATTCGATCTCTGCATTTCAGGAATGCCTCACACCTTTCACCAACGGCAGCTTCTTTGAGTTGGACGGACAACCGTACTGCGAGACGCACTATCACCTGCTGCGTGGTTCACTTTGCTCCGGCTGTCAGAAACCAATCACAGGTAGGAGGCTTTCAGCAACAAGTGGCGTGCGTGTTTCATTTTCGTCTTGAGGCAACGTTATTGCCCTTTTCAAGCACTCTTGAACATCTGGATTAGTAGTTTTTAAGTACGGCCGGCGTCTGACTTCCTATGCTCTTAAAACTTCACCAGCCTGCATCTTTTCAACTGTTGGTTTCCCGATTAACAAACACGTTTTTGTATTTTCAGGCCGTTGTATCACCGCTATGGGCAAGAAATTCCATCCCGAGCATTTCGTTTGCGCGTTCTGCCTGAAGCAGCTCAACAAAGGCACCTTCAAAGAGCAGAACGAGAAGCCTTACTGCCACCAGTGCTTCTCCAAGCTTTTCGGCGTTCCGAATGTGAATTAAGCGATCCATCCCACTCGCGCTTGGCGAAAGTGCGCCAAGCGACGACTCAAGAGCGCTGCGACTTGCCACTCCTCAAGATGGCGGCGTTGCTTGGTGACTGGGCACAGCTACAGTATATTGCCCGCTTCGATGACCTGAGTGTCTCATGCGTTGTTTTTAAAAATCGGTCATGTTTTTGCTGCGTTCTTTTTTTAAATGAAACTCGCCGATGCTCACAATGCGCGGAAACCATTCTGTTACGTCCGTCATCGAAATCATTATGCGCTGAAGTGGAACGCCCGCGGCAAGATTTGGGAGCATCGTGATGACACTTTCAGTTGTGCCTTCGAAGCTGGTCTACATTCTTCTAGCAATGATTGGAACCCACATTTTTCTACTGATAGCGGCTTTCGTATCGCTAAAACATCACGTGGCAGGCGAATTTGAAACGAAAAATTGGTCTCTGCATTTTCGGGAACAACCAGCATTTTGCTCTTCTAGCCGCCGTGCTGATTCAAATCTTGTCTGAACGCGCTTACATCAAACGTTGCTTTTAGCAGAAGTTCGTCGCAGATGAACGACTGTTGGTGGCGCAGCCTCACAGGCCAAAGGGCTTCTTGATTTGTTTTTTGTCATCGTGAATCAGGTTATTTTTCGACGCGTTGTTGCGCTTGTTCAAAGGGTGTTACGCCGTAGCTGCCGCTTTGTACAAAATAGCTCTTTCGTTACGTCGATTTGCACACTCGGCGCAATTGCTGCGTAACCGAATCGTGATCCCGGCCAGAAACGTGGCGCCGTATTCGACTTGTTTACATTTTATCAAGTACGTGTCGTATACGCCGTGGGCGTGACGACAATGAGATTACGGACGCGTGCGTAAGTCCCGTCCTCCTCGCGCTATATGTGAAGAACCTCTACCCTCGTTTTTTTCCTCCCTCGCACCTGCGTAGACTGCTCCTGTTGAAAAAAGAGAGAACATCGCTTTATATCAACGTTTATTTGCCATTTGTTTGCAGCGGTCACGTCTCGGGGCTGATGATGCAAAACACGGCCGCGCCGCTCGCCGCAGTGACTTGTTGAGGAGTGTATTATAACCGCGCCGCCTTCGCCGCTGGCTTTTTATTTTTTCAAGACACTGACCAAAGTGTTCACGCCAAGTATATTTAACCACGAATAAACGCGCGCGTTTTTGTCGCAAGTGCAGGGAAGCAGCCTTTGGCGCGAACCAGAAATCGTTTATGACGTAAAAAGCTTGAATGATCTTCAGCTGAGCGGAACGTAGTCGTCGAGACGGTCGCGCGAACGCTGATGAGACACCAGCTTCAGCTTCAAGGTGTTTAAAGATTCGTGAAGCGACTCGCCTTCAGTGTCCAGCTCGAAATTGTTGTCGTTCGCCTAAGAACGGAATAACAACGCAAGGTTACGACGTGCACTTTAGAAGGCGCTTCTTGTGAAGGCCTAAAGATTGAATCCGGCGTTTTAATTGCTACCGGAAAAGAAATCGCACCAAAAAATAAAAGGCCCGTTTGGCCTGTGATCGTCGGCCACTTGCAGGGTAACAATTTCTTTTGATCTGTTGTTTCGCGTCTTGAAGTTTTGGCGAAATTTCGGTCTGCACGGACCTTCGGGGGTTGACCCGGTTCCGAACTGAGCCGAGACGAAGGCCAAGTGGTTCCTCCCCTCTGGGAGTACTTCTAACATAGCATCCATCCTTCTGAATAGAAATCCCAGTTACGTTGCGCCTGTGCCAAGGAGCGTTAATTCGATGCGCGACGATTTTCCACGTCATTGACGTGGATTTTCCACACTTTCACTGATATCACGCCCTTACGAAGTGCGGACGACCTGGGATCAATCAACACTGATTTGTTTTAACACCAGGCCGGATTACAACAAAAAACGCCACGCAGCAAAATATAAACTTCGACAAAAACGATGTCTATCAGAGTCGCTTTGCCCAGTCCAGGACATTGCCTGAAGAGACAATTAGTTTTGTTAAATTGTTCGCCACAGCATCGCGCTCACCAGCTGCAGTGTGGCGGCGAACTTGCGGCATATCGACCAGGCGTTGTCGCCGGCGGTGAGGGCGCAGAAATACTTCTCTTCGCCGACGTCAGCGAAGCGGGACATCAAACAGTCGCCGTATTTGTGAATATCGAATTCCGGGCGATCGTCCTGCAAGCGAACAATGTTTTGTTGAAGCTCTGAAACCGGCGTTTGGGCCCAAATCCATCCGACACAAAAAGCGTTGGAAATATGCATGGCCAATCACGCCGATAGCTGCGTGATGAGATGCAACCATTGACCATGGATTTCAATTTCTGGCGGTTGCATCTTATCACTGATTTTTTTTTCAGTTTCAGTATTTTCAGTATCACTGATTTTTTTAACTTTCCCAACACGAAAAGCAAAACAAGATGTTTTTATGTCAGACCAGTTTTTGTGGATATCACTTACACGATACTCACGTTGGAGACATTGTAACCGGATCATACCAAATTTGCGCTCCTAGCGACAGATTCATACCAAATAGTTCATTCCGAAACTTGCACGGTCGTTCTGTACGGTTTGGGTCGAGAATCTTTTATGACTAGGCGGGGCGGCATCAAATGACTTTCAGTTTCGTCTGTTGTAAGTACACACTGCATACTTCATCTTGAAGGCCTAGGGTCCAGAATCTTGCCTCCTGAATTAAAAGATGTCTTGAACGTAGCTACTTATGTTAGTCAACTTTGTAAAGTCAGGAGCTCTTAACAGTGGTCTTTTCAGACTTCTTTGTAAGGATATGCAATCTGAACATGAAATCTTGCTTCTCCACACGAATGTTCGATGGGGAACATGCTTAAACAGCTTTACGAATTACGAGAAGTCGCAATCATGCCGCCCCCTGGAAATTGGGGCCAAGAAGAAAAAAATTCTAGAAAACACAAAATCAACAGTTTAATTCCGATTAGTTGGGTTAATTTTTGCAATGACAGTTTGTTTGCCGATATGACACTCACACTGCACAAGAGTCAGTTAACTGTTTTGGCATACTGCAGTCATGAAACTGCAGCTCACTTAATCTGCTCCTTCGGGGTAAATGCAGGTTGCGAAACTTGGGAGCGAATTGTTTTACTATTAGCCTTTGTTGCGTCACAATAACATGGCAAAATATCTTTTAAAGGTTCACTTCATGTTATGGCAGCAGCCGTTTTGCCTCATGCAACTGTTGAACGCAGACGTCTTGGCATGTAATGCAGCGAGACTGCGACTGCTAATAGCAATAAGTCATGTAGGTCTACCAATGGTGCGCTAATTGCGTCACGCCGACATATTTTGTGTGGCTCTGTTAGATAAATAGCAATATCTCAAAGCGATGAGAGTTGTTACCTCATACTGTATATAACGTTTGTTTCATTTGATAATGCGTTTACGCGAACTCGTAAGACGTAAAGTTAGCTTCCAGAGAGTCCACAGACGTAGCCAGGGTGAGGCCAACAGGCCCTGCCCCCCAAATTTTTAGAATATGTAATTTTGTTCTTTGAGAGGCGGTATCTCATAAAAAATACTGTTGCTGGCCTAAAATGAAGAATTTTGGACCCCCAAAACATTTTGGGCTGGCTATGCTGCTCAGATAGTCTACGCCAGGGGTCACCAACCTGTTTGAAACTGCGAGCTACTTCTTGTGTACCGATTAATGCGAAGGGCTACTAGTTTGATACACACTTCTGAAATAAAAATTCTGCTCAATTTACCTTTAATTATTTTAGTATTGATATTCGTTGTGAAGACATTGATCATGCTAATGTTATTTTTTAAACAGGCCCGCGGGCGACCTTCATGGTCCTTGCGGGCGACCTGGTGCCCGCGGGCACCACGTTGGTGACCCCTGGTCTGCGCGATTTGATAACAAATATAGTGAACCTAAAGCTCAAGTTATAGGCTACTTAAGTTCCCAGAAGAACATTCAATATTTTCAAAAACAAATATTGTCAAAAACTTTCTGTCATTTTCCCAATGTTAGAATGAAAAGAAATGCTTTTCGCGAAGAGGCACAAAGTGGAAGAATACAAAAATAAATTTTAAGCCTAGTAGAGGATTTCCAAGCCAGATTTGTTAAAACCATGTCTTGCATTCTTTGTAAATCCCTTCATCGTTAATGTAGGCTAGTCAGTGATGGCTGTCCAGTTCGCTAACCCTTTGTCACAAACTTGTCTGCTGCAGAAACGAAATCGACTGGCTCTAAGAAAACTTTAGTCAATGCCACTCTACAGTTACAGTTAATTTCTGGCCACAGGTTCCAGAAAATACCCAGAATTTGATAGACCAGTGTACAACTCATTTCTGTATATAGCAAGACATATTGCTGTGACTTTTTTTATCGGTAATTAAATTCGTAATATCAAATCACCGTGCAAGGTGCAACCATAAAAATGAACACTTGGGAGAATTAACTCGTACAGCTTTAACAACTTATGGTCCAGAATTTCGGGGACTAGAAAATCAAACAAAAACTTAATATTGACAATTACTGTACACAGGGGCGTAACGAGGTTAGATGGCGCCCGGGGCAAGAAGCAAGTTTGGCGCCCTTATGTTCGAACCTGGCTCTTTTGGAAGTAAATTTACTGTAGTGTTTCCTGAGCTCTTTTAGGAGTAAATTTACTGTATTGAAAAAGTACTTGTGACATTTTTGGTATTTTTCGGCGCCCCCACAGTGATTTTCCGCCCCCATAGTGATTCGCCGCCCGGGGAATTGTGTCCCCCTTGCCCCCCCTCGTTACGCCCCTGACTGTACATCATTTCATGTAAAACTTGCATTCTTTACCGTATTTGTATAGACACTACAAACTGGTTTTGCGGCTTGCTGGAGTTTTTGGTTTTCTGCAAACGACTCTTCTGTTGAACAAGTTTGACCACTCCTGGTTTATACTATGTGTAAAGAAGCATGAGTGAAAAAGAAGCATTGTTCCAACAAAGCGCATTTGTGCAACCAATGCTCCCTTTAACGTGCGCAACTGCGAACTCCCACCAGATCATTTGCACAGTGAAATCTCATTCCGCGCACTTGTAACAATCCAAAACATTGGAAAAACATGAAAACAAGAGAAACTATTTGAATTAAATATGTCTTTCGTTCGTATTTTGATAAAATTTTATACTTATTCTAATAATTCCCAAAGTTTGTTATTCATTTAGAACTCTATTAACTCAGTCTTAAAATACCCATGCGCACTAAAATAAACATTTGCTTAGTGCAGGTTTTTTAAAGGAAAATGTTAGGTACCCGGTATAGAGCTGCAGGGTCCCGAAAAATTTCCGACAAACTTTAATAAATCAGAGGTGTTTTGAACGCCAGATATTTCCCTTGACAATTTTCTCTGAATCTAGGCACCCGATTATCAATTATAGGGACCCGAATCGGGTCCGTAAAACACCTTTAAAAAACCTGGCTTAGTGTAACATTTTCTTAGAGGAATAACAGTCTGCAACTGCTGCCGTAACACTGGGCATTTTCTTTGTGGTGTAGAAAGGATGAAGCGTTTTGTGTACGACCATTTGCGTTGCATTGTCAACCAGGGCCCCGGCCGGGGATTGGATTTTTTCCCCGGCCCTTGCCGGGGACCTTGTGTCAGTTTTTTCAACATTACTTTAATTTTTTGCACGGTTTTTGATGTTTTGAACAGTTGAAAACACTTGGTCAATGGCAAGCACCAACATTTAACTGATTTTGTAGCAAGTTATACCCTTCTAACTAAACAACATTGCTTTTGACAACAAGCACTGTTTAGCTGGTTCAACTAAGTTTTTCTTCATCTTTTGATTTTTCTGTGGTTTGCTTCATGGCTGAACCGATTTCTGGTGTCTGTTAACAAGGTCTCACGGGAGTCATGATTCACAATGAGAGGATTCGTTATTTACACAGGTCGGCAAGCGGCATGCAGCTACAGTACACAATGGGATTAAAGTCTACCAGTAACAGAATGAAAGGCTGTGAATTGATAATCGCGTTCCTACGCCGTGCAATTGTTTTGGGAGACTGAAAACTGAACAGTAATATCTGTTGGTAACAATTGAGAAGGTAGTGGTGTGGTACGGGAAGTTCCTGCAGTGCCAGTGAAAGTTATGAAGCGGACAAAAAAGGTCTAATAAAGCTGAGAGCTTGTTAGAGTAGCTGCGGAATTGTGTGTTATATACTGTAAATTCCAAATCTTCCATTTACTTTGGGTTTGGATACCATCTCTATAATTTGAAAAATAGTAGGGCCTAGTGGCCTACTGTGCAAGTAAAATGCGTGGGTAAAGTGGTTTTTCAATTTCCAGAGGTTTTCAATTTCCACTTGCGCAAGCAACAAAAAATTGTTGCGGTGACTTTTTGTAAGTGCATTTGTTATGCTGTAGTGTGGATAAAAAGTCAGATATCTAACTTTACGTACATGCAGTTACATTGCAACTTTATCACGTAAACAGAGTTGTGACGTAGGCCATGTATGAAAAGGAAGTTATGTCGAAATCTAAAAATTCTGATTCGCTGGTATGGCAATTTTTTATTGTATGCGACGATCCATGCAAAGCAAAGTGCAAATGCGGAAAAGTTTACACACGGGGAAGAACACCTGGAACTTATTCCACCAAAAGTCTTCTGGATCATTTGCATC
>Ga0210059_1001516_pt1 | contig 35130 bp, 22 predicted proteins | sample Ectturendosymbi2_FD_188042 | JGI IMG/M metagenome (GOLD analysis project Ga0210059, IMG submission 188042) | Ecteinascidia turbinata endosymbiont from Florida, USA - Sample 2 (SPAdes) (version 2) | ecosystem: Host-associated > Tunicates > Ascidians > Unclassified | place: Key West, Florida... | reverse complement strand
GTAATGTTTGACATATAAATGACCCATTTCGGTTGAAATATTAATAATTTTTCCACGGCAATGATCGCTAATATTGGTTCAGTCCGTTCAATGTGGCCGCACTCCTGTAACGCGTTTGCGTTTCGCTGACGTCCGTACTGGATGTGACTGGCGGCTGGAGCAAGTGGCGGCTGAGTTGACCTAGGTTTTAGGGATTAGGGTTAGAACAAGCTTAATCACCACTTTCATCCTTTACTCTGAGAAGCAAGTGACGTCCAAGAATTGGTCAGATATTTTGCTTGATACAGCTTTTTAGTCCTAAAATAAAGACTGAATATGGTTGTTTAGACGCTGCCTACTAAAAACAACAAGTCAAGACACAAGCTACACAGCAACTAACAAGTAAAAACCAGAAAAAACACCAATTTTAAAATAACTGCTTTCACAAAGAAACTTTTATTGAAAATAATTATATGAGAATAGCGAAAGCAATTATTTGAGATTTTTAATGAAAACAATTATTTTTTTGGGAGTTTAAGTAGTGAAAGAAAATTTTTTTAGAATGTACTATGTTATGAATAGGCCCTTTGATGGTCTTATGTTATATTAATAACACTTGTCTTGTGATATGGACTAGCCTATAAGACAAACAGATAAATAAGAAAAAATTGTTTGTTGATGTGCAAGTTGTGCTAGAGAGGTAAGAATCTTCCCAGTAACATTAGGTTACGTGCTAAAACTATATGTCACTGATATAAAGCATCACCTGATCCATCAAATCTAAGAAAATTGAACTGCATTCCGTGAACTGAACAACACTGAGAACGTAAAAGAACCCAACCAGCAACCACAATGTTTTCTAGTTCATTATAGGCCTAGTATCACAACATGTTTGTAACTAGTACCCTGCATTGCACATTGTAAATAGTCTTCCTATGCATATATTTCCTGAAATGGATATTTTTTACATGATGTATGCTTTTTTGTTTGCTGATATTCTGCATGTCATCTTCTTAGTAGGTTTAATTATCAAATATTTTGTAAACTAAAAGTATCATATTATATTCTACTTAAATTTACTGCAAGGTTGTTGTGTAATGTGGTTCATGCAATTTAACTCTTTATATTGTTGGGAATTTGCAGTTCTTCTTTATTTTCTTTTGTCAAAATGTCTGTGGTTTATTTACATTTTGGGCAATGCGGTATTCAAATTGGTGAAGAACTTTGGCTAAAATCCTTATCACATTCATTACTTGACGATCATGATAAACATGTCATGTTCTCTACAAAGTTGCACCCTCGTGCTATATTCTGTGATGCTGAGAAAAAGGTTTTGAACAACTTTCACAAGCGATTAAAATCAGTAAATGTGAGTATATATGAAGTTGAATTTATCATTTGTAGTAAACATGAGGGTAAGCTAATAGGTTGGTGCAGTTATTATGATCAAGTCATTATGTATCTTATGTATACAACATCACATTATATTGATAAAATGCATTTTGAAAAGTAAGTAAGTAGACTCATGTGTCTTTTCAAATGTGGAACTTTTAATTCTCCAATGGCCATACTATGAGTTGAGTTTGGAGACAATTGGGAATTTATAATACAAATAAGAAATCACGCCAAAGAGAGCAGGACACCAAAAAAATAGAAGGTTATCACGTCATTGTACCTTGATTGGAAGATAATTTCTATCACAACCTAGGTTTGGATGGAATTGTTGTGTATGTATGTCGGAAAGAGCTGCCAGATGATCAACACAGTTGTGCAGGGATTGCTAGGTCACAACCGGTCTGTCTTGGTGGATCAGGTGCTCAGATCTGCAAGCATCTATGCGTAGCAGAAAAAGTGCAAACCCAGCTAAAATGAAACTCTGCCTGGGTTGTCATCACCCTTTTACTATGAATAAACATCAAGAAACACATCTCTACATTTGAATATTGCATGGAACAAGATGTTTACCAATTTAGTAGATTTAAATATCTAGTAATGCATGCTAATGGTGCTTTGTATCATTCACAAGCTAGATTTTGTTTCCTTACCTCCATCTTCATGATCAACATTTTTGTGAGTGAGCAGTTTTTTAGAAAGCAATTTGTGTCTAAAATGGTGTTCTTTGCAATGTAATGGGATGAAAGAACAATGGCAGAAGTATAAGTGTTTCTGCTTTTATTTTTTGAGGGACTCACTTAATTACAGTTAGGTGCGTTGAATGTCAAACAGGAATTGTTTGAATAAAATCCAAATATTTTCAGGTGCAAAATGTAGTACAAGAGAAAAATATCTTCTTTAAACTGAAGTTTACAAAGTTTCTATGGATATAGTGATTTTCAATCTGCCAGCCAATTTAATTTACTAACAAATTTCCAATTTAACTGGTTTGTGGTTACGGCTGCTCTGGACTAATATCAATGCAAAACAAGCACTTTTACTAAAATTATGTCAGCATGAACATAAAAAATACTGTTGCAGCACATAAATACAAGTGGAGGGTGTCATATTTCATATGGTAAATATTTATCATCAAATAAGTGCAATTACATGTCATACATATCAAGTGAGCAAGTTTGTAAAAGCATTTGAAAGTGAATGACATCTTCGGCATTGAACTCATCAAATAGTAACTCCTTCCACCGGGTTTGGGTTGCTGCACAAAATGTTTGCAACCGTAAGTTGATGTGCGCACTTTTACCAAGAAGATTGTTAATTTAAGATGTGAGATACATAGGAAGTCAGCACCTGCAAATAGCGATAGCAAAATTCCTAGTTTATTGTTTAGAGTTTTCACCGTTTCCAAATTTACTCATTTTTAGGTGCCAGGTATTAACGTGTGAGCCTTATTTTACTATCTGTTAAGGGCTAGCAATCATAGAGTTTCCAACGCATGTTCGACAACCTTTCGCCTTTTTTCTGACACCTCAGAAGCAGGATTTCTAACAGATCTGCAGACTCATATTCTACAGAAATTGCTTACGGTAACAGAAGATGGTGGGCGGAAACGTTGGTCACAAATTAAACAAATTCCAACTACGATCGGTCGTCCAATACTGTTTGTTAAGCACAACAGAAACGAAACTAATAATTTGCCAGTGCAGCTAAAGTGAGCCAACAAACGTCACGATCAGTTACGCAAGAGCGCAACAAACGATTAGCAAAGCACACAATTGTAATTATTTACAGTGAACAAAAAACGCAGATAAGACGTACCTGCAAGTGGTTTAAAGGTTGATTTAGTAAAAGCCAAATATCATGTCAATTCAGTTTATTACATGTGGTTTCCCTCAGCTGTGACTTTAGGTCTTTACGTTTTATTAGCAAGGTAGCTGTTTCGAATGGCGGAATGCGGGCTATACATTCAAGACCGGAAAACGTCACCAACAGGTAATAGAAAGAGCGGCAATATTTATAGTTCGTAATGTGCGAGTAGAAACAGAAAACACAAGTCGTAAGCACACCACCATCGCAAAATCTGCTAATGGACGCAAGGGTGTGATGAATCGTCTGACTAACTCGAAAACGACGGCACTATACGTCGAATTTCTGTCAAATACAGTTGTGTTATAAGACTGCACTAACAGTTTTTTTAAGGCGTTTTAGGGACCCGATTCGGGTCCCGAGAATCAGAGAAATCGGGTCCCTACAGATCCATACCGGGTTCCTAACATTTTCCTTAAAAAAAAACTGGCACTAATGTAGCGAAACCTTTTGACCGCGGAAAAAGGCGCCATTAAATTCAGCGAGCGGGAACACCGCGTGTTATCGCACCCTTATTACGATTGGTCATGCCAAATCAGTTTATCACATCGCTGCACGTCTTACACGAGGGTCTCATGCATACACGCAGGTTCAACCCTTCGGGTCTCACAGCCCCAATGTTGCACATGTTAGAGGCCTCCCGCCTACCAGATTTCAAAAGTTGACCTGAATTGTATTAAATCTTGGACACCAGGGTTACGGAGTCGGAGGTAAAATTTCCTACTCCTTAACATAAAGGGAATGAAATTTGGCTGTTTAAATCAATGGAAATCGTGGTGCACAGCAAGAAACCTCTGTTTCAACAAAAGTTTTGAAAGAAATTGCACCATTTCAACAGGAATTCCCAATTTAATAGTGTGATGTAAAAAATAATCCAACTGGACATCTAGAGTCGGACAAAAAAATCCGACTCCGACTCCCAGTGTTGTTAGGAATCCGACTCCACCCAAAAAGCTTCGACTCCGCAACCCTGATAGACACATGTCGACTTGTTTAAATATCCAGTGTATTGTGGAATTTGGTTTCTAAAACGTGATTAACATTTGATATCACAAAAAAACTTCGCTTTAAATTCTATGACTTTAGTAAAAATTAGATATGTTGATTTGCATCTTTATGTAAGCTTTTGGACTCAATTTTTTAATATATTCAACAACTGAAGATGTTTCAATTTTGTAATTTTTTTGGAAAGGTCGAAGAATTGTACTTTACGCTTATAAGCGATTTTAAATTTTGAAAACAACATTTTTAGATTTTTTGCTATTTCTGTGAAAGAAGATCAGTCAGTTACTGTATTTGCAATTACATGAAAAACGAAGTTATACAAGCCTTGCTAGTTGCGAAAATGTTATCGAGACAAGCTTCGTTTCGTGTGTTTTTGCCATTAATTTTACTTTTCCTCTAAACAAAGGTCGAGTTGCTTGGCCTCAACTAAGTTGACTCCTTGTTTCAGATGAAGAAGAAGTTTAATATCTTCGAGCACAGCGTAGCCAAACGGAAAGGATGCGGATCGAACTGGAGTCTCGGGTTCAACACTCTTCCCACCCAGAATATAGGTAATGACATCCCTTCATTCAATGCCCGCTTCGGAGGATTCTATGTCGATCCTACTACATCACTTTTGGACGTCACAATGAACATGATCAGATTAAAAATAGAGCAGTGTGACGCTTTCTCTGGTTTTATTGGTATTCAAAGTCTGGGTGGAGGAACAGGATCGGGGTTCGGCTCTCGCATTTGTGAAGAACTTTATGATTTGTACCCATCTGCATACAGGTACGTCTGGTGGGCTCAAAGTCAGGGATGAAGTTGTGTAATCTTAGACTGCGTATGTGCTACATAGCTACATTGGATTTGTGTGATTTTCTATTGGTATAACTTTGTCGTAATGTTCATAGTGACCAGGCAAAAGCTTATTTTTAAAAATTTTGAAGAACCTCTGAAAATATCCTGAAGGAACATCTGCTGAACGCCGCGTAATCGCGGCGAAGACGAACAAGGCCAATACTTTTTTCTCGAACAACAAACTTTTGCTTTAATGCAGTATGGCCAGGTTTTTGCTCCTAACCTGGCTTTTCGCCAGGTTTTCATGGATAGGTGGGCCCAAAACATACGAAGGGCTACGTCAGGGAAAGACATAAAATCCACCTTCCATTCCCAAAGTGGCGGCACAATTTGCAAATGCGAGGGACCGGAACCCCGGTCAGCAGGCCCGTAACCAGGGGGCTTCGCTCCCACTGGAAAAATGTGTTGGACCCGAAAACTTGGGTCCCTCCACTGTGAATTTGTTTCAAAGTCTACTCAGGCAACGTATAACATGCTTCGTCGGCCGTTAAGATTATTTCCGTTCATTTGGCTTTCGCCGGCAAAAATCCCCTGCGGCTCCGCCCTAGCAAAAATCCTTGCGACGTCCTCGGTTGACCCCATGTTACATCTCAGATCGTGGACCGCTGTTGCGCCGTTGTCGGTCGGCGAATGTCCGACGCAAAGCTACAACGAGCTGTTAAGTCTTTCGAAGCTGCAAGACTTCTCCGACGCGGTCGTGCTTTATGAGAACGAGCAAATAATGGAAATGCTCTTGAAAAAAACAGAAAGTGTCGGTTACCAGCAAATCAATGAATACGTCGCCGATTCAATGCTTGGCCTGTTTTTACCGGTCTCGTCGCTGACCCCCCGTGCTGGAGGGGTTTCTATCGGAATTGAACCTTGGGAATTGATTCGCTCTGTGGTTCCAATGCCATCCGTCAAGCTGCTGAAAACCAGGTAGAGCAGTAGTTATTAACGTCTTTTTTTTCAGTGCGCTCTTTTCTTTTTCAGTTTACTCTTTATCGTTTTCTCTTTTTCAATTTTATCTTTCAAATTTCTCCCTACAGGCCCGGCACCGTTTTCATTTCCTTGCCAGCGTAAATCACAAGAAATGGTAAGTGCTGAGGTATGCATTACAAAACGCAACAATTATAGTTTTATTACAAGTTAACAAGTTTATCAAACAACACAACCCCGCAAACTTTACAAAAAAATATCCATTCAAACTCAGTGAACACCATGAGCCCCATGTTGAGGAATTAACAGATCACTAATTCAGTTTCGTTATATTCGCTTTTTCACTTTTGGGAATGTCACGAGTGGTATGCGGCGCCCATCTCCGCTTGCTTTGCGCCGTGGTCCACGCGGCTGCTCGCAGTGAATGTTGCACTGGTGGCGAGTCAATGGCACCACCTGTGTTCCCTCTTAGAAAATTTTTGTATTAATGAGCATTAATATATTAAGGCTGAGTTCGCCGAGTTCTAAAGGAATTACAAACTTTTGAATTATTAGAACAAGTATAAAGTCTTAAGACCTTCTAAAGGGGCTATTTATGCGATATGCTCAGAAGAGCTCTGCTTCTGCGTAAAAAATTATTAATGATGTTTCACTTTGAAATTTGGAATGTTGCGATTACGCGAGATTGAGATTTAACTGCGCAAACGGTCTGGTGGTACTGCGTATTTGCGCACCTTGAATGGTTGGATGGAACATTGGGCAGCACCTCGAGTGAACTGTTCCCTTGCACCCACCCGTTAAGGTCGAGCACGAGGCTAAGCAGGCCGCAAGTACCGTTTTTCAAGTCTTCGGTATGACCTGACCGGGAATCGAACCCAACCTACAGGCTTCAGCGGCGCGCGCTCAACGAACTGTGCCGCTTAGTTCGTAACAGCACTAGTTAGATAACTTATTGTAGATCTAAATTTCTTCGGAAACAGAACGAAGTGTCAGTGAAAGGTGCATATCAACGAAACGTTTTATCTACTTGCCACAATATGTTTACACTGACTCGTGAGACTACACTGCGGATCAGCGGAAAATGAAGCTGCTCGCTTGCAGTAACGTTTGGACCAGCAGCCGTCCTTTGTCAAGAAGCAGATCTCCCAAACTTTTGAGTTTGCTAAACTTCGTGTTAGTTGACTCACCGCAAGTATCTAACGAGCCATGCGTGAAGGCGCAAAAGATATTTTCATTGTTTCCTTGTTTACGTTCTATAATGACAGCAGGGCCCCGACATGGGGAATTTTCGCCCCGGGGCGAGTCGAAAAGTGCCGCCCCCCCAGCCACGGGTTAAAGCAAAGTAAAGCCTTTCAGGACGAAATTCTTTAATAACAATGCATCATCAGGCTGGAGTTAATTATGAAACTTTCACTGAAGTGAAATTCCAGGACATTTTGCTAACCGGGATGGGACACCGGGACAGTCCCGGCCACACCTGGACGTATGGTAGGTCCAAACTTAACCAAAATCTAAAACCTAAATCTAACTTCAGGTTCATTCGTGAAAGACCATTTGCTATTCCTTCTTTTCACCAAAAGTGCCGACCCGGGGCATTGCCCCCCTCGCTCCCCCCCTTGTCGGGGCCCTGAATGACAGCCACGTAAAATTGACGTGTCGTAATGAAAGGCTGAAAAGTTATACCAGAAAGTGTGTTTTTGACTCAGAAAAGTAATTTTGTTATCGTTGGTTCGTTAGGTATATCTTCTTGTAGGTGTATGTATAAAACAATAATAATTCTGGCAGGTTATAGCGTAAGCATCACTCCATATTTCATATAATTTTGGAAGCTTAATTCTCAGCAGAAAATTATTGGTCAACATTTTTCTGATTTAGGGCACCGAAAGGTTAGTTGGCTCAGTGAGACAAGCAGCAAAACTACTAAATGAACCAAAGCAACATCGCATTTTTTTAATCTTTACTATGATTTATTCACACTGAGTCAACTAATCCTCCTTTAGTGCAAGCTGAGTCGATTCATGAACATTTTTGAAAGCGTCACAATTGTCAGTTGCTGACATATCACACTGAAGCAAAGCAGGGGCCGAGGTAAAAGGTTGAACTTAACACTGTATTAAAGAAAGCTTCCTAGAAAAGAATATCGGAGCTGCAAGCTATAAAGTTAAAAATAAGTCAAAAATCACGACTTCTACTCGTGCCTCATATGAAGTGTCCTTGTTAATTGCCAATAAAATGCATCCATACTCTACTGATTTTGTAGTAGATTATATAACTTGATGTCGACGTTGTCTGTCACGATGCTTTTGAAACAACCGCTATCTGCCCGCTCGTAGACAGCCCAAAAGTTTGGGGACCAAATATTTTGATTTCAAGCGAACAGCAATATTTGTTGTGCGACACCGCCCCTCCAAGCACCAAACGACAAGATATGCTTGAAATTTTGGGGGCATGCCCGCCTGGCTTCGCCTATGCTATCTGCCCGCACTGTTCCTGGACACGTGGAAAGCTTGGCCTCTGGTGTCTGACCCCAAATACATTCTCCGTCCCCTTAGACAAGACACTTCACAGCTGGCCATCTTTGTGCGTGGTGCTGCACAAGGCCTGGAGGTAATAGAATTCTCCCCCTCATTGCAATGAAGGGAACGACAACTGGCCAAGACAACCACAATGCTATCTTACCAGCTTTTAGTGCAGGTCCGTAACCACAAGGGGCAGTTATCCCCACACTTTTTTGTGCCTATCAAATTTTATCGTACCCTGAAAAGTGTTTTAAACATGTCACCATCGGCGCCAGTCGATTTTCCTTCAAATCCCGCGTGAACCACGTTTCTTGCGTCACTTTGCAACTCCATAACTCGCCAGCCGATTGAGCTAGAGAGCTGTTCAAACCTTCTAGTTCGGTTTAAAAAATTTTTAAAGTTTTGGATTTCATTTTTTTGTGGGTGACGTCAAAAGTGGGGCAGGTTTAGACATTTTTGGCCAAGGTCATCGGGCCCTGGGTCCCAAGAACATGAGCCAAAATTTTGAATCACATTTTTAGTGAAAACTATGCTATAACACGAGTCTTTAGAGCAGAGGTCTCAACTTAAACTGAGGGCCAAATTAGGACCTATAAAGCAGCCCGAGGACCGCATTATGACGCTGACGCAACAATAGCGGTATGTGGATCTTTGTGAGAACACCTTTTACATCTTACTTCCAGCGAAAGGTATTGAGTTGCAGGCAAATCATTTCTAGCCGCCACGTTCTTTCAAAAGGAGCTTGCACACTCGCTGACAGAGAACTTTTAAACACCGGTGAATAAATAACTGTTGATTATATGAAAATTCCCTAAACGCATCGCACAAAATGCCATCAAAGGCTACATGCGGCCCGCGTGTTTGAGACCCCTGCTTTAGAGCCTTTGATCGGCCATCTCACGTTTCTGGTTCAAAAGTAATGGCCAAAAGTCAAATATTTGGCCGTGGATCGGACACCCTACTTTTCAATTGAGAGGCGAACACTTTGCCATTGAACTATCGCCACCACCTGGGATATTGCACTTCTCCGAACCTAACAAAAATCACTTGAATATGAAGATAGATTTGATTTGTCTTGCATTGCCGATGAACGTGTGCAAAGATTGAGCGACAACACGTGACACATGATCAGTGAAAAGACAGCAAAAATCTTATCTCTGCTTTAAGTCTTCAATCTCTTCTCTTAACGCTCGAACTCTGCGCGACACGTAGTGGCGTAACATAGCAACACGACGTAACTGATCGTAACTTTCAGTTTGCCATAACAAGTCGAACTGTGCATTTGCATTTTACAGCTCTGTGCAGCAGCCGTCAGCCGGCGTGGACCTGTGGGACAGGATGAAACGAGCTTTGCTGGGCCAGGTGCGGCAAGACGTGAGAGAACTGGAGGAGGACTCTTGCCTCGCTTCGCTTTGCGTCTTCCGCGGATTGAAAAAGAAAGAAGATTCAATTGCAGTGGACTTCACGCAAAAACTGAAAGTTCGTTTTATTGCAGCGAAACACACAAATATCACTTTTGATGCATAGCTTTTCACAACGGTTCGCAATAATACGGAAAAAATTGATTTGATTTCTTTTGCTGTTGCAGAAAATCTACAAGTTCGTTCACTGGAATCCGTATCCTGTTGATTTATGGACTGACCATATCCGGGACAAGTCAAGCAGGTACAAAATGACACACTGTCGCAATCACGGTCACAGTGTTGAGATAAAAAAATCGATTCGACTTAAGTCTTTAACGTTAACTGCTTCTACTGCAAAAATCTTCGCACAACCAGAATCGCGATTTTCTGATTATTACTTGCAGGCACCCCCCACCTCGCTCCATAACCCTCTGCTCGAACGTCGCCTCAACTGGGACAATTTACTGCCGGCGAGTCCTCGAGCGGTCACGCGCCATGTTCGCCAGCGGCGCTTACCTGCACTGGTACGAACGCTACGGAACCTGTGCGGATCGTTTCGGCGACGCGTTCGGAACCTTCGAGAAGATAATCTCGGATTACAAGGAGAGCGCAGCGGCGTGACGTCGCTAGCGCCGTAGCTTTCTCCGAAAAACGTTGATCAGTATTCGAGCGATGAACGGCCATAAGAGGAAGAAGAGAGTCGTTTTCGGCGATACGTCGGGAAATGGCCACCACGCCGGAGCGCTGTGGGAGGAATGTCCAGGAGTTCCATGAAGCTGACAGCGATTGCAGAGCGTAGTATCCTGCTGAGCATAAACCGAATATTATCGAAAGTGTACACAGACCTGAACTTGGCATATTGGACGTCTCCACACACAGAAAACAGTGATTCCAACTCATGCCCGTAGCCATGTTTTAAAGTTTGGGATCACAAAATACATTTTCCGGGGGGACAGATGCACAATTTATCTGGGCACAACACAATTCAGGGTGGCATTGTCCCCGAATCCCCCCTCAACGGATGCGGGGCTGTGAGAAGCGTCCGTCTCAGTGACAGAGATCAATATCTCTTGCGACTTCTTGTTTTCTTTTGCAATGGATTATAGAAAAAAAACGCGAGGGGTCAGAGCGGAATTTGAAGGCTGGTAAACCCTGACATAAAACGCTGCGTATCGCCACTATGAAAGTTTGTTTCTGAATGGTCTCCAGTCATCTCACTGGCAGAAGACAACCGCCAATTGATGAACAAGACTACGTCGCAACCTCACCGAATAACATATGGTAGACAGGAAGTTACTGCGAAACACCGAACTCTGCCATTGGTAAACATCCAAAAACAACGTATAGTCAGGGCGTTCCAATGCAGCGTGAAAATCTGCGACAGTTATATTCACCTGTTGTTTTGTCATTGTGATCGTTTCCAATGTCGTTAGTCTGTTCAGCACACTGTGCATGTCGCGCTGGAGTTGGAGGAGAATGAACGCAATTCTTTCTTGTACCTGCCATGTGACGAGTTGAGGGCAAATTAAACACAGCGGGGAAAACACCAATGGCAATTTTGCAAGTATTGGCGAAAAGAATAAAATATATCAGTATAATTTGCGCATGTCGAACTATGACCTGTGACATGCATTCCAGTCCGGGGAACAGGCGAGTGGCCAGAAAGTTTAACAGTGGGGGCAAACCATTTTGAAGCATTAGCGTGTGGGAGTGAAGACGTTACACAATACAATACAATCCTCATTATCCGCAAAACATTCCTTTGTCTGGAATTTTTCCTAAACAGTTGTGTTCAGCTTTACACCGACAAATAAAGTCTGCTTTCACTGTTCTCTTTCATTGAATTGAAAAGTTTTAGAAGTACGTGAAGTTATAAGCTTCTGCTTTGGATCAAAGCACCAATTTGCTCGTGAAACGTTGCTGCAATACCGTTTGCGAAAATCTCACTGCAATACGTGCAAAAGGTATCTAGTTAACAAAATAATCCACAAATATGATAAACACAACATTGTAAATTGGAGAAAGTTCCATCCTCTAAACAAATTTGCACATGTTCGACCCATTCAGTCAACAAATGGTTGTGTATTATCACCACGGCTCTGCAGTAAAGTCAAGAAATGCTTGGTCACCGCAGCCAAGCACATCGGTTGGTTGGTTGATCTAGCCATTCCAAATTAACTGACTTCATTGAGATATACGATGGAGTTAAAATGTACACCATCGTAACCCCAGCCAGTAGTACAAACTTATCGACCACACTCAGCTGCATACAAACATAGCTAAAGCTAGCTTACGATTAACTGTGTAAAAATCACGGGCTTCCAGAAACAGAATCTGAAGTTCTAACGGAAAAAAAAGTTGTCTCATTTTGTTCACATGCGCTTTTTCAAGAGGACAGATTGCAAGCTATCTGTTAGCAATGGCAGTGTCAATGTCCTCAGCACTCACAAAACAAAAAGCATCTTGCTACTTATGCTTGATATTGCTGCTGACTCTTCCAGTTACTTACAGCTGAATGATTTCAATTTTAGTGTAGGATAAGGTAGCAATTACCACCAAATGAATGCGCGGGTCGGACTCTTGACTACTTGACACCTGACACGACTGATTTTTTACTCGCCGGCAAGGTAATGGGAAATCATTGATGAAAACGTTGAGACTCCACATAACTGTAATTGAAGAGTCACAATACCGGCACATGTTTAATTATCACAGACACAGATAAATATCTGCAATGAATGCTATTATTGCCAACAGTGACTATGGCGTAATAAGACAACACTTTAAAAATGGATTGCTTAGCCAAGATTTGAGCCTCAAGGTATATAAAATGTGCATCAGTGGCATACGCCCGTGTTTAGTTTAAAAAATCTACGATATTCGTTTAAAGCTATAACGGCTGACACTGCAGACAAGGGTCAGTTGTATTGTAGCCAGCAGAGGTGAGCGGATATTGATTTTTCAACACCTGATCCATATCCGAAAAAAATTTTGCGTATATTTATCCGAAAATTTATGAAATTTAGTATCCGATATTCATCCGAATGCGACACTGGCTAAAAACAAACAGACAGTGGTTATAGGTCTGTCAATGGACCTTCATTTTTGAAAATTTATTCATCCGCCGCCTGTAACATGACACTAATCCATTACAAGTGTGCAGTAGACTGCACTACGCGTGGTAAAAACGTAGTAAACCTAACCCTTTAAACCTAAAGTCTAAACCTAACCCCTAAACTTAACACTTAAACTGCAAATCTGACCACAAAAGTTTGGAAACTTTTGAAAAAATAAATAAAAATGGTACTATGAAATGTGCAACCACTAGGCTACTTCTATAACGAAAGGTGCCCGATCATGGTCAGAGACAACGCGAAAACCATTTACGCAGTTAAGACACGTCTACCTGACTACCATGACAGTGCTGCTAATGTTGCAAACTCAGCGTTTTATTCTAACCATGTCACCGCCAGCAGACCTATAGCCACTTCCAAACAAAAACCCCCTGTCATTTTGTGACCCAATCCATAAAAATAACATCACATGCTGTGCACTTTCCATCAGTAAAACAAGAAAATAGTGTGTATTTTGCTGCAAACGGAATAGCTCTGCTGTGGTTATTTTTTCCATTCGAACTGTAGTGTAGTCTATCCGGCGTTGTCTATTAATAACACTGAGTTCGTGGCGCTAGCAACAGATACGATGAACCTGGTCGAGTGGGAATTCTTGCTGTGCGAGTGGTCGTCGTTTGGGCTCTCAGCATTGTTGTTTCAGCTCGGCTAATAGAGACGACTCTTTTTATGGGTGAACTTTTGATGTGAGCTACAGTACTTTTTTAATAAGTTTCGAAAATCAGACACAGGTTTGCCATTTGGATTAGGGTTTTAGGTTGTATGGCAAAAGACGATCTGCTAATCCCAAAAATAAAGCCGTTGTCATGTGACCAATTCAACTAATCTGGTTCAGGTAATTGCAAAAGAGCTCCAGCATTCAATCAATTGGTAAAATAAAGAAAATAGATTTTGTAACTCTGAGAGGAGATCAAAGTATGAAAGGTAATAAAAGTATGTAGCTTACAAAACTGCAAACTCAAACTGTCTTTTAGCAAAGGTTGACGGTATAAAACTTTAGGTAGAATTTCAAAATTCTAACCAAAAAACGTAGCTTCAGCCTAAACGCTGAAAACGACCGATTGATCGCCGAGTGTCACTTGGTCGATCGCGTCTGATTTTGCATTGGATTGACAAGATACCTAAAAAGAACATTTTTCAAACAATATTCTACAAAGTAGCCTACATAAAAATCGTCCATCAATTGGCTGGTCAGGTATATTCTTTGGTGCCTATTGCAGTGGTTGAACAGGTTAGCTCGGCAGATTGTTGCGTGGCAATCTTGATTTAGGCGTAAGACACACTTTGCCTTCTGTCTGTGCATCAAAGGCGATGGTGCACTGTATTTGCACATGTGATACTCAACTTTGGCATTGGCATGTGATATTGTATTTGTGACTTTATTACCAACAGGTCGATCGCGAGTTAAAGAAATTTTCTAGTTGATGCTTGTCGAAGACAAGTTGGCCACCCTTGAAACAGACTACATTAGCCCACACAACACACACATATGCCATTCAGCACAACAAACAAAGCAGCACACCAGCAATATAAGAGCAGCTCACTACTTCCACTTGCCCGGAAAAAAATGAACGATGAAGTAACACGAATTACCTTTGATGGTGACGAGTGCAGCACATACTGACATTTGACAAAATAAAAAACATAGCAAAAAATGACTGCCACGATTATTTGTGGCATTTTGAATCACTCGGTCTGTGAAAAATTTCGTTATAGAAATCAAACCAATATCCTGATCCAATTTTTTTCAAAAATAATATCCAATCCTGATCCGAAAAAATCGCAAGTATCCTGCAGGATAACCAATCCTGATCCTGTCCATGCTCACCTCTAGTAGCCAGAGTTATCAGTAGGGTTACCAGATGGCTGGTATTTCACCGACCCGGCCGGTATTTTACTGGTAAGTTAGCTGAGGCCCGTAAAAGACCGGTATTTTTTAAATCAGTGCCCGAAGCCGGTTTGTTGAAAATAAATAATTTGCCGTAACTTTCAAAAGAACTACAGTAACGCTGAATTTCTCAAATTATACTGACTCTAGTAGTGAGTCTTGTCAGGACAATTCCTTCAGCGAAGTTTATTTGCTGCTGTTGACGCAAACCTTGGTACGATTGCCGCGTCACCCACACGCACCGAAAAGTAATGAGCCAGCAAAAATACGGTCAAATTATTTATTGATTCTTAACGATACTCACCGTCTCTTTTGTTTTCCCTGTGCCGCTTACGAATTACGACACAAGTTAAATCTGACACTGTTTGCAAAATGGCCGATATTTTTATAAAAGGCGTCTGGCAACCCTAGTTATCAGAGAAGAATTTTTGCGATGGTCTTGCAATGAACCTAATTGCATCAGCATTAGGTGGGATACACCAAGCTGGTGCACCAGAAACAGCTGCAAATAGCGTTACTCCTTTTTTTACTTGCGGTTAGATGCAAGTTTGTATTTCATAATTTTACCAACTTCTACACGGAACTTAAACTTCAGGTGAAGGTCAGCCACGATATAAATTCCCTAACACTATACACAATGTTTGAATAATCATAGACAAGCGTTAAACCATACCTCTTTGATCAGATTCAACTAATAACTCAAGTAACGCATGTTCCTTATGTAGTTTCGTTTATTTGCACTAAACATTTTTTTTCTTATACATTAAACTGCAGAGCCCGACCTGCATATAAGGCTTTTTTGGATCTATATCGATGTTCTTCATTACCGATAACCGATGCCGACATTTTAGCACTACACAAAACACAGCTGAAAGACACGACAGTGCAGTTTTTTCCTAGAGTATGTAGGACATGTAAACAAAAAAATAATTACACAAGTTCCAATTATGAAAGAGCAGATCGTCCTTGTGATAAGTTAGGAACAGGCAGTGTCTGTTTTCCCTTGACCAAACACGATTAGTTGAAGTGGTCACATGACAGTTAGGAATTCGCATCATTTGTTTAGTTGACCGTGACGTCTGTAACGGCTCACTCTGATAGACAATTGTTGTCCTGGTTTCGGTGCTGCCAAGCTGTTAGCAGCTTCTTGTCTGCATTGTGTTAACTCTAGGCTAAACCCTAAATGCAAACTTTAACCTAAAGTCCTAATCTTTGCGTATCGTAGTTGCCACGTGCCCACTTCAACCAATCGTGTTCGACTAAAGGCACAATAGCCCCAACACAGCTTTTGCCCATGAGGTAAAAAAGACACTTCCTTGCAAATAAGCAAAAAATATACAAATGACAGAAGTATGAGAGGAAAGAATAATTATGAAGATGACTTATTTTACAAACAACGGTTAACGGAATCCATCCAAAAATGTAGTCCAACAGATTGAACATACGGGCAAAACAGAGTTGCAGCATGTCAGTTAGCAATATTTGAGTAACAAATTACCATAGGTACTCGAAACAATAAGAGAACTGAATTGTTATTAATAGGGTTAATATTTTGAGCAGTGGTGTAGCAGGCGGAGGTGCAAGCGCACCTCCAAAGCTCTGATTTGTCGTAAATCCGGGCAAAATCCCTGAAAATATGGACAAAAATCAGAAAATCTGAACAAAATCCCTGAAAATCTAGGCAAAAATGGCGCCCAACGTTGTTTCATTTCAAAAAATGGAGCCCATTGTTTGCAGAAAAACACATGACGACCTTTTGTGAATGTCATACCAAAAAAAGATCTTTATGATATTTGTGGGAGAAAAGTTGTAGGCAAAAGTAGCACAAAAACTTTTCAGGCAAGTTTGGGAAAATTCGGGCAAGAATTCTTCGCGTCATCAAAAATGTGCCTGCTCCTACACCTATGATTTTGAGTACCTCAATAAAAATTTTTGTAACACTGCCACAGCAGTATCGTAATGACCATCACTTACAATGCATATCAACCAACTCCTAAGATGTTTTCACGGACTGCTATGGGATGTTTTCATCCACCGCGGCTAATGCAGTCCTTAGCAATTTCTAGGATTCGCAATGGTTGAAATGGTTTAAATCAAGCGAATCCACATCAGGCAAACATGCGTTGCGTCAAAGTACTCCTATGTGTTGTGCAGGCCTATGTGCCTACGCTCAGATCTCACGAGTGGGTAAACAACAAAACGCGACGCATTACTAACAGAAACCATAGCTTCATTGCGATGAAGAACCGTACTGTACCGAATTCTGCGCAAACCTGGGTCACTAAAACAGCCAACCACCACAGCACACGCCCTGATTTGTTCACAGGCAGTCATCTGCTTAACGCGCAAAAACCTGAGATTGAATGTTACGTCATAGAGCGGTTTATCGGGACGACTGCGTAGCGGTCCGATTATTACGCGCTGCTTGATGTAGTCGGAGGGCTCGCGCCGTAAAGAACAGAACAGAGGATTTGCGTTATTCAACCAGAGACGAATTATCAACTTGCGTTTCCGAACGTTCCGTGCAGAACAATAGCATTCAGTGCAACAGCGTAGCGACTTCTATGACCAAGCACTGTATTGCTGATATATATCGGCGGAATTTTCCGATATGATATATCGGCAGCATCATCATATGGGTCGATATACTGTATATGTATGGGCATGCCGATATCGGTTGAGCTCTACATCAATGGCTCGATCAACCGAAAGAAATTTGGAGCAACTTTCTGGAATTGCGGGGAGGGGGGATTTTGCTCCTGGCTACGCGCCTGCCTTTCAACTGCTGGTGGGAGACAAATGTCCTTAGTTGCTTAGGTGCACACGTTGCCATACATATAGTCCCGTCGCCAAGGGAGGGCTTTTAGGGGGCTTAGCCCCCGCAACAAAGCTCCAAGCCCCCCCAAACTGAAACATGAAACACTACAAATCAGCTGATTTTTTGTCAATTTTTAGAGTGTCAAGACCCCCGGCACAAACCCAAAGTCCCCCCGGACAAACGCAAAGCCCCCCTATTGAAAACTGTCTGGCGACGGTTCTGCATACGTATGTCCACCCGTTCACTTCATCACTATTCGGAAATATTGTGACGGTTAGGGATTAAAATAAGTCGGGAACCGCTGCTTTCAACGCCATCGCTGCAATTCGTGCCGCAGCTTTTGCAGCAATCAACAGCTCTGATTCAGATAGGCTGGGATCATACATTGACAAGTTGCGCAAACAACGCTGCTTTGCGGCTTCAATCGAATAATGCGCAACGTTTGTTATCGCCCTTTTACAACGCTAGGTGTCAACTTAACAGTGTATCCTCGAACGCAGAACAGTAGACACTAAATTTAAAGGCAGCGCTGCGTTAATAAGTAAGCTCGTGCACGACGCAATGCGCGGTCAACTGCAGTACGCAAAAACTTCTACGAATAACTCAAGACGCATTTATGCGTTCGAACGATGGTGCTTTGCGCGTGTAATGTTCATGAGGAATCTATTTCGGCAGGACGAAGGAGCAAACTACTTAACAGTCGGTGGTTAAGTGGTAATCCGATCGAAGGTTCCGGTTATCGGTTCACAACACTGGGCTTGCAACGGCTGGACTGCTGGCAGGCCACACCCTCAGAAATAGCACAGTCGAAACTCACGAGGGATCTTTTCAGAAAGAATCAAAATGAAATTTCGGTGTTACGAAATTTTCAAACACTGTGCTGTAAGGACGCGCAATCAGTTGAATAGTCATCTTAAAATTAACTAGATGGACCACAATAATTCCAGAGGAAAACGATGTCGCGTCGTTCAGAAACAAGTAAAATGCACGACGCACTCACCTCGTCCTGCCTGTTGTTTCCTCGTCTGTGAGGATGACCGCTGCCGGAGGAACCCGGGTGACGAACAGGCTGCGATTCTTGCGCAAGGACGATTCTTTGAGACGTGTGTCCGTGATCTTGACCCCTGGTCTCTGAGCATCAAGTGTTTTTTGTTGAAGCAAGAAACAAAAAGTTAATAAACCGCATTCTTGCACCGATTGGAGATAAAATGGCAAATACACGGGACAGTCGATATCTGTCTATTAAGCTCAGGAGGGACAATAACATATTTCGTAAGCTCAGGAGGGACAATAACATATTTCGTAAGCTCAGGAGGGACAATAACATATTTCGAAGTCCGCAAATAGGCCTGGGACATTCACAGTGACTTAGCAACCGTTCTTTCGCTGTATAACTTTCTCTTTGTTCTTTTGCATCCAGGCCTGCGTGCAATTCCTGACGTTCTTAAATTAGGGTTACTTTACGAGTTTTTGACATTGACCCCTTTGCTGGTTGCACTTCCGTAAGTCCCGGTCGTTCTTTTTCCGTAAGTCCTGGTCGTTGCATTTCCGTAAGTCCTGGTCGTTCTTCCACAAAACATAGTCAAGTGAGTGTCGTTTTGGACGATAGATTTTGTGTGTGTTAAGTGCAACAGCATTTGGACTCGTGCTGTAGCAGCTGACAGACGTCAAACGTTGGTTTCTCGCAAACGAAAAGCGATCGTGACGTTAGCAGCAGACAAACAGAACGTACTCCACAAATGCAGACGCATTTACCACCGCGAATGTTCCACCACATCTCATCAGCTTAAACCCACTGCACAGCTTCGGCGCGCGACCTTGAAAAACCGATTTTGCGATGAATTGCGCCGGTCAGCCCCGAGCAAACAGAACGCACTGTACAAACTGTCTCGACGGGAACTTACCTGGTTGGGTCGACAGCGGAATGCCGTGGTCCGCTCCGTGGGTTCCTCGTTCACCACCGTAAGTCAAAGGCCCGCTGCAATTAGAAAAATTAAGAGAGGTCAAGGAAGCTTTCTTCAAACAAGAAAGAAACAAACTCTACCCAGGGAGAAAATTTTAAGACCCACCCAAAGGCCATACGCATTTAAAGCCGTGTCGTCAGTAATGCTTGTTTGCGGTATTAAACAAAGACACCGACAGACACGCAACGCCTTATTTACGAGTAATTGGCCTTGCCAGCAATCTACACGAGTATGTGCGGACTGCAAGAAGCACTTAGTCAACACAAGAAGTCAATCCGTGGTGAACTGAGACATAATTTGTGTTTCGTTTTTCACTTTATTGATTATTCATTTTCGAAAGGAAAATTTTCATTTAGAAACAAGTTTGCATTGAAAACAATGCAAAAATTGTTTGTTTTGTGGAAACTCCTGCAATTCTTGCAGGAGTTCCATGTTCCACTCTGTCCCAAACTTTTGTAAAATCAAAAGAAGCTACCTCTTAGCAAAGAATCATCCACTGTGACGTGAAATGACGTATATATTTCGCATACTAAGTTGACATGCAAGTTCTTGTTCAAACACTATTCTCACAAGAAGCGTTTTTTCCATCACAAATATCTTCAGCGAACAATTTTATATCAAGCAAGTCTCTGTATCTTAAACTTTGTTACATGACCGATTGCGCGGTTGTTGGTGTCCTTGCCGCTCTCGAAAATATCCGAAACTTCAAACATTCACCAGCAGACGAACAAACTGCTGGAAATCGTAAGAACACGAGTCATGCGTTCAATCGAATCGACAAACTTGCCCGAATTTCAAGGAGTGGTTCTCTTCCTCTGCCAGCAAGCGGAATACATGTGACGCAAGGCATGTGTCAAAAGCACACCAAAGAGCCAGCATTTAACATAACCCGGTAGGGAATCGCACCACATTACCATGTGACCTTTCAGGCAGCTACGTCCATCAACACTGCGTGGGCTACAATTCACAACCGTGGTACAAAGTTCATACCAAAGCCTTGTTTCAAAATTTCAGAAAAACAAACATTTCTGGCACAGTCTCACGTAACAACGCGGACGGATGGGAAGAGTGGGTGGTGGCGTATAGATAGGAAACGTCGGTAAATACACGATCCAAAGTTCGCAGCTGGTGAAGCATACCAGCATTCCGAAGGTTTACTTCCACGACTGTACTATCGCAATCGTCCACTAATGTGCATTTGTCTGGCCACCAATACAAACATTCTGTACCTCTCCTGGAAGTCCAGCAGCTGCTCCACCGGCGTTTTCTCTTCATAACGAGGCGAGTCTGGCGCAGAAATTCACAATTGCAGAAATTCACGATTGCAGAAATTCACAATTGTCATGACACAGTACTATGGTCGCAGAATGAAATCGGTTCGATCGGAAGACGAGTAGATACATTTCACGCAAGGAGAAGCCGTTTCGATGTGCAGGCCGCTAACTATGCTTCAAATCACGTTCATCACTATGGAAATCCGAGCCACCGGCTGCAAGTTCAATTTTACAGGACAGCACATAATGTGAATTAATATCTTCTGGGCCTCCGACGTAGCGATAAGATTCAACAACGTAAGGGTGGAAAACCACGAAAACAGAATGCAGTGAGAGAAGGACACAAAGAATCGACCTGATGTTAAAGGAAAATCCGTAGCCACGAATTTAGTCAAGGCCGCCATGCTATTATCCAGCTGCACAAACGGCTTCGACGTTGCAACCAATACCTTCAACAGCACGTACCGTTCAATCAAAACTAAAAAGCTTGCCTAATTCAAATTCTAAATGCCAGCTGCAGACGCGTCCTGTGGGCTGCAACTACAAACATCACGATTTCTGTTTCCGAATACTTAGACGCAGACAGTACATGAGAGTTCATTAAATTTTTTAAATATATTTCTGTTACAAAACGCCATAATTTTACGCAAATTATCTGCGCGCTTGATTGTATCAACAGTTTTGTTCGAAGAATTGCCAGTTCTTTGGTATTTAGTAACATTGGGACTTGAGCTCATTGAAAAAAAACGCAAAACAAACTCCATTTGCAATTTTAATCAGACATAATAAAACCAATCTGCGAATTTACTGTTGCGAAAGCGCAGCAATGCAATGAGTAACCATCATTCTGCACCAAGAAGAGCAACTTTTTAACTGAATTCTTTCACTATGCGCACAAAAAAAACTCGAGAAAATGAGCCAAACTTCGGTTTTGTTAAAAAAGAACACTTCATTATAACCTTGTTCCCGATCTTGCGCTGACGACTTCACACAGCATCACAAGCGCAGTAACTTTTAACGGAAAATCGGCGTTTTACAGTTATCTGAATAGATTTACGGTTATCTGAATAGATTGTCACTCACAGACCGAAAAAAAACACCTTTTGTCAAGATAGACTGGGTAGACAGATACAACAGATTTTTGAAAAGGAACAGCTACCTGTATTTTTTGAAGGCGTTGCCGCCAAACTGTCGTTGCTCAAGGATGAGTCCTCCGATTGGCTGGTCGAATCATTTTTGGCCAAGATGGCGACATCAGCGGACGAGTCACAAAACTCTTCGTCACTTTCACTTTTTATTTCGTCGTCGACGACTCTTGGATCGTAGACATCGGCAGAGACTTCGTTTCCATTGGTAGGAGCATCTGGCTGACGCAAAACATCTGGAAGGTGCAGACACAAGCATTGGTTTGAAGGCAGGTTGTCGCTGTCAGGTTACTTCTTTCGCTAAAAGCTACAGAAGCTGCACCTCGCACAATAAAAACAACAAATAAAAAAGTTTAGAATTTGGTTCGTGTAAAATTGTCAGAAATGCCCAACCTCCCAAGATAGACTCATGCGGCGTTAAAGATCAATAAAACGTGTAAGATAGAATTCCTCACTTGTGCTTGATGGTTAATTATTGCAAAGAAAAACAGAGCGCTTTGCTACGTTATGAATATTTGTCTTATACCATCAAAACTGGCACAGTTTTCATTTCGATGAAAAAACAGTTTTACGTATATATAAATAAAAATAATAATAATAGATACGCAATGCCAGCGAACATACGCAAAAACAAGATGCAGGCCATCAACACATACGCAATGCCAATGATCACCTACACAGCAGAAATCATAGACTGGAACAAGAGATACACGATCTAGACAGCATGACAAGGAATACAACGAACATGTATGGAGGATTAAACCCAAGAGCAGACATTCACAAGTTGTACCTTCCAAAAAAAGAAGGCAACAGAGGATTGACATAAGTTGCAGCAACAGTCAGATTCCAATGTGCAGGATTACAGGAATACATCAACAAAGCAAAAAGATCCTCAGATAAAAAAAGTCTGTAAACATCAAGCAATCACAGGATAGAAAAGTAAAAAGGAAGAAATGGAAGAATGAGAAACAGAGAACACAACAAAATGGACCAGCAAACAGTTACACGGACAGTGCAAATGGCAAGTGCCTGAGATCACATCAATGGAGGACGCCTACAGATGGACGCGAGAAAACACAGGACTCAAGAGAGAAACAGCAGTACTCATTACAGCAGTACAAGATGAAGCACTGGACATCAAGTGCCAGAAAGCGAAGATACTCCACATGACAAATGATCCAAAATGCAGGATGTGCAAAGAGAAGGATGAGACAGTAGCCCACATCGTGAGTGTGCCCCAACATAGCAGGAAGCTTGTACAAGACAAGACATAACAACATAGCAGCAGCAAACCACCACTGCATATGCCAGCACTACAAGATCAAACCGACAGATAACATCTGGCTCCACAAGACCAACCCAGTAGCAGAGAACAATAAAGTCAAGGTACTGTGGGACTTCAAGATCAGGTGGATAGACAGATACAAGCTTGCAGACCAGACTTAGTAGTAATAGACAAGAAAACAAAAGAAGGACTCATAATAGATGTAGCAATACCAAACGACACACACATAATAGAGAAGGGAGAAGATAGAAAAGTACTAGGACCTGAAGTTAGAAATGAATCAGAGAATATGGAACATCAAAGCTAGGGAAGTACAAATACTAATAGGAGCTCTGAGCAAACCTCAACAACCTGGAGAAACACCTCCAGGAGATCCCTGGCAAAAACAAGATCCCCAACTGGCAAAGACAGCAATACTTGGCAGTGCACACATACTAAAAAAGTTGCTCGATCTCCCAGAGTCCAGGTAAGACGCCAAGGTCAGAGAAAAACACCTACCTCAACACAAGAGTTGAGTGAAGAACAAGAGATAAAGAGAATGTTTTTATTCACTGGCCAGACAAAGAGACGTTAGTGAATGATCACAATAGTACAGCCAAACAGGCAAATCTTCATAATTGATTTGGCAGTCATTGCCTGTTGCATTTCTCAAGATTGAACTATTGAATGTGTATAAGCCTATTGGGAAGCACACATAAAAAAAAGAAAAGCACTACTTTAAAAAGGAATAAAGCAATAAAAAATACCAACCGCCATTGTAATCATTTGATGTGTGGTTGATTCCGTTTATTTCAGGTGTATCATCACCACTGTGGCTTTTCCCTAGAAGAAAACAGATAGACATCCACAAAGCATAAACACTTAATTCTTGGAAGAATCACTCCGGTATGTAATGTTACACTGCACCAACTGAATCTACAGTTTCTGTGATGCAATCAGACTAGTCATAAAAGGGGTGTATCAACAATTTGCTTGTTTAACCATGCATTTTCAGCATTGCAAGAAAATTAATTTCATGATATTTGAACGGAAAGTTATAAATCCAATTGGCAAAATTTGTAAAAAAGGTGAACAAGACACAATACTTTCAAAATAAAATTGCCAAATTATTGCATCCTTGGTTGTAAGTGACTTTGTTCACAAAGAAAATTTGGCATTCAAAGTTGGCTAAAAAGAGAAACAAAACATTGACAAACTTAGCAATTCAGAAATTACACACCTGTGTTACAAAAATACAACCTTTGTAACAGATGTAAACGTAATAAAAATTTGAAGTATGAAATTCTTGCAAATTTTTACAGAAGCAAATGTTTCAAAGCAAAAAACATATACCAACAAGACCTCATAAGTAACATTTTCTGTAAGTGCAACATAAAAAGCTTATGTTGAAATAACGAACTATGGGAAAAGAAATCCATAGCACTAAAAACAACTTACAAGCAAAAGTCTTACCAGTGTCAATCAATTTCTTCAGTTTAATAACTTCATCTTTTTTATCGGAATCAACAATCTCATAAAAATTTCCAAGTGTTTGAACAAACTTTGCTGATGCATCAGAAGCGGGCAAGACTTCTATTATCTAAAACAAGTTGTTCTCTTTTAGGAGCAATGCTTTCCCTTGAACGCCTACAGAACCACTAATTGAAAGGACGGAGCTTGTGTTTAGACGCAGAGGATAAAGCTAACAAGTTTTGCAAATACTTATGGTAACATGGGGTGAAATTACATCTATAAAAAGTACTAGTTACTATAATCATTCACTTTAATGCAGATGACAGCTCATTAAAATGTTTTGCTGTTTAGTCAAGTTTCCCTGCCACAAAACTTACACAACTGTCTGTTGACACCAAATTTTACATGATTATTTTCATAAACATTTAAACTTTCAGGTTGGGTGAATACTTTGACAAAGCTATTTTCGAAAAGTTGACAACATTGCCCAGTTGACTTGCTGCACATACAGTATATCAACAATCAGAAACTTTAATCAACCTTGTCAGTTACGTAATGCTGAGAATGTATCAAAGAATACAATTTCACAAGCAAACATGGGTGAATTGTAACGTAATTTTTTTGTCTATTTTTTATAACAAATGAAGTGAAAATTATGAGGAGATGTCAAATACCATTGGTGAACTATATATACAGTACAAATCAATTTGAAAAATTTTCAAGCTACATTACGAAGTTTAGAAAATTAGATGACAGTTTACTACTTCACAAAGTGAAAAAAACAATGCTAGGTAAGAGTTGAAAGTTTTCTTTAATATCTTTCCTTGATTTGTGCAGCTTCTAGATCAACACAGTATGTCGATGATGTTAAGGGCGCAGGTAAAATTTCCAAAACACTGTTCAGAAAAATACCAGCACCACCCAAAATTTCTAAATAGTTTTGTACTTAAATGTTTTCCAACTTAAATCTGAAATGTCAAAAACCACTGGCATTTGGATTGTGGATACATGTACATACCTGCGTTGATAGCAAACATTAATAATGTACACAGGTCTCTCAAAAGACAGTGATATGATGAAAAGCTGCAAAAACTAATTAAATGAACAAGGAGCGTTTCCTCTTATTTTACAACTTTTTCTATCAATTGAAAAAATTATGAAATTGATCATGAGTGATTAAGAGCAACATTACATCAGTGGAACACCACAAAAATAGACCAGAAAGCTTAAAACTTCTTTTCAAATTTTGTTTGTTTATCTGTTAACATGCTCATTTAGGAAAAAACATTGCATGCCTCAAAAAATTGGTTCTAAAATGTCACCATACAAAAAAACACAAACACAAAAGCATAATGAACCATCTTGAAGTCTTAAGCAAACAAGAAACACCAAAAAAGGATTCTGACTGTAAGCTTCCCACTGAAGACCCACTTGTCACATTTAGACTGACTGTTGCCAAAAGCAACTACTTCAGATGAGCACAAGTTATAAAAGCTTGCTTGATTTTGCCCTAAATTCTTCACGTAAAATGCATCATTGGTACAATCAACATTTTTTCAAGCTTGTAACTCAAAGCCACAAAATATACCCTATAACAGGGTGAGCAATCTCATGCTACATAAAATTCACTGACTAATTTTTCCTTGCTCAGTTTTTTTTTTTTTTACATAGATATTTTCTTCCTTGTACACAATCTCATAAAATTTTGTTACTTATTTCACTGAATAAACAGTGTTTAACTTTTGGTAAATTTAACTGTAAAAAAGTTTATAAAAATTTCTAAACATACTCTAACAAAAACATAGCCATGTGCAATGACATCATGGAACTTTTTCCTACTCATCTTCTGCTGCAGCTACATATAACACTTTGGTAATCTGTAAGTTAACCCACTCCCCTTAAAAAACGAAAACTGTTGTTTTAGGCCAAAATCTAGGTACGAATATATCGTACGCCGGCTCTCAAAGTGTTGACACTTTCAGAACCGGCGTATGATACATTCGTACTTCGATTTCGGCCTAAAAAACAGCAGTTTTTGGTTGCCTTACCAACGCCCTAGCTCCTCTGCCAATTGCGCTAGAGAGCTGTTCAAGGGCTCAAACGGATCGGCCAGTCTGGTAGATTGCACTCGAAAAAAATTTTTGGTTAAGCGTTGCGGATTTTTTGTGACTGACGTCATAAGTGAAGTAGTTTTAGGGTCATTTTGGCTCATGTTGCCCGGCCTAGGGCTCATCTGGTAGGCCAAAGTGTTTCGCTGAAGTTTTCATTAGAAACTAGACTTGAGTCCGAGTCTTTTGAGGCTTTGATCGACTTTCTAGCGTTTCTGGTTCAAAAGATATGATCTAAAATAAACAAATTAATTAATTATCTAATTAGCTAATTAGTCAAATATTTTTATTAACTTACATCACAACTTTTGAACCTGAAACCCCAGCAGGTCATCCAAAGTGTCAAAAGACTTGGAATTGTAGCCTAGTTTCCACTAAAAACTTCAGCGAAATACTACCACCTAACGGTTGGCACCCAGGGCCAGGCAAAGTGGGCCAAGTGGCCTAAAAGTCCTCCATTTATGATGTCACTCACAAAAACACCGCATCCCCCAAGCAAAAAAAATTTTTAGAGTGCAGACTAGTAGACTTGCTGCGTCCGTGTCTTTTGAGACTTTTACCAGGTCTGTAGAGCATACAGGACCAGAGAAATACCCGCGCAAAGTCACGTGTGTTTAGGGGTTTTTGTTTCCGAAAATCCCCAAAAGCAGCTGGACGCCAAAGAGTTAAGTGTGTCACAAATGCATTACAGTTCTCTGAACACCTGTTGTCTCTGCACAACAATTGGTAAAAAACAACAAAAGTTTTAACCCTGGCTGTTCATTCAGCTATCGAATATAAATACAGCATTTATAAATCAATGCAGTAACAAAAGTTTGTCGAACACACATTGAATTGAAAGCAATCGAACATGAACACACAATCGAATGTCAAACACACATTAAAATTTAAATTGAAAGCAATCGAACACACATACATTTTGCATTTTATACCTACCAAAGCTCTGAATTAACCCTTAACGACTGCGCACCAACATATTGGCGCGCACTTTTTTGGCCATAAATCGCCAGCCGCTAGAGCTAGAGAGCTGTTCAAACCCTTTATGGATTCAGCAAGTGTTCTAGTTGACATAAAAAAAACATATTTCGTTTTGGGTTTGAGGTTTCCTGGGGGGAACGTCACAATTAGGGGTGCTATTTTGGCCATCTTTGCCTGGCCCTGGGTGCTGTCCCAATGGGCCATTTTTTGGACTTAAAATTTCATTGAAACTAGGTCAAAACCCGCATCTACAGAGCCCTTGATTGACTTCCTAGCATATCGGGAGTGAAAATTATGGCTCATAAACCAAAAATTGACCAAAATTTTGCTCCACCAAAAGCCACTCTGAAGGGCATTTCTCCCCAGGCAACAACTTGCCGTCAGATTGAGCTAGAGAGCTGTTCAAACCCTTTAAAGACTCGTGAAGGTATGCAGTTTGCAATAAAAAAAAACTTTTCAGTTTAGGATGTCTGTTTCTTTTTTAATGCTTATATGATGATAGGATGTTTATGTTATTTTTTGCTGACGTCAGCATTTTTGCCCGACTTCCCTTTAAGGCCCGTAAGAGCCATTTAAATGACATTAATTTTTTTGAGTTTAGCTGTTTATTGGTTACATTTCAGGAATTTGAAGGGTCTGAATGGGTTTATAGCGTTCCTGGTTCCAAGATTAGGGCCAAAAAACATTAAAATAAATTAGGGAAATCCCCCAAAAGTATTGAGAAAAGCCCCTTACCAATTAGCTGTTTTTTTGGCCTAACCTTTGACCAGAAAATCTAGAAACTCAATCAAGGGCTCTAAAAACGCGCATTCTCGCCTAGAATCCTAAAATACTACGAGCCAAAATATTGGCACCTGGGATCGGATGATGACGTCATATAATTAACCAAAAAACATGCCCCTGTCATGATCTCATTGGCCCGAAACCCCCCAACCAAATTTAAAAAATTTTTTTTTAATCTATGCTACATGATGCCACTAGTCATTACAGGGTTTGAACAGCTCTCTAGCTCAATCTGCTGCCGAGTTATGGCTAGCCAAATTATGCCTTCTCTGAAAAGTTTTGAATTAGGCCAAAACCAGGTTTTTGACCCATGATTTTGGCTACAGCTATGCTAGCAAGTCAATCAAGGGCTCTATAGACGCGGATTTTGACCTAGTTTTCAACAAAACTTTGAGCCAATAGAATGGGTCAATGGGTTGGGGCTCAGGGCCAGGCAAAGGTGACCAAAATTTCCAAAACATGCCCTCATTGTGACGTCACCTCCAGAAAACCCCCACCGAAAACGAAAAACTTTTTTTTTCAATGTCAACTAGAAGACTTGCTGAATCCGTAAAGGGTTTGAACAGCTCTCTAGCTCTAGCAGCTAGCAATTTATGGCCAAAAAAGGGCCAGCCAATCGCGGTCCTTAAAGGGTTAAGAGGTTTGTATTTAGACATAACTAATTTGAATTGCAAACTGCATCTATGCAATTCGCAGAAAACTACTCATTATGACTGTAAAATTAAACTTAGCATATGAAAATGCAATGTGATTGAGTTTGATTGCACCAATGTATATGTTCATTTGCTCATAATCATTTCACAGTTATGCTAATCATTTCATCAGCAATTCTCAAGTCTTCCTAATGCAGTAAAAAAACACTCTTAGCAAGCATGAAAACAAAATATTTTGCAATTTTGATCAATACCACATTGATGACCAGAATTCCACGACAACAGAAATAAAAATACAAAAACAAATAGTAAAGTCTAACGACATAATTTTTTTGTATTTAGAATGCAAAGGTCCATTGAAAAAGTTACTTCTCTTTGGCATACATTCAACATAATGTGTGAAGGCTCCACTATACTTTAAAGACTTGAGAAATGCAATAAGAAGCTGCATGTTCTTCCGCAAACAAAAATGCACAAAGCAAAAAAAATGAAACCTACTTCTTTGTCACTTATGCGTGGTGTGGAATCCATCACCTCAAAAATAAGCATATATACATGTCAATATATAAACCAAACCAACAATAACAGCAAAAAAATTCAGGAATAATGTTTCATAAGCTTACCTTTTTTAATTCAGTCACATAATTTTCCATTGCAGTTTCTTTACTCATGTTGCCAAGCTTATTCCACGCATCCCACTTTGCCTTGTTTATGACATCAAAAGACCATGGTTTTGGTCGGTTGCATGGACCGACAGTGGCTTGTTTGTAATAAGCATAAAACATCAGCAGCATATTTGGTGCTGGTTTGTAAGGGCCTGTAATGCATTTAGCAACATATGACACACACATGTTACAAAGGCAAACCAATAAGGCGCACGACTCTTTTTGTGAAAATTCATGGATCAACATGAATTATTGAAGATTGGTAACTAAGGTAAGATTTTAGATTTAAACATGCACCAATTAGTAGCTCCAGCCAAACTTCTTCAAATCATTACACAAGGTATTCTAGAGACATGAACACAATTGAATAGAAAGGTGCTAACTAATATTTTCCCACAGCAACAAAGGAGTAAGTTGCAAGTTATAAACAAAACCAATGCAAACAAATAATCAAGAAAAAGTACCGAAAATATAGAAAATAAGACAATTTGATATAATCACAGTTCCAGATAAAGATATGCAGCATTATCTGGTAACTTGATTCTCATGCTACCAGTACAGGAAAAGTAAAAGTCTTTTATAAGTTAATGATGGTTGATTACCACTTGCATCCTTTATCAAGTATACTGGTACTTTAAACTTCTTGAACAAGGTTGGCTGATGAGTAGTAATGACTTTACGACTTTCACCATTTAGATGGCACCCAAACCCACTTGGCAGTTGAAAAACTTACTGACACACACCTATGGAAGATTTTTGTGCTTTCTTCCTAGTTTGATGATTAAAAATTGCTTTAAACATAACATAAATTTTGTTCAAGTTTAAACTTTTCTTGGTGTGCACCAAACAAGAAGTGCTTTTTAATTGAACAAAAGTTGGCAAAGAAGGAACAGGGTTTATGATCACGTGGAACTTTCTGCTGATATGCAGCAAACTTCAACTGTGTAACATAAATTAGGTTCTTGACACAACACGCAGAGTTTCCAATGTTGTCTATTGTTTAAGTTTGCAACGAAAAAAACAGTGGGTGCAGCAAACTTTAACTGTGTAACATAAATTAGGTTCTTGACACAACACGCAGAGTTTCCAATGTTGTCTATTGTTTAAGTTTGCAACGAAAAAAACAGTGGGTTTATGAGAAATAACCAAAATATAATTGATACTGGAACCTGTTCAGCAAGTTAAATTTCCATAGACAAGTTAGAATTTTTCACCAATGAACAAAGATGAAGAAAGGGCAGATTTACTCACATGTAAGTCTCTAATGCTAAGATACATTTAAAAATGCTGTGGAATCCCTCATGATGGCAACCCAGATTGCAACCATCCAGTTATCGTTATTACTTCAATGCAGTTCCAACACTTCGCTATGATGAAGCTTTACATTTTGTTTCACTAATGCAACCAACCCAGCATCCAGACTGTGACCATATTCTAGCTGTTACAACAAAACTACCAACTAAATCCCATGTAACATGATAGTCTACCAGTATCATTGGGCACCAAAACCAAAAACTTTTCGATAGCAACTTCTTAGCTGTGCATTGTCTTATGTAGATCTAGATACAGGAAGTATGACTAACACTCAGTGTGAAATGAAATTTGTGTTATACCCACAGTTCTCAACCTTTTATTATCTATGATCCTTATCAAGTTACTCACCACTGTAACCCGTGGCCAATCAAACAAAATGTAGATTTCATTTTCACATATTAACATTTTATTATTTCATTCAATAGTTTGCAAATCAGCAAGTTATTTATCCACCTTCATTGTTACCCTGGTTGAAGCCTCTGCTCATGGCTCCTAAATAAAAGCCTTATGGTCATGGACCCGCTGAGGGCTGATGGCCTATATTTATTCTCTAACCCAGGGGTGGTCAAACTACGGCCCAAGGGCCGCAACCAGCCTGCTGACCAGTTTAATCCAGCCCGCCAAATACCTTGCACCTTTTTAAGCACCACGTTTCAGACTGTGGACAGCTCAGTGAAACAGCATTGGCTGCTGCCTGTCTCTTGTTGACTTGTCTGGCCCAGCAGCACTGTAAAAGTGTAATTATTATTGTACTACAACATATTGTAATATGTAAATTACACTGTATCCGGCCTTCCAATGGCCAGGCAGTCACAAATTCGACCCTTGCGCCAAAAAGTTTGGACACCTTGACTCTAACCTCTCCTCTGTTACGTGGCTAATGGAAATGAGATACAAGGTAATATGTGCCACTCCTTGGATTTAAAATGCAATTGTGTGATTTAAATCCACTTAATTATTCAATCAGCTGGCTAATGGGGCCTTTCAAATCCCATGTAATGGGTGGTCCTGTTGTTTGGGTTCCACTGTTGTAGTTTTCAGGTAAGAAAATGTTCTGAATTCTCATGCCAAACTGTTACACTACTCTCTTACGTAACAACAGAAAACAAAGTTCAAATAACACTTTTTTATCTTACCATCAGCAGGCAAGCTTTGAATTACATCCAAAGCTGCTTTAAACTTTGCTTCAACATCCGTCATATTTTTTTCAAAAACAACTTTCATTCAGGTCATTAGCCTAAAATCATAAACATTGCTTAAGAAAAGTTGAAAGAATTGATTCATAGCAAATCACACAAGAACAAAAAATCATTTGAAAGCAGAATGTGCTTTTTTACATATAACAAACAAAAAGAATGCAGTAATGAACATCAGCATGTGTATAAAATAGCCATTAGTGCTTTTTCACATACCTGCACCTTATTACAAGGTAAATTTTTAAAAAATAATTTTTCAAGCAGTTAAACAGAGCCCTCAAAAAGAGATTTCTATCCGTAGCATATTCTATTGGTGGTAATACGTTGATGCAACCAAAGTCATTAAAATAGATATTTTATAAAAATTAATGTATTGTCGAAACAACCACATCTGGTTTTATATTTCAAAAACTGAAAAAAACTAGTATCTGGCTTTGAAAACCATATCCAGCTTTGTGCCACACATAACACTGAGTTTGTGGCATTAGCTGCACGGTGAACTGGGTCAAGTGGGAAATGTCCACTCCTGCTGTGCAAGCGTCGTTGGTTCAGCTCTCATCATGGTTGCTAGTACTGGGCATAACATCAGTTCAGCCTATGTTTTCACAACTTTTTTATTTGCACTTTTGATGTACTTCCTCAGAAAGTTATGAAAACCAGGCACAAGTTTAGATTTATGGTTTTAAATGAATACATTGGGAGTTGGTGAATGATATACTCATACTTTTAAATCCTGCATTAGCCACTATTTTCGTGCTGTTGCAATCGGAAAGCCCGAGCAGCAAGTGCACAAAGCTTCACACTGTGGCAGCAAGCAACACAAAGATCACACATCGTGATCACTCTATTTTTGCTTGTTGGCGCCACAATAAGGTGTTGTTCTTCAGGCACATTCCGTTCATGGTGAACCATGCAGAGCACATTGCCAGCAAGTAGGCTGCAACAGTGCCACTTTGCACCTACCTAACTTGCCATTGAGCTAGAAAGCTGTTCAAATCCTCAAAAGATGAGGTGAGTCTCTTAGTTTAGATTAAAAGCAAATGGGAATTTGGATTTCAAGTTTTTTATGGGTGATGTCACAAGTGGGGTAGGTATTAGGCATTTTTGTGGCCCTCGGCGCCAATTTTTAACTTAAGTTTTTAGTGGAAACTAGGCTATAATCTGAGTCCTAGCCTTTGGTGGGCCTTCTGGCATTTTGGGTTCAAAAGTAATGACAAAATGCCATAATTTTGGCAAAAACAATTCATTTTTTACCAAAATTACAACTTTTTGGTAACAAGCATAGCCAAAACAATTTTTTCTACAAAACAGAGCCAGTGCTGCCACAGTTTTTTCACAAAAATTGCTACAGGAGTGTGCAAATTAATTGACTCACTAGCAAAAAACAGCCATTAAGTGCCTTTTGTTGTTTTGTTGCAGTTTGAATGAAACCAAAGCTGTTTGTAGCAAGCGATATGATCACTTTTCTTCTTTCAACTGTTCAACATGCTTTGGCATTGATTCCACAAAGTTTTGGTAGTCTTGAGCAATATTTCATTGCGGTTACCATATGGCAACAATCCAATGGCTCCATGGGCTGGGTTAGGGTGGTGCAATCGTTACCCACTCACTTTGTTTTGAAAATTCTCCACAAATTTTCAATGGGTTTCATATTGGGTGAGTTGCCAGGCCAATCAACAACCTTGATAACTTGCTCTTCTAAAATTGTTTCACTTTTTTTTTGCAGAATGACAGGGAGCCAAATCTTGTTTAAAAATATCCCCTTCAACTATAAGCACTCATTCCATTTCCCTAACCACATTTGTCACACCACCTCGCATTACTTTTCTGTATTCATCATCTCTGTAATAGGGTAAAGTGATCCAACAACCTGGAAGTTATAATCACCACAAAGCATTTCTTTCTGGGATGTTTAACACTTTGGATGATGACATCCTTTTGTGATTTTCTACCCATAACTTTTCCTGAGTGATATGACAACACTGCTGACCTTGAACCAAACACAGACTTTCGTCAGAAAATAAAATTTTTCCAACCTTCTGCACTCCGTGATTTGTATCCTACTTTGTGCTCATGAAAGCCTGTTGCATCGCATTTTCTCAGTCTAAAGTTGATTTCGTTGCAGCTTTCTAGCCTTTCTGCCAGCTAAAACCACCCTTCTTTTCACAAGAGATGCACTATAGTTTACTTCAGGATACTCCAAATCATTTTGTAGGTCACTACTAGTTTTTCTTGTGTTGATTTTTGCTATTTCTCGTGGTATGTGCATGACTTTTGGAGTTGTTTTCTTTTTTGACAATGTTTATCCTTGTTAATTTGGGGTAAATTGCCCTGTTCTGTTGCTGGGTCAAATCATTATAATCCAACAAGGGGTGTAACCCAATGTCACAAAAATGCCTCATTTTTTTATAAGGTGCACCCACATGTAAAATGGCCTGAAAAAAAAACATAATTGAAATCCATCAAGGGGCAGCTGAGTTATTTGCTTTTGAGTGTATCACTAGGTGGCGTTGCTCGCGATGGGCAAAAAAGACATATTGTAGTAAAATCCATA
>Ga0210059_1001515_pt1 | contig 35132 bp, 17 predicted proteins | sample Ectturendosymbi2_FD_188042 | JGI IMG/M metagenome (GOLD analysis project Ga0210059, IMG submission 188042) | Ecteinascidia turbinata endosymbiont from Florida, USA - Sample 2 (SPAdes) (version 2) | ecosystem: Host-associated > Tunicates > Ascidians > Unclassified | place: Key West, Florida... | reverse complement strand
AGCTTGCATGCTTTGCGTGTTTGTGCTACCACCCACTTCACTGATTAAGGTTGTTAACTCTGGCTCTTTCCATTGGGCATTGTCAGTGTTCATATATTTTCGTTTCATGTTGGCTTTCCGCGTGAAATTTGCTGGTGACGTGAATCAAAAAATATCGTTCGCAACAACGGCTCTCTCGAATACATTCGCTCGCTCTTTACTCGGGCTCATCCATTGGAGCCCGAGCTGCCCTCTGCAATTAAGTATTTTTTCAATTTGATTAATATCAGATTGAATGTTTTTTTGAAGCAATGGGTTTGCATAGAACATTGGATTTGAATTCCAATCCAATAGACAGTACCCATTCCAGAATCATTTCAAACGAACGATAAACTGTCTGGTAACTCGGGCTAATATGACTGAGTCTAAGACGTGGAGGATTCACTGGCGTTATCATTGTTCTGCGACATGCGTTACGTAACAATGGACGAGCTCCCATGAGAACTCTCATTCATTGTTGCGTAGCTAACGTCACGGAGCAACGATAGTGCCAACCAGAATGAGCAAATGGAAATTTCAGTGATACAAGCCCCGAACGGTTGCATTCACAAAGTGTAGGTTGCGTGATGAGCCCAAGGGACGCTGCCGATCTGGAATGGCCCCTGAGAGAAGGTTTGCAAGTAAGTGCGCTGCCGCCTGTCTGAATAGCCATGATCATCTCTTGTTGAAGCGTCAAGCTGCTTAAATTGCCAAGTGTGACGCTTACGCACGTTTGTGGCACAAACAGTCACAATTGCTGAGCAAAAGGTCTGCTCGGAGTCGGAGTCGTTAAAATTTTCTACGACTCCGACTCCTCAGGTTGAAAAACCTTCCGACTCCCACTCCTCGACTCCGACTCCACAGCGCTGACGTAGAGGCTAGTTGTTTTCATGGAATCTTATAACAATTTTGATACAACCTAGAATCAAAGAGTTTCCTGTATTTGTAAAAGAAGCTTTTTTTCTAACTTTTTAGATTCTATGTCCTGCATGAGCACTAAAAATCTAAGCCACTTGACGATTTTTACGTTAAGCAACGAAACAACGAAGGTTTGTTGGTGGTTGGGTCACTGTCCAAATCTGACAAACACTTTCAATTAATTTTCGGAATTTTCTACAACTTTCCATGCAGATGTAAAAAAATATTTTAAGTACACGTGTAGGCCACTAGGCGTTAGCCGTTAATTAAGTAGTAGTTGTTTTTACTCTCGTGGCATAGCTTAAGCTACTTTACTTAGTGGGCTAGGAATGTTTGTTGCTTAGGCTATTTCAGATATAGGCCTAGTGCTAACCAACACACTGTTAAACTCAGTCATACTTCAGACAGTATGCTACAAACCATTTTCAGATTTCGGACGCAGTGTTTAGCTGCTAGCCTGAGACCAATCAGGGAAAAAGAGACGAAGTAAATTCCTTTGTTGTTTGAAAATCGCTTTTATGCTGTTTTCAAAGATCATAGGATAATTACAATATTCTAAGAAATGTACACAAAACAGCCATCATAACATAACAGTATCAGGGCAATTGATGAAACCACAACGTTGAGATTATTAACGAAGGATGACATACCAATGAATTATCATCATTAAAGTTCAAATATAGAAAACAACGCAATAGACATCAACATAACACTGATGATGGTGGGCGAGCCATGGGTGAAGAGATGAGGCATGTACAGATGAGCAGGTGAGGCCAGCATATATGTGAAGAAAGTAAGCAGCAATAATGGTTATGAGGCAGAGGGCAAGGCATTTTAGTACAACATTTCATAGCAAGAACATGTAGCATGGGCGGAAAACAAAGTTTATAAATACACATCATGAAGAAAAGTACATTTACCCACAGACCATAATTGGGTGGGTTGCATGGATAAGTTGTTCCCAACCAGATGCATGGTATCACCAAATGAATTAAAGAGTAAAGGATGTGAGCAGGTTACAGTATTATTAGCAATATCAAATGATCTTTTTAGAGGGGTCATCAGTACATATTTTGTGTACGCAGCTGTATTACATTTGCTTTGAGTTTTAGGTGGGGGTTTTTGGGCTAAAATGGGTTGCTGTAATGGTCATGGTACAAAAAAGGTTGAAAACCACTGGTTTAGTGCGACAGTAAGCAATGCACAAAGACAAGAACAGTCATTCAGGACTGTACACAAGGCAACCCCTGAGAGAAAAGGTTCACATTTGGCTAGGAAGCTTGCATGCAGCTAATTTCATTTATTGCCTCTGTGATGACTCTTTGTTCGTTTATCAGAAAATCTTGTGTGTGTACGTGTTGGAAAAAGTCAAGACCGTTTTACATTTTTTTAGTCATACACCAACAATCGTTGATGAAAAGTATTTTCGTTGAAAATGGATGCATTTTAGGAAAATCTACCAAAGGTGCCTAAGTTTCTTTTGATCTTGACGGCACTTTTTGGACACCAGCCGACTTACAAAAATCTTAAGATGGAACACTAGGTTAGCCTTAGCTTAGGGTTAGGGTTAAGTTTAGGGTTTATCTTTTGCATTTACTTCGTTTCTACCAAGCCTACTGCACTCTCGTTGTACGTTACTGTTAAGTCACAGGTGGCTTATGAATAAGTTCTTAAATTTCAAGATCCACAGGCATATCTATAGCCACTGCCCTTTTGTTTACTTTGACCTGGCAACCCTGACTCGTAGCCGTAGGGAAAAATCCCTACAGCAGGGATTTTTAGTATTTTGTGGGGAGTAGGGAATCCCTAGGGGAAAAATCGACATTTTGTAGGGATACGTAGGAATTTTCGTGTTTAGAGTTTTTGTCGCTTTAGTTTGTTTCTACCTTTGTGATACTTCACGGACATTATTCGTCAACAATTTTTTAGTGAGCTGCGCTTGCAAAACTCATTTTACCAGTTTAGACAGCAATAAATATATCCTAGTCCTAGTGGTACTGGGTTATTTTTGACGCAAGCACTGCAGTACAGTGTGGCCAAGTTTCCTGATGGCTAGAATTGCATGAGTGAAACCAAAACTCAGCCTACTAGGCGTAGTCTATTTTGATTTGCAAAGACTGCAGTATAGTCAGTGCAACTATATATACTGTACAGTAAAAAGTACAGTCATAAATGCAATGTGTTTATAATGCATTACCTCAAAGTACTGCTGTGGTTGACAGATCTTTCTCCTGTCACTGATGCGACTTTTCCTTTTGAATTGCAACCAACTGGAGTAAGTTGTAAGGAATTATGCTTAAAATTTATTGCTAACGGTGCTGGTTAATCATAGAAGACATTGAGACAAGTGGTGTTTCCCGTGATGATGCTTGTTTTACACATGTAGTTTTGATCTTGCACTCTTAATTGTGCAACATATATAGTATGTTGTGTGTCAAGGCCAGATCGATGTTTTAGCTAAAGATGATTGTCAATGATTGTGTATGTAAATGTAGGGATTTTTCATTCTGACTGTCGTGGAAACTTCTTAATATAGAGTGGCAACTCTGGTTGCTGCCGCCATGTTGTTATGGCTGTGCATAGTTGGTGGAGGTAGGACTACCTTGTATCAAGTGACATTTCACTGCACGTAACTTCCTAAATACTCATCTCCAACAAGTTTTGTGTAGACATGCATAAATTCGTTGTCAGTGCATGGCAATGAGTAAACAACATTTTCCGATTTGGTGCTCAGCTAAAAATTGATGCAATTTTTTGTTAGACATAAATTTATTATATTTGTTACATCGTATTTGGTATATTTTCAGACTAGATTTGGTATATCTGTTGTAAGAAGAGTTGGCAATGCTAGTTATGGCTTGTGTAATCTTCGTCGTGCCACCACTGCTGCCTTGCATTATTGTCTTGGCAGGTGTTGTAAAAGGATATGTTTCATTATAGCGTTTTGTTTGTAATGGTCTTTGTTTGGATGTTTGTGGTTGTGACCGCATTTACTATTTCTTTAGGATGTCTACATTTTCTGCTATAATAAAATATAGGGTGCTGTGAAATATCCATTGATTTGTTCAAGACAACACTGCTGACAGTCACTCAAATAGCATCCTCCCAAATGCATGTAAAAGCTTTGACTTTATTAAGATTGCCTCTCACATGGGCGAAGATTGGTTCCATACATCATGAAGTTGCTTTGTTGAGAAGAAGCTATTCTACCTGCAATATTTCCTCACTTGATGGTATTTATCCACCTATACCTACCCCATTTCATAATGGAGGAGTAATTTTCTATAAGAAGCTTAAAGAGAATTTGGCAGTATGGAACAAAATTCCATTTGCAGGTGGTTTTTCTTGCAGAAGTTTCACATGTATAATTTATGTTAGCTATGGCCAAATATTTCTGTGCACTGATTTTTGAAAACTCAATTCCATGTTACAAATTCAAAAAAATTATCAGTAGAGTAGAGCTTTGTTTTCAGAATGTTATTTTTTAGATTTTGCTTGAACTGTTTTCTTTAGATTGCTTTTGGGGTTTGTCGCGGACTAGTTTGTATTAAAATACTAATGTTTCTCATTTCTAAGCAATGTTTGTTTGAAAGATGGGTCTTATAATAAATACGTTTTGCATGGCAAGACATGTTATACCTTGCCACTAATTATTTTGTGCTTTGGTAATTACATGCACTTTTGTGGCTGAAAACCTTCATAAAGAAAAATTTTGAGCTTGTATTCTGACTACAAGAACCATTCAGGCTTTTGATGCATCAAAGAATCTCTTAACACAGGGTTATCCATAGTCGTTAACACTTTAAGAGCCGGCGTACGATATATTCGTACTTCGATTTCGGCCTAAACACAGCAGTTTTCGGTTGCTTTACCAACGCCCTAGCTCCTCCGCCGATTGCGCTAGAGAGTTGTTCAAGGGCCCAAACGGATCGGCAAGTCTAATAGATTGCACTCGAAAAAAATTTATTTGGTTGGGGGATGCGGATTTTTTGTGAGTGACGTCATAAGTGAAGTAGTTTTGAGGTCATTTTGGCTCATGTTGCATGGCCTAGGGCACAACTGCTAGGCCAAGTGTTTCGCTGAAGTTTTCATTGGAAACTAGGCTCGAGTCTAAGTCTTTTGAGCCTTTGATCAACTTTCTAGCGTTTCTGGTTCAAAAGTTATGATCTAAAATAAACAAATTAATTAATTAGCTAATTAGTCAAATAGTTTTACTAACTTACATCATAACTTTTGAACCCGAAACCCCAGCAGGTCATCCAAAGTATCAAAAGACTTGGATTGTAGCCTAGTTTCCAGTAAAAACTTTAGCGAAATACTACCACCTCACGGTTGGAGCCCAGGGCCAGGCAAAGTGGGCCAAGGTGGCCTAAAAGTTCTCCACTTATGACGTCACTCACAAAAAATCCACACACCCCAAGCAAAAAATTTTTTTCGAGTGCAGAATAGAAGACTTGCTGAGTCTTTTAAGACTTTTACTAGGTCTGTAGAGCATACCGGACCGGAGAAATTCCCACGCAAAGCCACGTGCGTTTAGGCGTTTTTTTTTCGAAAACCCCCAAAAGCAGCCAGACACCAAAGTGTTAAGACTCCCATGAAAAGCAGACGCGTAGAAAATGGTAAAGTGTTCTGCTTTGTTAAGGTTATCATTCTGTATTGTTTCCAAAGAATTTTTGCTTTTGAAATACCTTTTTTTCATATTCCTACCAATCTTTGAATTTCGGGCATTGATTGACAAAGTTTGACCTCGCAGCATTAAACCCAATGCTCTGTTAGCTCGTGGTCTTCAAACCTCTTCAGATCACAATACCTTGTTTTTGTCATCTTAGTTTAGAGACAGCATTAATTCTGTCATTTTGTGATGAGCTAAATTTTTATAGTATTTGTAAAGAAGCCATGCTTCCTGTGAAAAACACAGTTTCTCAAATGCAGAGTTGCATATTTTTAGCATACATACCCAGGAAATGGAGATGATAACTAATAGTTGCGATCCCTAAGATTTGAAAAGCCATTGGGGGACCCAAAGAGCTATCACCCCATATCACTACTCTGTGTCCCCTTCAAGATGCTCGAGAGATCCATCTATAGTTGTGTCGAAACAATCATGCGATGATAATTGGGAAACATTTGCTTGAGTTTTTTGACAATGAGATCAATACCACTATCTATTCTGCAGTAAATAATTGGTTGCGCTAGGCAACTAGCCCCACTAGCTATGTTTGATTGAATTTTAGGTAGAGATCGCTCGATAAGGCTTTTTTGGGCCGATGTTTTTGATTTTCAATGCTGATAACTGATGCCAATATTTTGCAACACTCAAACCACAGTTGAAAGATGATACTTCAGTGCAATGAAGAAGCGTATAATTTGGAATTCTGCGCAAACCTGGGTCACTAAAATGCGGTAGTCAAAAACCACGGCCTTGTTCGCAAGCAGCCATCATCCTCGCGCAAACCCTGAGAGCGGATGTTACATCATAGACTGGTTTATTGGAACGATTGCGGAGTGGTCTGAATATTGCACACTACTTGATGCAGTCAGAGGGCTGCACGTCGTAAGGAACAGTACAGAGAATTTGCGGCAATTAATCGCAGACGAAGCAGCAACTTGGGTTTCTGAACACTCCGTTGATGAGCAAATATTGCCGATATACTGTATATCAGTGGAATTTTGCCGATATAATACTTTGTCCATATATCACAAAATTAATCTGTCAATTTCTAGTCTTAACACTTTGGCACCAGGGTGTTTTCGGAAAAAACTCGCCTAAATGCACATGGCTTTGCGTGGGAATATCTCCGCTCCTATACAGGTTACGCACCTGGTCGAAGCGTCAAAAGATGCGGCAAGTCTTCTACGCGGCATTCGAAAAAAATTTTTTTGCTTTGGGGGGAGCGGGTTTTTTGTGAGTGACGTCATAAGTGGAGGACTTTTAGGCCACCTTTGGCCCACTTTGCCTGGCCCTGGGCCCAAACTGTTAAGTGGTAGTATTTCGCTAAAGTTTTTACTGGAAACTTCAATCCAAGTCTTTTCACACTTTGGATGACCTGCTGGGGTTGCAGGTTCAAAGTTTATGATCTAAACTCGTAAAAATATTTAACTAATTAGGTAATTAATTAATTTGTTTATTTTAGATCATAACTTTTGAACCAGCAACGCTAGAAAGTCGATCAAAGGCTCAAAAGACTCGAACTCGAGCCTATTTTCCAATGAAAACTTTAGCAAAACACTTTGGCCTAGCAGTTGGGCCCTAGGCCAGGCAACATGAGCCAAAATGACCCCAAAACTACTTCACTCATGACCAGGGTAGCATCTAGGGGGTCTGTTTGGCTTTCATGACAGACCCCTTTGCACCCCAGGTACTCAGCATGAAAGCCGATAAAATATTAAACGCTGTCACTGCAAGTCTCAAATGCGGCTGTTTTGCAAGAGGCAACAGCCTACATTTCCTTTCTAACGTTGCATAGTACTATTATGAAACAACCCTGCTTTGTCTAAATGACGCCTGCGCAATATACATGAAACAATCCATGTTTTTTTGAACACTCTAAATTGAGATTGCGTCGAACGCACGTGGTTCTGAATTCCCCCCTCTGGCAGTGCTGGCTCTAATGCTGTCAGAATCTCATACACTGCCACGCACACGCAGGAGCTGTTTTGTAATATTTCGCTTCATGGCAAAAGGACAGTCTCCAATCACGATCGTTTCGTTTTGCAGATTCAGGCTAATTTTACCTGCTGTTTACACCTACTAGGTTATGACAAAATTAAGTAAGTTTAGGCTTTCCTCAGCGTCACGCCAAGTAACGTGGGATCGTTTGCACTGATACCATATTTTTATAAGCACCTTCTCATATTGAAAGGCGCGACAGTTAGCCTCATAGATTGTGGCTGCATTATCAGAACAAAATATCAGTCAAGCGTCGTATTTCGAAAATAGCCTTTTCAGAAGTAAGCAGTTGACGATGATGTTTGCTGTGCAAGAAGTCCTTTATTGATTTCGAGTAATTCACTTTTACAATGCGATGCAAAGTAATCAGAGCAATTGCAATTAAATCGTTCTTCTCCGCAGTGATTTTGCAAGTATATTTATAACACCGCCGTGTTGATAGACAGTGCGCTCCACAGACGCAGTTGTGCAGCTGGTTGTCAGCATCGATTTTATAAGTGTATGTACGTTTGGATAAACAGCTCTCATTGCTGTACGATTGACATTTGCAGAATGTTCGACAAGCTAAGTATCTTTTCAACACCACATTTGTAGGAACAAACAGCGATTGTGATGTAATAACTGCGCTGTGCCCGAAACCAGTGATAACTTGCAAATTTTTTCGTATGTGTTTTGACAATGAGATCAATACCACTTGCAAATACAATCAGACATGTTTGACCTGTTTGTCTGAACTCCGATCAACCAGAATCCCTGCTATCCGAAACAAATTGCTAGGAACAGATTTCTCCCAACGCGTTTCACCCCTTTAATCTGGAAACCTCGCTGTCCGACACCAACTCGGAAATTTAGGAACGGATATGCAATATCAATAGAAAAAAAAGCTAAATCGGATTGCGCCAACTGTTCTTAGTTGTTTATTAAATCGCAATGGAAGGGTGAAAGTCAATTTCTACGCACAATGAATGCAACGGTGGCAGATCCTGCAGGACGCAGCTATAGGTCTCCTATACAGTTTTTTCGCGTTTATATCTCATTCTGAATGCATACTTGCTCATGTATACGGATCTGCTAATAAACAAAAACAACTATGAGAGTTTCATTTTGTCATGTTTCGCATGCAATCTACATATTTGCTCAAGTTGACAGTTCGTCTGAGAATATAGTTTGTTTCTGTTTCTCCTTTGAACGTTCGCTTAGGCCAGATCCATAGCCTAGGTTAAGCTTTGAGGGGCACAAAATATTTTTGGGGGTCAAGACTTCTGTTTTTATTATATTTTTTAATAAAGATTATTCTTGGCAAAACAAAATTTGGAGGAGCACAAAAATTTAAGGGGGATTGCCCCCAAATGCCTCCCATGGCCGTAGGTCTGATTCCAATTTTCCGGATACCTTGCTAAACCGACATTATTTGACAAAACAAAGTAGTTGGGATAAGCGAGGTCTGATTGTAGTTACCGTTATTTTCGGGACCATAAGGCGCACTGGATTATAAGGTGCAGTATCAAAAATTGAATGCTAGCTATTCTTTTTTTCCTACATAAAGCACATCGGATTATAAGGCACATTAAATGAAGCAAAACTTAGGAAAGTCAAACTGTATTCAACTCTTTCCCAATAGCTACTGAGTGCCGCAGTCGTCCAGGTGCCTGAGTCTCCGCTGGGAGTTTAATCTTTTCGTTACATACGGGGAGTTTAATCTGTCACACATGCCTAATCTGCTAGATACGCATAGAATAAAATACAAAGTCGTACGCGTGTTTGATTCGGCGTGCGCCAATGTAGTCAGGAGCCTTGCTGAGTTATACTATTTGTGGTATGTGCTAGCTACTCTCGTGTGCTGGTCATTGCAATTGTTGTTGGTTTATTACGTCTGTTTACAAAAATATCGAAACTAGCAATTAAATAAATGGTACCGTTCACCACATAAAACTGATTCTAGATGAGAAAGCACAACCAGGTTCATACATTAGGTGCACCGCATTATAAAGCACACTTTCGATTTTTGAGGAAATTAAAGGATTTTAAGTGCCTCTTATCGTCCGAAAAAACGGTAGTTGCCCTGATTTGTTGGCAGGCAATCATCTGCTTACCGCGCATGCAAAAACCTGTGAGCGAATATTATGTCATAGAGTGGTTTATGGGGACAATAGTGGAGTGGTGTGAGTATTGCGCATTTGCACACCACTTGATGCAATCGGAGAGCTGCACATCCTAAGGAAGAGTACAGAGAATTTGCGTTAATTAATCAGAGACGAAGAAGCAACTTGGGTTTCTGAAATTTGACAAAATTGTAAAATTCATCGGTCGATTTCTAGTCTTAAAAGAAAATGTGGTTTTATGATCAAAAGCTTCCCTTCTGCGACAGACCCTTTTTTTCCAGGCTAGATGCGCCCTTGCTCATGATGTCACTCACAAAAAATCCGCAACCCCAAACCAAAATTTTTTTTAGTGCAATCTACTAGACTGGCCGATCCGTTTAAGCCCTTGAACAGCACTCTGGCGCAATCGGCGGAGGAGCTGGGGCGTTGGTAAGGCAACTTGAAACTGCTGTTTATTAGGCTGAAATCGAAGTACGAATATATTGCAAGCCGGCTCTCAAAGTGTTAAGACTGTGATTTTATGCTGAAGAGTGATACCAAAAGCTGCCCTTCTGTGACAGACCTATTTTTTCTAGGCTAGATGTGCCACTCAATCACATCTATAGCATCAGTGGATCAAAAGAAACAGCATTTTGTTTTTTGAAGCACTCCATGCCACCTAGTGGTGACCAAAACTTGAAGCACTCATATCTTGGAAACCGATAGACCAAATTTGAATTTTAAAAAATTTTTTCTTATGTTTTTGCAGTAAATAACACAACAATGATAATCTGGGAGTATGGGTTACAGTGATTTGTTGAATTATAATGGAATGCCCCTGTAAGTCTAAATTGAAATGTACAATTTTTAGTTTTAATTTGCAGTGAACACATAAAAAGTCTGAAATAATGTATGCAGTACATCATAACAATATAGCAGAATCTTTAATGTATATATCACCAGTGTCATGTCATACATAGCAGCAATACTTGCAGTTTAAACAAATTTTTGCACTGCAATTAATTTACCTGTTTGTGCATTCGCTGCCAGTATACGAGATACTCGTACTTCAAAATCCTGCATTGTGCAAATGGTTTTGCGTTACTTTCCCGCCACCTTGCAACTCCATAACTTCCCAGGTGCTTGTGCTGGAGCAAACAAATAATTAATTAATCCCCAAGGGAATTAATTAATTATTGATTTCTTGTTGTTTTTAGGACAACTTTTCAACCAGAAATGAGAAAGCCAATCAAAGGTTCAAAAGACTAGGATTCTTACCTAGTTTCCAACAACAACTAGTCAAAAAATTCCATCTAGCATACAAATTTGCCTTTTGAACAGATCATGAAAGCCCTGTGTACCAAAGTACCGATTAAATTGATTTTCCGTTTGTGGGGGCTGAAGGAATTCCAGCCTAGATACTGGCCAGTGAAGGTAGGTTTCTTGTAGACTGATGTTGAAAATTCGGAGTCACGTCTTTCAACCAAGACATCTAAGAAGGGGAGGGAGTGATTGGATTCCTTTTCATGGGTGAAGCATAAAGAGGGGTGAAGGGAGTTGAGGTGGGAAAGAAACGCATTGCAATCATCTTCATTGTTGAATATGGCGAACGTGTCATCAGCGTACCGGAAGTACGCTAACGGTCTATTGACGACGTTGAAGAGTTTTTGTTCTTGGTGGCCGACGAAAATGTTTGCTAATGCCGGGCCTAGCGGTGAGCCCATGGCGACGCCATCAATTTGTCGATGCATATTGTTGTTGAAGCTGAATTCCACAGAGGAAGTGGCCAGCTGCATTAATTCGATGAAGATGTCACATGGAAAAGATGACTTCGGGAAGACGTTGTTTTTGTACAGGGCGTCGGCGCAGATTTGTACGGTTTCAGCAAGCGGAATGTTGGCGAAGAGGCTGGAAATGTCAAAGGAAAAGAGGAAAACAGAGGAGGGAGAGAAGGTAAAGTTTATGACTTCTTCTACAAAGGTAAAAGAATCAGACACGCAGTTGGCGGATAGGTCTTGAAGGACTGGTTGGAGAAGACAGGTAAGTCACTTGGCCAGCTCATGCTGGGCCGATCCGGTCATTGACAGAATTGGACGTAAGGGTACATCTTTCTAGTGAGTTTTCGGAAGCCCGTACATGTGCGGTCGCTGGGAGCCAGTGGGTCGGATTGCTTTGTACTCTGTTTTTGAGATTAATTTTTCCTTGTTCAGTTGTAGCAACCGTCGTTCTATCTGTGTTTCTAATTTAGCGGTGCTGTCATTGCTGGTGGCTGGTCCAAGATCAAGGAATTGATGGTGTCATTCAGAATTGTCATCTTGTCGTTGTACTCGTTCTTGTTGAGGATAACGACACCAGATCCTTTGTCGGGTTTTGTTATGATGATGTCTTCATTCACCTGGAGAGACTTGATGGCCTGAAAACATTCTTTTGTCATTAAGAAGTCACCCCAGTCTATGTGGCTTCCACAGTAAGCGTGAGCTAAGTTGCTTAACCTCGCCTTTAGGGCGGCAAGCTGCTCTTTGGACCGAGGTTTGTGATGGTCTAGTTGAGCGTATAGTACTTCAAAATCAGCAAATACTTCCTCATGCTTGATAGTGGTGGGTGGTAGACAAAACGACAGCCCATGGGAAAGAACAAACTGTTTGGTATCTGACAGTTTGTAATCAGATAAGTTTGTGATGTTGTTCTTCTGAAAGCTTGTCTGGTTGCCAAAGCAGTGTTGAAATAAAAGACGTAGATTGTTACTGTTCTTCTTTTGGTTGACGTCTTCTTTTTTTGTCAGTGACACCTAGGTAACGGCAGAACCGTACCTAGTCGAAGAAAGACAAAAAATGTTTGATTTCCTGCCAGAGTGAGCGGCATTTGGTTCTGAGGGAAGAAACCATTGACCAATTTTTGCCAATTTCATCCTGCATGAAGGCTCGCTCGATTCTCGGACTCAGAGTTGCCTGCGATTTTTCTACGTGAAATCTAACCGATTTCGGCAAAGTTCGCCGAGCAATGTTAGCCTTAAGAAAGGCTGTTTTAGAGAGGAAAGTTCGGATCCTTCCACGTAATTTGATCAACTTGTTCAAATACTTGAGGTGTTGATCACTGTACTGTTGGCGAAATTACTCGCAAAGACGTTTGGTGGTACAGAACTTGAAGATGGCGTGAAGTAGGAGATTCATCCCAAAGCTTTTTGTCTGACACTCTTCAAGGGATATCGTCAGAATGAAGTGGAGATACTACCGAGCTGGATTATATACAGAAAAGAAGAAGAGGTTAAAGCAGTGGCCAATAAGAAAGGGTTTAGGAGATAAGAAAAGGCGAGTTGTCATTGGTTGAAGATGTAATTTGGACTTCGTCGAAACGTTGGAACAGTAAACCAGTGGAAAGTTTAAGAGGTTTAGGAGATCTTCTAGGAGTAAAATAATTCTTTTTGTTTGCAGAGAAGAGGATTCAGAGATTTGATGAAAGTCACTTCCAGGGCGGAGAGATGAAATGGAGTGCGGGCTTGAGCGAGGACAGAGAATTTGTCATTGTAATGTAAGGCACAGGCACGTTGTCAAGAAGATGTTGAGCTATGGCGGATTCGTGCAATTGTCAGGGACTGGTGTCCTTACCAGGGCAGGGAAGGCTTTGACGGATGTGTGGAGTGGGAGGATTGGTAATCGATTTTGGGATGTGTTGTTTGATTCGCTCTTCTAAGCGCTCAGACGTGCAACCAACATACCGACTGTCACAGTGGAACACAAATTGGTAGATTACGTTGTTTTGATGATGGTAAGGTAGCATGTCTTTCTTTGTTGGGATTGGTACCTGACATTTACTTTGGGATTGGTACCTGACATTTACTTTCAACTTTCAGCAGCCAAATGTACTGCTAAAAACAGGTTGAAGGGGACATCCCTGGTGAAAAAAATGATGTAAGTCCCACAACAATGTCATAATTTTCCCGATTGTCCGTGACAAACATTGTAAAATGTTGTTCTTTCATTGTTACAATATCAAAAGTCGAGTTTCTACCGAATAGGCATTCTCAGGGGTGCAACTAGGGGGACTGTTTAGTCGGCATGCCAAGTCCCTTTCAACATCTGTGGCGGTCTCGCATTTGAGAGCAGCATGGTGCACATAGAATTTCAAAAAGGTAACCAGTTGCATCGCAGAGCAGCTCACCTAATTCTAGAAAAACACAAACGCATACACCAGGAGCGACTCCAGCTCAACAGCGTCACTCGGGCTCATCATGCAACTTATAATGACTGAATGCAAGTTGCAACGTTTTGTGGCTTGCGTCACTGAAATTTCCATTTGCTCTCATTCTGGCTAACATTTGGCGTTGCTGTGTGACGTCAGTCACGTAATAATGAGTGAGAAGTTTTCATTAGAACTAGTCGATTGTTGCATAGCGTACATCACAGAGCAATGATAACGCCAGTTGTCCTCTGCTTACTAGGCTCATTCATATTAGCCCAAGTTACTGGACAATTTTTTGTTCGATTGAAATTATTCTCGAATAGGAACTGTCCATTACAGGGGTCTCAAAACTTATTTGTCCAAGGGCCACACAAGCTATTACACAAAAGTCCAAGACCTGAGCATATTACTAAATCAACCAGTTTTGATTAAATACAGTATATCATTTATTCATTATTGACAAAATGTCTTCGCTGGCTGGATTTGGCTCGGAACCCGTAGTTTGTGACCCCTGCTCTACACAAAACCATTGCTTCAAAAAACATTCAATCAGATAATAATTTTTTTTAAATACGTAATTGCAGAGGGCAGCTAGGCTATAACAGATGAGTCAGAGTAAACCTCTGCGTACTAGGCTCATTCATATTAGCCAGAGTTACTGGACAATTTATCATTCGTTTGAAATTATTCTTGAATGGGAACTGTCCATTGCATTGGAATTAAAATTCAATGTTCTATGCAATCCATTGCTTCAAAATACATTTAATCGGATATGAATTATACTTAATAATAAAGCCTATTGCAGAGGGCAGCTCGGGTTACAACAAACTAACGCTGAGTAAAGCGAGCAAACAAAGTCGAGAAAACGCCCAGTAGCTCAGCTAAAATGAAGCCAAAGATGCCATGGGCTCCCTCGACACCAATCGGACTCCCGTCGTGGAACAATGACATTGTTTGTAATAGTTGCGATAAATTTTCAATAAGAGCAGCTAGACTTGGTGATGGTACTGAAAAATTATACAGTTATGTGAAAAGAACAGGCTAAATGGTAGCGAGAAACTCGCAAAGTAAGCACAACGTTGGTCCAAGCGCTTCGACCTAGACTTCATCCTTATATAATCAGTACGCTTGGACCAACGTTGTGTTCACTTCGCGAGTTTCTTGCTGACATTTCGTCTTGTTTTTGTTGCATAACCGTATTTTTTCATTCCCGTCACCTAGCCTAGCTGCTTCTACTGAACATTTATCACCACTGTTACATAACAGTCCAATTGACTCAATAAGATCATCATTCATTGCTTCAACTTTAGCTAAACCAGCCTAGCCTTGCTGAGTCTACCCATTCAAAACTAGCATTTTGTAGTTTGTTGCCACCCCCTTTTGATTATTTCTAGTTGCGCCACTGGGCATGCTTAAGCTCATCCAAAGTTCTTGCACATGAAAAAAACCAAGTGAGTCAATTAACTTGCACAGCACAAACTGCTGTAGTGGTTGGGGTCCAGGGGCATGTAACCTGAGCCAAAATGGTCTAAAACCTACCACATTTATGACATCACCCACAAAAAAATGAATTCGAAAACTTTCCAACTTTTTTTACAGTGCCATCTATCTAGAAAACTTTCTGCATCTTTTGAGTGTTTAAACAGTTCTCTAGCACAATTGGCTGATGAGTTATGGAGTTGCAAAATGATGGTAATTAAGTGGCTCACATGAGTCTTAACCCCTTAACGGCCACGATTGGCCGGCCCTTTTTTGGCCAAAAATTGTCAGTCACTAGAGCTAGAGAGCTATTCAAACCCTCTACAGATTCAGCAAGTCTTTTTCAGTTTGGCGTTTTCTGGAGGTGACGTCACAATGAGGGCATGTTTTCAAATTTTTGGCCACCTTTACCTGGCCCTGGGCCCTAACCCATTGACCCATTCTTTTGAATCAAAGTTTTATTGAAAACTAGGCCAAAATCCGCATCAATAGAGCCCTTAATTGACTTGCTAACATATCTGTAGCCAAAATTATGGGTTAAAAACCCAGTTTTTGGCAAAATTCAAAAGTTTTCAAAAAAGGCATATTTTGCCCTTTCAGGGCAAACTTTCGGCAGCAGAATGAGCTAGAGAACTGTTCAAACCCTGTAATGACTAGTGGTGTCGTGTAGATTAGAATAAAAAAATTTTTTTTTTAAATTTGGGTGGGGGGTTTTGGGCCACTGGGATCATGACAGGGATATGTTTTTTGGTTAATTTTATGATGTCATCATCCGATCCAACGCGCCAATATTTTGGCTTGCAATATTTTTGGATTCTAAGCGAGAATACGCGTTTTCAGAGCCCTTGATTGAGTTTCTAGCATTTCTGATTCAAAAGTTATGCCAAAAATATTCCAAATATGACAGGAAACTCCCAGGGGATTAGCAGGGATTTCCCTAATTAATATTCTGCCATTTATGCCATAACTTATCAACTATAAACGCTAGAATGTCCATCAAACCCTCTAAAAGCTCGTACTATAGTCTAGAATGCATTTAAATCTTGCGCGGCTTTGAGCCAGTGATTTGGCTTGATTTTTGAACTCCCACGGGGCGTTGACGTCATTGATTGTTTTGACAGACCTGTCAAAACATCCTGTGGTTATGTAAACATGGCCAGAAAGGCCGAAATCGCATGGTGAAAATTGTTTTTTTCAGTCTAAACTACAAGTATTTCCCGATTTAAAGCGGATTTGAACAGCTCTCTAGCTCGATCCGCTGGCGAGTGTTGGCGATATAGAAAAGGGGTGTGTTCCAACCCAAATTGGGGTTTGTGGGTGCAGAAATTTTTACCAATTTGTGTTTTTTTATCTATAATTTTGGCTACAGATCTGCTAGAAAGCCATTCAAGGGCTCTAAAGACGTGGATTTTGGCCTAGTTTCCAAAAAAAAACTTGAGCCAAAAGAATGGGTCAATGGGTTGGGGCCAAGGGGCACGTAAAGGTGGCCAAAAAAATGCAAAAACACCCCCACTTATGACGTTCACCCCAGCGAACGCCAAACCTAAAAGGAAAAAAAAATGTTTTCGATGTCAACTAGAAGACTTTGCTGAATCCGCAGAGGGTTTAAACAGCTCTCTAGCTCCAGCGGCTGGCGATTTATGGCTAAAAACGCGTGGTCATTAAAGGGTTAAAGGTAAAACCAAACCAGCAGGAAAGGTGTTAATATGAAGCATTGTGGTTTAAGTGCTTGAACCAAAGTTTCTTAACACCTTGAGAGCCAGTGTATGATTTATTCGTACTTGGAAATCAGCCTAAAACCAGCAGTTTTCGGTTGCCTTACCAATGCCATAGCTCCTCTGCCGATTGCACTAGAGAGCTGTTCAAACCCTCAAAATATATATTTGGCAAATGTTCTAGACAATGAAAAAAAATTGTTTTGATTGGGGGTTGCAGATTTTTTTGTGAGTGATGTCATAAGTGAAGTAGTTTTTTGGTCACTTTGGCTCATGTTACCTAGCCTAGGGCCCAACCACTAGATGAAAGTATTTCGCTGAAGTTTACATTGGAAACTAGGCTCGAGTCCGAGTGTTTTGAGCCTTTGATCGACTTTCTAGCGTTTCTGGTTCAAAAGTTATGATCTAAAATATACAAATTAATTAATCATCTAATTAACTAATTAGTTAATTTTTTTATTACTTTAGATCATAACTTTTGAACCCAAAACCCTAGCAGGTCATCCAAATTATCAAAAGACTCGGGTTGTAGCCTAGTAGTTTCTAATAAAAACTTCAGCGAGATACTACCATCTAACGGTTTGGGCCCAGGGCCAGGTAAAGTGGGCCAAGGTGGCCTAAAAGTCCTCCACTTATAACGTCACTCACAGAAAATCCTCACCCCCCAACCAAAAAATTTTTTTCGAGTGCAAACTACAAGACTTGCCGAGTCTTTTGGGACTTTTACCAGGTCTGTAGCGCTTAACAGATCGGAGAAATTCCCACGCAAAGCCACGTGCAATCCAGCTGTTTTTGCGCTAACCGCTTGAATTAACCCGGTTGCGAAAGTGTTAACACTTTTGTTTGTTTCAATTTTTTGATTTAATTTTTTTCAAGCCTGGATTACCTGTATTGTGGAATTGCCCTAAAAATGCTTCCATCAAATCTATCAACACTGTTCCCAAACCTGACTTTTTGATGCATAAAGCATAAAAAAGCCACAAAATGTTGAATTGCATTGCTGGATGAGCAGTGTAACAATCTCTACAGTTTCTCGAATGATTGGAGAATTGCAGTGTATAGCCTGGTAAACAAAGAGTTTTGACAAACAGCCAATTCTTTCCACTTCATGCCGAGAATAGAAAAAAGTATTTGTAAATCTGGCAGTGTGGAAAAAACAAATTTGTAAATCTGGTAGTTGCACAAAGAATATTGCAATGCTCCACTGATTCCAAGTGACATCGCATTGACGTTTCTGACTTGTCAGGATATTTTTCAAAGTTACTTAATTGATCATCACTGGAATTGATGCACGATGAGGACACTGTAGCAAATTCGTGGTTTTCCTGGTCTTAACATTCCTATGGTCCTGGAAAGCTAGATTATTGCAGAGGACTTCCTTTGTATTGACCTGCTGATTGTCTGTGAGCATCATGCTATATTGGGGATCAGGGGCTGCAATAAACAGCAGTAAAATGTTACTCTCAAGCAGGTTTGTTTCTATCCACTCTAATAGACTTTTTCATGCTTTTCACCACACTCTAGGTCTTATACATCACCTAAACCTTCATGCTCGCTTTTGTCTGTGTCAGAACCAAAACTTTGCAATTATTTTTCATAATCCTCATTTTCTTCATTCAGCTTATTGTGATTATGTTCGATGCATTGTTGGTAATGATGCATACAACCTGCTTCTTTTCAATTTTCAAATCTTTTAGAACATCCGACACAAGCTTTTGTAAGAAGTCACTTGCATGTATGTTTGTCTCTCATATATGGTAACCTGTTTTTTTTTCGGTCATAGACCGAAACGTTTTTGAAATGACCGAAAAATATTAAGTCATTTTGGTCAGGATGTTGAAAGTAGAGTATAGGCTAAAAAACACTGTTATGACGAGTTTTAATACAACTGTGAGACAAACAACTGAAATGTTGCAGTGAACAAAATGTCTGAACAAATATGACCGAAATGTTTCAGTGAAAAAAAACCCATATGGTAACTGACAGTGTTTCAGTTTTGACCATACTGCCTTTGCTAAAATAACGTACTACAGATGTTCATGTCGAAATAATTACTTGAATCCTTGTGCACAACTTTTCCAGCAAGCTTTTTTTAGTACTGATATCTGGATCTTTGCCTCTTCTGTCACCATATTATATTTATCCTGTTGTCCTTATCCAAAGAAATCAAACTGTCATGCCAATCAGACTTTGAAATGCAGGTGTGGTAAAAACACTTTTAGCGGAGTTGTGGACAATGAATCAATTGTTCCTTTGAATTTAATTGCACTCATGTTAATTGAGTCTTTCAATTGCAAAACAATTTTTAATGCCATAACTGCTTGATCAAGGCTTACCTTGTTCAAGTTGCAAGGGTGGATCTTCTCTTTTCTTGACTGATGCTTCAATTTCATTATGAATATCCATGTGCTTTCCCTTCATTTTTCATTTAAAATTACTAGTTCATCCATACTTTGATCTACAGCTAGCATTGAGTCACAAGTCTTTTTTCATCTCCTTCACCAGTGCTGCAGCAGCAAACGTAATACTTACCATTGTCAGTAAGAGTAAAATGTTTAAAGTTAATGGACTTTTGTCATTTATGCATGCGCACAAGAAATTAAAGCACAGTTTGAAATGCAATTTTGTCTTTGAGAGAACGTTTGTATCTAGGAGCAATGTCATTGGACAAGATGAGTAAAAATACCCATGAGTGCAGTTTCACAGCAACAACTTGTACACATTCAACAAATACATACTGCAAAGGATAGAATAGAATGGTACAAAGAGTAGGCGCTGAATATATAAAGGTGTAGGAATAAACATCTAGTCCACAAGGGAAACCTAAGTCTGTCTGGAACATTCAGATGTTTCCATCATATTCATAATGCATTGTCACACAATTGATATTTGCTTGAAACAAGAGCTCCAGAGCCACGATTTGTCTGGAAGTGAAGCATCACAATTATGTTGTGACAGCACAACTAAGTGTCACTCCACAGTCAGTTTTAAATTTTAGTGCTTGAACTATCCAAGTCAGTGAACACTTTTGAAACTCTGACTCCATGAATAAAAAACCTAGATTCCAAATCCAGGTAAATTTGCAAAATCATCCACTCTGAAACCCTGAATGTGTGTTTTACCTTATCATATGCATATTTTCCATAATAGTGCAATATTCTTTGTTTAACTTTGTCAAGTGACATAACAAGGCAATTTTGTTATAGATGTACAGTAGCACTGGCTTGTTTCATTGCTTAATTACCTGGCGAGTAAGCCTGTTCTTGAACAACGCTTAAGTTATACAAAATTGCATGTTGCAGCTTATCTTATATTTACTGCAAATATCCTGAAGTGGCTTCCCTATCATGTTTCAGTTATAACCTTGTGACAAAGACAGGGGCTGAAGTTGTGCTGTGGAACCAAATTAAATAATAGGGATCTAGTGCAGTGGTATTCAATGGGGGCGATTTAATGTGTTTTAGGGGCAATTTTTTAATGGACTAGCTTTGGGGGGCGATTTCTGCAGTTTAGAATATACTAAAATTGAATTGATTCCAAAAATAAAAACTGTATTTGCCACTTTGGACCCAAATTACTTGAATTTGATGCACTTTCAACTCGTGGTTGGTCATAAAGGTTATAAAACACAAGATATAGGACTGGTGATGTAACAATCACACTAACATTGTCCTGTGTAATACTTCACTGCACTGAATATGTAGTATCCAAGGCCACAGAGAGTGTTACTGGTTGGGAGCCAAGCACTGCAGTTCTGACAAATTTTCAGGTATATTGTTAAGCCTTATGTTCAAAACAACATGACAAAGTGGAGAAACTGTTGCAATATGCAGTTTGGTAGTTTGATGACCCAGACGTTGCACGAGTCTTTATTGACATATGGACCATCTTTATAAAATATATGATGGACCACTTCGCTATTCTTATGCAATTTATTGTACAATAAAGGTTATGATTTCCAGAAAAGTTTTATCAAGAGTTTGTGGAACTCCAGGTGGACAACTCATGCTCCACTTGGACCATGTTGAGAATCACTGGTTTAGCCTAATTATTTTTCGCCGTGAACTGTCACAAATCCCTCCAACTGTATGTGTTATTATTGGCAAAATGGCCTTGAAACAAAACTTCATGTAGTCTTCAACAGAGCATTGCCAAAACATTGTTTCATAGACAAAACATGTCATAGTCCGTGATCGTGTGTTTTATAAGCTTTGGTTTGTAACATGAGTAAAACAGTGGAATCAAGTGTCTTGTGTTGAAAAAATACATAGAAAATGACTGCTGGGAGATGATTTGTGGTATCCACAGCTTTCTGCTATCCACAGCTTTCTGATAAATTGTCAAAAGGGTCCATGGCACTGAAAAGTTGGGAGCCACTGCCATACGACTTAAGCTGACCAATTTGTAACCTGCTTTAAAAAACTTACAGATAAAAAGACAGGCAAGGTTTGCAGTAGTTGGAACCAATTGTTTTTGGAAATGAATAACATTTTTTCTACAATTGCAATTACATTCGTTTCGTTTGTTCATTTTTTGTGCTAATTGGATTGCCTGTTTATTTTACTGGCATTGAAATATTTTCAAATCAAAATAATGTCAGCAAATTTGCATTGGCCTATTAGTTGAAAAAGAGTGCTTGCATGGTAAAAATCTACCTAGTGGTGAAAATTTCAACAGGCCATAACTTGGGAACCGTGTGAGATTTCGGGAAAATTCTTTTTTCTTTGGTCATCATTTTCATAAACCAATAAAATATATGAAAACAAGGAAATTCTGAAACGTAGGGTTACAAATTTTCATTTTTTCCTTAAATTTGGTATGGAATGACCCATTAGCCCACGCTAAAATCATAAGCGTGGGGGGGGGCGATTTTTAAATATAGTTCCTGTAAGGGGGCGATTAAAAAAAAGGTTGACGCCAATTGATCTAGTGCATGCACCAATAAAAATGCTAACTGAACAAAATTGGTATTTTAAATTAAATGTTCACTTTGCACATTATGCATCTCAAACTTGGGAATGCTTTCAGGTTACGTTGTTCAGGGATCAAATGGTGAATACCCCTTTTTGTATGTTGATGAAAGATTAGAGCTGGTGAAACAAGTCAGACAAGCCATTCCAAATACTAAACTGCTAATTGCCGGCTCTGGATGTGAATGTAAGTAATCTTTTATACGCCTGTTGATTTTCCTTGTTTAAACAAGCATGTTGAAACTGACATAATCCTGTATGTTTGTTTATTAATGTACATGGAGAACTACTGGTGATCTCAAGTCAGTTTTTAGAGCTGAAAACATGTGCATCTGGTCAGTGCAATAGAGTCTCAAGACGCAGTTTTAAGACTAATATTTGTGAGCCTTGGGCTTGAGCCCTTTGGGGATTTGGAATGCTTTATCAGCATGGCCTTGTATAGCTCAGCAGCTCGTGTTTGCTGTTGGACCTATCCTCAGGGAAAGAAACAGCAAAAATGGTTGGATTCAAAGCTTCCAAGACCAAAGACCCCTTTTTCTTCTTAGTCGTTTGCACGAATTCTATGAAAGTTCATCAAGATATAGCGAAAGCCAGATGTTTTGTTGCAGCAATAATGCGTTGTGTTTCAATTACCCAGCTAATAAATTTTCAGTTATTTGTATTGAACTTTCAGGCCTCAGGTTTATTTCACCTGGTCTTGGCCATGAAGTCTTAACAAGGTGTTGGAGATTACAGTCTAGGCTGCATTGATGCTACTGATATAACACGACCAGTAATGGACAAAACAGTTGAAGATGTTGGACTAAAACTTTCATTAAAACTTTGCAAAAAATGTCGAAAGTAATTCTCAATTTTCTGATTTGCAGAGGGGTCAAACAGAGCTGTGTCCTGGCCCCAACGCTGTTTTTCCACTTCTTTTCACCCATGCTTTCCCAGAAGAGGACCGATTAATGCTCCACACTTGTAGCCAGGGCTGTAGCCAAGGGGGTTTTCCCCCCTGGAAAAATGTGTTGGAAATAGTTTAAAACTATTGGACGCAGTTTAAAAAATTTGGTCCCTCTCAGAAAACTCTTCGCCCCGCCTTGTGCCCCAAGCTGGTTACAGGCCTGCTTGTAGCCCCGGTGGTTTGTTCAACCTTCCCGGCTGCACGTAAAAACCAAAAACGCGCGCGTTCTGATACGTGAACTGCTGTATGCCTATGACGCTGCTCTAGTTGCTCACTCCGAGATGCATTTGCAATTCATGTGCCAACGCTTCGCTAAGGCCTGCAATGACTTCCGCATAACCACCAACTTGAAGAAAACTGTCGTAATGTCTCTAGGAACACCCAATCTACCACGCATTCTAATCAACTGGAATCTGTTGTGAACTCTTCCGATAGTCAAGACGACGAAATCAACCAAGGAATTGGAAAGGCTCCGACCAACTTAGGGCGACTCAGTTCTGGAGTTTGGAGCAATCACCACCAGTATCAAACTCAGGTCTACTTCAGTGCGTCCTGAATGTTCTGCTATCCAATGGCGAGACGTGGTGCACATACCGCCGCCAAGAAAACCGTCTCACGCTTTTAACTTCAGATGCCTCTGATTCATCTTTGTTGTCTCGTGGGGGTACCAAGTCTCCAACTCCACCATCCTACATGTCACTGGCTCATATGACCTCATCACCAACGTGAGGCAGCGATGTATGCGCTGGCTGGGCCACGTCCGTCGTATGGGTGATGGCCGCTTGCCCAATGATATCCTTTACGGCAAATTCTGTGACTCGCCTCAAAGAACTGGTAGACTGCAGCTGCACTGCAAGGACGTCATCAAACGTGACATACCGGAAAGGATAGAATAGAATGATACAGCAAAATAGGCACTGAATATATAAAGGTGTAGAAGTAAACATCTAGTCCACATGAGAAATTCTAAGTCTGTCTGGAGCATTCGGATGTTTCCATCATATTCGTAATGCATGCTGCACGTCATTAAACCTTGCTTGAAGCAAGAGCTCCGGAGTAACCACGAGCTGTCTGGAAATGGAACATCACAATTGCATCGTGAATGCACAACTAAATGTCACTCTAGTCCGTTTTAAATTTTAGTGCTTGAACTGTCGGAGTCAGTGATCCTAGGAAGCACTTGCTGCCGACCGCGACAGATGGCGTGCCTCCCTGAGTGACGGATACTCATCCTCAGTTAAAAACTACGTAGAAATAATGGTGAAGCACCGAGCTCATATCAACGACAGGTCGGGTTTTAGAGAGAGAGAGAGAGAGAGAGAGAGACTTCAACGGGTACATGTGGCAGCTCTGTAGGCTAGGCTATGAGACTCAAAACATTCTTATTTCAAAGCAGATCTACGATGCGTGTTGTTGTGCCAACCAGGAATGTTGTCGAAACTATCATCAGAGATTAAGATTTAGTTGTTATTTCAAAACCAAGACTTTATGTTCGAGACTGAAACTCGAAAATTTGTCAGTTTCGCCGAAGTTTATCGTGAATTTTAGAAAAAATGTCACCCAAATTTCTGAACTATAATTTTGTCGAATTTCTCGCATATCGATGGAGCATTTAAGGTCTAGGGACAATACTCTAGAGACAGAGACTCGCTAAAACGTGTCTCGAGGCACCAGCATTGTGCCAACACAGTCGAAAGAACAAGATGTGTTTCCACCCTAGTTCTCTCGGTTCAAACAAGGTGTCTGTTAGAGCAGTTCTTCTCAACCGGTTTTTCGCGAATTTTCAAAACAGAGAACGACTGTTGAACCTATTGCATACGACTCTTCCATGCAAAGAAGTTGTTTCTCTTAGTTACGTATGAATCATCAGCTTTGATGCGCCGTGTGGAAAAAACATAGTTGCAAAGTGTCCCGCGGCCAAAAAAGGTTGAAAACCACTGTGCTAAGAGATTGCCCCAGGTATTCGCGCAAGTACACTCTCCAACGGTGTTGCATGTCTGAACAACTTCACGAAAATCCGAGGCTCGTCTTATTAAACATTTTTTTTGTTTCAGCATTTTTCAGCCACGACCGAAATAGTGATTTGCATGCTGCAGTAAAACTTGCATGCAGAGAGAAGTTGTACGAGTCGATTGTTTTTATGGTGTAAAGTAAACCGTGGAGCGTTTGTGTGGTACAATGATGTGACTGCGTTTTTACTAAAAGGTTTAAAACGTTTACGAAATGTCTTTTATATCGTTTGCTTTACTTGTTAACGTAGGTTTTTTGTCTACCAAGCTACTTTCGTGCTTTGATGAACCTCATTGTGTGTTACGACGTATCGTGCCAACTTCGCAGCGTGTTTGCGTGCAGTGGCAATCTGACTGCTTTTTTATGCTATTTCCAAGCATACTCGTAAATTGTCTGCAGCTACCTCAGCGACTATTGAATTGTCCAACAAAATGGCCGACAGCGGAGCAGACATGTTGTTAGTTGTGCCTCCATCATACTACAAAGCTCAAATGGTCAATCACACAACTTTATTTCAACATTTTTCGCAGGTTGGTTTCATGTAAGCTGTTGAAGTCGTGCTTGACTAAAACCCACGTTAATTTGCTGTAGATTCTTACAGGTAGCTGACAAGTCAACCGTCCCAATTATTCTTTACAATGTTCCCGCAACAACTGGTGTAAACATTCCAGTAAAAACCGTAGTTGAGCTATCTCAGCACTCCAACATCATCGGTTTGAAGGAAAGTGGTGGAGATGTAAGCTGACGCGGTGTTACACGCGTTCTGAAACCTGTACGAATAGCAGTACCAAAACTTCCTCCTACGTTTCCATTTCTCAGGTAACTCGCATAGGAACTATCATCAACCAAACGAAGAACAGCGATTTCAACGTCCTTGCTGGTTCCGCAGGATTTTTGCTCGCTAGTTGTGCTGTTGGAGCAGTGGGTGGCGTGTGTGCTTTGGCGAACGTTCTGGGGAAAGAAGTGTGTGATCTTCACAGGCTGTGCCGTGAGCAAAAGTGGCAAGAAGCGAAAACCTTGCAGCATCGCTTGATCGCTCCAAACACTGTGGTAAATAGGCTACGTTAGACACTTAACACTGCATCAAATATTCCCGTTCAAACCTGAAAGTTGTTTTTTTTTATTTAAGGTGACAGCTGGCTTCGGAGTTCCTGGTTTGAAGGCGTCTATGGAATGGTTTGGTTTATATGGTGGTGACCCAAGACCTCCGCTCCTTCCTCTGAGTGACGAAGAAAAGTCTGAATTGAAACGAGTGTTTGTGTCCCATGGTTTTCTGTAATGTTGGCCGTAGTAAGTTCTTGGCATTGATCATGTTGTTTCATCAAGTATCCACAGGAATGTCGATCATCTCACCTAGAATATGATGAACAGGTCCATGTCATTTGTGGCGATCAGCGATATTGTAGTTATTGGTCCATGTAGACCTATGCAGGTCTAAGAAAACATTTGTGCCAAAAGCAGCTCACGCACCCTGATCCACAAGTTTCATTCCAAATACTTCCACACTTTCAATAACAGCCTTACCTGATACCTGATAGCAGCAAGATTGTTGCACGCCTACTTCTCTGGTAAGAGCGCATATGCAACGTCCTCAGTCCCGTCGCCACGGGGACTTTGGTGGGCTTAGCCCACACAAAGCACCAAGCCCCCCCAATCGAAATATGAAATCTATAAATCAGTGGAGTTTTCATCAAATTTTCAATGTCAAGACCCCTGTTGAAGATTTTCTTGCGACGGTTCTGAACGTCCTGCAGCTACACCTGGCTGTGAATGATTCAAAGCCGATGTTTACTGGTTTCAATCCTGTTTTCTCCCTTCTGTAGCATTCCGTGGTTCTTTTTCTTAAAGGCAGAAAATACTTCAATTTTTTATAGCCGCTTGTGAATATTTTCGAGTTTGTTACTTCGTAAGGCAAATGTTGCGCTGTTCATGTGTTTATCAGATCAAACGGCAAACTGCTTTCGAAGAGCAAACCTACGAATTTTGGCAACCGTTGTTGTTGCTCTAGATATCAGCATCATTGTTTCTCTGCAACTGAAGCTGCTATTATTCGAACCATATTGTTTGTTTTCATGGAAGGTAGCGTTCTACTTAATTGCGGAGTCAGTAAAAACTACGCGGTAAAGGCAATTGCATGTTGATCTGCAACGGTAAACTTCGCCGTATGCACTGATATCGTGTCTAGTGCCCAGGCCCCAAATAAGTAACGTAAAAAATTTGACGTATTTTGATCATCACAATCCGGGATGGAGGGAATGGGGAGTCTGTGGCGGGTGATTGTTTGGAAACTGTGGACAAAAGTCGATGGCCATTTTTTATCTTCACTCCAAAAATATACGTGGGCCGCAAAACATTTTGCAAGCACGACGCCCTGGTCTATACAAGAGGCAGGGAGTTCGTTTCGCCGCATTAGAAATATTTTTCTTAAAAAGTGTTGCCGCTAATATTGCATTTCCTGGTGTTTGGTAGACCAAGCAAGTCAATTTAGTGCAAGCTCTACATGAAAAACGCTTAGACCTCATTGGTAGGTGTTTTACTGGCGAAAATAATAAGCGATGTTCTTGCCTTTACTCCGTTTTTTTAACTTTTGAAGAAACGATGAGGTCAATAAACTTGCGCACCACTTAATCTCAACCGCAAATACGCTTTTGTTCCAGGCCTGACACAGGGTAACAAAGATTTTCAGAAAAATAACAACAAATAGTAAAACCGTGTAATGGGAGGTCGCCGTCAAAAAACGCCGACATTGCCTTGCAAAATTGAAAATAAAAAGTGTCTGTTTTCGAACGATCACAATTCTGGATCTTGCAAACTTTCGAACTCTAACAGAAAATCAGGACAGGCACGCCGAGGCAAGATTAGTTGATAGAAACAGTCGCTCCATCGCGCATTGTCTTTACCCGAACGCTCGCAATTGTTATGGATTGTAAACATTTTTTGATTGTGGTCGGAATGTAAGTACTCTTAATCTTTGGTGATACGCCTCTTTTTTGTATTATACAGGTAGCTGAACTTAATTTTACTCAAAGAAAACAAAATATGTTCTTAGACGACATTTGTTTCAAGCAGCTTTTGAAACGATAAAGAAGGCCGTGTCTTCACGCGATGAACCATGTCCATCGATATTTGCTTTTGCAACGTTAAAGTATTTCTGATTTTAAAAAATGCGGAGAACCGCAAGCGTCGTTTTTTCAATCGATATGAGGTGACTTTCATTTCAACCACACAGTGGCTTGACGTAGAAAATGCCATAGTGGTTTTCGCAACAGTGAAATATACCACGCAACCACTCCGATGGAAACAAACAGGTTTCATATTATAAATTACTTTTCATATTAAGTATAGACAACATTTCATTGCAAATTCCTTCAAATCGCTCCCAGTAGGGTTGCGGAGTCGGAGTTTTTGGGTGGAGTCGGAGTCCTAAGAACACTAGGAGTCGGATTTTTTTCCGACTCCGGAAGTCCAATTGAATTGTTTTTTTCATCGCACTCCTAAAATAGGAATCCTAATTCCTGCCTGTTGAGATGGTACAATTGCTTTTGAAACATTTATTGAAACAGGGAATTCTTGCTGTGCACCACGATTACCATTGGTAATTAGTTGCTAGAAAGTTGTTGACAGCCAAACTTCATTGATACCGGTTGCGACCCAGCACTGCTGCGCAACTGTGTTGATCATCCAGCAGACTGCAACCTCATCAAAAAATACAACCTTATTAAATCGCAAGCATTCGGCCAACTACACAATACTAAAATTTTATGAAACTGTCGAGGAGTTCTTGATGAGACAACCTGTTTAACAGTTTTTTTTTCGGTGTCCCAGCGCGTTAACTTTAATTTGCATGAAATTGCGTAATGTTTGCGCCAATAAACTCTATCATTCACGTTGTGTGATAGAGTTGGTGTCGGAAAATTTCAGAAGCTTGGAGTCAGCATTCCATCTCCGACCCCGCAACCCTGGCTCCCAGGATTGGCATCGACAAGAAAGGCTTCGATTGTGCAGAACACTTCGTTTGAGATACTTTTAGCCTAGTGCCAAAATTTCTGAAATTCAATGCTAGACTGTTAAGTTCAAAAAATTTCCCAATCTCAAAAGTAGGCTATGTTTGAACGTTGTTCCACCTTAGTGAATTTTAACAACCCGTGGAAAGGAATCGTACTAACGTTGCATGCTGCTGTCGGAAATACTGAAATCTCATTTTGAAATTACCTACACACATGCTGAAGCGACACATTCAGCATTTTAAAACCTCGTAACCAGGCCGCTCAATCTTCCGTCTCTGTAGTTGCCATTTGTTTCTGCTGCTTACCGCACGAACGAGGTCAGTTAGCTTGCCTTGCAATAAAAAAATGTGTGTCAGCATATCGGGGGATATGTCTCCGTACAATCCGACAGGTTAATGATGTTAGCAATGCCTTACTGATCTCGGAAAGAGACGTGCATAACTGGTACACGTCTGCTGGTGACAAGAACTCTGCAAATGTGATTTAGTGCATAGCGCTGATATCTCAAATCCGTTGGCGCTCACTACTTGATTTTTGTGATGGTGTAAATGCGGATCATGGCGGTGTTTTCAGCCTGTGTGTATTGTATTTATATATGCTGCGTAGGAGAAAGAAACGTGTGCATTATTAGCTTTGCTACGCCCTTATGCTCAAACCCTTTCGCCTCATATATGTACCTTCCCAGTAAGGTGAGAGGTGATCGTTGTTGTGCGCCCATGCAAGCACTTCCTGCGTTTTCACCTTTTAATTCTCCAAACGCAATAAAGCGCTCTTTGAACGGTGTAAGATTATTTTCTCTTACCGACCCGACTGCTGGTTCAAGCGCTAGTTTGTGTCTGTAAGAGTAGAGTTATGCTGCTAATAGTGGGACATTATTTTGAGCTTATAACCAGGGCTGCAGAGCCGTCGTAAAAAATGACACAGCTCCGGCGCTCTTGTTTTCATGGGGGGGAGATGCAGGGGATGCATCCCCCCACCAGACCTAGAGGTGTTGACGTGGCACTTGATTTCATTGAAAATCATCGCCAAATTATTTTTGTACTGCACATTACTTAATCACTAACGATGCTAAAAATTAACTTTCTTCGTTTCAAAAACGTTTCTTCGTTTCATTAGATGAGCTGGCCATGTTTGTGGAGCCTGATATAAAATATTCAGTGATCGCATGAGCGTCCGCAGGGGGCAAAACGGGCATTTGCCCCCCCCCCTGGAAATTGGGATTTAGAACCAAATATTTCTGGAAAAACCTGAAGTCGGCATCTTAATTCCGATTGATTTGATTCTTGCAATGGCAGTTTATTTACCGGTATGAAACTCACACTGCACAAGAGTCAGGTTCACAGTTACAGTGTCATGCAGTGATGAGCTTGCTGTTCACTCATGTCCCCTCCTTTGCCTGCAGAGGCAGGTTGCGAAAGTCGCGAGCGGATTTTTCCACTGTTGGTCTTCATTGCGTAACAATAGCATGGCAACAAATCTGCAAAGGTTCACTTTATATTACGGTAGCAGGCGTTTTGTTCCATAAGACTGCTGAACGCACACATCTTGGCAGTTATTGCAGCGAGACAGTGACGCGCTGATAGCGGTAAGCCACGTACATTTATACTTTGTGAATAGAAATGCATGAGTGAATCTGTAGCAATGCTTCCACAAGTTTGAAAAATCCGTTATTAGTGCGAGTGTGACCAACGTGCCTGAGTGTCAAACTACACTTATGCAGGCTTCTTTTCATGCAGTATAAAATTACGTGGCTTCTTAGAATACGTCGATGCAGGCTTGTGGGAATATGTCTTAATCGCTAAGGTTTAGTTCTGACATCTGAGTGAATACTGAGTGCAAAGCTATATTTGCTGTGACGAGTTTTCATAATTCATCTGCTCAATTTGCAAAACCTACGCGGTGTTCTAATTCTAGTAAGTTTGTCCGTAGTCGTGTCGACTTGCCGATCTGCTTAATTGTCCAGTTTGTGTAGCAAGGTTTTATTGATTGCTTTGGACGAGATCCCAGACGTTTGCAGCTCTTGGTTCTAAGTGATGCTGACAAGTCCTGCAGCTGATCCCGCAACCGGGCAATTCCCCCCCAAAATTTTCAAAAACATGTTCAGTTGAATATATCAGCTGGGTGCGGTCATACTTGCAAAGTAAATATAAAGTCACAACTATGTTTTCGTTGAACACCGTGGTAATCCAATGCTTCATTTACAGATCATAGCAATGGTTACTTGAAAAGAAATGCCCTGCGTTGAAAATCTGCAGATATCCTACTGTGTAAATTGTCGTAATACTAATATACCTGGCTATTGCTGCCAACGAAGCGTTTTTTGTGATTGTTACCGTAACACGGGGCATTTTCTTTGTAGTGTAGAAAGGATAAAGCGTATTGTGAACGTCTATTTGCACTGCATCGTCAGCAATGTTCCCTCTAAGGTGCACAAATACACAGGACCACGAGAACTGTTGCGCAGTGAAATCTCATTCTCGCGCACTTGCAATATTCCAAAACAATGGAAAAGCACGCAAAGAAGAAGCTATTTGAATGAAATGTGTATTTTGTTCGTAGTTTGATAAGATTGTATATTTATTATATAATTCACAAAGTTTGTAATTAATTGAAAATAATCATGCTCACTGAAATAAATATTCGCTCAGTATAAAATTATGTTAGAGCGAACACTGATCGTCAGCAATTTGAAAATGATAAACAAAATGTCGACGTTGCCCCCCCTGGAAAAATTTCTGCTGACGTCCATGAATGATAGTGCTTTCGTTTCTTTCGTGCTTTTACTCGTTACGAATTGTTTGTTTCTTTCCGTTCTCTTAATTTCGGTTTCAAAATAAACAGAGTCAACCCACGTCCGCTTTTTGTTATTATTTCATAAAAATTACCTGCAATAACAAATGTTATACAAAAATGACTGTGGGTGTTGCAGACTATTCCAAACGACAATTAAAAACCGTAAGGTTCCCCATTTCAAGAGAACTGACCTAAACCGCATCCAAGTGACTAGGCTAACTTGCAACATACAAGTCAAACAGCGCTACGGCACTATGCTGGCTACTGCCACCAGAAATTGTGCTGTAACAAACGCAACCTACAATGAGAATAAGTATTATGTCATCACGTGAACTGTTTATCATGAGTCCTCGATGTACCTGCGAAAACGCCAGTGATTACGTCAGATCGTTATGTGCCACATTGCTTGTTGGTTCCGCAGCAGTGCAGTGTTAAAGTTTGACCACTTAAGACTTGTTTCCTCGTAAATGTACGTCTGCGAAAGTGATTGATTTACGCAATATGGTGCTGTTTGTGAAGCATTGAGTTCATTGCAAATCGACATCGCATCCCTCCCCACCAATTTGGCTTGTGTCCGCTACTGCTCCGGAGCTCTTGGTTTACATGAGTGTGGCTCCGGAACTCTCTTTTTTCATAGCATGTCTCCGGCTTCTGTTCGTTTTTACACATTAATATTTTCAATTGTCTTGGTGTGCCTCAAGTCGAATGGAAAATGAAATGTACTGAACTTCTTTGAGCAATTTAATCTGTCAAATTAGATTAAATTACTAATTTAATCAAATTTATATTACCGTATCTTGATTACTAATTTAAGCGCTCTTACCATCAGGAAATCAGCAAAAAAACAACAATCACAGGTTCAGACGATTCAGAGAACAGTTAATAGCAGAATTGTAATCAAGATACGGTAATATAAACAATTTCTGGAAAGGCAGTTGCGAGTTTTGCCGCCACTGCCTGAGGACTTTTGTTATTTCTTACGACTAGAATCAAGGAAATGGCTGTTTGGAAAACTACATTTGTGCCCGAGCGTTTAAGCACAGACTAATCACAATTGACCGCATGTTTTGCACTCGTTGCATGCTTTGCCTGTTGCAGTCTTGACGATTCTAGCCAACAGCGCTGCCCTGGCAAACCATGCAAATACGCAAAAGTCGATTACCTCCCATCTGTTCTTTCAAACATGCACACATTGCATTAACACAAATGCGAAGATGTGTTTAAAAGCCCTTTGTTCGAAGAAATAGTATGGCGTCTAGCAAGAAATTAACCTTTGACTTCCTTATAATAACTGAAAACTTGTGATTTTTTATCTTTTATGCTCTGAGTAATCAGTGATGAATCACAAAGAAATGCATAATTTAACCTGCAAAACTTAGGGGAAAATAAGACTGGTTACCGTCAGGGCCGGATTTAGCTGATGCTAGGTCCTAGGCTAATTCACTTGTAAGGCCACTCTCCCACTGTTACGAGGAAAAAATGAAAAAGCGTTAATCGATTTGCACAAAGCCGAAAATGATGATATTAACGCTCTGAAAGTACGGTCAATAAAAAATTTTAAATCATTACTAGAGTGCCTCATGATCACTGCGTTTGTTGCTGCCTTCGACGCAAAAGCGTTCAATGACAGGGGACTGTTGAAATCGTACTTGGCTAGCGGGAGCAGGATTATCAATTTTTGCAGGAAAACCAACCGAAAACGGCACAGTAAAATATTTGACAAAACACATGGCCTACGTTTTGTAAGTTTCACATCTGTTTTTTGTTATCTGCGCTCAGGGGCGTAACGAGGGAGGGCACAATTCCCGAGGCGCCGAAAACAAGTACTTTCTTCAATAAAATAACATTTCCTTTCGAAATATCTCAGTTTCGAACGTGGAGGCGCCAAACTTGCTTCTTGCCCCTGGCGCCATCTAACCTCGTTACGCCCCTGTCTGTGCTAAAAAAAACAAACACACTGCACTTATATATGGCGACATAAGGACATTAAAGCACAACGTGAGGACCACGTTGCGACCCCTTACCACGGTTGTAAAAATCTCACACACAACAAAACACGTCAAGTAAAACGTGCCCGAATGGTTGCAGCCGCTGGGTTCACGTTCGCGTGTTTGTTTTTCAGACTGCTAAAAATCGAAGGCAACGAAGCCGCCGGGCGAAAAAGATGTGGTGTTTTAATCAGAACCGTCGCCAGAAAGTCTTTAATACGGGGGCTTTGCATTTTCGCAGGGGGACTTGACAATCTGAAAATTTGATCAATATCCACTGATTTACAGAGTTTCATATTTAAATTTGAATGGGCTGAGCCCACCAATGCTCCTCCGTGGCGACGGGACTGGTTTAAACTTCCCTTACGCTGTCAGAAATAAAAGGCTACAACCATCGAATCAAGTAAGGCTAAACATAGCGCAAGAAACAATTAAAAAGGTTTTGCCCAGGCATTCTTCATAACAAAATCATCAAGGAATTCATTGAAATTTATCTGCCTAAGTTTGTTCTTTTTAATGCACCGAATGCTTAGTGTGGACAGTGGTGTGTTTAAGGGGAGGCGAGCGAGGCACTTGCCTCGGCCCCCCCCCTTTTTGAGGGCCCCCCTTGGGGTGTTACGTGCGTAAATTTTCCTTAGTTTTGATGAAAAACATATTATTCACACATATAATGTGCTACAAAGCAGATCATAAGTAAGTACTCTGCTTTCAAAGGGGCCCCATACAGAAACTGTACTGTGCAGGTACTTTGCTTTGAAAGGGGCCCCCAACAGCAACTGCAATTTGAAGGTACTCTTCTTTCAAAGGGGCCCCCAACAGCCACTGAAATGTGTAAGTACTCTGCATTTAAACTTTATTGAAGGAGCCCCTGAAAGAAACTGTAATGTGTAAGTACTCTGCTTTGAAAGGCCCTCCCAACAGCCATTACAATATGTAAGCACCTTGCTTTTAAAGGGGCCCCAACAGCAATTATAATGTAAAATTTCATGCTTTCAAAGAGGCCGCAACAGCAATTGTAATGTGTAAGTACCTTAATTTCAAAGGAACCCCTAACTGCAGTTGTAATGTTTAAGTACCTTGCTTTCAAAGGGGCCCCCAGCAGCAACTGTAATGTGAAAGTACCTTGCTTTCAGTGTGGCCAGCAATTGTAATGTTCAAGTACTATGCTGTCAAAGGGGCCCCCAACAGCAACTGTAATGTGTAAGTAGGCTACTGTCCTTTCAAAGCGACTCACCACCATCTCCAATGAGCAAATAAAGAAAGCTTCAAAACAACTTCTATACCTAAAAAATTGCGGGTTAAAATTTCTTCCAAAAAGTTCTGAGAAGACCCTATCAAATAAGAGAAAATAAGCCTAC
>Ga0210059_1001514_pt1 | contig 35143 bp, 28 predicted proteins | sample Ectturendosymbi2_FD_188042 | JGI IMG/M metagenome (GOLD analysis project Ga0210059, IMG submission 188042) | Ecteinascidia turbinata endosymbiont from Florida, USA - Sample 2 (SPAdes) (version 2) | ecosystem: Host-associated > Tunicates > Ascidians > Unclassified | place: Key West, Florida... | reverse complement strand
GCTCAGTAGTCCATGGCATCTCGAAAGTCAAATTTGGTAGACTCTTAGAACATTAATTCTACTTGGTAAATCTGAAAAATAAAAAGAATTGATTAATTATTTCAAAAGTTATTCAAGTTTAGGTGATGACCGTTTTTTTTGTGTCACCCTGTAAATAAAATGAATAGCATTTACGTTATTTAGTTTATTCACCGGTGTTTAAGTGCTCAGCTCGTGAGTGAACAAATTCCTTAGACGGCTAGAAATGATTAATACTGTAATAGCTCGTTCTTTAGCTCTGGTGACGAATGTAAAAGTAAGAAAGGTTATAGTTTATTATTCTACACGGTGTTTCTCACTTTCTCATTGGGGTTCTAAACAAAGGCCACTCTCTTTCCCAATGACACAGACAGCAACAGAGACAGTATAGCAATCAAAAATACCTGCAGTAACTCTACAAGTACTGGGATCACTCATACTAATATAAACAGAGCAATTTTATTCTTATTTCTTCCAACGGTATACACATTAACTTGCACACATAATAACAGCGTTTACAAATCAAACTGCGCTGTTATACAATAAGCCAACTGCATTCACAATTCTCACTGTGCAGTTGTTACAAAAGAGTCCTTCAGAACCTATCTCGCAAAACAATTTCATTATGACTTCCTTTATGAGGCAATTCCCATACTTACACAATTTTGTAATCGCCAAACAACTTTATACACAGTCATTCTGCCCAAGGGAACTCTTTTCACAGAGCACCTCCCTTGTTATGTACGACAAAACATCTCCAACCGACCCCTCTCCCTTCACCGAAGTTCAGGAGCATAGATCAGTACAACAGATGTCATATCAATACGACAGAAGTTGCACAGAGATGCTACTCGCAGCTCTGCCAATCCACGGCTGATCTCTGGTGCACAGTTGCCTTTCCTTTATAGGGCCAAGTGTCCAGGCACATCACATGATCTATTAATTTTTTGTCACAATTCTATTTATAGTATCTATGTCACATGGTTTTGCACTCCTTATTGCGCAACAGTATTGTAACAGCATCTATATCACATGATTCTACGCTTCTCATTACACAACAGTATTGCAACACTTTGCAAGAAGTCATCTTTGGTACATAGTTTTGCTAGTCAGACCGGGATTATTGTTTCGTAACTTTGGGTAGTTTTGTTGGACCCATCTCTTCAGTAGCGGTTATCTTGGGTATGGCCTGTTTCTCTTCTTGAGGACTCATCAACTGCTGCACTACAAAGTTGTCAACATAATTCTGCATGATGTCATGCTTTTCTCGGATTGCGTTTGTGGTATTGGCGCGGTCGACGTTGCATTGTATTTCCTCCAGTGTAAGCGTTTCATGGCTAACGTAAGGATCCCATTGGTGCAATACTTTGCCCATCAACCCTGGCGTAGCAAATATATATCGAACACGGATAGCAGTGCCCCTTAGTATTAAGCTGCTTGTGTAAGTCATTTGCTCCTCGGGTACTTACATACGTAGTTCGATTTCGTATCCATTCTTTGCGTTTTAAGGTCAGCCAGTTCAACCCTAGCCTTAATGCTTTTCCGGGTTGCATTTCTGCCAATGGTTGCGTAAATTCAGCGTCGTCGTTGATCCCGTATCGTTTTAATGGCCTTCTTACACTGTGCTTCGTTTTTCGGCTTTCTTTTAAAGTACTTATTGGTTCCATTTTATTTATTTTCGACTAGTTTTCCTGTAAGATATAAATTCATAAGATTACACAAGTTTCATTCTTGTTTTTCTCGTTGCCATTTATAAATGTAACATTCTAAAATCTAAATACTGTGTTTTGGTAGGCGAGATCACTTAAGTCCACCTTGTCCCACAACCATTACATTACTGATTGAAAATTTCATGAGTCGGAATCATGTTTTTAAAATTCTTTGACTTCTTGAAAAATGTTACGCCACATACACATCAAACAAATTCTTCATTTTGATACTTGCAATGCACTTTCACCTGTTAACGACAATACACTGTACCATTAATATATAACATATACACACGACACTTTTTATTTGCACATTTCTCTTCATCATTGTTTGTTTTGTCCTTAGTCAACTTCTTCGACATTACCTTCATCGTGGGGTAATTCAGCAAATCGCACAGTCTGTTTCTTCAACGTTGCTTCACTGCTAGTTTCGCTGTTTTCTGAGTCAACCATGTTGTGGTCACTTGTGGCCATAACAATACGAACGTAGAGACGGTTAGAAATGATATCCCTGTAATTAATGACACCTTTCGCAGGAAATAAGATGTAAAAGGTGTGTGTAGTAAGTGCAAGTACCGCTAGTGTTGCGTCAGCGTCATAATGCGGCCCGAGGTTACCTTATAAGTCCTCATGAGGCCCACGGAGCAATTTGAGTTTGAGACCCCTGGCGTAGATAGTGTGATACACCAAAGTATAAAATTGAGATCGCAAAACCTTGATGACGTTCGTTGTCAGAAAGAACCTCTCAGCTGGAGCTTTAAAGGTTTTTCGCTACTCCGCAGGTAGTCTACTTCACTGCGACGTACCCCTTCTTCATGGTGATTGTTTTATTCATTCGGGGAATCACCTTAGATGGCGCTGAACTGGGGATCAGGGCAATGTTGTTCCCGGATATCACAGCCCTTGCAAGACCTCAGGTTTGTTTCTGAAAGCAAAATCGTTTTTAAACCCTCTTTTCCTTTGCTTTGCAATCGCATTTTTGTCATCACCGCACTGACTCCCCAAATTGTGAAATCTTTCCTGGCTGCATTAGCTGTCTCCCAAACTTTCAAACAAATAATAATAAATTAATGGGATATTGCCCAAGTGTTTTTCCCCGAGTGATGTTAAATACCGTTCACCTGCAGTCAAACGATCAAATGTTTGTTCGAGCCAAACCCAACAGTGGGTTTGGCTCGAACAAACATTTGATCCTCTTTCAGTGGGTAATCATGTACCGACTCAGGTAGCTTTATTTCACTTAAAAACACGTTAAGAAGCTCAGGTGTGCAAAGACCTCAAGGTCTGAAAATTGTTGGCAGTTTTTATCAAACTATTTCACTTGAGACCTGGTACTTCTCTGTGAGAGTTTCTCTCCGATTGCCTTGCGGTGTTGACCATTGGAAAAAATGATAGTTGCAGCAGGCGCAAAAGCGTAAAACTTGGAATTCTTTACATAGCTCGGTTTGCAGCTGACCAGTTTATTTCTGATAGATCTATAAATTATTTTTTGTATAAATTTGGATACTTTCAACCAGAATCTGATCTGCTTGGAAAGAAAGTACTTTTTTCTCTGGGGTTAAAGTGTGTGCCATAGATACTGCTAGGCTAGATTCGAGTCCCGTTCGGGTCACACCGAAGACTTGAAAAACGGTGTTTGTGTCTTGTCCAGCCCGTGCTCGTTAAATGGATGCGTGCAAGAGAAAGCTTCACGGGCGAGGAGAATAAAGCGACTAAAATGAAGCTTTCTTTTCTAAACACAGGTGAAATAAATAGATAACTGCAATCACTGTTATCCAAAGTCGTGAAATTAAAACCATGATCTCATCGGATCAGCATGAACGGCAATTAACATTTCTTGATTGCTAAACGTTTATGAACATGCTGTTACACCAACTCGACAAAAAAATCTTCGGCTACAGTAATGTCGGCCACAAGTGTATATGAAAAGTGTATATGGGCTTTCTTGCAATTAACAAAATTGTCTATCAGTGTGTTTGCTATAGCTTCCTAAGCCAGACGTCCAACTTTGTGATTGGATTGCAGGTTTGGATCGAAGGCGCTTCGCAAGCTCTGTATACTTTTGGAATATGCTACGCTGCTCTGACTGCATTCGGCAGCTACAACAAGTCGGATTATAATTTCCTGAGGCAAGGGTTTGAAAAGATTTTAATATATACGAAACGCCGCTTCGCTTGTGTTGGCACGTTGATAAACATGCTCTTGCTACCACGTGAGACTTAGTTTGGTCGTAATTAAATCAACTGAAACGTGCGAATGAGCTCAAGTATGGCAAACCACATTTATCGCGGAGGTGCTACAGCTCTGTTTATATTTTAAACATTTTTTTATTCTTCTTCAATCCATGCGGAATAACTTTGCATCACAGTTCAGTGCAATTTTACGTTAAAAACCGTGCTTACCACCGAACACTGATAACTACACTCTACTTAATCTTCTTTCCTTCCTTTAGTTTTCTCTTAAAAGATCCAAAAACACACGGGGCTATTTTTCGCCAATGTCAACGTCATTCTTTTGCTGATTTCGAAATCAGATCTTTTTCTTGTTACTTTCTCACTGTGGGCAAATGCTTTCTTCTCAAACGCATTATGATTTCAACAATTACTTTAACGGGAGAGCCAAAACGCGGAGAGCCAAACGCACAAGGAGGTTCTTCTGTTTTGGAGATGCCAGGATTTTAGTAAATACCTAAATCAAGCTCTACTGGCGTTAAAATACAAAAACAGGTTAAAAACTGGTCAAGGTTTCGGTACTTGGATACAACTATCTTTGTCTGGGCGAACACGGAATGGTTTTCGCTTTGCAAACTTCAAAGCTTTTGCAAATTGACTCGCACAAAAACCAAGCAAGTTTGGGAAGAATTGAGCTATTTTCAAACGATCTCATAAAAAGTGTTCAGTCTCATAAAAACAGTTCAGTCATGTTTAAAATATAAGTTCATTAAACTCGTTGTGCTACGAAATTGAAAGTTGTCTTGAGTCGGATTTTTGTGCAAAGGCAGAAAACAATTTGTTCTCTTTCATATCATGAATACGATGATCGATTGGCTGCAATAGCAATCATGCTGTAACGTCTCCGCAAACGTTTGGTCGGTATTTGGTACTGCAAGCAAATTTTCTTTTCCACCGGCTTCGCCCACATAGCAGTCAAATTTAATCTTTTTGGTAAGGGCGTAGTATTACTGCGAGTGTAGACCGCAGGAACCCGACGTGTTTTGACAGGTATGACGGAGTGTCTGCTGTCTGCGGTAATTTGATAAGCAAACAGAAGTACGCTGCAGGCACCGTTCTCTTGGCATATGTTTTAAAGTCTGTTCCTTGTTGCAACATCACTGCACGATAAACATCGATGGATTTTCCTGAGACAATTTTTCACTATGTGGCTGGCAAACTACTGGATGGTTTAGATCAGTTCATACCACGTAAACCTCGCTGAACCACTGCACAGGATTTGAAGCTGCAAGAACGACTGCGACAAGACAAAGTTTTCCTCTCTCTTGTGTTTGAACAGCTCTGTTTAATTAACATACTTGAACTGCACCAACATATGAATGATATTTGCTTTGGTTTTTGCTGTGGCTTTTTCCTCAACATGCCCTTTCTCTTTGTGAGAAGAACACAAAGCATGACCTCAACTTGATTGAGATGTCATGCACGCTAATGGACAAACGAGTTCTACACATTTTAAAAATATTTGTTGTTGTTGCAACTGCAACTGTTGATAAATGTAGGCAAGAAAAGCAAAGTTAATGAAAGCGAGAATTATTGGATGCCAGTAGCGAAGCAGGTTTTGGGTAGGTGGTATGCCCTTGAATAGAAATAAGCATGCTTATTACCCATTAGACCAGGTCCAGTACCAGCAACAGCCATTGCTGTAAAGTAAAAGATAGACAAGCCCTTTGTTAACAGCTACACGATATAAAAATGTCTTCCACCTAGCAGAAGGGAATTTCTATGCTATTTGAAAATTTAAAATACGGCACTTTGTTATAACACTAACATTATTCCTCGATCATCTATTGCTTTCTATGTTTTTCGAATTATTCAATTTGTCAGCGATTACTGCACTGCCAAATCGTCTTGTGCTTTATGCAACTTTCTGTCAGAACCGTCGCCAGGAAGTCTTCAATAGGGGGAGCTTTACATTTGTGCACGGGGGTTGACATTCTGACAATTTACTAAAAACTCCACTGATTTATAGTGCTTCATATTTCAATTCGGGGTGATTGTAGCTTTGTTTGGGGGTCTAAGCTGAAAAAAGCCCTCTCGTGGCGAAGGGACTGCTTTCTGTTTTTTGTAAATGTGGTTTTGACATAGCAGCAATTTTGCCCAAAGCGTGAGTCGTCACGAACTCAGTCAGTTCATTCGATGGCATGTGCCTCCACAAGATTTTGTAAACATAAAACCAAAGAAAGTAGCATAAAAAAGTTTCGACAGGCACAAAATTCAACAACCTTTCAGTACATTGTCTCTGTACCACAACATACGGGGAAATATTTCATCACGCTTGAGTGTTTGTTTACATTTACCTGAGTGTTTGTTTCCTTCCACTTGGGTGTTTGTTTACATTTACTGGAGTGTTTGTTTACTTTTGCGAAAGACACTGTTTCTCTGAACGTTTAACGTGATTCTACATGATTTGGGTCACAGGGACAGTCACGTGTGCAGTGCAAGAATTTCGGATTACAAATCACATATTACGTGAAGACAAAACACGTAAGTTCGAGCTGCTTGATATAGAAAAACGATACATTGCGGCTGCCACTGACTTCCGCGAAGCTGAAATTGCTCGCAATGCAAACTTTTGATGCTGGCGTCAAGCCTAGGTACTAAATAATAAGTCTTTTCGCAACAATTTTTTTTTACAAAATACAGTAGAGCCTCGAAAGTTTTTACGCGAAAAGTAGCCTTGAAGAGTTTAATTCCACTTTGAGCACTAAGAAAGCAAATAAATATTGGACCACAGCGAAACTTCGACGTTTTGCTAAATCGTGGAGGGAACAACAAGGCAAAAAGATTCAAATGAAATCATACGCATGTGCCTGTTTTGCTTGGATGACACATAAAGATGTAAGCAGTGAAAAAGCTTTTTAATGTACCTTTAATGCCGGGACATATACATAAAATGATAAATGTAAGTTTTGAATGTTGATCATCTCTGTATTTAACTACATTCTTAGAATTACAATTTCTGCAAGTAATTTAAAACAACATAAAAACAATAACTTTGCGTATGCGTTTTTTTCTCGCAGGTTTGATCACAATTAGGCAACAAATAATTTTCTTCATTGATAACTGACATTAACTTTTTTCTTTTAAACTGTTTTTTTTCTGGAAGTTTTTTTTCAGACGCTAATCTTTACCGATATCGTCTGCCAATTTTTACGATTTTTTCATGTGGAGTAAACTACACCTTCGAGCAGTCAACACCCATCGACAGGAAAGCTTTCCAGTGAGCTTAGGGATCACGCTATTTTAACAACCTTTGCTAAAATCTCTAAATGTTTGTAGAAACTTGTTACTGCGAATGTTTTCTGTTGGATGAATAACAATTTTGTTTAAAACTCGTTTAATTTTATTTTGACTTATGCGATTGCCGTTATAGTCTTTTATACATTACGTCTCATATCACACTCGCATTTCAAACAACCAGACTATATTTATTTTGATTTATTGATTTCATTTTAATGTTTGAACCAGACACGAAGTCCACAGAGCACAAGTACGCAGTTTGCACAACGTAGATTGATAAAAATGGACGCAGAACGTTTTGTAAAGGCGTTGGAGGTAGTGTTTCCAATTCGGGGCAAAATTTTGAAACCCGAGTTCCGCGTAGCTGAGAAAAGAAAGCCGGGAAAACCCGTTTTTTTCGGGTTTTGAAATGAACGCAATTTTGAGCGATAAAAACTCAATTTCATTGTGAAATTACAACTGTTGGTCCCTGCACAATTTATTAGCGAATTAGTAATTAATTAGGCACAGCTTTACAATGATGTTTATAATATTGACGCATGACAACCAAAGCACACTTTCATCATTCAGTCTGTTTCTGAGTTTTGCAACAAATAACCCTATGGCTCAAAAAGCCCTTTCTGGTTCCACTGATTTGTGCTTGATTGTAATTAAGGCATGGAACAGTTTTTCAAGGTGATTTGACCTCTTGTTTGTGGCCCCAAAAGATTCCTTTCCTTTTTGACAATTTGTGATCAGATCTCTTCTTGTGCCTGAATAGTTTTGTGGTCTTCACTCTCATGGATTACATTGATTCTATGCTTTGATTTCAAATGGTTGATCAAATTTTGGTGCTTGAACTGAACTACCTACTTTTGTACAACGGAGCAATTATTCCACATTGGTGTTGGTTGAGCGTTGTTGTATAAGAAATAGCACTAAGCTTCTGATTTTCTTTGATTTCTAACGTCTTCAAACTGAATTTGTATGATTAAATATATACTTAAAGTCGCTTCTAAAGGAAAGCCAAATATTTTGTAGAAACCCATTGTAAACTGAAATGGAACGAATCGATTTTGCAAAAAATCACAGCTTTTATATGGACTAACTCATAACAGCTTATAAATGAACTAACTAGTAGCTACGAAACTACGCCATTCCTTTGAAAAACTAACTCGCGTGGTAGTTATTTAGTTAGGTTAGCGAAAAGACTAAAGTTCGCGTAGATTCTTATTATGTGCAAAATGACGTCACGATCCGTCTAAATAGATCACTTGAACGAAAATATAAACAGGCCAACAACGAACGTACGGTGGTCAACGAGCAAAATCCGCCCCTCGTGCCTCATGATAATATTTCAAACGCGCTAATTTGGCCGTTACACGCGCCAATCTGCAACTTCAGTGCTATCAGAATTACTAAAATTTGAATGCAACAGCAATTCCAGGTTCTTCAAAATACCCGGGTTTGGTAGTTGAAGAAAAAACGGGTTTCGGGTTCGGGAAAACCCGGGTTGGAAACACTGGTTGGAGGTAGAACCACAAGATTATAGGGCACTTTCGTAACACAATTGTTCACTAACCCGTAACATTTGATTGTGATACAACACTTAATAATAACTTCCGACTTTCTAAATAATAGTTATTGCATTATTTTAGAATGTCGCTTATAGCCGTACCAACAACATCGTTGGCATCGCTATTGATGGGATTCGCAACGTTTACTGTAATCGGTCACATGGCCCACCTCCAAGGAATCAAGATTGAAGACGTAATTGAATCTGGTAAGAGTTGATAAAAGAGTCAAAACATCTCCGTTGCAAAATTACTGTACTCTTTGAAATTCGTCTGCTTCAACTGTTGGCTTGTGAAATACAAAAATTCTCGAAACTTTCACGAAGTACCTGAAAGTTGTTCATGCCTTGTTGCAGGGCCTGGATTAGTGTTCCAAGTATTTCCAGTCGCAGTCGGTTTGATGCCGATTCCTCAGCTCTGGGCAGCATTGTTCTTTATCATGGTCTTCTTCCTAGCTGTCGACTCGTCGGTAAGTAGGTATATCATACTGTCTGCTAGAATCAAATTTGTGTATGTTGTCCAGACACCATGTCCTTGCCGAATGTTTCCAACCAAAAATTTTATTTTTCTCTCTGAAAAGCTTTAAGACCACAGCCCTTTTATATTTTGACTGGTTCATAACATTCGCTTCAGCGGTGAACAGGTTGAAGCCATGTTCTCCGCTGAAACGAATGTTACGAACAAGTCAAAATATAAAAGCAGCTTCCAATTTTCTCCGCGATCGGTTCAAAGATGAAAAAACAATTAGAATATTACATTTTGCCTTTTCACGGCGCAACGAACTACATTTTGTCGCTAGCACTTTCAGGAGTAACTGCCTTACTGTGATCGCATTTTAAGATTGAAAGAAGGCTTGTTTCATTTTTGTATTCGCAAAACGCAGCATTGTTTCGATTTCAAAAATTTTGGTTGTTCTTAAAACTTTCTTTTTTGTGTTATGCTAATTTTGAAACGGATTGAAAAAGTCGATGATTTCAACATAGTTTCATGAATTATTATCTCTCTTTTTGCCGTAACAGCCTCTTTGAGTCAAAGTACATAAAGACTCGAATTAAAAATCTCATTGATGAAATTTTTTCAAACTTTAGTTTGGAGACTTTGAGTCTTTGATGACCATCATCGGTGATGCGTATCCCTACCTTATTTCCAGTACTAAAAGACGACTTCTGGCCAACGTAGCCATGGGATTTACCTTCTTTTTCTTCAGCATGCTACAACTTCATGGTGTAAGTACTTTTACACAGTTTGTTTTGAGTTGTTTCAGTGCGTGTCTGCTGTGAATTTGAGCTAGCCCTGAGTTTGCAAGTTTGTGTTGATTGTGATGTTATCAAAATCACCCACTCGACTGTGCGCGTAAAAATAACGGCAAAAGCAGTAAATCCGATTGATCCTGAAATGACTAAAGGTTCATCACTGTCTTTTTAAACCTGAGACGCATTTTTTGTTGCAGTCCTCCAATAGACAAAGTAGTTAGTCCTTCTTTTCCAGAAACAATCTTTGGAGATTTTTGAATTGTATTGACGTATGCATGCGCAAATGCTCTGTAGCAACAAATCAACACACAGTGAAAATCCAGAGAACAACTAGATATTTTGAAACAAATATCATATCCTTTTCATTCAGTAACGCTGACAAAGCAATAGGTTTACTAGGGGTCTTACGTCATCATCCAGTAGCGGATCCAGAGGGAATTTTGGGGCTGCCCCCAAACGTCTGTAGCGCTCCGTTGGATGGTGATATAAATGCGCTCATTTTTGGAGCCTATCCAGGTAGAAACAGAGATTAAAGTAGAAATGGCCCCTTTGATATAAATGCGCCCATTTTTGGAGCCTATCAAGGTAGAAACAGATATTAAAACTACTTTAAGCTAGTGGTTCTTTTTCAGTCGCACCTCCTTTGCCGTTGGTCACTGATACTCGCGCCCACCTAACCTCAAAACCAAACACAAAAAAAAGAACAACAATTTATTTGCCATTATCCTGCTTACTGGGAAGGATGCAACTATTTTTTGTGTTTAATTTCGAAATTTAGAAGGAAGTTTCCAACTGATTTAGGCCACACATAAAGTCAAGGCTGGTTACATCAGCATGAATTCGCAGTGTCACGAATTAAGCTCAAAACCAATGTAAATGGGCGCCAGAAAAACATGGGTAAAATCGCAGCCGAAAACTGAGTTATTCGCAATTATCGACGTTAAGGCAAGATGAGTAAAGCTTGTATCAACAGCAAAAGATTCCACTAGCTACACATCATGAAGATTTAGGGTACAAAGTGGTTTTTGCACCTTGCGTTGTTGCGGGTACCACAAAACTGCTTTACTTTCTACCACATTTTGTTTTCTGCTAAAGTTCATCATGAGATTTTGTTTGACGTTTTGTAAACGAGATCTCCGCAAATTTCCGAAAACTTGGCAGATTTTCTTCTAATCCAAACATAGCAGAAGGGTAGGGAAAATTCACAGTTTCCCTGTGTACTAGGCTCTGTTTCTGAAAATAAAGCTGACAGTCTCTCTTTCTGCTAGAATGGAATCTACATTTTCGAATTGATCAATTACTACGGAGCGGCCGGAATCTGCTTGCTGTGTGTCGTGTTTTTCGAGTCGCTCACAGTCGGATGGTTGTGGGATGCGAATGTTTTTGGACGCGAGGTGAAGAACACGACAGGTGTACGAGTCCCCATGTGGTTCAAGATCTGCTACAAGTTCATTATTCCGCTTATCACATTGGTATGTACCTAGCTTAAACATTGAGCAGTGAGTCCTTGGCTATCAGCCAAAAAACTAGCGTTTTTAGTTTTAATGTTTTAGCGTTTAAATATGTGGGCACGCTAAGAGCTTGTTTGACATTTTTTCGGCTGAATTTGATATTCGCGTCAGTAATTGTTTGAACACCATTGCTGTCAATCATTTCTTTTTGCATATTTTTGAGTTTCTAAACAACGTTCACGCCGTGGGTGCTCTAAAAGTCTAAAACGTTCTTCGCTGGAGACTAAATTTCCCCAGGAGTAAGTTACAATGTCTAAAGGGGTAAATTGCTTGAACCGTGTTTTACATTAAATGTAGGCTTATAGTTTTGCAAACTTCCGTGGTTTGATTACATTTATTGGGAATAACAGGATTTATTCCTAGGTCTGATAGCAAGGTCCAGAGCTGCGGGAAAAGTCTGAAAACGCTTATCATTTGTCTCACAGCAACGATGACTGCCGCAGAAAAGCCATTGGCTGTCGCAACTGGTTCACTGAATAGGACAAAGAAAAGCATAAATAAGCGTTTGAAACACTATAAAACATTGCAGAGATCAAAACTTGTGGTTTGCCGCTTCCTTCTTTCTACTTTCTGCTACGGCTCTGAATAATAGCACCTGAAAATGTTGGTTTAAAATACGAGGTATAACTGTAAATCAAATGCGACATTTCCGGAATAAAGGACCTTGCTTATTTGAACAGTGAGATTTCCACAATCAAACACTTTCGCCTACATGAAGTAACACCAAAAACGAAGATTTTAACCGACAATGCCTTTCATTTCAAAATAAAGCCTTCTGCACACGTGAAGACGTTTTCTGTCATAAGTGCCTTCGAATTTCCCCCTCAGGGTTTTTTTCCGAACTGTAGCGGAGTCTACAATTGTCAAGATCTTTCGAACAAACATTAAAAGCTTCACATTTCCACACTACAGAGAAAAAATGCAACAGCGCAATGTACGTTGCAGTCACACTAGCACTTGTTATTCCTTGTTAGAGTTCATGACCCTGTCTGGCAAATACTGGGTTGAACCAAGGCCTCCTAGAAAATTGGTTCAATTAAGGCGGAGCTTCTGTCTCCAGCAATCAGTGCCCGCACGTGGTTAGACTCGCGGCTGCGTCACAATGCTTTCATATAGCCAGGATTGCGAACTTTGCGGCTTCGCTCTCATTCCATAGTTTTGCCACAATGGGACGGGAATCCAGCGTTCGCAGTGCATTCAGTGTGTTACTGCGCATGCAGAGCAGCGATGAAACTTATGGCATGTTGTTCCGAAAACAGATCTGATGTTTAGGAAAATTCATGAGCTGTGTGGCTTTGACAAACGTCATGTTGAAATGGATTTGATGTGGTTCTGAAAGTAGTTATGATATTTTTATTTGTGGGATTTTTAATAAATGATTACTTTGGCAAGATTTTAACTGAAACTGTGCAACAGCGTTGAGTATATTAGTTATAATAATTGTGAACGTTTCAGTTACTGGGACATTTGCTTATATTAAGTTGACCTAAAAACTGAGCACCTCCGTGGACATTATTGTTGAAATTCAGGTCACAAAATTGCTGATTTAGAACTCACGGTGCTTCACTGGCTTTAAATATTTACTAGGTTAATGCATGTGACACATTTAAATAAAATCAGTTTTTGTCGAAATATTCGATGAAATTGCAGTAGCAAAGGCAAAAAAACTTTGTCTTTGATGTTGGATAATTTCAGTGATTACAAACGTTACATCGCACAATGTCTTTTATTTTCTATTAACTAATCAGGGTATTATATCCAATGAAATGTTCTAGAATTTTGCAATTTTTTTTGTCCGGCAGTTTTGCATAAAATCAATTGCTTTCTGTTTTTCAAATGCGTTCTTCTGTCTGTCCATCTCTTTTACATGCTCGTGAGTCTGCCCTTAGTCAGTCCTTTATGGCGTTATAAAGCTCAAAACTCTCGAAGTACATGCTCCAGAACCCCTTACAGCTCACACCAGTGGTGATTGTGACTAGACGTGACGAGAAAGGGGAACAGCTAGGTACGCTGTATTCGGGATTTTTCAAAAGGCTCAGACAAATCCGTGCTTTGGAAAACAAGGAACAACTGTGGCCAATTTATGCTGTGTTATTAAAAGATTTTTGTTCCCATTACAAGATGCTCAGGGAAGGTTTTGCCTAGTTTTTTCATTTTCTTTCACGAGTTGCTACAATGCGAATCTAATACCGCAATTTGGAATGTCGCAATCCAACAGTTTAAATGTTCAATCCGTGACAGAAATTTTAAAGTGGGGATGGTTTTACGTGAAACGGTTAGATTTTTAACTCTACGGTAGTTAATGATATCCAAGTTTCAAAGCTCCTGACGTCAAGTCTGTAACGTCACCGTCATATGAAGTTTTCAGACGGCTCTAGAAATAAGCGTATGCGGGGCCCGAGTCAGCTTTCGACGCCCCTCTACTCTCAACTCATTCTTCGCATCTATGCTGCCACAAACGGGCTGGGTGGGGACGCCAAAACTGACTTTGCGCCCGGGCGCGGCAAACCCTAGGTACGCCACTGCTTTATTTGACATCATCCACCCGTTGACAGGCCCTGTATTTTCTAGGAGGCCTCACTTGAACGAACGCTGCCACATTCCAAACTGCACGATCGGGTAGTTGGGCTTGATTAAATGCTTAATATATCTAATTTCTCAATGGCCTAAAATTTTTTTTGACATGTGCAGCTTATCCAACATGTCAGTATAAGAATTATGCGTTTGGTTACAAATGCCTACATGCGCCACCCTTGCTTAACGAGATGTTTGGACACTTTGAAACGTGGTGGTGATCTGGTGTGGGAAACTAATGCGTTACTGCGCATATTTCAGACAATCTTCTTGTTCTACTGTGTCAAGTGGAAGCCGCTAGTTGTGAGCGGTTTTGTCTACCCTGGATGGGCAAACGCGATCGGATGGATGCTATCGCTGGCGTCATTATCTTGCGTACCAGCTTATGCCACCTACACTTTGTGTAAAGGAAAAGGAACACTGAGAGAAGTAAGTAAAGTAGTCTACACTTAAAATATATCCGGTCAAGACCCAATGCACAACTTTTGTTCTGCGCCACGAAACTGTGAAATGCTGTTGCTAATTTTTTAAATGCCTTACATCTTTTTCATTGAATAGCTTGCGCCCTGTCGCAACTACCGTATATACTCGCTTATTAGCCGCACTTTTTTATCTGGAATATGGCCGGTATTTTGCCTGCGGCTTACACGCGCAACACACCCAGAGGGACAAAGTTTTCGCATGAGCTATCACCGAATTTCAGTCATCCAGTCGAACCGCAAATGCCATTTGGCAATGGGCGAAAGTAGGGAGCTATCATGTCTCTGCTATCATGTTCGCGACGACACCCATGACACAGATGAAGAAGATGAAGACGACACCTACGACGATCTACCGTACTTATAAGCGAACTTCCTTCTTCCGACGAAGAAGATTTCTTAGGTTTTGAAAAATGAAATTGACTTTCATTACATTTGCTTGTAAAAATCAATATTTTGTGGTTGATTGATCGGGCAGGGTGTTCACCGGTGAAAGGTCAATTGACCTGCGGCTTATTCGTGAATTACCCTTGATTCTCGGTATATGGCTAAAATTTCTGCTGCGGCTTATCTGCGGATGCGGCTAATAAGCGAGTATATACGGTACTTTAATTCCAAGTCAGCCTTAAATGCTATCTAACATATTACAGCATAGCTGAACTGCTGCCGAAACCCTGCCACAACAATGCTTCAAAAACAGAAACAAATTTTAAAGTCATGCGTTGTAATGTTCAGTAGTTCTTTCACTTTTGTGGATTCCCTTAAAAATGCACTCAAGATCATTTATGCTAGAAAATAAAAACATAACACTACTGCTAAGAACAATTATTGAAGCATAACGTCTTTAGAAAAAGTTAGCTAACGTAGTGGACTAGTGACACATATTAAATTTGTGCTAAGGCTCTTTATATCCATCATCCACTGCAATGCACATGGGAGTTTAAATTTAAGCCAAGTGAGTTTTTGTCAAATATGTTCGAATCATCGTTACTCAACATTATGAGATGTTTTTGAAGGAATCCATAATCTCCATACGTTTGTTATTGTGCCCCTAGGGTTGGAAACCTACGGAACGTGTGTCATCACTTGGCACGCCAATAAATTTCCAATGGCACGCAGAAGCTCCGAACTTTACATATCAATTTTGTTACGATTCGCACAGAAAATATATTAACCTTGGCTTGCATAAAAATACGTATGTTGTTGGCACCTTGAAAAGTCGCCAGCCGACCCCTGAACCAGGGGTGTATACTCTGTGTGAGCTAGGTGTGCGAAGCACACCTATTCAAACTGATCATGACGTGACTTTTTCTAGATCAGTGGTTCCCAAACTTTTTCTGGTCACATACCATTTGTGGGTCCCGTACTATCAACAAGTCCCACCTTGTTCCAGGAAAAGTCAATGTGCCAAATATCACTCGATCAAAGGTTTGGAAAACCATAATTGACACAAATGCAACATGAAGAAAATGGCTGTGAGAAAGTATTATAGCCATTTTTAGAAACCAAGAAGGGAAGTAGGCCACACAAAAATTCAGGAATTTATTAACATAACCCGACAGGTAAAAATTATAGCTGTGAATATATTTTTTTGTGAAGAAAAACAGAAAGTAGGTCTATTCGTGTACCACCTTGAAGGCCTTCGCGCACCGTTACTGGTACGCGTACCACAGTTTGGGAACCACTGTTCTAGATCTTGCGATCAAGGAAAAATCACAAGAAAAGTTTGAAAGATAGTTATGTTCCTTCAGACTTTTCTAAGTCAAATTTCAAGATTGTCCCATTTCAACTTGCTTGATTTAACTGACTTTTTCATGCATCGGCAGTTTCACGTTTTGTTTTTTGATGTGGCAAACCTGGGTGTGCGATGATACAGCCGCACACCTTTGCTTCAAAGGTGGCCACGAATCCGAAGTACCGGAGTCAACTCCGCAAGGATTCTGCGTTTTTCTTTCGGAGCCAGAGTCAAAAATTTGTGAAAAACCCGACCCGAATCCGGAGTCACTTGTCATTTTCGGCAGTAACAGGAGTGTGCGTGGTCTGCTAAATGCAATTTCTTAAGTAGAAACATTGCTGAATTTCCGTTGCATCGATAGTACCTGGAGTCTGGACAGGAGTCGGATTCTCAATTCAAATATAAAATTTTTCTGACCCGGACCGCATTCAAAGATAATGGAGCAGGAGCGGAGTCTGAATCTGAAAATGTGACTCCGGCCACCTCTGCTTTGCTTGAAATAAGAGCATCAGCATCTACCAGGACACATTCGAGCTTCGTCAGTAATTGGCAGTTCAGCCGGATTGAACATAACGGCTGAAGCAAGCCCGTATCTGTTCCCCTGTGTTTCATACGTAACAGCTACACAATAAAAAATATAGTTTTCTTGCGTACTTTTATGCACATTCTCAGTTCTTTTGTAGCTTAGCAAATTTCAATCTGGCAACACTGGGTGTGCAACATTCCAGTCGCACACCTTCTTTGTGCTCGACTGCTTATATTGGAATAGACATTCGGCCTGATATTTTTGCAGTTGTGAACTGTTCCGTCGTAGCCTTTAGTGTATTTTTCTCCGGTATCCTAACTTGGAGCGGTGATAGTTTACTCAATATAATGACACATATAAAGTTGTACAACAACGAAAATGGAGAGTGAGTGTAGATTAATATGCGTATTGTGTCAACAAACTTCGCCATAACGTTAATTTGGAAACGTGAATATGACGTCATATTGTGACGTCACAAATAGAGCGCACCCAGTAACAATGACACCATACGGCACTGCCCTGAATCTTGCACAAGTTTGTTTCGATGAGAGCACGATGAATATTGGCAAGATCTTAGTTTTTTGTGCTGTTTTTTGAAATGGCATATCGCCCGTTGTTATGAGAGAACTATCTCACATGCACGTCACAGTAAAACACGATTGGTTAATTGTGCAGAGGTGGGCGGAAGGGCTGAAACCGAGACCATCTGCTAACTCAGAAGAGCTGAAAATCGATGAAGATCGGGGCGCGATGCTCGCTTGCGACGAGAAAGTTTGATTGCTGAACGGGTTCCGGGAAGATCAAGGAAAGAGACGCCGTCTGTTACAAGCAAAGCTCATTGTAATATGAACGCTTGTTTCGCTTTCAGCCAGCAGAATCGGTTGATTCACTTCTCCTGCAACAAGCGCTACGTGCGTGGAGGTCAGAAGCCATCACGCGAGCAGGAAGTTAAAGACAGAACCATGCTTCTCTTGATTGCGTTTCCAGCATTGTAAAAGTTTCGCATTTGCTGTTGAAGTCTGAAGATTGAATTGCTTTTCAGTGAAAACAGTGCCCACCTTGTTGTAAAGGAAAACGCGTACCTTTTTGAAAATTGCTTTATGCAAATGGGCAATATATGGGTAACAGGCACTCATCGTAACTTACGTACAGGGTGCCCACAGAGTCTGGGCACATAGGAGTTTTCACTATCTGTTTTATTTGTTTAGGTTATTTTTCATCCCCATAAGTTTTTTATTAAAATGGTGATGGCTCTGTCGAAAGAAGAACGAATCGAATTGGTACTGTTAAGTGGACAAGAAGGATGGTCCCAGACTTTATGTGTTTGTTGCCATGTATCCAGACGTTATAGACACCCTGGACAGTGGCGTAGCCAGCCCAAAATTTTTGGGGGTCCAAAATGTTTGATTTCAGGCGAATAACACTATTTTGTTTAGAAAATCGCCTCTCAAAGCACAAAATGACTGTATTTTCTAAATATTTGGGGGAACATGGCCCCTTTGACCCCCTAGCTACGCCTACGGCCCTGGATTATGTGGCCACCAAAGCGTTTAACGAAAATGATTCGCAGCAATATCACGAAACAAATCTATTCAGCTTATAATAAGTCTAACAAATCGTTTAATAACGAGTGGAAGTATTTTTATATGCGAGAGACGAGCACAGCACGATAGGCTTTTCGCAAACACAAGCATGTTCTGGATTTTGCATACCTCATCTCCCGAACATGAAAACATTAACACGCCACACCAAGTTCCAGGCCCGCAGGCGCGTAGGGGCATTCGGAGGCAGTACCCCCCAAATATTTTTTGTTTCGTCTACATTTTGTTGTTCCCAGAAAAAAACTTTATATAGTTTGTTTTCAACATACAATAGAAACAAAAATTTTGCTTCCTAAAAGTTTATTTTGCCCCTCAAACCTTAAAACCTGCTTACGGGCCTGCCAAGTTCACAAGTGCAAAGGTCAGCTCGCCTGAAACAATGCCGCTTTTTCGTAGCGGCCTTGGTTCAGCGCATTCAAGCCTAATTTCCAGATTTACTTAACCAGACGCTTACTGTGCGAGAGGTGTACTGGATAGCACCAATGTGGCGTCCCTACTCGCCTAATTTCTCTTAACATCAGATTTGGCATCAAGAAGCACAGTTGTTACTGCAAAGTCAGCTAAGCGCAAATGCGCAAATCTAAAGTTGAATAGCTTTTCAATCGGGCAACATTCAAACAGTTGAACTCGACTGAAAATACAAATAGGCTTACCAAATTTTTATGGATTTTCTTTATAGTTATTCCTAAAACTCGAAAATTCACGGATATAGCACCAAAGCACACGTGACAAAAATAAGCTCAGGAAAGCTTGAAAGTCGGATTCAATTGCAACGATCACAGCACTTCAGGTTTCTACAGAGGTATGAATATCAAAATTTCCTAACAATTAAGATGCAATGCTGTAGAGCAGTGGTTCCCAAAGTGGGCAGTTCCGCCCCATTGAGGGCGGTGAAGCAGGAATGGGCGGTTGGGAGGCGATAGGAGACCCAGTTAATAATTACATTTATGTTGTCTTACTAAGTTAGAGTGACCAAATGCCATAATAAACAGTATGATCAACAAACATGTAGGGGAAAGTGGGGCACAGTAGGACTAGGGGCACAGTCGTCTTTTTGATTCATTCAAAAAGTTGAAAACGTTGAACTTTAAAGTTTCTTTGGTGATTTCGTCTCATACCAGCCGTAGTACTAACGTGAATTTTTGATGATAGGTAGCCGTTTTTCGAGTTACAGAGCAAGTTGTGTTTTTGCTACCCAAAAGTAATTTATAAAATCGCATTTAGATTTTGGTTTTGCCCACGTTAATCAACGTCTTCTGTTCTGAGTTTTTGTGACGTTGTAGTCAGGGCAGTGCAACATTATTTGATAATGCTCGATTTTAAATTATGTTTAAGTTCAGTTGGTACTTCTTCGTTTTATTTTTTAGATATGCATGGGGCACACCTGACAGAAAAAAATGGGGCACACTCGACACATTGCCACTAGGTCAGTCTAAACAAGGTAAAGCTTGAAGGGTTATATTGGAGTGCAATGCAGAATAATTCTAATCTATGAGTATTTTTAGGTTTATTATGTGCTTAGAGGCACCTTATATTTGTATGGTGAAGTATGAATTTGAGCATACCGCATTGACTTCATTTAATGTTTGGTATTCATACAAATTTGTTTTGCCACGCAGTGATAGTGGGTAATTAGAATGTGAAAAAAGTGGAGAGGCAGTCAGCAAGTGCCTATTTTCCATGGGATATCACGCGAACATTATGCAATGCATGCAACCCAACTTTTTATTGACCGGTCAGGTGTACCCCATGCTCATTTCGAGTGTGCCCCATGCATGAGGCACAAAGTACCTTTTTTAAATTGATTATAAATTTTTTTCTGAAGGGCGTTGTTTTCATGTTTTGGCATGATATTGTGTATATAGAGTTCCTTTCTTGTGTGACAAATTTTGAGCTTGTTTGTACTTGAAATAAAGTAGCAGTGGTTGAAAATGCAAAAAAGTGTCAACTGTACCCCACCTTCCCCTATGCATGTAGTTTGTAAACAAAAACTTAGCGTTTTATTAAATTAAGTTTTATACTGATATGCACTAAAAAATTGTGTTGATGTGTGCTAGGCATGGTAGGGGGGCGATAGAAATTTGTTTGTCAGAAAAGGGGGCGCTAGCCAAAAAAGATTGGGTGACACTGCTGTGCTGTAGAGTGTAGAACAACAAGTAGGCCTACAGGGACATGTCATGGTTTACAAGAATATAGCACTTTAATTGTCACTGCAGTACGTTGTGAAGAAATCGCATACGCTACTGAAGGCAGGAAACACGCATGCATGGGCGTCCGCAGGGAGGGGGCAAAACGGGCATTTGCCCCCTCTGGAAATTGGGCCTAAGAACCAAAATTTTCTAGAAAACATGAAGTCAGCATCTCAATTTCGAATAATTGATTTAATTCTTGCAATGACACTTTATTTGCCGGTAAGACAGTCACACTGCACAAGAGCAAGGTTCACGGTCCTGGTGTCATGCAGTAGTGAGCTTGCAGGCTCCAATGCGTGGCCGAACCTGGGAGCGGATTCTTCTGCTGTTGGTCTTTATTGCGTTACAATACATTGGTTCACTTCAAGTTACGATAGTAGGCGTTTTGCCGCGTGTTGCTGCTTGCTGCTGAACGCAGATATCTTGGCAGATAATGCAGCTGGACAGTGACTGCTGATAGCGGCAAGCCACGTAGTTTTATACTGCGTGAAAAGAAACCAGAGTGAATCTATAGCAATGCAACCACACGTTTGAAATATCCATTGCTGGTGTAGTGTGAGCAGGGATGTAGTGCTAGCAAAAAAGGTGTGGGAACGCTCCCAAAAAACTAGCCATTTGAAACAGCTTCAAATTTAATTCAAAGCAAAACATGAAAAAGTGGGAACGCCGTTCCCACACGTTCCCGCTCCACTACTGTACACCCCTGAGTGTGACCAGTGTGCCTGAGTGAACAGCTTAATCCAGCGTGGACCAACTACTTTTTACCTACGGGCCATTGCACAAAAATCTGACAACTTGCGGGCCACTTCCGATGTACAAAGCAACAATGATGTATAAAACAACCGATTGACAACATTTAAAAATAAAAAAGGAAGATACGTGAGTGCGTTATTGAAATTATTACACAATAGCAATTTGTTACAAATCTTTATCAGTGGGATGCTTGTAGTCGAAGCTTCTTTGACATTAGCGTTCCTTTAGAAATAGCAGTGTTAGTGCAGCAAGTCGGAGAATCTCATCCAGTGTTTCGTCTGCTATTCAATTTATATTTTTTATGTGGATTTGACTTGCTTCATCGTAGAACATGTATGTACCCTCACACATGTATGTGTTTCCAAACGTCGAGCGCATTTTTAGTGCGAAATCTCAGTTTGGGAAATCTATCTTTGCTGACTAATTTCCAGAAGCTCTTTACTGTCTCTAATACATTTTTATTAAAAGATGTTATGCTTGTTCTACAGTAAGTAGAATTACCTATTGCAGAGATGGGCAATTAATTTGGCTCAAGGGCCACTTTGAGAAGGTCGCGTTAGCTGATGGATAGACAGATTATTTGGCGGTATTGAGTTCATTGCGCCACTAGCGCCAGGTGTACTCTTCAAGACAACGAACGCCACGGCACCTAAAAAACACAAATGTTATAGAGTCAGGTGTCCCAGCGGAGGGTTAGGGGAGGGGCGTACCCTCTAATTTGATCGTAACAAATGTAACCTCACACGATTTTCAACAAATTTCAAATTTGAAGATTTTTTCTGAATGCTTCCGCGGGCCGCATGCAGCCCGCGGGCCTGTAGTTGGACCACACTGGCTTAAATGAAACTACGCTTATGCAGTCTTCTTATTACACACTGCGTGGCTTGTTATGTATGCAGGCTTGTGGACAAGTGCGTACGCAAGGGGGGTGTTGGGGTTAAAAACCCCCTTGAGCTTGATATTTTACAAAAACTTTATTATAAGGGGATTGTATAGGGCTTGATTTTTACAAAAATAGGGGGAGTAAGCGTAGAAGAATTTCCCCAATATGTCAAAAAACTTCGCTTGAAAACATGAAGATGACGTCAAATTGTGACGTCACAAAAAATGCACACCAAATACAAATGACCACCATATGCCACTGAATGAACCCCCCATGAAAATTTTCTGCGTACTCCACTGCTTGTGGATATTTACATAAGGCTTTGCTCTAATTTCTGAGTGAGCAAGTGCAAAGCTGTATTCGCTCTGGCGAGTTTTCATAAATCATCTGCTCAATTTTTAAGCTGCGTGGTGTTCTAACTTCAGTAAGTTGTCTGATAGTCGTTGTCAACTTGCAGGTCTACTTCTCATTGCTTGAAAGCGTTTTGCGGGAGTGTCTAACTATGGTTTTTGTTCACCGCTGCTGATGTTTTAGCCGTTAATTATTCTGAAATTATGACTTATTTTTAGAAGGTGCTCTAAAAATGGATATTACTAGTTTATGAAAAGAAAAAGCATTTCTGATAGCTAAAGTGCAGAAAACATTTCAGACTAAATTTTGAGAAGTGAGGTTCAACCAGCACAGACTAATATGAGCACCACAAACGCGGTTGTGGGTAGTTCAAGTCCAATTCAGACTCAGTTATCTGCAGTTCATAATGATATTGGATGATATTGCAATTTAGCAAAAGCTGTACAGGATGACAAAAACCACAACCTTTTCGCAAACTCGAATACAACTCCACTTGAATACGATTTCAAAAAATGCGAACGGAGCGGGTGCTTTCATGGGAAATTTTCTTTGTGGTGCAGAAAGGGTAAAGCGTTTTGTGAAGGTCCATTTGCATTGCATCATTCGCAACCTGAAAAAGGATAAGCGAAATGTCGACGTTGCCCGCCCCTGGAAAATGTTCTGCGGACGCCCATGCACGCATGGCTAAGGAAGAGCAAGTGTCGTCACTGAGACACCAACACGACAATTTAACAATGTTAAACTAAATGGAGTTGAAAGCCAAATTTGAATTGACAGGTCAATCACTGCGTTTGCAGATACTATATAAGATAGTTTCACAATGCTCTGCATGCAAAAACAAACATAGGGATGACGAAACTGAAGTATGCATCAAGAACGTTCACATCATGCAACGCGATCTTACAGCTGACAGCTAGAATGAGACTGAAAACAAATGACAGGCAAAGACGTAAATTTACTTCTTGCTATAGAAACAAGTGTAGTTAACTTTCTGTTGCACGATAATGCGTCAGGTGCATCTCTTGCTGCATACAAACATTTTAACTCATCATTTGCAAATCAAAGACTGTTTGTACAAGTGGTTGAAAAATGAAATAACCAACAAGGCACTATTGCTGCAATAAAGTTTCATTGAAAACCATTTACAGCAACCTCAAAGACAGCATGTTGTGAAGGCAGAACGTTGGCTAAAAAGATTAAATATTGTTTTACAAGCTCATTCGATACAAGTGAAGTGCAAAGTTGCATAGCAATCGTTGTTATCGCGAAGAAAATCTGTGTTGGTGCTGAAAAACCACTACGATCTGCAATTTCTAAATGTTGAGCATTCTCTTTCGGTACAGGTGAAGTTGTTGAATATCATAATTGCCAACAAACAAATCTTTACAACCTGGACATTTCCTACGGCGGGAAATGCCGCGAGAGACATATCTGCGCATACGAAAAAGGTTACATTGGCAATTTGGCATCACTCTCGGAAAGATCATATAAATCAGGGGTTCTCAATCGGGGGTAAATTTACCTATTTCTGGGGGAAAAATTAATGATGCTGAAGTTACAATACTTTGTTTTTTCTACAGCGCTGGTGAGTAATCAAAAAATTTCATGTTTTTCACAAAATGACTCGACTCGAGACACAGTCAATGACTCGAGTCAGAGTCACTTTTGCAATATCCTTGAGTTCCTGATGTACAAACCCAGTTCATTTGCATACAAAGAAATGAGCATTGTATGCTTCAGTGATGATCAAGAATGGAGCATATTTTCTGTTTTGCCTGTCTGGTTGGGCTATGCTGCAATTTAAGGATCAAGTTTCTCCACCTTGCGTAAAGGTAGACCTGAGACTTTGCTTTCACTGAGGGGTCAGTAGGGCGCAATATATTGACACCTTATCGTGGTTTAATGTAGTGTTTGCATATCGTGATCATGGCAGTGGGCCTCGTACTGTAACCTTGAGTCTTTTCCAGATACCAGTAAAGTGATTGAAGTTTTCTAGATTCAAATCCAAACCAAAAACTATATTGCAAAATATAATGCAAATGCGAAAACCGAATCTTGTTTAAAAATCCAATTTCCTGCCACTGTTATTAGCCTGACCCCAAGTGGCGAAGGGATAAAGTCACATATAACGTAGAATTCGTAGCAGGAATAGGAGAGCGAACCTAGTCAAATGCGTAATCTCAATTGCTATTATGCTGAGGACTGTCGGTTCCACTCTTTCTTTGGTTGGCTCAGGGCGACACAGCATTGAGCCTGCAACAAATGGCTCCCAACGTGTCGGTGGCTGCAATCCAGCGTTAACCTGCAGTCCTACAGTAACCTGCAGTCCCAAAACTGAACCGATAGTTACAGTAATCTGCAATCCCTAAACTGAACCGAAAGTTGCGAAGAAGTTCAAAAGAAAATAATCAATTCCAAACTAAACCTGTTTAAACAAAAATGAGAACTTCCAAATCAATCAATATATTGAAATGTCGTAAGGTTTAAATCCTAGTACATGTTCATCTCTGGTCATTTTCATGTATTGGGCATGCGAAAACCACACTTTCAATACAACGCCAACCGGGAAGTTGCAACAACATTCCTCGTTTTTTCAACAAACCGCACCTATTGCACGTTCTTTTAGTGAAGGTTGCACCTGGCACCATCTTCACATCCTGGTCAAAGCACAACTTTGTTGTGAGTGGAAAGGCAGAGCAGCAAGTGCGCAAAGCTTCACACTGTGGCACCAAGTAGCAATAATGATCCCACGTCGTGCTAATGTTATTTCTGCTTGTTCGCGCCACATGTGTGTTGTTCATCACGCACATCCCGTTCGTGGTGAATCGCACATTCAACACAATGCAAACTGAGAAGCTGCAACACTTGCAGAAAGGTTGGGCTAGACTATTTGAAATGACTGAGTGTGAAAGAGACAAGTAAAATGCAAACTGAGAGAACTTAGATATAAATAACCTCTAATCAAACTCGTTAAAACAACATTGGGTTCCATTTTCTAAGTTATCGGGGGCCATTTCATTGCATGTTTGGCATCATTTTCAAACTTATCGGGCGCCATTTTATGGCGTGTTGGGTGCCATTTCATAGCAAGTAAATGTCATTGAAAAACGTGAAATTTCGTGTGACTCGACATTGACTCGAGCTTGCAAACCAATGACTCGAAGTGACTCGACTCTGACTCGACTCGACCAAGTCATGATTCTGACTCTGACTCGACTCAAAAAAAGTTTAGATGACTCTGTCTCGAAGGGCTTGTGACTCTGACTTGATTCTGACTCGAAAAAAAAGACTCAGACACATCACTGACGATAATTCAGGGGTAATTGCATTTTGCAGCCAGTGGTGTAGCGAGCCTAAGTGCCGCCCACCCTAAAAATGCCGCTCTTTCCTCCTATCAAACTTGCTTACAATTGTTTAAAATGACAGAAGATCATGTTTCGTGGTATGTAAAGATCAAAGGAATTTTAAAATATCTTGAATAGGAGAATGAAACATTAACAAACTGAAATGGATCTTCTTTTTCCTTCTCGATTATTAGTCTTGCTTTTTCGGCTTGTTCGCCACCTTTCTCATCAATGATTTTCCTATTTTTTCTACCCAGTGACGATTCTAAGGGGACCTGGGTGGGTCATGCCTCCCCCAGATTTTCGCTTGACCCCTGTTTCCCCCCAGTTTTTTCTTAATTTCCCGTTAAGTTCGTTTGGTTGGCATATACAGTAAAAAAACTTTGGGCCAGCAATATTTTAAACGATAATTTAGAAACCCTCTAGCCTGCATTCAATATTCAGGCTTGTCCATGGGAATGGGATTCCTATGGGAATCCCATGGGAAACGTCCCATGGGATGGGAAAGCACACATCTGTATTTCCCATGAGACTTAGAAATAGAATGAGAGTGTCAGAATGTTACTGAATTGTCATGCTTAGACTATGCTTCTGAATTTTAAAGTCAATAAATTTTGTCGTTTTGCTTGTCTCTTTGTGCATGTAGTCCTGTTTAGTAGATACTAAACCTAAACTTTCATAAATTTAATAATTTTAATTGAATTGTATTCCATAATCATATTATAATAATGTAATGGGAATCCCATGGGATGGAACAGGCATAAATTGCTATGGGATGGGAATGGGACAGATAAATATGTCCCATGGATGACCCTATCAATATTTCCCAAATGTATGGTAAGCTACGTTGTTGTGTTTGACGGGCGGATAACTCTAGTTGTTTATGACAACACACAACAGTAGTTGCTCGGATTCCGTGTAAAATTTAGTCAGACCGCGGTCGTGGTTTTGAAAAATTTATTTCGAAACTATGAAACAGTCGCAGAAATGGTAAGATTGATCAGCACGATCACTGCAATTCCATTAGCAATGCACTGATGATGATAACAGGAGTTATCGAAACGTTTGCAATATGTCGTTGATATCGTTTTCATTAGCCGTGATTTTCATTATAAGAAAAACAACCAAGTTGAAAACAGGCCAAAAATTAGAAATTTAGCCTCAAAAAATCCAAACTGGCAACACTGGTCTACTGACAGCACATGAGCACCAGAGGTGCGCATGGACTGGATTTTGGATTTTTTGGATCCGGACTCCGGCTGCTTCCAACAGGATCAGGAGAGAGGTTTTCTTTCCTGTAGCCGGATCTGGATTGGATTTGGATTTTGTGTTTACTGAAAAAAATGTTGCTGTTTGTTTGGTTGACATATATTTACCTGGACTCAAACAGGAGTCGGATTGCTTGAATGGTAGTTGGTACCGGATCCGGATTGGATTCGGATTCAAAATTTGCAAAACAGGATTGGATCCGGGCTCAAGAAAATCAGAGTCCGAACACCTCTAAAGAGAACTGAGTAGTAAGCACACCTGAGGTGATCATGGAACAGTAGTGCCGGAGTGGATTCCTGCCGGGGTTTGCTTTTTACGCAGGAGCAGGAGCCGTTGTCCGTATTTAGGTTCGAGCCGGAGCAGGAGCCAGAGTCAACATTAAGGTCTTTGCAGAAGGCAATCAAAATTTTTAAGGAACCGATTGAAATTTCTGTAATGATGCTTGTTGTCGAACAGAATGGAATTAATTGAGACGTATTTTCAGGCCAGCGTCGTCACATATCACTATAGTGTGACACTGGGTGGGAGTACCAAGAATTTCATATCTTTTTTGCATGATTTAGTGCGATTACGGCATAGTGTAGGAAATTTGTCTTGCCGAGAGTTGGTCAAGTCAGCGCTCCTGGGCCAAATGACTTTTGCCTTTGACTTGTCAAATACTGTGGAGCGATCGCAAATCTTGTAAGGACATGAACAAATGTACATACAATTCGTAGCAGCAGTCCGCGATAGAAGGTATGGCTTTGCCTCTCACGCAGGTAACTATTTAGCAGTTGTCGACCAGAAGAGACTTAGGTGGTGAGAGTTCGATAAAAAAGAGTATGAGAATTATGGAAAAAAGATTAGAGTTGAAGATGATTTTAAAAAATATTGAAAAGGTTTTCCAAAATTCTCAAGGTTGTGAGGCGCAAATCCCGATATTGAAGTGGGCATCGTCGTACGGAGTCAAGCGGAATGCGACTCAGGCTTTGAGACAGTAGCTCCCTACACCCGTGCTTAGTCGCTCGACAAGGTACTCGTGCGTTATGCCCAGTTGAAGTGGGCAATTCTCGCAAGATAGGGTTGACATTTTGTACGCAGTTGTCATCGGCGATTTAAATAAAATATTTATTTTTCTCGAGAATTTTTGTAGAGATGGATATGGTAGGTTCAGTTGGAGAGTGTTTTGGGAAACTTATAGACCGATGAATATTTGAAAAAGAATAAAATGGTGTTAATTCTATCACAACAGTTAGTAAGGTACACGTCGGTGCAATTATAGTAGCTTGAAAACTGTAAGCAAAAAGTATTGTTTACAAAAAGTTATTTATTTGAAAGGATTTCGTAAAAGAACCTATAGGAAAATGTTACTTGGTGATAAGAACATAGTAACGTCAGAGAAACTAGCAAAGCTGGACCTTGTTGACGATGGTTTTAATTTTATTGAGTCGACCATTATGAAAAAAATTTAGGGTTATTCCTGAAGTTCGAGAAAATCGTTAGATTTTGTTTTTCCCAAGTTAAAGCCTCATGGACCGTTCCTGGTCGCCGAAGTTTGCAGGCATCCGTCCTTGTGGTATGTGCAAATTGACTGAATAAGGTCTACTATTATCCTTTTACGAAATGGAATGGTGACCTAAGAGAAGGGATTTTTAAATGTTGTTTGATTGTTTTGGTATTAATAAAAATTTGGAAGTGTTGTTTATCAAATGCCGGAAAATCTGAGAGCATCTGATACACAAACACAGGTAACCGCGCATCACAGCAGATGTTCTTGACACCGCTAGTTCAGCTGCCTAGTGTATGTTGCCTTTGAAGCACGCATTTCTTTAGTGCCAAGGTCAAGGGCAAAGATGGTAGAAGCGAAAACAAGGCTGTGCTACATTAGGTTACAATTTAAATTATAATGTGGCCTCGTTTCCAAGCAAACGTTTTAATTCCAAGGAATTGACCAAGGAAGCGGGGCCAACGTCCTTGTCTATTTTTGAATTCCGATTGCCACTGAAAAAAAAAGGTTTCAAACAACATTGTAGGGGAATGGGGTTAGTCTACGGGTGTTGAAAATGATATTAGTAAGATTGTGAGAATTTCGGGCTGTATTTTAGCCACAAATAACTTCGTTGGGCGTCATTATTGGATTCCGTTTGGATAGGAATTGAAATCGTTACAGACTTTGATTTCGTTAGGGGTCCAGTATCCTTTTGATTGCCTAGTTTTCTAATGGATTCGTCTAGTACAATCCAGACAGGTTCTCGCATGTACTAAAGCATATTTAACCAACCTAAGTTTATCACAATTTTTCAGTCAGCAATATGTTTCCAAGAATTGTTTTAAGGTATATCAAAAATTAGTGCGCAACATTACGAACTTGTTTTAACAAAGATTAATTGAAAACAGTCAAATTTTAATAGTTCAACATTGAAAGCACAGAAACATAAATATCAGTCACTCACCTTTAAATACTATCTGATATTCGTTGCAGGATTAAATACTGATGTAAGTTTAGCATAAAACTTAGTCTTCTTCTTTAACGTTTAGGATAAATTCAAATCTTAATTCTTAATGTCTCCCATGGCATAGGTTCTCAAAGTGCTACGTACGGATCTCCAGGGCTCCGCGAGAGAAACCTCGGGACTCCGCGAGCTATTCGTTTTTTTTGTTTTTATTTTTAGAAATTTATTGTGGGGCTCCGTAAATTATGGTCAATCTCTTCATGGGCTCCATACCACCAAAGGTTTGAGAACCCTGCCCTAGGGCGTAGTCTTTCCCGTTTTATAGAAAAAAGCTTAGTTTCTTTGATTCAGCTTCGTCAGAGCAGGGCAGGGGAGGACTGTTTTCCTGTCTCGTGACTTTCTTTATTCTGTATACTTTGTTGCTGGTTTTCCTTTGGAAAGTTCTTTTGTGTTTATGTTAAAAAGTTATTTTTTCTTCTCAAAGATCTTGCGACTGTAGAGAGTGGGTTAGTTACTTTTCTGTTATTATTCTCTCATTGTCTGGGGTGTGTTAAAGGAAGGCATGTGACTCTTGGTGTTAATCTTGTGGTTCTAGTCATAGTTTTCTTGTTAGCAGAAACTTCACTTTTTTGAGTATTCTTGTTTATTCTTTTAAAATTAGCTGTGCACATTTGCAAGTGTCTGCAGCAAGCGTTGCTACTTTTTCAATGAGACTTCTTCATCTTAAACCTTGCTTCTAAGAAAATATTGTTTTATACTTCACTTTTGTATTTTACAAAGTGAGACTTCTTTCATGTTGTAGGGTTTTGCTCGATGTTACTTGTTTAACTACATGTTGGGGAGATTGCCTAGAAATGTCCCCAACAGTTGTAGCCTAGAACATAGGTTCTCAACCTTTTTTGGAACTAGCATCCCTTTCATAAAAATACGGTGATGTTCGCCCCTCGCGTTTTAAAAAAGCGTATAAATCACAAAACAGTCCGATTTTGCAGTAACTTCATTTTTTAAATTACTAATCGTAATACTGTGCATACTGACAACACAACAGAAAATACTCAGTCGTATTGTTTAACTTTCATACCTTACCGCCCATTAGAAACAACCTAGTGACTTTTTTGTTGCTTCTTATCTGAAATTATCGCTCATACCTTTGCACACAATTACTCAGAGCTACACGCAAATCGTTCGAGGGTTCAAACGATTCCGATATTTTTTCAAATGAAGTAGCGAGGAAAATCCAGATTTGCAAAATTATGTTGGTGCAAAGGGCATTAAAACAGACAGGGCCTCGTGTACTCAATTTCAGATAATTTTGCATGGTTCAACAGCAGAAACTTTCCAGTTGTGTAGCATCAAGCAACAATCTCGCCATAATTGCGTCATAAACAATTAAAGGCCACAATGCGCTTACAAAGGCATCACCGGACATCTTCATCGTCGTAACCGCAGCGTAAAGCAGAAATAGCAATGCGCGCAACCAGCAATTTAAATTAAATTAGTAAGGTAAGCTGGATAATGTTTTTTTGAGTAATAGCACTCGCAAGCTGTTACATAAAACTCAGTTCTTTTGAAAAAAGTACATCCAAGAACATACAAATTCTCACCATCCACAATCGCATTTCGGACCCTCAAAAATCTTGCTTGGGACTCCCAGGTGTCCGGGAACCCCCGGTTGGGAACCGCTGCTCTGGTACATAGGTTCCCAACCCTTTCTGAAATCGGCACCCCTTTCACAAAAATAAAGTGACTTTCGCACCCCCCACGCAGCGCCGGATTTAGGGGGCCCAGGGCCCCCCACCATGTTCGTGTGTTTAGTCATATGTGCGACATGTGCGTGCCACTTAGTCATTTTTAGCGAGAAAAGTTTGTTTGTAGACGCTATTAATTATATCGGTCGGCCAAACAGCAGTATTGCACTTGAAGAAAATTTGATATTGTTGCGAAACAACTATCACACTTATTAATTTCCTGAAAGGCGGTTAGGTATCTGAATCTAGTGAATGCGAGACCAAGACACGTAGAACACGTTAGCTTACGTCTCAACTCGTTTCTGGAAGATTTTGTGCCTGCTGTGCTCAGATTTGCACAGGTCGCATATGAGTAGCATTGCTTGGTATGGCTACCATATGCCCTCTTTTTGAAGCACATGTCCATTTTTTTCATGAGAAATCAATTATTCTCTGAAGACATTCGAAAATGTCCTCCTTTTTGCATTCTTATTTTGCATAGCTATAATCAGTGGCGTAACTAGAGCTTTTAGTCAAGGTGGAAGAGTTAGCTAAAAGGGGCCCACTGGCCACTGTACAGGGCCCACTAGCCAACACTTGGAAAAAAAACTTGAGAAATGATGGTTAATCCGGTATGGACAGCTATGCTGAAACCCTAAATCACCAGAAAATAATCCGAAAAACGCAAAAAACAACAACCTACTGAAACCCAAACGAATACTAAAACCGAAATATCACTTAAGGTGGCGGTCCGGTTTGCACATTTAGATTGCCAGGGGGGAAATTCGCCCCTCTGCCTCTCGTCAGTTACGTCAAGGGCTGTGAGATATTGTTTTTGCATACAGTAAGCTGTCCCTGCTCTACTGCAACAAAATACAAGCTCTGGTGGCGTAGCTTAGTTTATGGGAGGGTCTGTAACTTGTCTAATTAATCTATGTTTTGGTTGAGTTAATTCTTGGCTGGAAAGGCGGGAATGCTTTCACATTAATCGTTACATAACAGTGGTATATCTTTTTTCAGTATCTCAATGACCTTGGCATTAGAGTGCGGACTGCTGACGCCATCATACTGTACTAGCTTTGCTGATAAATCGTGATACGGTGATCAGTGTATTGTACATACCGGTAGCTTAGTGTAGAAGTGTCTAGTAATTATAGCGAATCCAATGGTGCAAAAATGCGGTTGCGCACTTGCGCCGCGCGACCAAAAACTAAATTATTTTGAAGGTGGGTGAATTACCTGTGGTTGCATTTACACAGTCCGCAAAGAAGAGTGAAAGGACTGCAGTGACTTTGTGGATATTGAGTACCAAAAACTTATTTCTCGCAGCGTAACTAGGTGGCTATCACTTTTTCACAGCTTGCCAAGGTTGCTTCAATTGTACCCTGCTTCCAATTCATACTGCATGTCCATCGACAAGCCAACTGTTGTTCTGAAACTTTTTTTGGAAATTCTTTGAGCGAATCTTGTTCACATTACGACATTTGCAATCGTTTGTCGTTGCTTCCATTACGCAAGTTCAGAATATTGAGAAGTCAAAAGCATCAGTTGTTGAGGTTGTATCGTCTTTCGCCACTGTGAAGGCAAGGATTCAAGAGAGACAATCAGATGTACATATCAAGCCAAGTTAAATTAGCACTAAGAAAATTCAGCGAAGTCAAAGATTATGACTGTGATTCATTCATGTCAGATGTCTCTGTATTGTACAAGTCTTGTATTTCATATTTGGTTAAATGGACCACTTTATTTGCTGAATTTAAATGCTTTGACTAGATTTCTCCGTTTGCAAACAACTAATTGGGAAAAGGATGTAACATGTGAGTATTATCTGCTTGATAGAAACGTTTCTATTGATGAAACTGAAGTACATTGTTTGACCAATACCAAAACCTGTTTGAGTTCGTGCAAAACCAGCATCAGCCAAATGCAATTTATTGTAAAATGGTGGGAAATGATGGATGGGTGCAGCAGACACATAATAATGGTCTGCACATGTCTTAAAAGAAATGATGTCAAAGAAATCAAGCAACAAAGACAAGAAAAACCAGTTCAAAGGCTGTAATCAGTCAAGCATGAAAAACGTGACATGCAAAAGTCACTTTGAACAATCCGACAAAGATGAAGAACATTCAAACAATGACGTTATGACAGAATCCCAGAAACGGACTGTGAATAAATAACGTCAACAAATGGCTAACATATGAAGTCAACGAATATAGAATCAATGACATTATGGTCAAAACTGAAGAAGCTATGAACAAATAATGTCATGGAAAAGTACTGAAAAATAGCCTAAAATGATGTCATTAAAAATCATGAAGCCATAAACAATTAATCTTATGATTTAATGCTTTATGAGGAACCAATAAATGATTAATCAGGGATAAATGATTAATCAGAGATAAATGATTAATTAGGGAATTTCCAAAAGAATCTGGGTATAGAAGGACCGATTTAGGCAATCCAGGCCAGAGTGTTACTAGCATCACCTGAAAGACTTGTTCTTTCCTGACGGCTCCACCCTCCTTCTCTGGTCTACGCCATGATTGGTTTAGCCTTTGAAGTAAAATTGAAGCTCTGCTTCGTGACCTTACTAAAGCTCGAACGGTTTGGTTGTGAGTGCTGTTATCCCTAGGCGGGTCCGCCAGGCTTGATTTCAGCTTGAGTCTTCTGAATGCTCTGCCTCGTAGCCTTACTAAAGCTCGAACGGTTTGGTTATGAGTGTTGATGTTCTCCCTAGGCGGGTACGCCAGGCTTGACTTAACTTGAGTATTCAGAATAAAAACAATGTCAATGGCTTGTTTTTATTCAACGCCAGTGGCAATGTCCGGGTGAAGTTCTGACGCTTAGAACTATAAAATTGGCATTGTCCGAGGTAATCCCTGCCACACTGATTGATTTTGTTAAAAGACAATCATTATTGTTTTGTCCGACAAATTGGCATTGTCAGAGGGAATCTCTGCTACCCTGAGAAACAAAATTGGTATTGTCTGAGATGATCTTTGTTACATTATGACACTCAGAAATACGCAATAAAACTGGCCAAACTAAATTTAATTGGCTAAACATTTTGACATACAATGGATAGTGTTTTGATTTAAAAACTTGCAAGCGTAACAGAATACAAAACGTGATACCACATGCGGAAATTAAACCTAAACTCCGTCTTTGAATCCGCAAAAACCCAGTGACGATTAGATACATGTAAAACATGACTATCAGACATGTATCTTCCCTTTCGAGAGTTGCAACCTTAGTAAGAAGGTCTTGAGTTAGGTATCAAACAAAAAGTAAGCTTGAGGGCTGTAAGAATGGTTACCTATTGAAATACCTGTGTCTGTGGTTCTGGTTCGAGAGAGTTCGAATTGTCTCATGCTTTGCATGAAATGGTGAGTTCCTTATAGTTTATTGTGTGCATCTTTTATTAAATAAAAACAATATAAAATGAAAATATGTCAAATTGAGTGTTATTTGCTAGCCATTCAGAAACTAGAGGGAGATCAAGCGTGCTTTGACTCATGAAAATCGTCCTTGATATATCTATGATCCGAACCCATGCAGTGAATTTACGGATGTATCTAAATGCGGCAATTTAGGACATATATGACCTAGAAACCCGTGTACACATGATTTTTGGGTCTCATATGAGACCTTGCAAACCTTGTGCTTTAGACCTAACTATCGCTAATACATGGGTTCGCTTTTAGCAGTTAGATCAGGGAAGACACTCATAATTCTCAGATTACTTAGCCTCCCCTAAGC
>Ga0210059_1001513_pt1 | contig 35152 bp, 23 predicted proteins | sample Ectturendosymbi2_FD_188042 | JGI IMG/M metagenome (GOLD analysis project Ga0210059, IMG submission 188042) | Ecteinascidia turbinata endosymbiont from Florida, USA - Sample 2 (SPAdes) (version 2) | ecosystem: Host-associated > Tunicates > Ascidians > Unclassified | place: Key West, Florida... | reverse complement strand
CGAATAAAGTGAACTATCACGTAACACAAGCATGAAAATACGTAGTCGACGGGAGGTTTGCAAAAAGTGGTGAGATGGTTCTTGGATACAGGCGATAACCCAGATTCCCACCAAAATGTAATTATTTCTTTTTGGTCCATTTACAGTGTTCCTTGAAATTTTCATGCAAAATCATTCTGTGGTTTTTGCGTTAAGTTGACATCAAACAAGCAAAAAATGTACGAAAACATACACAAACTCCTTTGCATAAGTAATGACGTTTTTGTAACATAACAAATTCAAGGGGGGGGGTAACCCCAACCCCAACCCCTTGCGTACGCCCTTGTCACGACACTGCTGTGACAAAACAAATGACGGCAAAATGGCCATGTATCGCGAATGCTGTTTTCAGACTTGCACAAAATCATGGTGAAAAATTTACTTTCGTAAGTTTTAGGAGGGGGCGATCGCCCCCCTTTGGATCCGCCCCTGAATTAATGTACATTTGTTTAACAATGCAAATGATAACAGGATGCAAAAACCGATCAAGAAAACTAACCGCCATTGGAAAGGGAAACTACAGTATCTGTTAAGTATGAAATACGTGGAAAAACACAATGGAAAAAATCACTAAGAATGAACAGCACAAGATGAGTTAACCAATTCTATTTGTTCCTTTGCACCAACAAGCCCAGAGAGTAAAGTTTTGTACAGATGTTTGAAGTCAAATTGAGATCGAAACTGGACGGTCAGGTATTTCGCGTACACTCTGACAAGAAAAAGTTAGAAACCATTTCGTCTTTATTTTTCAAAATTGTAGTCAACGTCATTTTTGGGATATTGAAATCTGTTTTCGTTCCATTTTCACTATTGAACAAAACAACGATGACATACTTCTCCAAAATGAGACGCAGCTTTTGTTCGACAAACACGCACTATTCCACCAAGACTATTGATCAAGCTCACTACAGACGCAACAATCCCTAATACAGTAAAGCTCATGTAACGATTTGCCTCCGTTGCTGCTGATGGTGCCATTCTTACATAGAGCTTATTAACAACCACGGTTTTACACTAACTAGCGGTAGTGAGAAAAAAGAGCGGTTTACCGCCTAAAAATGGCGTCCCAAACAGTCAGTTCTGGGACCCTTCTTTTTCAACATCTGCATCTACGATTTGCCAACCCCTTCTGTCACGGCTCAACGATTGGCCACTGCACTTAACTGCGTTCCTATTTGGTCAAAAAAGATTTCTGCGATGGCTCAACATAGCCGAGCTTAGGGTTGAATCTGGTGCGGGGAGGGTTAAGTAATTCTTTGTGCGCGTAACTGAACGTTGACCCAGTGTATGTGAGAGGCATAGCAAGAAATTCAATGTTATGGAGAGCTTGCGGTACAAGTGTGTAGAAACATTCTCCAGTGGTGGCGACTGGCCAGACCACAGTTTGGAGTTTCCAGCTCTCAGTGGTCTTGCAAGAAATACCTTACGGGTAATGGCAACACAGCGAGTGTTCAGTATGGTTGGCATGTCGTGAACAGTAGAATTTGTCAGCGAACAACATGCATACTCTTTTTGAACAGTGCTTTCAAAACTACGAACGTAGCGCTCATGCTTGACCATAAGGTTTCGTATCTTTACTTTAAAGTGTTTTAAAAGAGTTTCTGTTGGCTTTGAAAAGAATTACTGAATAAATTGCCACTAGCGATGAAACACGTTGTATGAGTTTTTAGTGGTTTTCACACACCTAGTGACAGGTGCACGTTTGGGGTGGGTGAGATTTCTCAAATTCCTGTGGAAGCAGGCAAAAATTTCAACCTTATGGCGGAAAGCGTGCTGCGGATAAAGCAGAGCAAATAGCCTTCGTTGTCTTACAATGCACATTCGATGAACTATGATTATTCGGCCATCTACTCAAAATAGGGTGAATGGGAATGCAGCAATTGATGGCAGGGGTGAACGAGACTGATAAAAGTTGACAAGCACTGCATTACGGGATGATATTTGTTGTCATGTCCAATTTTGTAAGTTTACGGTTATGCCCAATTTTGTAAGTTTACAGTTACTGGCAATGTTTGGTACGCTTAAATCTTGTCTCTATCACGCACACTGTGCTAGCGAGTCGCATCTGTTTTTGACCCATTCTCCACTGGATGTTGACAGTCACTAACAATGGGAGCATACCACACATGTTTTAGTGCATGAGTATATTCCAACTATAGCTACGCATGGAAGTACAACACAAAAACCAATTGCAATAATTACTATATCATGTAAACTTAAAAACTGCAAACAACACAACTCAAGGCACGCGCATGTCTTGCAAAGACTACGGTCAAACAATATATAGCTATGACCTCGAGTGTCACGTCAGAAACAACAATGCATTTTGTTTAAAACAACAAGAGTAGTATAAAGTATATGACTATGGGCATCTTTTCCGTACAGCGTAGTTTGAAACATCAAGAACGGTGGAACTTGCAAGAATAACCAACACACTGACAGAGGCAAACCGCCTGTCAACAGTTTCAGTATGAGAAAATGCGGTACTAGTTTCCCAATCGTGAGAAGTAACACCGTTTGAAGCAGCGGTATCGCTGTAAAATTGCCCAAAGCAAAACAACACAGGACCATTATTTCGGAGTGGCCTCATCTTCATGAGTGGGAATTCGACTGCTGTGCTTATAAGGCAAGGTTGCAACTATTTCACGCTTGCCAGCCGTGGTCTTTTGCGATTCATGGGATGACATGAGAAAAAAGCAGGCGCTCATCAGCGTCGCTAATTTATTTGTGATGGCAAGAAAGACACAAATTCGATTGCATCCGTCAGTTTCTGTCTTAACGAGAAGTCATTCCTGCAGCAGCACCCTCGACAGCATTGCACCATGAGAGGAAGACTATCGGAAGTTGCAGAAAAATCTCATGAACATCGCTAAGTGCACAGGTTATTAGCATTGCCTTCTATCTTTTTGCATTTCCCCTTGCGCTGTGATATGGGTATGGAATTTTGAGTTGAGCAACAAAATAAGAAAAGATTGTTGCAAAACATTTGTTTTCCAGAACATGAAGTTGAGCTCCCAGCATGTTTGCTCTCCTCGCAATGTTTAATAGATTGTACTATAATTTAATACGAAACTGATGAACGATCGAAAATCAGGGGCGTATCGAAGTTAGATAGCGCCCGGTGCAAAAACAAGTTTGACGCCCCCATGTTCGAACCTAAGGTCTTTTGGGAGTGAATTTACTGCTGAATAATTTTTTATTGGGACTTTTCGGCGCCACCCAGTGATTCGATGCCAGGGGCATTGTTCCCCCCTTGCCCCTCCTCGCTACGCCCCTGCGTGCAACTGAACATTCTAACAAAGAATTGCGTTTTTATGTACCAATGCGAGTGAAACGAAAATCAGCTTCACGGTGGACTTTTGCGTAATAGTTGCTTTCAGGCAGGTGTCAGTGTTTGATTCACAGTGGCATGAAGTGGGTTTTGTTTGCTTTTGACTGTGTCACAATAAACGGCACTGAAATAAATCAGCACTACAAAAATAGACTAGTTCGAAATACTGTAAATCGCAGTGGCAAGGTGTCAAAATTCGCACGACGCGATCTAATTTCCTGAAATGTCTGTGCATTTCTGCTGCAAAAAAGCAGTTTAAAAGTTATTTTCAGGTAGTTTCGGAAACTTCGCGTGGATACGTTTTCAAACCGTTGCCGTTTGAGTACAGAGTGACTATTTAGCCGATCGCGTATCACATGAGCAGACTTTTCTCTCAACTTTGCCAGGAAATGTCGTGAGCCGCCACCGTAATTACTTCACTGTTGTTCCACGCAGATGAATACCGAGCATGCAAACTGGGTTACGCCACGTTATGATCACGGACAACTCATGAACGGCAATTTGCAATAAAATTACTACACACAATATAACTATCGCACGTTGCCGTTCCGCTGAGGTTGGCACAGCGACACAGAGCAGCTATTGATTGCTTGAACCGTCTTTCTTGCAGCTGGCAAAGTCGTTCGGAGAGAAACACTTGTTCGAAACATTGGCACATCACTTTTGCAATCAAGAATATGGCTGAAAAAGCTTCAGTCCTTTTCGGGCCAAACTATGTTAAGGAACTCGACGGTCTTCTCGTAGATCATGAAGACGATAGCGACGTCGGCGCAGACACGGCCCAACCGAGGTATCGTGCCTTTGTAAAACCTGGTCAAGGAGCAAGAAGACGTTAGCATCGCGAATTGCCCGGGAATGACGGAGTCTTTAACTAGCGAACAACTGCCGTCTTCATTTACACGAAGAGCAACAAAAGCAAAATCTCCACCGTACATAGAGATTTGCGCATTACGATGCTGCGCCTGAGAAAGAAACAATGATATAAGCATTTGACCGACCCCCAACATATATTTTATCGTCGTCAGTCATGCAACCCTGATTCCTGGCGCTTTGGACAAGAAGTTGAGACTGCTTTGTCTACGCGAACATCTCTCGGTGGGGGTACGCGACTTTTCGGTCTGGCCGTTTCGGTCTGGGGACATTTCGGTCTGGGCCGTTTCGGTCTGTGGACATTTTGATCAGACTAAGAAATCTTGCAGAAATCTTACATGTTCACATTTTAATGCAAGCATACTTAAATCAACGAGAAGTTATATTTAAAGAAACTACAAACATGATCCGAGATCCAACAGTTAATCAGCATCAACATATGATTTTCATTATCATCAACAAACAAATCAAATCAAATCAAATCATTATCGACATTTTGCAATGAAATACAAATTCTTCAAAGTCATAATTACAGTTCAGATTTAATCGCAATCATGACTCCTCGACGAGAGTTGGTATAACACCAGCTACAGTGACATTTCGCCAGCCTATAAGCATTTAAATAACGAATGTAATAAGTTGTTTATGTACAGAAATGTCATGACCGAAATGTCCTGTGACCGAAACGGCCCAGACCGAAAAGTCCTGTTCCGTCTCGGTGGATAAGAACAAGTTATTTACCGGAGACATGACAAAACTCTGTGAGATCTGTGCAGATTACACAACATATCGTCTAGAGCTGAGTTGTGATGCTTCTCATTGAGCAAAACTAGAAAACCACATGAACTTTCGTAAGTTGTTTGGCCGCTGTAGTAATGTGCAGCAGCGCTGTGGACCAGACCAGGAAAATTTTGTGTGATCGCAACAAGGCATGAAAGATCTTCTTCAAACAAAATCCCAAGTCATGACTTTTGTAAAACATGTAAATATTTGGTGTTTTGCGATTTAACTGAAACAGCGGAGAAAGTTCAAGAATTTGTTGGAAACACGTATCCTGAGGTGCGAGAGATTTTTTTGAAAAGAGAGGTATAAATTTACTAAATGCTCCAAAAACAAGATCACTTCAAGCGTATTTATAAAATTAGAACTTAAATCTTAGTTACAAAAATTTTGTTCTGCTGAAAAACAAAGTGGCAAATTATTTCAACACAACACATAAATATTGACAATCTTGGAATACTACCTCCTTATTTTGAAGCATGTTCAAAGCGTGAACAGATTTACAGCAGTCAAGCACGGATCTTAATTCCCAATGCCAATCGTGACGATCCGGCTCTTGAAAAGTTTGCGTCCTTTCGACACCGGGAAATGCCAACTGCTACTTTAGGGATTTAGGCGCGAGGCTTTATTCTAGCGACGAATGTGCACAGCTCATTTTCTGCAAACTTGCAAAGGAGGAAATCGGTCTTCACAAGCACAACGACAGTGGCGTAACTGACGGGGGGAGGCAGTGGCGTGAATCGCCCCCTCCCTTGGCAAGCTAAATGTAAAAACCGGGTCTCCAATTAGCTTATATTTCCGTTTCAGTTTTCTTTTGACTTTAGTAGGTTGCTTTTTTACGTTCTTCAGAGTATTTTCCAGTGATTTAGGGTTTCAGTATAGCCATCCACATCCGGATTCATCCTCATTTCTCAAGTTTTTTTTGTGTTGGCTAGTGGGCCCTTTCAGCTAAGTTTTCCCGCCTGGCTCAACCTTTAGTTACGCCACTGCACAACGGACTTCCGTCAGCGCGCACAACACTTACGCTGCGACTCCTTCATTCTTCCATATTTGCTTGGCGCAATCGAGGGTGTTCTTGTACTTGTGAGCCTCCAAACCCTGGATACGACATACCACACATATTTTCATTCAGCTAAAGAAGGTTACTTATCCTGTAGCAGAACAATGCTAAGATGCAAGAGAAACATGCTCTAGCTGACTGTTAACAAAAAGCAAGTCGTTCTAAAGCATAAATGCAGCTACTGCACAGAACACCTGATCTGAATGCTCGATTTTAAAATAATGTGCCGGAATCGGGTGCTGTTACTGAACTTTTGTTTAATGTTGCGCTTGATTCCCTTGACATTAAGCTGCAAATGTACTGCACTAGCTCTTGGCACATACGTTCTGAAGTTTTCTTACACGTTTTTTTCGAGGGGTCAAACTTTTTGTCAGAAGAAAATAATGTTATAATCTTTGGGCCCCTCCTAACAAATTCGTTTTATGCAGTTACAACCAATCATTTTTCCGTGAGTTCTAAAAGTGTTCGCAAAAGAGCATAGGAGACTTTTTTCTGACTCACTCTAGTCCAGTGGTTCTCAAAAACTTTTCTGCACGTTGACCCCCAATTAAAGTATGCAATTTTCTGTAGACCCCGTGACCGAGCCCAACAGTTACTAATACATGGAAAGTATGTGTCAAAACAAATTTGAGCACTTTTTACTTGAAATGCATGATAAAAAACACATGCACTACAATATTGTTTGTGACGTAACAAACAGAACAGTTTTCATGATGTCATCACAATGGATGATTTAATAAAAAACTATTCGAATCGAATGTACTTTTAAACTATTGTAGCTGAGATTTGATCAACCCTCTTATTTTGTTTGATTTGTGGAAAAACGCCGATTGCGTTCCTTGCCTGATTAACAATAATTTTGAATTGGAGGCTTGATTGCTCCAGTAGACCCCAGCAGATATTCATTGATCCCCTGGCCATTCAGTGACCCCCATTCGACCCGTGACTATTTATCGATCCCTTGGATGGTCCAATTGACCCCTGGGGGTCGATATCGACCACTTTGAGAACCACTGCTCTAGTCAGTCTTCATATCGACAAAAAACATGACATTTCAAATACATCTCGATCATGCTACTGCACATACGATATGTTCACTCTGCAACAAAAAGTAGGCTTCTGTTTAACCAATAAATGACACATGATCAGAGGAAAAGGGATTTTGTTGCGCTTGTGACAAGGCCAGTACTGTAATATGGGGTCCACACAACGCAACTTCAAAATGACCAATAATTTAAACAACAAAAGTTTCTAACGCACCTGCATTCGAGTTTTGACAACATCCAGCGGAGTGTTGCCAAAAACAGACGCAGCCCCAGCGATCGCACCGAACGCTCCCGTCGTCAACAAACCGATCTTTTTGTTCGGATCATCGCCTCTGTACCTGTGGAGTACGGAAAAGCACTGCCGTTGAGCGACCCGTGCAATGCCGATTAAAGCTCATTGCAAAGTACCACTGACTACGTCTTGCAGCTTGAGACTATGCCCTCACGAAAAAAGTTCAAATGATTATTTTTTTCTGCACATTCTGTTGACCGCTGGAGGGTTTTGCAAACGAATACATGTTTTTAAGGGTGCTGCGTATCAAAACTTGCAGCTGTAACGATGCTCTAGAGCAGAGAGCAGAATACTTTAAAACCCATTCCTCCATTTAAATGTGTTAAGTTTTTCGTAAAACATTTTAGTGTAGTCCCTTTTCAGTTTTTTTTCATCCCGATGGGGAATAACCAAATTGTGTAACGAGTATATGAACGAAAACAAAAACCAACTTACAAGCATGCATAGTTTTGCATCATTCAATAGCACGTATAACTTAAGAAGGTCAGCGATCTTACAGAAGCACAGGAACGTTCATGCGTAAATGTATGGAAATTTTCCAACTCTTTTCCGGCGATTTTTTCAAACCTAATAACATCCGCAGTGTGTAGACTTCGTTTTTTTTGCTGAAAAAAAACTGGAACACACAGCAACAACCGGAAACTTGAACTTTAGAACAAGCATCCTCTTGTGCACCACCTTTTCGTACGCCAGTGAGAGATTTACTAAGAGTGATGCTTTAAAAATCATACGCCACCGTTGTTGCTAATCACATTGCACAGTAGAGGACACCAAGAGAAAATCCCAGTAAACGGCAAAATATTTATCGGTTTGAGAACTGCTTCTTCCCACGTTGCCGAGGGAAAATACAAGTTTGAGACGTTATGATAGTTCGAAATTTCTCAGACAAAGTTACCAATTCCGCAGGGTTGTCATGACGTAAAAACGAATAGCTTGATTAGATCCTTGCTTCAACATGGTAGCGGTTAAGCCCTGGTAAGTTCCACGAAAGCCTGAAATATGCAAAGTGGACGAAGTCCTGAGTCTCTACAACAAAACAAACAGCAGCAGCAGCGCAAGACCGAAGCAGATCGCCACGTAAACTTGAACAAAAATACATACGTCGCTATCTCAAGACACACAAACACAACCAGACATCCAATTTTGTCGTCTAGTTTCCGAAGCACAACTGCTTTGAAATAGTTTTCAGCGACGCTGAGTTTTCGAAACTTGACTAAGTAAGACTGGGCTCCGCTTCGAAAAAGACTGTAAGCGATGTAAACTGCTGCGGCTTTTTCATGGTAAGTAAGCTTCATATGCACCCCAAGAAATTTTGGCTGTTTGGTATATGACACGCACTTTCAGAAAGACTGGAAGTTAGTCGAAAGCGCATTTTTCCACGTTGGAGAAAATATTTAACTTGGGTTTTACGGGCAGCGGGCGTCCACAACGCAGGCAAACGAATTTTGAGCTATTTGCAGCATGTTCGAAAATGCCTGAAGAAAGTCGCTGTCACACTTTTTTTGTCCAGGTGGCATCGCACGATGGCGTGCTGCCGTTCACACATTAATGCACGCGAACAAATTCGCCGCTAAAAGCTGCGGGCGAAGTTGCTTTGAGCGATTAAATAAAACAACAGCAAAAGACTGGCTATGAAGTTCATGTTCTTTTTAATCAACAACCGAATATACCAGAATGTAGAGTCAAAAACTAAGTGGAAGAATTTGATCATCTTAATCAACACTCCAATAAGCATCAGTTATTGAATTTCCTAGATGAGCTACACATAAAACAAATTAGATCGTTCACAACTGCATTTTTAGATTTTATTTTGCGAAACTGCACCCAGTATGAACTATCAGCTATCAAGCACGCCTCAAAAATCATCCCAGATAGACAAACGAGCCAGCAACAACGTAGGTAGTTCAAAACACTTTGATTTCGACGGTTTGTCTAATGCGCACATCCCGCGTTAAAGAATCTTACCTTGTTCTTTTACGATCTGAACAACACCTCGAAAAAATCCTTTATACCGAGGGTTTGCACTGGTTTGATCGTGTATAAACTTGACCTGCGAACGGAGGAAGAAAAACACCATCACTAAGCCACAGTTAGCAAGATTTTCGTTTAGTGTGTTTGCTTTTGTGGAGCCGATTAAGCACAGATTAACGTAGCCACTTCGTCGCTATAAATTTCGCCGTGCATGGCGCATTTCGCTTTGTTTTGCCAAAGTTCGACTCTAACGTCGTTTCTTACAGCAGGACCAATGACACTTGGCAAGAGGAACTAGTAATTTTGCAGTACATTGCATAAACTGACTTACTGAAAACAAAAAGTACAACCTAATGATCGCTGTTGATTTAGCAATGACTGAAGCAACTTACTGCAAATACAGATTATGTAAAGCGCACATAAAAGTACGGAGCATATTACAGCAAGAAGACAACATAAATTCTCACTTTAACCGTTTCCATCGGACATACAACAAATACAGCTTCCGCTAAACCTGCACCCAGTCCGCACAAAAACCCATTCTTTGATGACAAAGTTCCATCAGGAGCTCGAACCCGGTTCGACAAAAACTCGAACATTCCGAACCTTGAATAAAAAAATTTGAATCGCTATCGCTGCACACTTTGACAGTGTTCCATCTTATTTCATCTTGTCCTGTTTGGAAACTTACAGCGTTGCAGTGTGAATTTACACATATCCACTTTTCACTTACACCAAAACAAGCGAATTGTTTGCGATTTACCTTAAACAGATTCGATTGTTTTGAAACGATTGTGATTTGCGTCGCTCTAACGCCTTACTCACAGAAATCCGGGAAAGAACTGTGTGCTTTTGCTATCGGTGTAAACCAGAGGTGGGGAACCTGCGGCCCATGGGCCAAATGCGGCCCGCGTGAACATTTGGTATGGCCTGCATCAGAATTTTCGTTACCCAATTTAGAGTACAAAATCACGCCAAGACGAAGCTCCATGATAAGCAGGTACTTAAGGTAGGATGTAATAAGAAGCCTCCATACCTCATATCAAGATAAAAGTAGAATTTTAGGATAAAGTCAGTTGTTATTTGCGGCCCGCCAGCAATAATCCACAATTTATGCGGCCCGTGATATTAAATAGGTTCCCCACCCCTGGTGTAAACTATCTTACAGAGTCAAGAGAATCAGGGTAGAGAACTGTCCTGCAGCTCCGTTCTCTGTGACGTAAACTTGAAACAAACAGCCATGCGATGCTCTCATTCTACACTGACTATCGCTTTTCAAGGTCATAGCTGCAACTTTAAAAGGCGAAAAACGCTTCAGTAAACGAAATTCACGTTTTATGAATTTCACGTTAGGCCTGACTGACAGCAAAATGGACTGAAAAAACATAAAACGATGCGAAAGCCGCAAGAGAGAAGGGAGATCTGCAGATTTAATTCTTAGCTGTAATAGAGTAGCTGTAAAACACAGCTGCAACTACTTCTGCGAACTTTTTTGGTAAATTCTATTCAAAGGCAATAAAACAACGGTTGGCAACCCTAAATGGCTGTGAGAAGAATTGCGCCTATGCAGAACTGTAGCACACGTGTGCCATTTACACGGTGGTAAGTTTTTTGTTTCTTTTTTGACTGGTTTTTGGAAGTGACCGTGCGGGATTGCGTTTCCCAGAAAAAATAATCCATTTAACTGTTGTGGTGCAAAATGCCTCATTCTCGTATTTTGGACCACACTGTTGTCACACACAACCTTACAGAATACTACTATACTGGGATAATTAACGATAACATGGCAACGCAAAATGCCCTGGGTATCAATGACAACGCAGCGAAAACAAAGCTTAGTGTACAGTGTACCATTCAGAGCAAGCATGTGAAATTTGCGAATTAACAGTTGAAAGGTTCGACATAAGTTGTACACAAAACTGCAAAACTTTTAGCAAAGGTGTTGCACAAACATGTGTACCGATAATTCAGCATCAGACTAAACCGCATAGCGCAATGTGATCACAAACAACAGTGAATTGCAGGTTCCCCACGCTACAACACAAACGTGGGTCTAGAACAGAGAGGAACATCAACAATCTGACAGTTTTGTCAAAAACTACTTCCGCAAGTATAAGAGGAAATAGACGAGAGCACAGGAAAATCAAATGATTCGTTCCAGGGCGCCTGACAGCACAAAACATAAATATATACATAGTACGTGGAACATCGAGCAGCAACGGAATATGTTGCCCATGTTCATCACACATTCTTGGTCCGGCTTTGTGAATGGCAATAAAATTTAAACGAGTATAAACGAATGTACACAGGCAATCAAGAACATTGTTACAATATGTATTAAAAGTTATTGCGCGAAAGCGATACGTGAAAAACAAATGGTACACACAGTCCCACAACTGTGGGGTAGTTTTAAGAGCCATAGTATCCCGCAACAAACCTCACAGCCGCTTTCGGAATAGAGCCATACACAAGAGAACTGAGGCCTCTGTACAAACCGAGAATGCCGTGATCTCGCACAGTGACTTTCACACAATCCACAACACCTGTCAAAAAAGTCAAGAACCTGGTTGTTTTTTTGCCGGATATATTCAGTAGGAACAAAAGTTGGAACTTCTGCTAGTGCAAAGTGTGCGACACAAGCTATTGAAATGCTAGCATATAATACTGGGCTTTTTGAGTATTGGAATCACGACGCATACGAGACATTTCTGTAGGAAAACGCAGCCTATTTTATAGCACCGTGGGACTAACACTATATTTCAGCGGTCCCCAAACTTTATGGATCCTGGACCAAATTCGCTATTTTATCAACGTGCGCGGGCCGGACTAACCGCAGTAACTTCCAACGGAAAAAGCAGATATGACGTAATATGTGCCTGCATTTATTGGTATTGTCCGCTTAGGACAACATCACAAATGAATGGCCTAGGTCCTAAGCAAAGCATTTTTATTTCACACACTTCAAAGCTTGTAATTGAGCTTTTGGTCAAAAACGAACTTATTTTGTTTTAGGTTCTAAAGCCTTTCGGCATGACAGCATTCCCAATTATAGCAAATGCTTTTTGTGTAATTACATTTTACATTAAATTATTTACAGGAAACTGTTAAAATACTTAACATCCCTAAGAAAGCTCGCGGGTCGGGTTGGAATCCTTCTCTGTCCGGATCTGGCCCACGGGCTGCACTTTGGGGACCATTGCTATAGTTAAGTAATGAACGCAATCTTTACTAATCACTAACAAGGAATCGCAAACAAAGTCATCTAACGGACCGACCCAAACGTTTCTAAATCAGTCTTTCTGCTTCGGAGACGCCAGGACTTCGATAAACAAATTTAATCAGGCTCTACTGGCGCTAAAAACATAAAAACACGTTAAAAACTTGCCAACGTTTCGACGGTTGATACAACTGTCTTCATCAGGGCTAAAAAACGAAATGCGCATTTCGTTGAAACTGTTGGTAAACTAACAACAAAGTGGATTCACCAGCGTTTGTGCAAGCAGTACTGTACACCCGAAAACTTTTCCATTTGTAAAACTTACAACGAAACCATATGCAAGTTACTACAGTACTATTGTAGATGTTTTCACAGCAATGCAAAGCTTATGGGTTCAACAAAAAAATATCACACAAAACAGTTCCTTCGCGGTTTAATTGACATGCACAACACACACATCTACATGACAAAAATGAAGGTTTCCGGCTGTGGTTCAGTTAAAATATTGCCTCAGGAGTTAGACAAGTGGGCAAAGCAAGTCTTGCCAGAAACAAAAAGTTTGTTTAGGAATACAAGCCCTGAACGCAGTGGATTTTGCAATTTTAAGTTGTCTCAGTGTCGAGAAAAATATTACTTTTCGTTGGCTTTCGAGAAGTGCACCATTTTGGCACTCTGTATCACTTGCTTGTGGCCAGTAGTTAATAGCACGCTTTTTCCAACAGCTGATTCCCGACCTGTGTAGGATGTGTTGAGAATGATGTCAGAAACACATGGCGTTTTTATCAATTCTGGGGGAGGCCGTGAGTTTATTGGATGCCTATTTGCAAACGCAAATGCTTGCATTAATTTATTATTTTTGGCAGTCGAGTAACAAGACTTGACATGGTAAAGGCTTGGGCGGTGCAATACACTCGATGCTATTAAGCAGGTGCCAAAAAAACAATCAGTTTCTTTTCTTTCGATATCCTGTCGAGGTGTTCATCATGCAATTGCAAATGAGTTTGCAATTGCAATATATCAATCTCCAGCAGATTTTGCAACAAAATATCTTTTTGTGAAAGGAAAATTTAATTGGCTAGGCTGACTGGGAAGGACAAAAAGGAAATCCTCGACATTAATCACTGCATTAACTACTGAAGATGGTTTTGGATTTGTCACTTAAGACTTTGTACAACCCACAGCAGATGGAAAACAGTTCATCAATGGTAAATCATACCACCCTAAATGCAGTATTTACATCAATCTTATTCAGAGAGACAATAAGATTGTGATGACTCAACCAAAGGAAAGAAGAATACTCCACCAGCCTTAATTGACATAAATAGAAAGTGATCTGCTCAAACTGTCCTTTGGACAAGAAAACAATGGCATCAAATTGGGAAGACAGACTGTGTTTCCCAAAATGTGACAAGAAAGATGACCCATAGATTTGGGCTACATCATTCCCCTCATGCTACCTCCATCAACGAAAAAACTTAAACATGAAGGCAAAGATTACAAAAGACCCATCACAACTGAACAAAACAAATTAACTGTGAATTCAAGTTACTCTTAATTTCACTTCACTACAAAGATAATAACAGTTCTGTACGTATCTTGATTTTCAATCTGTTTGAAACTGCTTTTGATAAAATCAACAAAAACCATGAGTGCTTCAGACAGAAATGGGATAATCGCTAAAACACCTTACCTTTTTCCAATCAATGGAAAAAACTCTTATCATCAATAAAAATTTGAGACTGTGAAAAATGAGTTGGATAAACCAAGACACTAAGCTTATTGCAGAAGCACATGGAGACATCTTCTTTACCAAACTTACCAGCGTATTTGGGTGGCTGAACACTTTCTGCCAACTGAAGTTGGGTTTTTACGTATTCTGTAGGGAAAGTAATGCAAATCTCAATTCCTCCAGCAATGCCTCCTGCAAAAATTGTGAATAATTCCAATAAATAATTTTAATTTTTTTCTTAAATTTACGAGCTTCAAACTGCAAGGACAAGGTAACCAATTCCTAAAAATCTGGCAACATCATTCAAGGCTAATACACAAATTAGCTATGAAAATTTGTATCGACTAAGGGCAGATATAACACCCAGACCAACCACCTAGTCAGCTTTTTGACCCACAGATATCGATGAGGTGAATTTCTCCACCAATTAAACAGGAAAATGTTGCAAGTAAAAGCAAAACCATGCATCACTAACAAAAGCCATGTGCTGGTGTCTAGTAATTAGTTAGTGGGTGTCATCATCATCATAAGTCATTGCACCATAACATCATATGTAAATTTTTGAAGCAACTGGACTGTTTTTGACTAAAAAAATAAGAGCAGAATTTTCACTCACACACAGGAGACAATTTTTAAATTTGACACAAACAGCATATTAATTCAAGTTCACAAAAAGCAAAGAAATTATGCCTCATGGCCAAATATGATCAATTTGAAAAACAAACATCTGATCTCTCTGAACAACCAGAATTTCATTATACATTTTCAAAAATTTTGTAGCATATATCTTCAGGATGTGGGAAATTGAAACTAAGAACTCCATAAGTGTGCAGCAGAGTTTATTAACACATAAAAATTAGTTTTCAAGGTGCCATAACTATTGTCGCAATAATTGATCACTCGTGATAAAACAAAATAAGTTACAAAAGTATTTCCAAAATCAGTGCAAAGACAGAGCTCTATTGCTTCTATAAAAATAAAACATAATGAAACCACCTGCAAACGAAATTTAACTTCAAAACACGAGCGTAAGATCAAGCCAAATATACTCTATTTGGATTAAGGATGTAGAAACCAAATGGACTTAAATCAAAAACACTTAATCAGGGGCGCTTGATTAATGGATCCACTGGAATTTAATGCAAATCAACTGAAACTGCCACACCTTCGTTGATTATTTTAAAAAATGCAGCAGGGAATGTGTTCAAAACATAGTGTGCAATCTTGATGCAACCAGCATCCTACAAGAGATTTCATGCTGCATAATCCACCACCTGCAACTGCAAGAGGTTATTTAAACACACTTCATAATTGGCAAGCAAGAAAGAACTTACCAGCCAGTACTGCTTTCACAGGGTTTTTGGGCTTGTTGCTACCAACAGCTAATGCACCAAGTCTTCTGTTTTGCCCGATAGTACTGCGTGTGTCACAGGATACATGGTGAAAGGCAGGTAATGAAGTGGAAATAAAAGATGATGGGGAGAGCAGCCTCCACAGAGGTGATTGACGATCATTCATATTTACACCTTAACAAGTACATACAATTATGCATCTATTTAACAACCTATCAGTACCTTTCCTACAAACAGGGTTATATCTTTGGTAAACAATGCATGGAGTTTCTGTAGATTCTTAGTGCAAACAAAATAGCCACAATTATCGAATACATTATTTTATTCAGCGTTTCGGCTTATTTGTGAGCCATCATCAGGAATAAATGAAATCAAACAGTTAGAAAGAAAAAACAAAGATGCAATTTGAAGGCATTCGTACTGTATTACATCATGGAGGCCATGATGTATTAAAAAGCAGTAAGGGGATAAAAGAACCATTGATGTTGAGATCTGGCTGGTGTTCCTGTATCAGAAGAGACTCGAGTAGGTGAATTTTTTTTGACCGACGATGCTTCCCAACATTTCCAGTTGCTTGAAGTTAAAAAGGTTATGGCCCAAAAAACATAAAATTGATAATTTTACCAATAAATTGACAAGTTTATAACAACTTTTGAACCAGAAATTTTGGAAAGCTAATCAAAGTCTCAAAAGACTTGGATTTTAGCTTAGTTTCCACCAAGAACTTGGAGCAAAATACTTTCACCTTGCGGTTAGGGCCTATGGCCCAATAACCTTGACCAAAAAGGCCTAAACCTATTTATGACGTCATCCACAAAAAACCTGAATCCCAAAACCTACAATTTTTTTAAATTGTGAACTAGTGAGTCTTTTGAGGGTTTGGATAGCGCTCTAGCACAATTGAATGGTGAGTTACGGAGTTGCAGAGTGGTGCAAAATTAGCAGCTCAGTGTGTGATTTCTAAGTACGATATACTTGTACACCAGCTTCAAACCTGTTGACAGGGGCAAATAGCAAAATTAATCATTGGATCTCTCAATCTGGCCTTTTCTACATAAAAGTATTTTTGGCATTTAGCACTACCATTATGACATGTTTATGAATGTAGGTGAGCAGTATTAAGGTCAGCTATCACAAACATCACAAAATATTATCCAGAATTACTAAAATATAGTGCTTCAATGACAGAAGATGAGAAATGACAAATCTTATATTATTACAGTTCTTGGTCAACATTGCAACAAATGCAAACTGTAGTCACACTAAGAGTGTGCATTTTTAAGCAACGAATAGTCGAGCATAAAAATTCTTTACACAGACATGTGTGATGTTTTACAACAAATAGTCAGCCATGTACAGAGATTTCTTACAATAGAAAAATTGAAATCAACAACAGTAATTACGCAGTATAATAGAATTGCCTTGTCACTTCATGGTACCAGAGAAGAAGTGTTGTTATAGGTGAACTGCCGTTATAGCAAAACTGCAATAAATTGTTCCTAAAATGGCTTACCAATTCAATGCCAAAGTCTGGCAAAGGTTAAAAGTGTTCTTTGTTTAGGATTGTGGCTTACTGTATCATGTTTTCCTGAATACTCTGCATCTTTTTCTTCGTCATTTAAGCCAGTTCTTCAATCACTGCTTGACCGCACTAGATCTCGGCATAGGTGTTGAGCAGCCATTCAATTGTCTCATTGTCCAGAACCATCAGGCTGTGCACTTGTGCAGTCCATGAGGTCAGTGGGTTGGACATTGGAGGACAACATGATTGATGGTGTGTTCTTCTGCGCCACACTCACAGGCCACAGGAGGCCATACCCCATTTGTGCAAGCAGGAGCAGAAGCGTCCAACACCAGTACAGAGGCAAATAAGACAGATCCAGGCTGTTCTTGGGAGGGTCATTCCAGGAGAGTGAGTGCCAGTATTGAGGATGGAAGTGCGGAGTCTCGTAAGGTTGCACAACCACTCCGCATTCCTTTGGTGATCCGCCCAGTGTGCCGCACGTTTGTTGTTCTTGTTGTCAGATGAACTGATGAGTTGTTGTGTGGCGGGTACAAATGGGTGTCTTGATTTGAGACGCCATGCATTTGCATGGACGCCATGCATTTGCATGAGACGCCATGCATTTGCTCCTTAGTGAAAAAGCTCAGCAGGCTGGATGCCTGCAAGAATAGGAAGGTTGTCTGCTGGTGTAAAATGCAGGCATCCAGTCACAATTCACAAGGCGTTGTTGATGGCAAGGTCAATGAGGCGGGTTTGAGCACTGTGGCACCATACAGGAGCACAGTACTCTGCCATTGAATAGACCAGGGAAGGGTGGCTATTCGCAGTGTTGTTGCATACCCTGATAAGAAATGGCTAGAAATAATTTTGTCTTTATTTTTCGCATCTGTAGCCAACATCATTGGAATATTGAAATCTTTTGCAAGTTTTGCCACTTCTGTGCCATATTCGCTATTGAACAAGTTTTGCCACTTCTCTGCCATATTTGCTATTCTGTGGGGACCAACAAAAAGTGCTGCTATAGGTGAAGTAACGATATAGCCGAAGTTGTTATAGCTGAACTCGAATGCACATAAAAAATAAGAATTCTGCCAGGACTGATGAAAAAGTGTTATAGGTGAATTGTTATTATAGCCAAAGTCTTTATAGGCAAATTATACTGTATTAATTGGACTTGCCTATATATTAAACTACTTAAAACTCAACTCACACCAGCATATTTCATGCCTTTTGCAGATAGAACAGTTGTTGGTTGTACATACACTAAAAATGCAGCAATTTTTCATCTGTGTAATGAAAACAATTGTTTATTTTGGTGCACATTGACAAAAGGTCAAAAAAATGTTTATGGAAATGTTAAAGAATAAGTCTCATAACCTCTATAAAAGGGGATGCATCTCACATATGTCAACAGTTTTTGAACTGTCCTTGAAACAAAACAATTTAACGAATTTAAGGATATTTCAGGATACAAGACAAATGTAACAAAATATTGTCAAGTAAAAACAACTCAATTTGATGGTTCATGTACAAGTTAATGAATACATGATGGCCATTTATTTTAACCTTTTATTTGCCAACAGTGGATCAGATTTTAACTACATCCAGTTCATATACAGAAAAGAAACAGTAGATTTTCCAATCCAACATCACCAGTAATGAAATAACTAGCTTTCACCAAAATACAATGTCAAAGATTATGCAATACAAACTATCCAATTACACATCAACGCATGGAAAGGGCAGTGCAGCATATAATCCAAGTTTGCTGACAAGCAAACACATGTGCTCAACACTTTACTTCAAAAATGCTTAATTGAAGGTATTTGCAACATATGTAGCAATCCAATACTATCAAGAATCTGATATGGACTTCCACATGATGGTGCCAGCCGAAAGGAATTTGTACCTGGTTATTGGCCAATACAGATGGTCAGCAAGATGACTGCCGATAGTTTGTGGTGTCAACCATTTTCTTTCCACACATGGCGCAGATGCCCTTCTTGTATGCACATCCTTGGCAAAAGTTAGCACCCGGTTGGTGAACAAGACTTTTACATACCCTGCACTTCACAAATTTTCCACTACTGTATGGATTAAATCTGTTCTTTTTTTGAGTCAAAGCTTTGTTTTCATTAAGTTTTCTTCCTCCACCTTCTGTTGTGTTGCGAGCTCCTTGTTTCCATGGATCAGGAGTAATTACTTTCCCCAACTTCTTCTCACATTTACTACACACCATTTCAATGAGAGTCACACCAGTAAAAAGGCATACTAGGTTTAGATGTAGGAACAAAAAAATAATTTTATGACAAAAACAAAATCAACAGTTACACTGAGTGTATTTTCTATCCAACTTATTTATTGCCCTATAATCTCAATCACCTTGTTTTTCAAAAATTTGGAAAATATAGCATTGGAAACTTCTTAGGATCTTGGCTAAACCTATCGATAGTTTTGTGAGGTGCTTATCGAATTTTTCTTTAAGCTTCCATTACTTTTTTAACATCTATATCATTACTTTTTTAACATCTATGTCTATGAAATTAAGTCCAAAAGTATAGGCATACAATAAGTATTCATATTTTCTTTGAAATAAGTTCAGACCTAGGCAACCACTGGCAAAAAAACTGGAAGCTTGAAATTTTTGTTGAGCTGGACTATAACTAGTTCAGACATGCCAGTATGCATTTATTATCACAACATTCAAAGTCAACAAAGTCAAACTAAAAACAACGAATAAAACAGACCTTTTCGATGTCATATAAAAATGACAGCTAGCTAATAAGCCACTACAAGACTCAAAAACACTTGTTACATCATTTGGGTAGATGAAATGGCAACAGGCCAATGCCTGAATTGTGTCTTTTCCTGTAGCATTTGAGATAACACTCTTAACACTTCTCTCGACAGCCTACATACATGTTCGTAGCCAGGGGGCCAAGTCCCCCCAAATTTCTAGCATGTATTATCATTTTGTGTTTTGAAAGGTGGTGACCCAAACGAAAGACTGTTACTCGCTTAAAGTTCTCCTCAAAAAATTTTAGGCTGGCTAAACCACTGCCTGGTACATATTTGGCATTTGTGGGACAAATTCCAGGATACATACCAATACAAATCTGGCATCCATTGGATGCCAGCTGTAATCATTATTCTTGAAATTACATATATTTACATATGAAAACTATGAAGTGAAATAGCAAATTCAACAGTTGAAGCTCTTGCTTAGGCTTCGCTTCAATTGCAATGTGCTTTAGACAACTAGCATAAATATGACAAACTTCCAAAAACTGTATGGTACCCTGCATGTTTTCACAGGTAAGAACCCCTAATACTTAGGTTTCACGCCACAACACATGTCATGTTTCTTATAATCACTACTGGTACTAGTAGTTAAAGCAGGGGTTCTTAACAGGTGGGAAATTTCATCCATGCAGTGGGAAATTCTTTCTGATTTGTTGCAGTGAGAAATTGTTTTACTCCAATACCTAAGGAAGTAAATCTAAATATTAAGTCACAAACTTAATTTTTAAAGAAACATCTACTTCTCAACTAGTGCATTGTTTTGCAATTATTGCGTTTTTAGCGTTCAACAATGTTCAAAAGTCACAATCAAATAATGACCGTTGTTGTTTAAAGGTAACCACGGTTGCTATAGGTAGGTAGTTAGGTTAAGCGTACTGCATAGCGTAAGTACGAATGATATGTAAAAAAGCTGACTTCAATTTATCAGCAAGTTTGAATTGAAATTATACTTTGCTAAAGATGAGGTAATGTTGTTGTAACAAGTTAGATTAAATTTTTTTGCGGTGAAACATGACAACCTGCTTTTTAACGAACCATTATTTTTCTAAGACATCTAGTATAGTGCAAAAATGTCGGTTGCGAAGGCTAATAAGCGAAAATACAAGGAAGACTACATCAGATATGGCGTTGCTTGCCTCCAGAAAGATGGAGAACATATCCCACAAGGGTATGTTGTACATGAAAACACTGGCTAACAACTGTTTGAAATCATTCCAACTCAAGCAGCATTTGAACAACGCTCAGAAGGAGCAGCCTAGCAAAATCGATTGACCAGGCTACTTTACAGTAAGTCTAAGGAAGGTTGTCTCAAATGTGTCAGACTGGATGCAGGACATGCATTTAACCAAGTAAATTTGTCTGTTGAGGCATCTTATGTAGTTGCACTTCGCATTGCTAAAGCGAAAAAGTCATGAGACTTTCCAGAACTCATGCAACCATGCCTCTGGAATCGTGCTAAAATAGTTTGCAAATATAACTAGTTGTTGAAGTCCATTGAAAAGAAACATATATACATAATAGTAGGGTGAGTGTGACAAAATATGTAGGCTGGATACCTAAGCATTATTTCAGCACAAAGATTTTAGACCTGTAGCCTACAGCATGTGTGACAATTCATGTCTTAACAAGATTTGTAGAGTAGTTGTTTTAGGTTTAAACAGAAAATGTGAATGTCTGGTATGTTCAGTGCCGGATTAAGGTAGCGCGGGGCCAGTAGCATTTCAAGAGCGCGGGGCCCCAAGTTAAAAAAACAACATCTCAACACCTGCTAAATCATAAAGCATATGGGCAAGGCATCCGTGTTACTAGCTTTACTCTCTGCATGCTTTCTCCAGTTCACATCATGACATGACAGTCTGAGTGTATCTTTCTGACCACCAGTGTTGCCAGATGGTTGTGACCTAAATCTGCTAAATAGTGTCACAAAAAACTGATAGATTCTGCTAAAAGTCTTGTCACAAATTTTCAGCTAAAATCTGCTAAAAGCAATAAAATTCTGTTAAAAAACTGTCATATTTAATATGATTAAAAGAAACTTATAAAGTTACATAATATACTAATTTTTTGTCTTGCACTCACTCTCAATGAGCATTGGCTGAAAATGCCGGTCTTGGCCAATACACTTTTCAGCCCACAATTTTCTATCAGTCAACATTTTGACTTTTTGAGCAACGTACTGCAGCTTGTCTCATTTTTTTGTATGACACACAGTTTTTGACGATCTCTTTCAAATGGTTGCATGTTTTTATACAATAGAACAGTGGTTCCCAAAGTGGGCGGTACCACCCCCCTAGGGGCGATGAGAAACTCTAGGGGGGTGGTGAAGCAGAAATGGGCGATTGGGGGCGATAGGAAACCCAGTTAATAATTACATTTCAGTTGTCTTACTAACTTTGAGTGACCATATGTCATAAAAAACAGTATGATCAACAAACATGTATGCATGTAATTTGTAAACAAAAACTTAGCGTTTTGGAAAAACAGAGGTGAAATGCTAAGAGATAAATTGTTGAATAGCAGTTTCCATCACTAAAGGTAAGCTGCACAGCAAAACTTCTCCTGTACAATTAAATTAGTATGATTGGAATTTTCGTCAGCTGTGCTTCTTGGCACAGGTAAACTGCTACTTAACCAAGGGCGTACACAAGGGGGGGTTGGGTTTAAAACCCGCCCTTTGAGCTTGATATTTTACAAAAACTTTCGTACCTTCACAAAGGAGATTTTCGCAAATTTTTTCTTGTTAATTTGTCGACTTATTGCAAAAACCACGAAATAAATTTGCATACGAATTTCAAAGAACATGGTAAATGGGCAAAAAGTAATAACTATGTTTTGGTGGGAATCTGGGTTATTGTCTGCATCCAGAAACCATCTCACCAGTTTTTGCAGACCTTTCGTCCACTACGCATGTTTAAGATTGTGTTCTGCGATAGTTTAGTTTATCCGAAACAATTGTCTTTATTTTGTCTGCTAACGCTGATCAGCGCAAGCGCTGACCGCATTGACTACATTATCAATTTCTGTAGCATGAAAGAACTGTTGCATGAGCTCAAAAACAGCAGTTTTTAATATAGAAGCATTCAGGCATTTGATAATGTCCCAACAGGGAAAAAGGAAAACTAAAAATCTGCTGGACTTCCATTCATGACAACAAATTGAAAGTTTTCTTGCGTACTTTATGCGTACTCTCAATTCATGTGTAGTTTAGCAAGATTCTATCTTGCATACCAGAGTGTAAGCCAGCGAGCCCTGCCGCACACTTTCTATGCTTGACTGCTCATATTTGACAAGACATCAGCACAGGCATATTTTTACATTGCAAATTGCTCTGACGCAGTGATGAGTGTGTTTTACTCCCCTGTTTTAACACGCAGCCTGATATTTTTGCAGTTACAAACTGTGTTTATTTTCCTCCGATATCGCAACTTGGAGCGCTGATGGTTTATATTCAGTGCGATGAGACATAAATTAAGGGGAGTGCGTGTAGAAGAATATGCCTATTGTGTCAACAAACTTCGCCAAAACGTTGGTTTGGAAGCATGAATATGACGTCAAATTGTGACATCACAAAAAGCGCACAACAAATACAACTGACCACTATATGCCATTGAATGAAACTCCCCCCATGAAAATTTTCTGCATACACCACTGTACTTAACAATGCCCGTTTCATTAGAGTGACTATCACTGGCCAGGTTTGAGTATGCATGGTTGCACTAAGACTCAGCCTGTAACCAAAAGCGTAAGCTAATTTTGGATGGAGTGGTTTAATGGTCGCAAATATAATAATAACCTTGTACGTGTTCAATTCAAAAGTAGAAAGGCAATTTATATTTTTTTACAGATAGTGTTAGGTGCCAACAAGAATAAGTTACCTATAGGGAATCGAAAAGATCCTGGAAAACAGAAGTGTGTTTCAGAATGCACTTTAGCTTGAGCAGCGCCAAGGAAATCCAGGGAGAGAGAGATGGTAGAGCCAGTGGACGACTGCAAGTGTCACGGCTAAGTTCAAAAACTTTTAAAACATGCACATTAAATTCAATCCTGCACTGCTCCAAACTCAAAATTTACTAAAAATATAACGGATTGATTGATCAAAGGAAACCAATGGGTTAGAAGTGTTCTGCTAAGTTTAGGAAATGTGGTGCAAAAAATTATGTTGACATGTGTGCTAAGCTTAGTAGGGGGGCGATAGCCAACACAACAATGGGAAATACTGCAGTAGAATAATGCTCAGCAATAAACAATCTGAGCATAGCTTCAGCCCTACAACTTTCTAAGTCTGGTCTTTATAACTTTGTGTTAAGTAAGGAGCATGCAAAAAGTTCTTTAGTCTTATCTGAGTGCTTTTGCAACCAGTTATGTCTTCTAAGCTCATAGTACTACACTATGATTGCATTGTTGCTGTTGCGATCGGAAATCCCGAGCGGCATATGCGCAAAGCTTTGCACCGTGGCAGCAAGCAACAATAGAGATCATGCTCACAATCTCCCTTACTATTGCTTGCTCGCGCTACACATATGATGGTGTTATTCTTCCCGCACATCCCGTTCGTGGTGAATCACACAATCAACGCAACACCACCGGAGAGGTTGCAACATTGCAAACTTCGCAAAAGGCTTTTGTTGAATCAGCAGGACAGGCAGCAGGCATTGAGCCAACTTTTGCAGTAAGTTCTGAATCTTGCAACCACATATGTCGAAACTTTTGGCAGCTTCGGTTTACAAGGAAGTTTTTTTACCAGACAGTACTACTTACTAGCGTAACTGAATCACTTGAAAATATCGTGTTGTGGGATAAAAACATATTCTACCAATGCTGCCTTTCAACCTAACACCCTCACTAACCACACAAGCAAATAATTTAGGCTTCATCATGCTATCTAATTAACTACTTGTTATCATGGTACAATCATCTGTTTGAAGAAGCTTCTTTGCATCGTAATAAAAATTCCAAATAATTGCAGGCAGCTGGTTGTGCTTTGTCTTGTCGTTACCCAGTGGCGGTTCTAAAAGGGGGCCTAGGTGGGCCATCGCCAACCAGATTTTTGGCTGGCCCCCCATTTTTGTGTTGAATTTCACGTCCAAGTTCGTTTGATTGACATACACAGCAAATAGCTTTCAGCCAGCAAAATTTTAAACTATTTGAGGGCTTTCTGGCAAAGGTTCTGATGATATTCACAAGCCTACGTTGGGTTTGATAAGGTTAATCATAGCAAATCAATCTTCATTATAACGGAAAATCACCATGCAGGAGAAACATTTTGTTGGCCCCCACTTTTTTCCTTGGCCCACAGTGTTCCCCCCAGTTTTTCCATTCTAGAATCGCCACTGATGTTACTCAGTTAAAAATGTCATGAAGAAGATTAGTTTATTTTTTTATGAAGGTGTAAAGTTTTCATCTTGAAAAACTCTTAGAATAGGCTTTTGGTCAGGAATTTGTTAGCTGCTAAACCTGCCAAACAGTTGGTAAAATCCTGCTAGAAAATTACCTAACTGCTAAATTAAAAATTTTACAGCTAACAGTAAGAAAATTCTACAAGCTTTAGCAACAGATCAGCTAAAATGGCAGCACTGCTGACCGCAAACTTATGCCTTTTGTTACGTAACTGAACAAAAAGAATCAAAACAACAATCTCTGGACACAGACAGCATTCAATTGAAAACCTTCGCTTACTACTTATGGAAAATTTAGCAAAATACTGACTTCTTAGACTGAACAAATTTTTATGTGTAATGTAATAAATAAGATTTATTACAGAAGACCGCGGGGCCCGTAGCAATTGCTACATTTGCTACTATTGTTAATCCAGCGCTGGGCATGTTGTCACACATTTCTGCCAGTTAACTGAGAATGGGAAATGTAATGTGCATGCTGAAAATTACTGTAAAGCAACAGGCTCAACGTTGTCAGTAGAAAAATCATCAAGCACACTATACTGTAGCTAATTAAAGCATTGGTGTTTAAAGTTGTTAAATGAATAAATATTGTTTCTCTGTCTGCCTGTGTTTACTTAGTTTAACCTAGTACATTAGTTCCCACTTATTAAGACCACAAGCCCACAGTTAAAAAGCCTGCCTGCTTAATAAGCCCAAAATTGTCCAGTCCGGCATTACTCTATTTATTCTTTGCTTATAAAAAAAAAAATTATAAACACACAACGCCACTTAATAAGCCCAATTTGCCAATACATGTGCTTAAAATTGGGTGAATATATGTGTCGCAAGTCATACTTCTTTCCTTGCTTTCAACAGTTTACACTGCTCATTTAATTCATAATTCAACTGTTTTGTCACATATAGTTTATTTGTGCCACAATCCATAGGCAAGACAACTGGTACTATGTAGAATTTACTTTTAAAATAGCAAAGAGACGTGCAGATGTAGCCTTGACTGAGAAATTTAAGATTTTAGAAAATTACCTAGTACTGCCAATGTGCCGTTAACATGCTGCCACTAAACAACTCGAGATCTCTCGCAGCTGCCTACAGAACGAAACAAGGCTTTGTTGAATACAAGTAACATTGCTAGAACTTCTGTGCAACATGCACCGAGTGAGTATAAAGTCCAAATTACAAAATCTCGGTTCTTGACAATTTTGTGAATGTATGAATTGAAGCGGTTAGTGTTGTTTTTTCCACATTAAAACTCTTCTAAATTTGCGTTGAGTTGCACACAGTACCACTGTTTTAAAGTTGTGTTGACTTAATAGGTTTATACTAATAAAGAAATTTTTAAACAGGCATTTTCAGTGATTCAACTATTTGTGGCTTGGAGTTTTATGGAAAAAACTATCCTGATGTTCTTGAAACTTCTTATTTTCTGAAGTTTATCAGCAATATTTGGAAAATAATGTCAGAGAAACCTTCTACCCAAGGGTGTAGCACTATAAAAAGAGGTGTGGGAACGCCGTTCCCACCACACGACACTCTTGATTTAGGTTAAAGCTGAGCTCTAACACCAAATGTTGCTCAGATGCCCTCACATACAAAAGCTCTTTTAGTTCTCGCAATCTGCTACATGTAGAAAATGAAATGAAAAATCTAAATCTTAAAGTAACTTAAAGGAAATCTTAAAATTGTTCATTAAACAGTTGAATGTTGATGATAAAGTTTTCTTATCCTAAATAACATATGAGAGTAGATATTATGACAATAATTCTGGTAATGACCATTTAAAAGATATGTGCACTGCCTTGTAACCAGCTTGGGACACCAGGGGAGACAAGGAGTTTTCTGAGTGGGGCCCAAATTTTCTGAACTATGTCCAATAGTTTTAAACTACGTCCAAAAAATTTTTGACCCCACCTTTTCACCCCCACTAGTTACAGGTCTGTGTGTGCACTAGTTAAACTTCTGTATTCAATCCATTTCTTATTATCACAATCTCAGTTAAATAATTATACTGACTCATTTTTTACAGTACTTCGAAAGAGATGAAATATGTGCTGCGTTGGACATACGTGATATGGAGCATGTTGGCTTGCAGTACTTGCAAAAGGCCAGAGGCGTCTTTGTGAAATGGAAGATGGCTGGTACTACTAATAGTGGTCTCACTAGTGAAACTTTCACAACATGCATTAAAACCATTGGTGCAATTAACGATCTTGCAATATATCTACAACAAATGCATGGGTTTTCTTATGTTCTTACCAGGAAGTTTTTGTCAGATCCAATTAAAGGTCGGTTAGGGTCATACCGGCAAGTGCATGGAAGTAACTTTAATATATTGATTCATTGGGGTCTACAGGCAAAGGAAAAATTCACTGCCTGAGCTTCAAGAGCAAGCCGTTGGTGTCAGCTTCCAACTTATGGCTCTTGACAGTTCTGTCATAAATGAAACAGGTGTTGCTACAAGCACCAATGAATTGCTGTTGTTGACAGATTTTTTGACGCCTGTGTAAGCATTTTCGCAAGCAGGTATATCAGTCGCAGCATTTCCCATCGTAGGAGATGTCCAGGTTGTAAAGAGTCGCTTGTTGACAAGTATGATGTCCCAGAACTTCACATGTGTGTCAAAAGAGTATGCCCAACTTTTAGAAATTGCTGAGCGTGGTGGGCTTTTAGCACCAACACAGCTTTGTTTTGCAATTGCCGTACAACTATATACACTTGACTTGAATCGAACAAGCATGTTAAAAAAATTTTTTTAACCCTGTTTAACCCACACTCTGTCTTCACAATTACTGTCTGTGAGGCTGCTACAAATGGTTTGTGTGTAACACTATTGCAACAACAGTGTCCTGTTGGCCATTTCATTTTTGAACTAATTACACATACAGCCATTGATTACTTTGCAAAGAATGAGTTAAAATGTTTATATGCTGCAAGAGATGCACCCGAGACATTATCTTGTAACCAATGGATCAGAAGGTTAAACGAAGTGATCTATTTTAAGTCTCATCCTAAATAGAGATCTACCGATTTAGCTTTTATGGGGGCGATACCGATATATCGGCCATTCATAGACTGATAGCTGATACTTCCAAAATATTTTAACATTGTTTTCTGCTTCATTAGCGAAAATATAATGCATTCTATGCCTTACCTTTTTTTCAAAAATTTTAAAAATCAGGATTTATGAAGCAAAATTTTTCAAATTGTAGTAATTTCAATATTTTGCTATGATTTTTAATTGATCTGATTAATGGTGATGCTTTTGTTTCGGCTGCGACAGATGAAACGTGCTCCATGGTTCATCTTGTCTGTTTGTTTATGAAAACGCATCTGCTAGCGTTGCTGCAAGATAACTGCCTGACTTGGTTCGTTGTGCTTTTCTTGTGCAAGTTGTCTGCATGCGTTAGGAATATAACAGCGTTTTGTCAACACCTACAAAATCGGATGTTTTGGCTGATAATGATATATCGGCCCGATATATTGGTCTATCTCTAATCGTAAATGTGACCTGCGCTATCGCTTTGCATACCTTAATTCAAAAGTGAACGTTTTTATTGCATACACACACTTATCAGTAGGTTTATTTTTGAACACAATGAGGGAGTTGTGAAACTATTTTATAAAATATCTACAATTTTGGCCTTCAACTTCACTTTGCTGAACACTGTTAAAATGTCGTGTTTGTGACGACATTCAATTTTTCTTACCCAGTGTAGTCATCTTTTTTCTACTTTGAACTGGAATCCGATTTCCGTGTGCCTGTCCATGACATGTCTCTGTAATTGTTGTTGCTTAGTATTGTAGTAGAGATCAACCGATATATCGGCCTGGCCGATATTTGGGTTTTACCGATATATCGGTATCGGCCATATCAGCCTCAATAGGAGTTGACAAAAGGCTGTTATATTCCTCACGCATCCAGACTACTTGCGCAAGACAGCACAACGAAGCAAGTCAAGACAGTTATCCTACAGCAATGCTAGCAGGTGCGGTTTCACAAGCACACAGACAAGATCAACCATGGAGTGTGCGTCAGCCGTTGCAACCGAAACAAAAGCATCATCGGGAAGTTTTGCAATACTTCCAGCCACCACGTGCAGGTGTTGTGTATGAATAAACTCCCGTTATACTTCTGGAAGTTTTCATAGTACGAAAAGTTTGAGTGGTATTTAAGGTGCAGAAGTCCAATCGATGCCTAGGTTAGTGCAGATTAATTTAAAAACAGCTTGCATGAAAAATGAATTGCGTTAAATGTTAAGCAACATTTATGGCGTTGTAAATATGATTACAAATGCAATCGTTACTCATTAGTGACGACAACTATCACTGTGAAGCAGTTGCAAGTAACATCTTAAAAGGATTCTACTTTTCTTAACTTGATGTATTAGGCTATAAGCGCGCTGATTTATACTGTACGCAAGCTAAAACATCATGTTCGTGGGTTAACTTAAGCGACATTTTCCATGAGGCATGATATCAATTGTGACCTCACAATTCAAGCTGTTGCAAACGTGAAACCAGCGTTTGCGGATGTGGAACACAAGCTACGGGAGCACTACTCCAGCATTTCACAGATACATTGGAGCGATGATTTGTCGTTCGGTCCGATAGCAGCACGGTATTCAGTGTTCATTGTTGTATCACAATTGCTGTTGTCCATTTGTTAAACACACTCAGCAGAAGCAGTGTTTGCAACAACGCAACTTACACAAGTTATAAGCGCATTGCTTGTAATTGGATCAGAACTACTGCTGCATTATTGCACAATCATTGGATGCGTAATGTGCACTTTAGCTATTGTTATGGTGACTTGTTCTTATGTAATTTATTTGTGGCGGAAGGGCGGTAATTAGTTATAGCCTAGTTCTGCTTTTGTTTAGGCTAGGTTGTAGATGACCAGCTAACTCACTGCAGGCCGCTTGGTGAAAATGCAGATAAACTTTGCTTTCTGCATAACAATCATAAACTGTTGATATGGAACTACTGAGAATTGACAAATCATTAGAGGTATTTCATTTCATACCAATGCCAGTACTTCAGCTGCATTAACTAACGGAACTAGTTTTTCTTTTTTAAGGACATGCAGTTATTTAGTGTTACATTACATCAAAATTTCAAATTTGGTTCTTTATCACTTGGATTGACTTTGAGCTGGAGAACAGTCTGAATAGTTGATTTGAAAAATATATACAAAAATAAAATTTTACAAGATTTATGTAGCACTGTGACTGTTAACAAACATACTATCAAAGACCAAAAAAGTTATTGCTGTTTTGGAAACATTTTCATTTTTGGTAATGGTTAAATGAATAAAGTGTTGTACTAATTTTAACCTTCTTAACTTGATGCTCCATTTTGTACTTCCTTCCTTTTCATTGTTCAGCAACTTTCAAGCACTGTTTTTGCTTTTTCAGGTTTAAACACCGTAGGCAGTTCTCTTACATTCAGTGTTCTGTTCTTATTACTTTGTTATTTTAACATTTTTTTATTCATGGCACTGTGTTTATTCATTGTAAACAGTATATACTATGCTAACAAGTTGCTAATCAAGTATTAAAATTGCTGCAACTTCAAAAATTCTAGTTTATAAATCCTGATTTTAAGGTTTTGAAGAAAAGGTACGGCATAAAATATATCATATTTCTGATAATGAAGCAGAAAACAAGATTTAAAAATTTTTAAAATATCAGTATCAGCCTCAAAAAAGCCTTATCGGTCGATATCTATATTGTAGCATTAGTGTTACAAGCGTTTGATATGCAGACCTCTGCAGAATCTTCTAATGTTGTCATCTTTTGTCTACGTTGAACCTGAATCCCAATTTCATTTGCCTGTTCCCTGCTTTTTTTCGCTTGCGCTTTGATGTGTATATCCCAGTGGTTCCCAACCTTTTTAGGCTTGCGGCACCCTACAAAACAGAAATATAATTTCTGGTACCTAGTGGCGAACCCATAGCAATTTGGATTGAGTTTTGGCGACATTTTGAAAATATCTTTTCAATGATATAATAAAAAACGTATTAGCTCGCAGCAACCCTGGGTATTGCAAATGGCACCCCAGGATGCCGCGGCACCCCGGTTGGGAAACACTGTTATATCCATTGAGTTTGCCCACTTTGGGAATAAAATAAAAGATTATAGCCTATTAATTATATTGCTTGTATTTTCAGTCAAGTTTTCCTGTTTGAATGTTGCTCCAGTGGATAGACATTCAGCTTTAAACAGCTTCAAAGTGATGTTTGGTATATTGTTTCATTAGCTGAGAAAATTCTACTTTTACAAATGTAAGTGGCATCAAGAGAACATTTCATGACTTATGGCAGAAAACCTGAAATGTATCCGTTCACACGCAGTCCTTTTGTACCGCCACTTGCCATAATTCGTAGATCATTGAAAAGAAGTTATTCTTTCAATTTTAGCTGACAGACTTAAGCAGAAACTCCCCTGCAAAAACAATCCAAGCAAAATAAAAACAGGAAAAATTTGCTCCCCCATCCCCAATACAGCTCAATCGGCCCCCTGTTGTGACCCTGAACGAATGATGGGCGCTCACTGAGTTTTGCAATCCCTGCACGCCTACTGAATTCCTAAAGTCAGAGGACTTAACATTTGTGACAAGCTGCAATCACCCTTCATTTGTCCACAGTCTTGAAGCTTCTTAACCCAGAGTTCTAGATATCCCTGTGTTCCTATCATGGCTTACAAAACTTGCGCCAGGCCACTTGTACACTTGAAGAAACACTATCAAATTTTGAATTAAAGCACTGAACATAAATCAAGACCAAAAGCGCATCATGGGTAAGACAAACCTTGGCAGAATATTTTTCTGGTGAGATAGCCATGGATAACTAGGGATGTGCATTATGGAACATTTTAAAGTTCTGGAATCTTTATATTGAATCCTTTTCCAGAATAACTGCAGACTTGTCAAGCACTATGCATCAGCATACACCAGAGATGCAGTTCAGACCTAAACTAAGAGACCGACACTTGAAAATTTATGTAATATGCTGATATTTTTCTAAAATTTTATCAAAAAATATCATCACCACTTTGCTACCTGCTTTGGTTGTTTATCTGCAAACAGAGCAGACAAAAAAACGTTAACTACAGGATTTCATCAAGCCTTAATGTTACAGTATTCAAAGTCTCACTCAAGGCAATGGGCTTGTGACTGAGACCTGTATCCTTCAAGACTTGAGATGAGCGAGACCTAAAACCTTCAAAACCGAGACTCGTTAAAATGGGTCCCAAGACTAAGACTTGAGACTCCATGGCTGATCTACACCTTCCAGCATACACCTGAACTGCTGTAGTGGTGAGCTGCAGTTTCCAGTTGTCTACTTCAATTGCTACTGTAATCTGGAACCATCAATTACTTGCATTGCACAATCACTGTTAGAGGCAATTATAAAGTTTCGTGCCTAAAGAAACGTATAAATTTTCCATGGAAAAGATAAAGCACAAAAAAGTTATTGTATGCTACATAACAACTGATTACACCTTACTAGTTTGAAAAAATGTAACATAGGCCAAGCAGAGGATGTTTGATAAAAAAATGAAATCGCACATAAGGTTTGAAAAAATCACAGAAGTTTAGAACATCGATCACACAACCTGTTAATTAGCTCATATGTAGTGATATGAGCTTGTTGATTGAGTTTGTTCTTTCTCTTACTTAGGAGCACAGCGTGCCGCTGCAAATGTTTTGCAACTGAAAAATTATTGAAACCGTTGGATTTATCCACTTCGCAAATTTTTACATTTATTAAATCCAAATTCATTTCAAATCTAAATTTAAAAAAAACTGATTTTTGCATTCAAATACTGAAGGACTTGAATCCATAGGATTCAATCAGGGGTGCATCTAACCTGGAAAAAGGGGTCTGTCACGGAAGGGCAGCTTTTGATATCACTTTTCAGGATAAAACTACATTTTCTCTTTAGACTAGAAATCGACCAATGAATTTTGGAATTTCGCCAAATTTCAAAAACCCAAGTTGCTACTTCGTCTCTGATTAATTAACGCAAATTATCTGTACTCTTCCTTAGGACACAGCAGAAATATGCGGAGTCACATTTTTGAGACTCCGACTCCGCTCCTGTTCCACGCTATAACTATAAGACTCCTGCTCCAACTCTGAAAAATTTTGAAACATCAACTCAACTCCTGTGAATACTCCGAAAACTAAGGAATTCAAATTAAATGATACTGTCTATTTTGCCTCATGAGGCAAAATATATCTTATGGCTATTTTGCCTTTGATAAAACACAAATGGTTGAAATGGTCACATGACTAGCACAATACAGAAAGACATAACATGATGTTGTGGTTCAAAGTTATGGCTTGAGCCTATTCTTTACACAACATAGACAAACACAGCCACTAAAGTAAAAGCTTCCCCACATTTGAATTAGACAATAAAGTCAGCTATGCAGGTCATGCATGCCAAACTTGGCATGTGATTACATCAAACAAATGTGTTCAGCTACTGACAAAATAACTTTAGAACTGTTTTCATCTCATGAGGCAAAATAGACGCTGCTTATCAAATATCTATCTGTAATTAAATTACGAAGTGGAAACCATTGAAGCACTAGTTATAGTTCAAGCTTCAATAACTAACCAGATATCATAGATGACTAGTATTTGGAGCATTAGTTTTTATTTTTGCAAAGACTCATTTTAAATCTCCGAGGTCAGGAGCTGATCACCTGTTCACAAATATTGAATCGTACTTTAACCATATGTACTCAGATAAAACTCTGAACTATAACTGTGCCAAACTGAGCCATTAACATGAATGTGCAAGAAAATCGTACAGAAAAAATTAACAAGATTAACATTTAAATTACGCATAACTTACGCTATAACCCTTTCAAATTTTTCATAGACATTAGAGATTCAAAACAACATATAGGTTATCTTTAAAACTGCAACTAAAGAACTATCAGGGCAAGGGTACGTTACAAAAAAATGAATTAGAAGCTACTGCATTGCCATCATTCTCATTGGAAAGAGCTTGAAAAAACATTGAAAATGCTTTTTTTATTTTTTTTTCTACGATGAAAAATGAGGAAGTTATGACATTTTTAATGGGCAGAATTAAGTGAGTCATTCGACTCATTGTTTAGTGTTTACATTTAAATCTACAATAAATTAAACAAAAACTGTGATCGTCATCACCATAATTACTAAGAAAAGGTTCTCCAAAATTTTTGATGTTTGTTACAGCTATCTGCAAGGTAACAATGACCCTGAAGCAAAGAATGAGGTACTTGAGTAATTTCCTAAAAATGTAAAATTTGACAAACACTCAACTAATGATAACCAATTAATGAGGTAATTACGGGCAACACTAATTGTAGGAGAAAAGGTACATAGGGAAATAAGGAAGTGTTTCCCCATAAAATTTTCTTCCCTACGTTTAGTGTCTACCAGAGATGATCGGATAGTGGATTTTTACTATCCGATCCTATCCTGTTTTTGAAAAATGATATCCGTATCCGATCCGAATCCTGCTTTGGTTAAAATCATACTATCCGTATCCGAAAACTATCCGAAAGTGTATTATGATGCACAACATACATTTTTTGTGTATTGTCTATTTTGCCTTGTGAGGCAAAATAACTGCTCAAGTTATTTTACCTTTAGCTGAACACGATTGGCTGAAGTAGTCACATGACAAGTTTGGAACGCATGTCCCACTTAGTTGACCGTGACATCTGTAACAGCTCAGTCCCACATGCATCGACAAGTGTT
>Ga0210059_1001512_pt1 | contig 35154 bp, 23 predicted proteins | sample Ectturendosymbi2_FD_188042 | JGI IMG/M metagenome (GOLD analysis project Ga0210059, IMG submission 188042) | Ecteinascidia turbinata endosymbiont from Florida, USA - Sample 2 (SPAdes) (version 2) | ecosystem: Host-associated > Tunicates > Ascidians > Unclassified | place: Key West, Florida... | reverse complement strand
AAACAAACGATCCTCGGTTACAGAGTCGATCCTGTTGCAAAACATGCTGTAACTCAGCAAGACAATTTGCTTGTGAGCGTGCCGTGAAACGGAATATGTGCCCCTGCTGGTTTTAGGACAACTGCCACCCAGGACAACTGGCACCTGAAATAGCCATTCAGGGCGTATTGAATTCTCTACGTTTATTACCATTAAAGTCATTTGAACTTCACAAGGTGCTGCTTTCATGTCAAACGCTTTGAAATCACAAATGTGTACAACAAAAGTTTCTTTCATCCTCCGACCACTTTAAAGAACCTTCACTTCAACTTTAATACTTTTGGGTGAAGAATATCGTATCATTGCCATTGCATCTTCATAAATATTCTTAAGTCAATGCAAACCTTAACTTTTATGAGCCTTTTAAAGTTTTTCACAGCTTTCACTCATGCACATTATTTTTTAGTGTTTATTTCACGCACTCATCAAACCCGTTTACCTCGGTGCATTTTAAATTCTGTTCATTGCTCATCATTTGTTATTTAGATGGCAGCAACAGCAATGTTGCAACTAACTTTTGTTGCACTATGCTGAAGCAGTAATGCTGTAGCACAATGGTTCCCAACCGCCGTGCAGCGAGAACTCTACGAGCTGCAACGCAGCAGTGTAAGCACAATTCGATAACTCGTATGTGATGTGCAAAACGCGTTATCCTAGGTGGCAGTTGTCCTAGGTGGCAGTTGTCCAGGTGGCAGTTGTCCGGGTGGCAGTTGTCCGGGTGGTAGTTGTTCGGGTGGCAGTTGTGCTGATACCGCCCCTGGTCAGAGACAAGAACTATTTCATCTGCTGCGCATTCGCAACTTGGGTTTGCAAAAACAATCGGTAACTTTGCTGTGTGTATGTCATGAAACAGATAATAGTTGGAACAGTTTTGGAACGACGACAAGAATTTTGACTTGTAAGTAAAGTTCCTAATGCAATAGGACTACTCAGGCAAGAAAATGTTTGCGTAATTCAAAGAGATTTTGCAGATTGTCAAATTTTCTCGGTGCCAGAATACATTCACAGTCTAGCGAAAAATACGCTGCAGATTTAAACGAAGCGCCAAGTCTTGTCAACACGTGCTTCTAGCCATGCATGCGATTGTCTTGTTGGTGGTTACAGAGATGCGAAGGTTTGTTAGGATAGCTTCACTTTTCAAAACATAACAAGGTTGTTGCGTGACTCATATTTACTGTAATAGAAACACACGGGAAAGGTTTGCAAATGGGTAAATTTAACGGCATTTTTGAGACTAAGTTGCTACGCTGTTTATCAATTTTGCATCCAGTAAAAATATCAGTTACGCTGAAATTATATTCGTTGCATTATTTGAAATTCGCGATAAGAAGATAGCACAATAGCTTTTCAAAACGTGTCAGAAATTTTTTGGCAAATGTTTCTGTCTCGGAAAAGAAAACATCACAGTGCTTTTCAAAAATGCTTGAGAAATTGTATTGGCAGTAGAATTACAATGGAAAATGTGACATGTTTTCATCGAAATTTTGAAAAATACGTAAAGGCATGCTAAACAAAAGTTGAGGCTCAGAAAAGCAAACACTCTATATGAGTAAGCACAGTATGCAAAGTCTATGACAAACTGTTGTTTACTTAGGGTACTTTACACACAACATGTGGTAATTTTGTGTTCAGCGCAACATGTTTGCTTGCAGTTGCTGCAACAATCAGCAGTCTTGCAATGGTTTATTGGGGAGCAAATGCAGCGTCTTCGTCTTTTCCATACTTAGACTTGTTCTACCTCACTAGTTTGCTGCTTCACCCAGCTGCTACCCACATTTTTTCAATGCATGTTTTATTTCTTTGTGGAGATTCGTAACGGCTGACAGAAGCTCCGTCAAAATACTACACTTGTGAATGATTTGCCGCTTGCGTTTGAGACTGACATTTTTCTAAGAGCTGCCGTGCACGTTTTTGATCTTTTACCCAAACAAGAACAAGTGACAAAATGCCACTGCTGATTGGATGTACGATTTTGCGTTATAACGAAGAATTGAAATGTTGGACACCAAGCTCATGTTTATTTTTAACTGAGTGAAAATGATTCTGGTCCGACTTACAAAAGCTGAATAATGTTAACTTTTTTCACAATCGGACAGTTTGAAAAACTACTTGGAAAAGTTGCAAGTAGTAAATTACGCAATATTTTGTGTTTGGCTTTCACCAAAGTTGATTTTCAGTTATGTAACTGTAACACCATTTGCAAGATTAGAAATGATGTGCACATCTAGGATATACGTGTAAGTTCGTGTTAGACCGAAAAGTTTCATACTCAGAGGAGCAGAATTGTTGAATTGCGTTTTCGATTAAATTTGACGATGAACGTTTCAGAACTTGATATACTCGTAACTGTAAAACTGCATCAGGTCCGAGCTTCCACGATATCCATTTCCAATTGCTTGACGTTCGACGACTGGAAACAGGACAGGGCGACAGTGGCAAAAAGTAATATTTTGTTTGCTTTCCTTGAATTCAACAGTGGCATATTTCAGGGAAGGAGAGTTCCCGTGCATTTCAAAGCCAGCAAACCAGAATCGTTACACTATAACTTCGATAAAATTTGGCATTGTATAAATTGATACTCACAGCACTGCTACGCAGAGGTTCGGTAGATTAGATATTTGAAATGTTTTTGTTCAAATGTGAAAGAACAGCAGTCGCGTCCTTGATCAGATCCCGGAGAATAAAAAGTGTGAATGATAAAATTACACTGCTGATTAGATGTACTTTTTCACGTTTCTAACATTTGAACTTTACAGTAAATGATTGCTACTTTCGAATAAGTTAAACCGTAGAACTCAGAAGGTTAACGCTGACGTGATGGCAACAGGAAAACTGTGAATTTGTTACTTAAATATGAAAGAATGACTCGATTAGATTTACTTTGTTCAAGAACATGGTAAATCAAATTAGTTACACCGAAAGCAAAATGCACTGAGTTATCTCTGTAGTTTCTTTCTTTCAGGTTCTCTTCTAACCATGGTAATGAGTAGGTTTTGTTTGCATGTGTTGAACTGAATAGTTTTACTCAGTTTAAGGTAGTTTGCTTCGGAAGAGAATAGAATAAGTTAAATTATCAACACTACAGCAGCTACGAAATGTAGGCATTCATTTTTGAAGAGGTTTCGTTTTCCAGCCAGAGTGCACTCTGTTTTGGTACCCGGTTAGCTAAACATATGTTCAGTTTGATGAAAGAAAAATGATGTTGCGCCTTGAAACAATACAAACTAAAAGCAGAGATTTTTTAAAGTTGAAAAGCGCACGTGTGAGGACAAAGTTACGCAAAAGCTCTGATTAACACAGCAAAGTTACCCTGAAACATGAACTCCATTGGACGAACGCGACTTTCAATCGTGTTAGTTGCAACACGACGCAAAAACCCGACCTGCCCGGGCAAGCCCTTGGCAAAGCGCAACTTATGATGTATCGAGAAATGTCGGTTGCAGAAACTTGAAAAAAATATGAGAAAGTTTTTGCGTAAAATAGAACAATATAACCAGAACTTACGTGCCTTGGCAAAACGCAGTTTACGACGTCACGACAAATATTATTTGCATAAACTTGATTTCATAAATCAAAAAAATGAAAAAAGAACGTTTCATAAATGAAAAAATGTTGCATAAACTTCCAAACATATTTTCAAAAAAACTTGAAAAATTTTCCAAAAAGTATGTGGGTCAGCGTCTGGGTACCAGTAGGGGTTGGGGCATACTCCACCTGATCTATCTTTTCTTTCTGATGCCCTCGCAGAAATTCATTTGAAAACCTTCCTCTATTACCGCTGGCAGTTTTCTGTGGTAAAACAAAGTAAATACTGCACTGAAAAATCTTGCTTCAATATTTAAGTTGCCACCAATTAACGGTTGGTATCGCGTCTTGCTGAAATGACTAAAACTTTGGTAAACTCAGTTTGACGAACCGAACAAACCTGCAAACCTGATTATCACGCACCACCGCATTTTTTGTGTTTTCAAACTCGTCACCGGCAAAAACCAGATTTGCATATGAAGGTGCTAAACGCAGGCCACGCGGCATTTTGAAAAAGCTGGACTTTTTTTACAGGCACACACGTTCATTTTTTCCATTACTCCGCATGGGCTTTCCGTCGTCCTCAGCATTGTGATTGGGGTCCAAAATTCCCCAGACCCCATCATGGTTCTAATTTGGCTGCTTGGACTAGCGGGAAATGGAATGACCTAATGTTTAATTTTTTTTAATCTTCCTTCCCGATTTCTTTTATATAAACCCTTGCTTATGCTATATTTGATATAAGCGTAAGGTGCGAATAGCTTGACTTATGAGTAGAATCGAAGAAAATCTGGAAACAAGACAGTGGCGTCGCCAGGTTTTGGTTGCTGGATGCTGGCGTCAAACAGAAAGCGGAGAAACCAATTTCGCAAACGTAATCGGAACCGTTGTAGCGGATTAGAATATGTTGGAGAAACGAGAGAGACACAAATTTAATGTCTCTGATGTTTGCTCATACTAGTTTTCATTTTCGAGGTTTTCACCGCGACACGTATATTGTTGAAGCTGAAGTTTTCATTTGGGTAAAAAAGACACCAAAATATGATAAAATCATGCCATTGGCATTAAAACACATCTAATAAAATACTCTTGGTAGTATCAATCTAAAAAGAAAAGTCTAAAACTCCCTATACATTTGATTTTAAACAAATCACAGTTGATTTTAAACAAATTACAACAGATGAAGCACGGATGTTTAGTCAAAATGACGCACGTAATTGTTACGAAATCCATTTCGGAAAAACCCAAAGGTGCAGCCAGGCGGCTGTAGGGTTAAAACCCCCCTTATCAACTTATCAATTTAGAAATACTGATGTTTGCTTTATCTATTCGGTGAATTTTCATCAACCTTTTAGTTCGGATTGGATGCATTGCGGAAAGTTTGGCGGAAGTGCTAGCAGGCGTCGCAACACATTTGTTATCAAATCTGACAGTTATGAATTTTAATGTTTTGCGAAGTAACCAAGCATCTTCTTTTATTCCTGCGCAGTCGTATCAACATACCCAACAACAGCTCAGTTTAACCCTGCTCTGCAACAGGATATCCCAAACTTTTTGGGCCACTTACCCACTTTTATGAATCTGTTTTATCAAAAATTTTTCCGCCCAACCAGCGCGGAAGCATAATGCAAAACGAGAAATAAATGACACTGAATAATGTTTTATTGTACAAAACGGACATCAATGAGACGGATGGGGTTGCTTCTTACTGCTCTATTTATCAATTCCCCGAGCTTTTTCTGACAGGCAAACTCGTACGTCAGAGTCCACGGTAAATGTGGAACTGTATTTTGTCTTCATATTTGTAAGAGCTGAAAATACTGTCTCACACATTTAGGTGGTAGCGAAAGGCAATAAAAATTTAGTTGCCTTTTTTGAGAGCAATGGATATTCGTCCTCAACACTTAACCAGAAAAAATGAAAGAGTTTTTGATTGAAACTAATCATCCAATTTCGATCAGATAACAATTCGGCTAATTCTTCTTCGCATACTGACAGATAATTTTTATAACAACGAAAGGGTTTGAAATCCAATCAAAGTTTTCATGTTCTTCTTTTGAAAAGTACTTATTAAAATGTCCAGAAAGGAATTCCAAATGTAGTTGAACATAAAGAGTATCAACTATTTAATTCAGGTTTTGTTAACAATGGAGTCACACAGAAAAGGAAACATATCCATAACGTTGTCATATATTTTGGTTTTCCATATTTCAGCGGATTCCCTGTGCAGTGGTTAGTGGCCACGGACCCCAGTTTAGGAAGCCCTGCTCTACTGTACAAGCATGGAAACAGGTTGCAGCTCGTGTACACTGTCTGTAGTTGTGTGATGTGACTGACCGTTAGCTGTTGGTGTAATGTAAGTAACTGTAACTCCTTATTCTGCTCATCAGTTGCTCATCGTATTTCAGTCCGTGAAAAGTGATGAGTGAAGGTGGACAAGTTTGTGGTTAAATTCAAAAGGCTTTCTTTCTCTGCGTGAAACAGATCAAGGTGGACACTCTCGGATACTTTTTATTGACCACTATCATAAATACTTGACCATTAGCAGAAGAGCAGCAAGGAGCATCGGGCACAAGTGGTAGACAATGTTTCGGCGAATTCCCTTAGCACATAAATGAGTAATGGCATTGGGAACTTAGTGGGACGTTATATGCGCGAACGCGACAGAGAAACTTTATTGCTAAACAGCTGGACTCCTTCATCTTCGCACGATTTTCCAGTAGAGCGCACAGGCTTCTAGAAGCGATGTTTCCAAATGCGAAGAATAGAGGTCAAGTGTTTAGCCTACAGCGAAATCCATGAAAGGGCATTTCGCAAATAGAGCGTTGCGTTCTCACGTGATTTTGTCAATCGCAGCGTTAAGTTCCTCGGTCTGTTGGTAAAATGAGCGGCTAATATTGAAAAAACGAAAGAAGATTATAATTATCATCAAACACACAAATACGGTCAGCTTTCCGCAGAGGAGTTTCTTGCGTTTCTCAGACTTTTCAAAACAGAAGGAAACGTGGACGTGAGAAATATGCTTTGCGAAAGTAGAAAAAAATCATAGACCAAAACAAAGTTCGAGTGAGACATGCAATCCAGGTTGTTGAGGTTTGCGGTTGTCAGGAACAACTTTCTACGAGTGTACATGGTCATAGAAATTGCGGTCACTTTCGCACTGATTACCCGATCACTAATGATGGCGTCGGAAGGGGCGTCCAAGGGGGGCCTTGGCCCCCCTTGGATTTTGAAAATTTCAGCAAAAAAACGTTGTTTTCTTAGTTTCGAGTGGAAAAAACATATTTCATCACTTTTGGCCCCCCCTACAAGAATTTTGGAAAAATCCCTTAGTGGCCCCCTGGAAAAATCCTTCCGACGCCCATGATGATGGGGTTTTTAGAACTGCATTAAGATTGCGCTGCGATGCTGCTGATCAATCTGCAGCTAAATCGTTTAAGAATGTAATGCCTGGTACATCAGCTGACGTACACAAAACAAAATAGTCAACTTATTTGCCAAGCAAATTGTAAAAGATGTAGCTAACGTGAAGTATTTATTTGTATTAGCGAACGCGTAACGAGACATCTGATGATGGTCTCTTTGAGCAGCTCAATTTATTCCTCCATGTTGTCAAAAACAAAAAGGTTAACAAAGGATTTCTATGTTCCCTGCCACTTACTTCCACCACTTGGAAGCAGTAGCGGATTGCATATTGACAAATTTGTCGCAACTTGGACTTTACTTCTTACGGGGAAGGATAAAATGGAGCCAAGAACATGAGCGGTGCGTAGAGAGGTGAGCATCCTGCATCCCTTAGCAATGTATACGCGCTGCTGAAGTCATGTTTAGTGGCCTCTGGCGCATCGCAACTATCTTTAATTCTAAATACAATGGGTATCATCGCAAGCATTTATCTTCTTATTTCACGGTCTGCGTCGGTCTTATAATTTTTTCAGCTGATGCTGACTCTTGGTAAATTTTGTACGAAGGATCAAAGGCTATGTTTGCCAATTCAAGTTCCTACGTCAGATCATTCTTCGAAAAAAATATGTGTTGACTTTTTGGGAACTGAATTTTATTCTGTTCCTTCCGAAAAATCATTGGTTTTATTCGTGGGATCTGAAATCTTTTTCAAAGAATAACAAATATTTTAGAAAAAAGTTAATTTCAGGTGAACTTCCTATAGTCATATAACCAAACGCAAAATTACAACAGGTGTAGTTCTTTTGTCTCTGGGCCCGAATTTTGTCACATTTGCCCTGTTTTCATGGCAGCTCATCAATGTAATTTTGACTAAAACGACAGTTTTCAAACATGACGACCAACATCTTTCAGGATAAACCTCGAATAGTATAATAACTTATGCCCAGCACCGCAAAGAGCCTTGTTTTCTATGCGGCAAGAAACACTTGCTTATGAAAAAAAATGTTCAAAACAACTTTCAAAATTGTGTACCTTGTCATGCTTCCTAATATAATTCACACCACGATAACACCAGTCCAAAACATGTTGTTTTGCAAAATTAACTTCAATTTTTAACATAAAAAGTTGATATACACTGTTCCTGTTCGAAAAAATGTAGCTGATAAATCCTTCAGTTTTTCCTCACATTTGTATTGTTAACGTACTTTAACTGGTTTCATGTTTTTCACCGCTTAATGCTTTTCAGATGAACTTTTCAACAACTGTTGCTGCTAATCTTACCATTGCGCGAAGCACTTTTAATACCTCACAATGAAAAACGTCTTTTTTCCTGCCAATAACTGAAGATGACTGATTGAACGTCAGTTTAGAAGGACAGAGAGTTTTGAGAAAAGCCTGGTAGGGCTTATGTAATGCGAATGAGGGCCCAACTGCAGGTGACACGTGACAGACAAAAGCGATCATCTGTGTGGTTATTCCCACGAATGGTATAGTCTATCTTGATCGTCCTGTTCTACCCAAATATAGCGGCATTTGCTCGTTTAAAATCGTTGTATACTTAAAACGGCTTTTGCGCAGTGCTTGTCAGTTTGGAATACACTGCAGTAGTGTCATTAAGCAAATTGCGAAAACTTTCTATCGAAACGAAGATGTCAACAGCTGCAGTTAGCACAGTTGAGATTTTTCCCGTTGAAAACTTTAAAGAAGTGACAGAAAACCTCAAAACCCTTACCCTTGATAATTTGGTACCACATGAAAAAGTGAGTGCCCGTCGTTCCTCCTTTAATAAGCTGGAGAACGTTTTTCCCCGACTATAACATACCATTGGGAATACTCCTCTTTTGCTAGATTCTGTCACATTGTTGCCTGCAGCAGTAAAACTTTTCAACAACTTGCTTCCTGGTCAATCGATGTGTTCCGCATCTAATGTTTTTGTGTCCTGTAGCCAGTCAGTTTAGAGTCCAGCAGTGAATAGGAGGCACACACTCGGTTGCTAAGTTCAAATGTATCTTTAGTGAAAAGATTTTTGCAACTTCGACTAAAAAATTTACAAGATGTGCAGTTTCATAAAGCTATGCTTTATGCACTCTGTTTTTAGACAATACTAGACTTTTTAGATAACACTATAAAAGCGACAGTTATCGCCCCATCAAGCTTCATATCAAATTTCTTCAATGCAACTAATCCCAATTAAAAATTCTAATTACAAGACCTCTTTATATTTTTGGTTTGCTTTAAGAAACATATTTTTCACAAGCAACGTTTGTGCAAAACCTTGGGCAGTTCACGGTATCATTCGACATGCAACGTTTGGTTTTCAAAAAGTAGGAACAAAGCAATTAGTTCACTAAGAATAAATTAGATGAACAGTTCCTCAAGTTAAGCATAATGTAAAACGCTGCTGTCATAGATGCAGCATGCGGTATCGAAAGCGATATTTTGAATTTGAATGACGTCAGCAGTAACACTGATCAAACTGCGAGTGGGAAACATGTTTTGGAAACTTGACTTTTCGTCAAAACCTGAGCTGGCAGCCAAGTGCATGTTTTAAGTGTATCGCGGCTTTTCCAAATATCCGGTAAGCAATGAATTTCTTGTCCTACTGCTTTCAAGCAGAAAAACATTGAAAGGGTAATATAGCTGCGCTAGTTTGCTATCACCTTAATTTGATTAATCCATTACACAAGAGAAAAGCCGCGGTTGCATTAAACATTTGTCGTACAGATGTTGTATACAACAAAATATTATTAAGGAGTTGCCAGAAGAAAAATGTAGTCAATGTAACAACAGCCCAAATAGTAAGTTCGCTACAACAAAAATTAGACGATAGCAAACTGAATTTTCAAGATTAAAAACACTCATGTATAAGAATAATAAGCCTTTTATGTTTGTCTAAGTTTCGGAACTTAAGAAATCGGCTTTGTTAGAACTGATATATCATGAAAGCGTAGAAAATATCAAATAGAACTCGGGGTAACGCAAAACGATAAAACCTGCTTTTGCGCACCCCAGGCGCCCTTTTCTTAAAATAGTGTTTTTAGATTTTGAAATGTGTTCTCCCTTCAGTTGATCTTTTGTATGTTGGATATGAAAACTTTACGTTTACCAGTCAACAACGTCGACAGCTGTTTGAATTGGTGTATTAGAAGTATTTCGTTACTGAGAAGAAAATGAACTAGAAATGAAGTAAGGAAAAAACACTTGCAACCAATTCGGAAATTTAGGGGAGCCACCTGTTGCTGTTGTGTGATGACGTACACCCTGGGCAGCAACTCATTTCCAAAAGATGATTTATCTAAAATGTGACATATTTTTTATGATTACAAGCAGAAGTAACCATGTATGATCAACAAACGATATGTTTAAGCATTTTTGTCTACGCCAACCTGGAACCAGTAAAATGCAGAGAGATTAGTTTGTGCTCAAAATCAAATGAATTGGCACTGTGACTGAAGTTACACATAAACGCAACTACATGCTGTTTGATGCACAAGCGAAACAAGAAAATCTAAAAAAAGAAACACGGTGTTGCAACGGGCTCAGTCAGAGCATACCGTTGCTCTTGAAGATCTGCAAGTAGTGGAGTAAAATTCTGGACAATCTATCCAGATTTGGTGCCACCAAATTCTACATTATTATTTTTGCTAGCCTTATCTTATGCATGTTGTCATTTGCTTTTTCTTCTGCAGTTTTATTGTTAAAATTTTTATTTCCGTCTGAACTCAATCCTTTGTTGTCATAACTTCAGTGTTTACACTAGTTACTTAATCCGTGGCAACTTTGTGTTGACAAGGTCAACAACAGTATCTTAGCTTCTTTGGTGCTTCGTCTATTTGTGGCTTACCCAACAAAGGTGCAAACCCAATCGACCTTTATCAACCAATCTCTGTACACTGCATTATCTTGCAAATCTAACCTGTTGTAGTCATACTCTTTTTCTTATGCCTATAATTCACAAATCTGATCTTGTTATTCGTAGGCGGCTAGATTTCTTTTGTTTATGCCAATAGAGCAGTACCCTTTAAAAAATTAAGTTGAAAGTTTAATCGGGTTATCTGTAAGCATTGTCTCACATTTAACTTTTGAAAGAATGGTTTTGTATTAAGCTACTGAAATTTGCTAACATCTGAATTTTCTGTCGGTTATCACAGGAGAAGCGGTGTAGAAAATTTCCAAGTTTTTTTAATCAAATTAGCAAGTAAGAGTGAACATATCCGTGACGGCAGCAGCACAAATTCCGTTACATCACACAAATTTAAATTCAACAAATTCAAGAGGCGTAAAAACTTCAATGACAAGAGATGGTTATGGAACGTTCTAGAATGTTGCGCGGTATTCAGGGTTATTCACCAACATGTTCGAATATTTTTGGTTAACTGTAAAAATCGAAATTTAGTTTTCAGCGATGTTACATGGACGTAGGCGCCGATTGCTGACAAAGTTACAGCACACTAGAATGGAAAGAGACTGAAATGCCACCACCTGATTATCACGTGGCATTCGTCCCAATGGCAGCGGAGCGTTCCTCCACTGTCACAGCCACAGTTATATACGCTCATCTGGCCCTGGGCAAAATCGTAAACACTTGTGCCGACCTGTACAGGTCTCGTGATTGAACATCGGACACCTTATAACGCTAAGGATTTTCTCAAGAGTTTTATGCCAGTCTGCCGTCCATCGCACAGCGTGATTAAACTTGGTGGAATTTTTCAAACATCACGTTCATAATTTCAGTAGGGATGCCGCTCGTTTTGTAATACTTGTTCCAAGGCCTGATGAGCAATTAACGGTCGACTTCAGACATCAAGCAGTCGGCGAGTTTGCTATGATGCAGGATACATCAATTGTCGCGTTATTATTTTCACGATAAATAAATAAATAAATAGAAAAATAAGATCCCTTTAATGTAAAAGGATCTCAAGGTAGATAGTTGCAAACAATGTCAAAAACTTAAAAAGTGAAATGTACAAAATCGAAAAATAGCGCAATATTTTGCAAAGCTGTGTTTGCCTTTAAACGTTTTCATTTTAAAAGTCAGCGTAACGCTTCAAAAGCACTTTTCGCGCTCTGCACAAAACGCTTTCGTTAGAGCTCGAACTGGCATGAAGGCGAACTGGAAAACTGCTCAGTACCAAAGCGCATAGAAAAAGATTGCCGACGAAATTATCTCGTCTGCTCGGCTTGCTTTGCGGTTTGCGGCATTGATAGCATGACAGGGTGCAGCGACGGACGCGAGGTGCGCAGCCAATTAATCAAACATGAGGAAAAATGCAACAGGAAGACGACCAAGCGCACACACATGGTAAACAAACGCAAATGGTGATGCAGAAGAGCGTCGCATTAACAATTACCCGCCACCTGGAGGGCTTGCGCCAGATTTTTTTTACAGTTTGGGTTTCTTTGTTGCGGTTGTGCAAGTGAAAAACACGCGAATTTAAGTGTTTTTCACTCGCATTTTCAGATGCTTCTCAGTTTACTCGTGGTTATTTGTAAGTTGGACAAAGTTGGTTGGTACTCCACGTTTTGTGTTTTCTCGACTACATTATGTAGGTTTTTGCCACTCAATATCGTGGACATTTATCACAAAAAACGCTCTTTTGTTGGAAATTATCTGTGGAAAAATTTCCAAATAGCACGTAGTTTAAACATCTTTTAAGCACAACATAGAACGTTACAAGATTTAACTTCCGTGAAAGGTAAAAAAGTTCGGCAAACTGCTTTCACGATCTTGTTATTGGTTGGACTGTCCACAGATTTTCCGTTTCTCCTCAAACGAAACAGGACAAGTTGACACAATCAGCAGGATGTTTTAGCCGTAGTTTGCTTCTATCTGTTTTATGTCAGTTCATGGCGTTTTTAGTTATCCAACCAATTCTCGTTAAAGACGCCAAGTAACACAATTCTCGCTGATGGTCACTGAGGTGACGTCACGCGGCATCGCGTCTGTGTCTTGACAAGAACCAATCCGCTCTTTGCTTTCTTTGGACGTAAGTTGAGTTTGCGCCTCTTCAGAAACCAAATAGTGAACCTCCTCGTTTACAGTTGATTTGCATTCTCCTTTTGCATGTTATGCAGCGCCGCCTAGCATATCCTTGACAAAACAACACAATTGTGGTTTTGGCATATAGAAGGCAGTCTACTGCAAGCACAGATGAATCTGGATCTAATAAACAATCCTTTCGAAAGATAAAAAACAACAAAGCTGCTAATCCCAAATTTTAACTCGAATTAACTCAGATTCGTTCGCTAACTTTTGTGGGAATTGAACATATAAAAGGACATTTTTATTGGGCTGTTTAGGTTTGTAATATGCGGTGCAATAACATTTGCAAGTAGCCTAAATAGGAGGTGATTTGTTAATAGAAGAGCTTTAACAAGTCGTTACTTTTAGGTTTTAACAGCAACAATTAAAGAAGTAGGGTAGTTGCCACACGAACAAAATTGTTCTAGATGGGGAAAATATTCTTAGATATGATAACCTTTATTTCTTTTGCAGGCCATCATGTGGTTTGCGGGCTATTCTTATGTCGTAACATAAATGGTGTTGTCGTTGGCAGTTAGAATCGTGAACATGTACCAAAACTTTCTTCTGCCTGTTCTCCGCAAATACGTTCTGGGATTTATGGGCAAACTCGTCTTTTAACTGGGTGTTAATGTTAACAATTACTAGCAATTGTAGTTCGATGTTTTACGTCAAGATCAAAGGCATAATTTCAATCTTTGACCCATATGCAGACTAAAACATCACACACGAATTATCAGAAAGCAACGGCACACAGTGATCAAGAAATAATCCATAGTTTTTTTAATTTTGTAATAACTTTCGTAGCCATAAGCAGACATTGTTTGACTTACTGGGAAGATCAAGACAACGGATTCTGCACATGTCTTTGAGGCAGTGATGCCTTACTACAGATCGCTTGACACGTGATGCTTCGTAATGTTCCGTGATAAATGCAATAGTTTTTTGCTCCTCGCGTGACTTTGGAATGTTAAGAGCTTTCAGTGCACGCGTGTCGCTTTTCGTTGTTTTGGGACAACGTTCCGTTTTGTGCTGTAAACGAAACAATCGTTTAAGCTTGGTTGCTTTCGATCACACAGGGGTTTGAAAATACGCCGTTTCGAGTGCTTTTAGGTGAACCACAATGATTTCATTACAGCAAAAACACTAACATTCAAACGAAAGTTAAATACGAAAACAAACGCAAATATATAAGGGCTCAAGAACGGAAATTCAAAATGGTTTACATTTGGTTTAAGAAAAGCGAGCAACTGAAGATGCAGCGTAACGGAGTAGAGCAACCAGACAGCAAAATTGTAGAAACTGCAGAGAAATACTATGCAAACAAACTTACCGGTTGGCAGTTGTTGTAATCCGCTGTAAAACAAAAAAAGGTGGTAAATATTGCGTGAATTGACATCCGTAAAACACTCAAAGGAAGTACGGTCAATAGTAACTGGTTAATTTTTTATACTAATCAAATCTTTCCATGAGCGGGAACTTAATTCGCAGTTTTCGCTTAATTGTTGTGGTCAGTCGCACAGGTACCCTCGTGTCTATAGTACTTTGACATTCTCAGCATTTTCTATTAGCAATTACCGAGCTTGTGGGGCGCATAAAGTTTGACCGTAATTTTATCGCTGAACAGCCGGAAACATTCACATAACCACAGGTATTCGCTTGTTGCATTGCATTTTACGGACTTCTTGGTTTCGAAAAAGAAAGATAAGACCTTTGCTTTTCTTAAAACCAGTCTCGGCGAAGCTAACTTACCATAACAGACAGGGGGGGGTCCACTCCATTCATTGCTTCCTTTTCCGCATGTGAGCTCGAAGGAGCCAAGCATGGTCGTCCACGGCTTGCAGGAAAACGTGCAAACTTTCAGACCGTCTTCGGCCGATTTGCATTTCATGCTGGCGAATTTGGGCGTTTTCAATGTCGGGCATCCTGCGAGCAAAACGCACGCGTGACTAAACGTAATAACCGGTTGGAAGGTTTCCTTGCAACATAACGGACGGTATCAAAAAAACATTTCTTAATTCTTCATCAATCGCAAGTTGAAAGCGTGTCCCGAAGCTATCCGGATTACCAGCACTAATTGAACCTATTCACTATCAGTTCATTTAGCATTTTGCTGTACAATGGTACAGTTGAAAAGAACATCTGGTCGCCTTTACAGATTTGCTGACTGGCTTAGTGGTTTTAGTCAGACTGTTCTAGATCTAGACCTTCTTACCAACAAGCCTGCTATTTGCCAGCGGCTAATCGCACGTTGTCAATGACTGCGACCAGGTGCTAAACTGAGCAATAAGAGCAGTGCACTAACTAGTTTTCGACAAAAAGTCCGGAAACCTTACCCAGCGTTTGAGAAACGAAGCTTGCGTAGCTCGCTATCATGGCGAATATCCAGTAATTCGTATACATTTTTGTATTTTTGTTCTCCAGTTGGTACTTCTCTCCTTTTGATAATCGTTGCGGCTGACTGATGGTACACCTGCCGTGCGCTTCGGTTTTATAGCGCACATGCGACTGAGGAAAAAAGGCAGTAGTCGGGTGTTTCGTCGCTGAAGCGTTGGTGTAGAAGTGAAACTTGACGTTCCGATTGGGCGTTGATCTCGACAATCCTCGGCAATGTTGGTGGCACTTGAGGTCAGACAAATAATCCCTGGTCTCATGGATAGACTGCCGTCGCCATCGACACTATGGTTGTTTGTTTTCAGTCTTTGTTGCAGAATATTTGATGCGGCCAAGGCGATTGTCAACCTTAAGCTCCAAAATTTAGCTGATTTTCTTCCAAGGTAAAACTCCACAATTTAGCTGGCTTTGTTTCTGGTAAAATCTTATTTTTACAAATATGTAAAGGTCTCTGGTTTCACTGTTTGCCATATCGCAAGCATGCAGGTAGTTCAATCAGTGGGGAGTTCAGTAAGCCTACATTTGAAATATATTAGACGTATTTACAAAAAACAAGCAAACTACTACTACAAGCCTATAAAAACACACTTGCCACTACTTCTGAAATGAATCAATAGCAGCTATTTCAGACAACTGCTTAACAGGTCGTTTTACGGTCACGTTGCTAAGTCCACGTCGCAACGATGCCATCCTACAGGATGGATGTTGATTGTAGATGAATGGAGCGCTTGCGTAGAGTTTACGGAGACAATCACCCCACTTCCTGCTTCAAAGTTGTTGTCTGTTGACGTCTCCCACGCAGCTTTAAATCACACCATTGCATGGCCTTGAAAGGTGCTTAGAAATATGTTGCCGTCATTGCCTAATTTTGTTACGTCGAGCTGACGATGTAAGTTGTAAGTGCCATCCTCAACAAATACAAAGGAATCCAGGAGTGTGACCCGCAGGCATACTCTTGATTCGGTGACACAAAGTGCTTTTAGTTGAAGGTGAAACTGTTCGGAGATTTTCAAAAGTTGAAAAAGGCTCTTTTCTGAAATGACCTGAAGCACTCTACCATCTGTGAAATACTCTGACAAAAATTAAAAAATCGTAAATGTTTTGTCAATTTGAAACAAGTACAGATGATATTATGTTAATTTATGTCGTTACAATGCAGAAAATGTCATGTGATAAGTGTGTCGCGTGCAATGTTTGAGAATGTTGAAACAAGCGATTGAGGCGAAATTTCCGCGCTGAAGCAAAAAGCGGTCGTATCAACGGAAACAAGCAACGCAACTACCGAAAGGGAAACGGTTTTATCACCAATTCGTAAGGATCTGGCGTAGACATTTCACACAGGATCCGTAGTAAATATTTCAGTTTCCTTATTTCGATTCAGACGTGTTACTAAAACAACTTTAAAACGGCGCTTGTTCAAATGCAAGGGCATGATCAAACGTCTAAGTACAGGGAAAGCATTGCAGGACAAAAATCCTTACTGCCGTTTCGTAGGACCCAGTACCTATACATTTTGACACAATAGTTTTAACTGGTACCCTTATAGAAGATTTGTTCCTTCCCACGAAAAATCGACCCCAAGCTGTGAATCCAAATCATCGCATTTGGAATACTCCCGTGGGGTTCACTTTCAGGAAGGTAAACAAACAAGTCAGTAGGAAACTATTGCTGGATTTTTGCATAAGGTTTTTGCTCACTTAAGAACTTTGAGAACGCACGGTTCTTAACATATATAAGATCATACGACATATGTCCTCTGCGGGACACCTGACTAGAACTGCCTCAAAAACAATTTGTCATTAATTAGGTAAGATTTACAACTGTTACGCAATTTAACAAGACGCTGATAAGCCACATTACACGAATTCAGTAAGGAAAAACTGGCATTACTGAACAGCTTATTTTAAACTCTGCTAATTTTTTGACGTGCTGAAATTAATGGTCCTAAAACAGTTTGATCACTGCAAAGGCGACTTTGTGGGTCATTGGTAAAAACAGTGTACGGTTGCTAAAATTGATGGGAATGGCCACTTGTTTGAAATCTTTGTGGTTGATACCCCGCAACCCAGGGAATATACGACTTCAAAAAATCAATGGTACTTCTAAAAGAAAAAAACACACGCAACGGACTGATTTTTGTGGTGTCAAGTCCCTCAAGATAGATTTTTTTCCAAATCATGCAAATCGTGCATTGTCAAATTAGTTCGTTGAGATTGGTGGCAGTGTTGCGGGGTCGGAGGTAAAATGTCCGACTCCGATGCCGACTCCGACTCCCGACTCCAACTCCGACTCCTTGACAAAACTTGAATGAGGTTTGGCTGTTAGCAGTTTTGTTGCAGCTAGCAAACGATAGAAACCATGGTACACAGCCCGAATTCTCTGTTTCAATAAAAGTTTCAAAAGAAATTGTACCATTTTAACAGGAATTCCTAACTTAAGAATGCGATGTAAAAAAATGATTCAATTGGACTTCCGGATTCGGAGCGGAGTCGGACAAAAAAATCCGACTCCGACACCGACTCCTATTGTTCTTAGGTATCCGACTCCAATTCCACCCAAAAACCTCAGGTCCCTTGTGACCTCGACTCCGACACCGACTCCGCAACCTTGATTAATAGAATCTCGATCACCGAGCATGCCTTGAAAAAAGAAGCATAAAATTGTCGGAGAGTTGCAGCATAATTTGTTAATGTTTGATTTTAAAACATTCTGTTGCTTTCGTTTTATGGCAGAGTTTGCGACAAACACTTGTACTTTACAGGGCACGCCTGTAGGTTATATGCTTTCAGACAGTATATTAAATTATTGCCTTTGTTTTGCGCGGTTTGACCTGCCTCTGTCAAGTAGATCATGGGAGTGCTGAAGTAGCCAAAGCGACGTATACCTGTTGGGCCAACATCTTATTTCTGTTCACGCTTGTTTTTCAGTGGAAAGCTTCAAGTAGAAATGATTGTTGGGTATTCGTCCAATGAAAAGATCCAAATTGCAGCAATGTTTTAATCATGCAACTAGAAATGCTCCAGGAAATGCTGGCAAGCCGAAACGTGTTTATTGACCACACTGGCTGAGCTGAGACACGCAGACTTATGTAGAACCACTTCAGAGGTGAGATAACATCACAAACCTGACTTGATTCGGCCACAGTATGAAATCAAGGGCGTACACAAGGGGGGTTTTGGGGTTAACCCTTGAGCTTGGTATTTTACAATATTTTACAAAAACTATTACCTGCGCAAAGGGGATTAATTATTTTAGTATACTTTTTGCTTGTTAATTTGTCGACTTAATGCAAATACCCCGGAATGAATTTGCATGCAAACTTCAAGGAACATTGTAAATGGGTCAAAAAGGACTAATAAGGTTTTGGTGGGAATCTGGGTTGTCGTCTGCATCCAGGAACCATATCACCACTTTTTGCAGACCTTTCGCCCACTACGCATGTTTAAGATTGTGTTCCGCGATGGTTCACTTTATCCAAAACAATTGTATTTATTTTGTCTGCTATGGCTGATCAGCGCAAGCTTCGCCAAAAAGTTGGTTTGGAAAATATGAATATGACGTCGCAAACAATGCACACCAAATACAAATAACACCATAGGCCACTGCATGAAACCCCCATGAAAATTTTCTGCGTACGCCACTGTATGAAATCAACAGGAAAATTGCGGGAATTACTATAGAACAGAGGGAATAATTTGAAATTATGCAGACTGAGTTTTTCCCAAATCTTCCCAAAGAAAATGTGACTTTGTTTAGTGAATGAACAAAATACAAGTAAGATTACGTTACTTGCTTATTTTTGAATTTCTGGAGCGAGAGTGACATTTTTTGAACCACAAACTTAAAAAGCAGCGTTAAATTTACAGTAGAAATTGTGCAAATTCTTTTATTCAAGAATTTCGTTAAAAACTTTGATCAGAGGAAGTTTTTTTACTTTCAATTTTTGATGTCCGCTATGTGAAAGTGTGTAACAGTGCATAGCCATTCAAGCCGTTGGGCACAGTTTGATAAGATTTCGAAAGACGGCTCTTTTACCTTTACTGCAGCAAAGGAAACAAAAGTCGCAAAGCTGCAAATGGCTTATCAATATAAAAAATGACTACACAAGTAACCTTGTGGCCTTTGGCTCATAGACAGCAGAGGTGGGCGCCATAAATGCACCGATTGTGACATGCAGTCAGCAGAAAGAAGGGTGAAGAAACGTTCTTACCATTTGTTCAGAATTTGCACTGTTGTGTGCTCAAATGATTCCGAAACAGATATATGAATAGAATTATCATTTGAGAAAATTTTGAAAAACTTTGCAAACTTTTATAAATTTTCTTGTTTTCCTGTTGTCTGTCTGCAGCGATTTTATTGTTGGTCAAAGTTCATATTGAAAACAGAAAGAAACTTCGTACGGACTTTGAACTCATCTGAAAACTTAAGAAAACACTTGTTAGACCTCTTCTGTATCAATTACAGTTCTTAAGAAATGCCGAACCTTTCAAAAAATTGTTAGGTGATCAGTAATTGTTTAAGATTACTAACATGGTGCGTCAGGCAAAGTGCAGTACAATACTTATTACATACAAGCACGTTTGTATTAGCAATTGACTATAAACGTCATTAAAGCAGAACTTTGACCTACGGACTACGTACTACAGTCTCGCGTTATCAATAAACGTGCACTAAATTTGAAATTCGATGCAAGGTAAACGATCATAAATTTAATAAACGTCCAACTCACGTTCTTAAGCCACTATCACGCGCCATAACTTTCGTCACTATTTTATTAGTGGCCTCCAGCCCGCCACGCCATTCAAAGCTTCAGCATAAAATTAAACGCGTGAAAGCTGCTGCTGCTGCGGACGCCGGACCGCGGCTTTTACATGCAAAGTGATGATTGACAGAAAGCTAGCCGGGCACTAAGGTAGAGTCGACTTGTGGATGCGAAAGTTTGAAAACAAAACCCCATTGTGCATACCGGATTTTCTCAGCGGTTGGACATGAATTTTATGTGTCTTGGGGAAATCTTTTTACTTCGCTTGAGGGCTTAACAAAGTCCTTTTTCATTTAACCTGAAAAAACAGTTCATCGATGGGATTTCGATTTCTTTAGTCATGTCTAGCCATGGCAGTAATGTATTTGTGGAGTTGTGTCTAACTTGTGGAGACTCCTGTTGTGATTTCTACTTGTTGTTAAAAGAATGATAACTCAACTTACACCAGATTCAAACTAAGTTGGCGAAGTGGGAGCAACAAGTTGCTTCATGACGTCTGTTTTAGGTGTGCATGGAAAAGGAAACTTGATCGACATTACCTGTAAGTCTTCCAATTATGAACTTTCCAGGGTGCCATTTTGTGGCTTGTTCACGATCTTTAAGACTGTCCACCTCATATATTAATGACAATTCGGTATAGTTGTGAGGAGATTAAACTACATGTACTTCGATGTGGCAATGATAACAGCGAACAGATGATACTGGTTAAATCACGCCACCTTCTAGGGCTGGCATGTCCCAACTGACATGACGTCAGCAGTTTTGAAAGCTTGTCTGTACGTTATCTGCACGTTGAAGCTACACAGGTATTCAGCATAAAATACTTAAAGTTGGGAATCTCTATCGTAACTAAAATTTCATACACGAAAACTGCTAAGATCACGATGACTCACAATCGTACGCTTGCAGCCTTATACGGCATTGCAAAATAACCTTGGTGGTTCCCGCATTTGACGAGCCTTTGTGGGATTGTGACTTCCTAGCTGCTGGAGGTTTGTATGCGTGGTGTGATATTGCTGAGCAGGGTATAGGTTTAGAGGTGCGGCCCACGTGTCTGCTCATCTGTAAGTGTGTAAACAAGTTTGACTGGGCCGGAATAGACTGCTGTATTAATCGCGACCAACCCGTGAATGACACGCTATGATCTCGTAAAGGGCTTACGACGCTGTCAGCTACGAATGCACGGCATTACAGGGCTGGGCAAAAGCTGACGTGAACAAGGTATGCCCCCTGTGCTAAGCCCCTGACGAGTTCAATCAATCTTGCAAAAGAAAAAGCGAAAGCTTGTAACGATGACGTTGCACCCACCCTGAACGGCATAGACTGATTGTCGTTTTCCGTTGTTGTTGCGCGGGACGCGGCCCTCGTGCAAGAAGGACGAACGCGCTGTTCACAGTTTGCGGGACATTGCGACTTGCGCGCATGTGCGGAACCTTACTTGGAATTTTCCGGTCCGCGCAGAACGTCACGCTCTGACGCATTGCAATAGAACGTGGAAGTCCTGCAGAAGATTTGCGCAAAACATATCCGTTCAGCTGTCTGCATCTTGCTGAGACCAGGTATAAATAAGACGAACGCAAAATGATGCGTTTCTTGTCTGTGCCAAAATTGGAATTAGTTATATTTGCCTGCAGCGAAGTTGTGACGGTCGTCCAAACGTGTTTATTTTGTATTTTCTGATATAAATTTGTAAAAAAATCAGTACGCACACAAAACCACCTACACATTCGCACTCCAGACACCAGCACACCCCTGCACATGTACACGACATAATGGAGATGGCCACGACGTGACGTAAATAGAGGCAAGCGAAAAACGTCTGTGGGTAACAAAAATGGAAAAGCACAGACACCCACAGAAAACGTCTCTTCACCCTCGTTCGAAGTGGGTTAGGGATATTTTGATCGCAAAGTTTGCTAGGAGATGCCGATCAGAATTGACAACGACGAGTTTTACTAAAAATTCTGAGACGTACGCACATCACAGGCTGCGGTTAGTGAAATGAATAGGATCCCGGTCTTTTCAGTATTGAAACTGAAGTACATGAGCAACTTCTGTTGCGGTTGTCGTAGTTCATTTCAGATTTTCCTAAAACAACTTGAATCGAAGATGTTTGGGTGCTAATGGAATTATTTGCTGCTTTCATGGAGATAATAGCGAACACGTTTGTCCGATCGCACTGATTGGTGACCGAATCTCTGCCATAAATAAATAAATCATCATGTTTTTGTTTTTGGAATGCAAATGAAAGCAATCTTTCTAGCTGTTATTGTTACGAACAACGGCCAAAGCAAGTGAAGCCAGAGACATATCGTAGACGTTTCGGTAAACACTGCTGTCATCATCAGTACGAGAAAATATATGTCTCTGACTTCATTTGCTTTGGCCGTTATTTTCATAATTAGACTGTTCCACACTTCTGTTGTTCGTGTACCGAGTTCACAAAAGCTGTTTGAGAAATTTCTGAACTAATTCAGCTTTCGTAAACACATATGCGTCCTCTATAAGGCATGAAATCTTTTCAATGGAAATTACCTCCGAGACTCAAAAAACAAGGTTAACGGGAAGTAACCTTAAACTGTCCTCGAATTCGCCGCGGTGGTTAATTTGCAGGAACATTGTTCTCGTACGCACTACCCAGTCCTGTCGTCACGAGGGGCTTTGGTGGGCTTATCCCCCCAAACAAAGCACCAAGCACCCCCAAATTGAAATATGAAACACATAAATTAGTGGAAGTTTTGTCACATTTGAATGTCAAGCCCCCTGCACGAACGTAAAGCCCGCCTATTGACGACTTTCTGGCGACAGTTCTGGTACTACCCTGAGCCAATGCTTATAAAGAGCAAATTTTGAGGTCTTAATAATTGTTTAAAGAAATGTACTTCTTTGTGTCATATAACACACAAGCAGATTTGCACCACTGTTATCGAACAAACTCTAAGGCGTTTCTTTACGCTGCTTGTACAATCACAGCTAGATAAAAAAAGATTGCTTACCATGTCTAGCAGTTTTCAAAAACTTAAAGGGTGCATGGCATTTTAAATCGAAACACCCATTAGCACGCGGCGCTCAACAACTCATCAGTTCATCTGACGACAACAACAGAAGCGCGAAGCTCTGGGCGGATCACCGATGGAATGCGGAGTGGTTGGAGAACACTATGAGACCTCTACTTTCATCTCCCACAGTGGATCACAGTATCCTTATGAAAAAACTATATCATTTTGGAATTAGGGGTAATGCACAAAATCTTTTCGCAAGCTATTTGTCAAATCGTAAACAGTTTGTGACAACTTATGCATGTAAAACCGATAAAGAATATATAACTTATGGGATACCTCATGGAAGTGTTTTAGGGCCTACTCTTTTCCTAATTTATGTAAATGACCTTCCAGATTGTCATGCAATGCAAACACTCTTTTTTGCTGATGATACAGCCCCACTTATGTCAGGTCCAAATATACTTGATATACAAAACACTATTAATGGTGAACTTAAACATGTTCAAAAATGGCTCATGCAGAACAAATTAACACTTAACTTAAATAAAATTAACTATTTGTTATTCCATCCAGCCAAAGAAAAACAAAGTCATCATTTTTTGCTAAATTTTGATGGTAACATGTTAATGCAGACAAATGAATCAAAGTATTTGGGAGTTTTCATTGATGCAAAATTGAACTGGAAAGCCCATATTTTACATCTAACATCATCAGTTGCACAAAGTGTTGGAGTCCTATATAAAATTAGACATTTCCTTTCAAAAAATCTTCTAAAAATGCTATATAATGCTCTCATTAAATCAAAACTGTCATATGCAATAACTCTCTTGGCCTCAGCCTATAAAAGTGACTTACATAAACTCAATGTCTTAAATAACCGCGCAGTTCGTTGTATAACATTTGCAAATAGACATACAAATTTAAACACCTTATATAAAAAACACAAAATATTGAAACTAAATGAACTACAACCTTATGAACTTGGAAAGCATATGTTCAAGTTGCACAGCAATGAAACTTCCTATTTTACTGATTGGAAATTACCAACTTGTTCGTGATAGGCATAATTATAACACAAGACACTCAGCAAAAGATAATTATGTAATTCCTTTAAGACATCGGAAACAAGATCAAAACAGTTTCATGTACTTAGGGCCTAAAGTTTGGAACTCCATACCAAAAACTATTAAAAACAAAACATTTATCCAATTTCAAAAGCCTTACTGTGATTACCTATTAGAAAATTATACTTAGTTTTATTCTCACACATGCGATGACATTGGCTTAGGAAACTGGTTGAAAACAAAATAATGTGTGTGTGCTGGACATGTTTTGAAGCAGGCAAATGACTAATAATAATGATTGTCTGATTGCTTTGCCTTTCATATTTACATTTTGTTTTATTTATGTCTGAATGATAACGTCCAGTCAAGGTTTTATGTACACTGAAGCTTGTTGGACATGTGTCTCATTTTTCAGTTGTTTATTTGTTTGTTTTATTGTTGACTTTGGGTTACTGAAATGGGTTGGCCAGGCGTAGGTACTTTGTCGTCTCATGTTGTCAAGGCCTTGCAAGGCTAGCATGTGTGGAATCAGTGTTTCCAAACACAATTTGGAATGGATTTTTGATGGTGGGAGTGTTTCCAAAATGTGTTTATGTGAGGACTGTTGATAGCCGAATAACTGTCTTTACTATGTATGTTTTTTTTGTTGCTATGGTGTTTCATTTGTATTTTGTTGTTTTGCGTGAACTTGTGGGGGCAGTGACTTAAATGACAGCTACGGCCGTCGCTTTCTGTCCCTGTAGTCCTGACAAAGTATTTTGTGCTTGGTCAGGATGCAGAAATAAACTGAAATGAACTGAACTGAACTCCCACATCGACACCTAACCCTCCTGGAATGACCCTGCCAAGAACAGCATGGGTCAGGCTTAACCGCCTCCGTGCCGGTGTCGGATGTTTCCATTCCTGCTTGCACATATGTGGTATGGCCCATCTGTGGCTTGTGAGTGTGGCGCAGAAGAATAGACCGTTAACCATGTTGTCCTTCACTGTCCAATCCATTGACTTCCTTATGGAATGCATGGCCTGACGGTTCTGGATGACGAGACAGTCGAATGGCTGCTCAACACCTGCTCCGAGATCTAGTGCGGCCTAACAGTAGACTAAAAGAACTGACACAAACGATGAAGAAGGGTACAACAAAACGTTTTGAAGCAGAATGATTCCAACCAGGACAAGAACCAACCCTAAAACAAGAAAACACTCGGCAAGTAGTATACCCGAAATTTGGAGTGCATACCATATAAAATTTTGAGTGCAAAAACTGCCCTCCAAACAGTGCTTAAAGCACATAATGTCCAACCTAGGTGTGATCAAATTTTTGACTAGCGCGCCGCGTTGGTTTCTAAAATTTGACATCGGGCCATTTGGGATCAGGTCTGGTTTGTTTAAACTAATATAAGTATAATTTGTACAAAAACTGAATTGGACATAGTAATGTAATTTGGACAGGTTCGGCGGACTAGATTACGAGTTTAATGGAATGCATGTGACCAACTGGCCGTAGTTTACCAATGCCTGGCCTATTAAGTACAACAAACAATATTATTGAGAAACTGGAATGGCAAGCAAAAAGTTATGCAATAGTAATGTTTAAGTGTGTTTAATATGCAAAATGTCTGTAGTTATTGTGATTCAATAAATAGTTATTGGATGATTAAAAACGATGATCATGAAGTAGGATTTTAAACCCCTTGCTGACACCATTACACAACTAGACATACTCGCAGAACACTAACCGTGTTTTCAGGGTAAAGACATAGGCAGCAAGCATGGTTAAAGTAAATTTTTCGTATCGCTAGTTAAACATGCATGGAAAAGTGATTGTGTTACCAAAAAATTAACGAGCTCTTGGGTGATTTAGATAGTTTATTTTTTCCTCAGGTATATCATCAACTATTTTTACTACCTGTATTGATGACTATTTCGCACAGCTATCAAACGATCTGTGAGATGAAAATGCCACCCCGTAGTTTAAAACTTATCATATTCACCTGAGCATCTTCAGAAGCAAAGATATAGGCAGAAGTTAAACGCCGCTAACTTGCGAAAGCAGAGAACAAAAGAAGAGTTTTATGCAATACAAGCTGCCGTCAATAAACCTAGGACTCGTTAATTGTTCAACCTACAAAACTTTACAAAGACTTACTGTGTGTATGTACGTAGTGCTGCTCGATGCAAATTCATGTTACATTCCATTGTTTCCGATCTTAAGTTTTTGATGGACATGGGTTAGCTTCAGTGAAATCAAGTGCGCTGTACAGATTTTGCAGTAAAGGTTAATGCGGTTTGTGCTCCTTTGCACGGATACTCCGCAAACGTTTTGATGCAACGAATGAAAAATGCTGTGTCTAGAAAACTCGAAACACGCAGTGGTATGCATGGGCGTCGGTAGGGGAGGGGGCGCTTGTCCCCCTGGATTTTGAAATTTGATTTCCCTTGTCTCTGGATTTAGAAGTTTGAAATTTGATTTTTTTAGCAAAAAGCGTTCTCATAGATGGGAGTGGGTAAAATGAAATTTAACCATTGTTGGCCGCACCTGGAAAAATCTTTTTGGTTACCCCAGGAAGAATCCACTATTGCCCTCCCCCTGGAAAAAATCCTTCCTACGCCCATGGTGGTATGTTATCGTGGATATGGATCATTTCAGCAAAGTAAGGTTGTTTAGCTTGAAAACAGATTAACCGGCACTTAACCAGCTGTCAGTTGCCGCGGCCGCCGCAACCGCAAGCTTGCAGAAAGTTTTCAAATCCCCAATCCAACAACATTCCTTCGAAATTTTAATCTTTAATAACGTCTGTTCCCGGGTGTGTTTGCTGTTTGCAAGCCAAGGTTTTCGTATAGCTTGTTTTTCCTAAAAACAGGCGTCCTCTAGACGAGGCGTGAATAAATTCTCTACAGTATCTATTTCCAGAAAATCTGCACCGAGAGCTGTTGGTACAAGGCAGGGTTGCACTTATCTGCCCCGACGGAAAGGCCATCGAAACGTTTTCACCAAACCTTTCTATCATATACCATATTGCGTAAAGGTCGTTTCGCATATATTGCATTATTTTACATCAAGATCCTTTGATAGCTAGTAGTTATTTGCTCGTGGTTTGAAGTGCTTGAGCTTCGCGTGCCAGCACGTCAACGGATCAAGGTCTGTGCGTAAAAGATTTAAAAGTTAATCTCCGTAAGATTCTTACTTGAAAGCAGTCAATGAAGTTCATCAATCTCAATTCGCTAAGAAAACAACTGCATCAAATAGAGTGGTTTTTGAACGATTGCTTTCCACAGGTCCATTATCTCCAGGAAATCGTGACGGTACGCGATAACTGACTACTTGGGTGAAAAAAACTGATTCTCCACTTGACGGTCATCGGAGAAAGTTTAGGAAAACTCAGTGTTGCTTAACTTACATGCATTTTCTTTTCGAAAAAATGTAAACCTCTCCATCTCTGCTCATGCCATGTCTGCAAACAAGTTTTGTTAGTGCGGCCGTGTAAATTGGTGTTATAACATGGAAACATTAATCTCAAATCGTAATTGAAACATTGTCCGCAGATTTCCATGCTTGCCGTGTGTTTCATCATGTGTTACACGTTCTTCGCAAACATAATCCCAAGTACAGTAACTATCCTGACAGGCCACAAGGTTTCATCGACTATCCAAGTGGTATTTTATTTTATCATGCCAACAGTCTTTATCATTGGCATGCGAAAAACTTTTCTCAGGGGACCGGAAGCTGTTTGCTCTGAAGAATTGTAGTTTCGCATTTTCTAACGCCGTTTTTATGCAAACCGCATCGTCTCAGACTTGATGGAAATTTCCATAAATTTTCTCTCAAAATAAAGTCAAGAGCATAAACGTCGTTCATTTATTCCACACATTGGTGAAAACGTTAACGTCGCCTTCCCGCTTTCAGACGTCTGACCTGATTTTTCCCCAAAAACTGTGTTTATTTTTGTCTAGAAACTCCGAAAACACCGCCCGTTTCTCATGATCTTTTCAAATATTGCAGGAGGGTTTGGTATGGCAGCTGCTCTACCAAGCCCCGTCTTGTGCGCTTGTGGTCTTCACTTATGTGTTGGAAATAATTTTGCTAGAACCTACAAAATAACAATAATTGTAAGAAATTTCTGATTCATTGGATAGCAACATGCAGCAACCCGAGTTTTTAATCCGCAAAGTAAGATGACATCTCTATATTGCACATATCCTTTAAATCACCCAAAAACCCTCGCATACAAATATGCGAAGAAGCAAAATCTATGTGGAACTCATCACGTTTCTGACAGGATTATTTTTATTTCCCGGAAATCCAACCGTTGCAGTCGAGAGTGAGAAAACAAATAAAACTTCGTTTCGTATTTTGAGTTGAGATAATGCTGCGATTGTTTTTGGCAGCTGTGTGATTTCTTCAAAATTATCATAATACTTGATTGCTAACATTTTAATTTGAAAACTATACTGTTGTTTAGTTTTAACTCTTTTCCCTTTGAAGTTCTGTTTATCTAGCACTGAAGGGTGCTCTCACTAGCAACTGAAAAGACCTGTCTCAACATCAGTTGCAGACATGCAGGTGCAATTTTGTAATGCTGACGTTGTTGACATTAATCCCTCTCCAGTGGTCTGATGTAGAAATTTCGATTCTTGGATAATGATCTGAGATGCTTCGGAACCATACTTGGATTACGTCATGTTTTTCACTTGCAAAAGCTCTTTTCCCTTTGCGCTTGGCTGAACCATAACTCGCGTTGGTAGCTTTACGAGATCAGAATGAATTTTTTTAGATACTATCAGAGTAAGTTTGTTTGGCATCTTCCTCAGACGTTCTAATATTGTGTGTAATATTAAATCCTTGCAATTCCATGAAAATATTTTTGGTAAAGAAGTAGCAACAATTTTATTGAAACGAAAAGATTAGTGTTACTACACTGGGTAAATCTTACTCCCGGGCCCTTTACCATAAATAATTACAGAAGTGTTCAATTGTTTCACCTGCCACTTAACTATCAACGCACAATTGATGATTTTAGTTGTCCTTTGTTTTTTAAGTTGAAATGTTTTGTCTACATTTGTTTCGCAAATCATTTTCCATTAAATTGTAATCACCTCTTAAAAACAAAGTTAGGCACAAATATTAGCAAGAATTCTTTCTATAGAAAAATGCGAGAAAGATCATTGGAAAGCATGATAATGAAAGAATTCCTCAGCTGTAATCACAAGGGCGCATCTATGGGAGACGGAAAGTTCCCCCGGATACAAGAATACATCCCATTTTTTATCACCAGTGGTGTGTTTAAGGGGAGGCGACCGAGGCACTTGCATCGGCTCCCCTTTTTAGGCCCCCCTCGAAGTGTTTCGCGTGTAAATTTCCTTTACTTTTTGGTTAAAAACTTATTATACACTCATATAATATACTCCCAACCAGATCATAAATAAATGCTCGCTTTCAAAGGGCCCCCAACAGCACCTGTAAAACTAGAGAAGTGGGGGCAATGCCAGCTTGCTATCGCTTAACTTTTATGTGTTGCTAGGTTTGTCTTCCCAACTTTCAGTGTTTTTAAAGTTGTGTATCATGAATACTCTTTTGCATTTTCTGTTATGTCAGTCGGTTGACTGAGTATGCCGACATCATCAGAGGGCTCCTCTTTTCAGCCTTGCCTCGGGCTCCCTAAACCCTTAGTCCACCACTGTTCATCACTTTGGCTGATTGCAGCCTAACTTTGGTGTGATTCGACATTTCGCTGTTGGACGAAACCACCAATCGCTTCAATGCGCACAACTTGAGAATGACGTTTGGTTATTTCCACCAGACAAACGTCTTCGCCGCATCACGAATGTTTCTTCATTGCTCACCTTCGCTTACTAGCTTTTACAAAACGCATTTATCAAGCTGGCCGTAAACCCAAAGCTTAGTCTATAGGTTTTAAAAAACACGCAAAATTGGAGAAACAGACGCTGCTGGGAGAACCACCTATTACGATGATAAAATTTCAAAAAGAATATCAAGAAAAGCTTTAGTTTGTCAAGTGGTTTACAAGGATGGCCAAAAAAGCAGTCGAAACACGTCGTTAAATGACTGCTGTATGTCAATGTCACACTCAAAAAGTGGTTGGCCAGTTGCTTAAAAACACAGGTTGCGTTTAATCTTTCCCCGTTTTCCCAAACCTTTCCTGTTCCTTCACATTGCACTTCTGTTGCAGTTGCTGCACTCTGTCTATTCTGTTTCACCTGCGGTCTGAGTACCCTGCAGCAAAACGTTTGCTTTTAGCACAAAGTGTGAGACAGTTCCCTGCTTTGCACTGGAGGGGGCATAGTACTTAGTTTGGTGTATGACAGTTACTTCGAGCTGCAACATCAGCAGATAACCAAATGGAAGAAGGCGCAACTGAATTATAAATCCTGCGTGGTTATTGCAATATTGTCAAGGTTTACTTTGATGACATCTTGTCATCGTTACCTGACAACTGGTTACCCTCATGGATTTTAAAAACCGCGTTGGAAATATGACCAAAGAACCGCTGCGGTTTGCAAAACGACTCAGGAAGTGACAGAGGCACAAAATTTACAGTGTTGTCTACCTTTTATCAAATATATATTGGGCGCAACAGGTCACAGTGAACAGCACAACAGCGTGGCGTGTTTGTTTCCCATTGGCGTAGCCAGCCAAAAATTTGAGGGGGGCCAAAATGTTTGATTTTAGGCGAATAACACTATTTTGTTTAGAAAAACGCCTCTCAAAGCACAAAATGACTAGATTTTCTAAAAATTTGCGGGGTACCATGGCCACTTTTCCCCCCCTGGCTACGCCTATGTTGTTTACTGTTGGAAAATTAACTGGTTTCACTGCAAAGTTAGCTTTTCATGAGAACCAAGGCAGTGTCAATGATATGGTGTGATCGGAACAACGTTATTGGATCGCCGAGGTTGAAATTAAACCGAGATGCTTTCTTGTGCCTGCAGCTGCTTTTCAAAACTTGAAAACCTACGATATTTACATGTTAGTTTCAGCTGCGGAACGTGTTGCAATGCTAACATAAGAACAAAGCACTTTTGCTCAATGGCCTCGATTTTCTGTTAGTTGTTGTATTTATTGTAGTATTTAAAGCAACGCCATCACCACAGCGTTGGCCATTTTCCGTAAATCCCAGAAATGCCACAATGCCCAATATTTTGCAAGATCAAGGTGTTGAACATTTCATAACATTTACAGAAACTGCGGAGAGTCTGGTGTGAGCAGGGTTCAGTGGGTTCAACAGGAAAAGTTAACGCACCGGGAGACATCAACTTCATCCACAGCCCAGCCGGCATATTTATTGTTTGTCTGGCGACACTAAAACCGAGCAATCTTTTCAGTAGTTTCCAGATACACGTGAATTACTCTGCTTAACAAAATCTATTTGTGGTCGAGGGTGGTGCATGCGAATCAGGGTATGTGCATTTATTCTAACGACAGGGATGTGCCGGCTTATACCAAAGCCAAAGGATTAGCAGGTAAATGCATAAATGCCGAAACAACCAATAATTTCACTGTATTTCAGACCTTATTGGAATTATGCGTGTGCAACACATATACATTACTTTCATCCTTTCCAACAAAACTACATCATGGATAGACTTGATGATATTCAAGGTTTTACAAAGTTCTGTTCAGATATTGCGTCTTACATAAATATGTTTGCAAAAAAGTTTTGATTTTTTTCACCAGTCGAGCCAATGTTTCACACACAAACCAGATGGAGTTTTCGTCTCAAGTCGGAGCACAAGTCCAAAACAGAAATGCCAGGCTTGGGCAGCTTCAAAGTTTGCAGAAACTTCAGAGTGTTTGGTGTTTTAGTAAACAATATGAGCTGCATGCTTGGACCAAAAAATAAAATAGATAAAATTTTATGCTTTGAAAGAGCAATAAAGACCAGTTTAAAGGAGGCTTGAGGAAGCACAGCTTGCGGGTAAGTTTCTCTTCATATTTCACAGGTAGCCAAGCTTGATACCCAGAAAAAGGGTCATGCTCGAACTCATGCGGCGATGGAGTTATGCGTGGAATGTGTAAGTGGGTGGATTGACACTAAATAAAATATTTTCGGCAACTTTCTTCCTTCACTTAGCAGCCTGCGGTTTTTGCAGCTGTTCTACACGCTCGCGAAGCCCGAATGTCAAGGGTCATCGGTGACGGAAAACAGCGCAAGCGTCCTCATCAAGCCAAGCGTTAAGACTTAAGCTGTTTACCAAAATAAGGAAGCGCATCATGGACTCTTTACGTCTGATGTGTATTCATACCGTGACGTACACGCTGTTTAAATTGCATTTGGTGCAAAAAAGCGTTTTTTTGCTGACCGTTGCGACAAGTAGAGGATAAATTCTTTAAAAGTGACGCAGTCTAACTTTGCTTTAAAGTTTATACGTAGTCTCAACAGAACGACAAGGTTGACTTGCAAAAGTTACTAAAACAACTGTGATCGGGCAAGCTACCTGCTGCTACCCAGTCTAGTTGTTGCTCTGTAACCCAGCGAGTCACAGCAAAAACTGGCTAAAACGAAGATTGTTGCTAAAAAGACGAGACGAAACAAACAGAAACAAATTGCGAGAAACTTTGCCAAATGGTGATGGCAGTTCTTCGAAGTGGATACAACGAATAATATTATATCGAAACATAATGTTACCACAAAAATAAATGGCAGCCATGAACTGCTTTCACAAGGAAATTGCAACCATCAACAAAAAGAAATTACAACCATGAAGGGCATGAACTTCTGGTCGTTAAAACAATCTCTAAAAACTATTTTAGCCGACAGAGACCCTTCTGCAGTCGGACATCTGAAACAAATGCAAATTTGATGTCGTTCTAAGGAACATAAAACATTGTAGATTCATTTCTACTTTTGCAAATGCATATGCAAAATTTAACTTTGCCGTTAAGCTTGCAGTTTTGATCAAGTAATGTGAGACTTGCAGATATGCCAATGTCAAGGACCTGATTTGGAAAAACTGAAATATCTGTTTGCAACGGCTTGATTGTTATGTTTAACCTAGACCAGCCACGCCCAACCAAAATTGCTTGCTGAGCCACAAATTATGTCACCATCTTAATCAGGGCCGCACATTGAATGACTTACACTTTGGTCTTAGCAAACTAAATTTAGTTTAAAATGCACTGAAAACCTTCGAATCCTAAATTGAAATGGTAACGACTGTTTGGCACATTTAACCACTCCGTAAGTGTAATTTCATAGGCAGGTTTAGTGCCAGTGGAACAAAGTTAGAAATCAGGAAACTAATAACAAGTTTTTCAACAAGGTGTCAGTGGACATATGGAAATCTCCCAACACGAAGTACAGACGTGATAATGTAGCACTGAGGACCACCTGCATCAAAAATGTCAAACTTGAGATTGTCAAAATAAGGACAGGTTGTTAGTATAGGCTACTCATACTACAGCGAAAACCTAAACTGGGCCGCACAAAGCCTTCCACTGGGCCGCATGCGGGCCGCGGGTTGGACATAGCTGACCTAGACAGAACAATGTTTGGGTCACGGCTAATACACCGGAGACATTTTTAATTCGATAACAAAATGCTAGAAGAAGCAGGGAATTGGACAGAAAAAAAGTGGAGTCCCGGACGACAACCACAATGAAATGAACTTGAAATATATTAGAAAATATTTATTCAACACCAAAATTCGGATTCGCATCACTTGCCACAAACTAATGGACGTTGGAGTTATAAAAAAGGTCGAAAATGACGTTGACATTGGAAAAAGATAAAGAAAAGATGCTGAGGCATTGGGATGTAATACGAAAAATGACAGCGATGACATTACATTACCAGGGTCCGCAACTGGTCTTAGTCCGGGAACCATATTTTGCCATGGTCATTAAGTCGCGACCCACTTTTATGGAATACATTCTTTCATTCATTTTCATACCCGTTTTTTCCGCAGGGTCGCGGGGGCAGCAGCCCCAAGAGGACTCGAAATATCTTACGGTTTTCAGTAATCTCATATACTGTTGTTCTGGCTCCACACCAAGACGGCACAAAGCAAGATTGGAGATGTAGTCACTCCACCTGGTCCTCGACCAAACTCTGGGCCGGTTTCGCGTGGTGTACCAGCAGGACTTGCCTCGCTGATCCTTTCTGAGACATTCTGCTCATGTGGCCGAACCATCGTAGCTGAAAACTCTCCATTCGGAGAAGAAGCGGCTCGATATTCTGGGCTTTACGAATTTCACAAAATCTGTCCACTTTGTCGCGAAGTGTCACGCCGTGAACTCTTCGCAAAAATCCCATCTCTGTCGCTTGTACTTGAGATAGCACTCTTTCAGTCTTTGGCCTGCCCAGTATTCATGACTATCAAACACAAACCAAACATTTATTTCTGAAAAGCAGCCTACAAAAACACATTTAAACATATACACGCATGTACAGTAAAATGAAATGAAGAGTAATTTTTTTAAGAAACTGAAGATGAACATAGCAACAACATGTACAAAAGTTACCACAATAAAATAAAAAATCAAAATTTCACAAGATTAAATATTTTACTTCTCTTCGGGTTCACCTAATCTATCTTTAGTGTAAGTCAGTGAGACAGTTGGGCATGTACTTTAGTTTTGATCTGAGTTTCAAAGTCTAGGGTGTCAGTAGGAAGAGTTAGTACGAAATATCTTCAGAAACAGCAGCAGTTCAACAGCAGTTACTATGTAAACTTGAGAAACAAAAATTACGACAAACTTGAAAAAACAGCACTAATATTCGAAATCCAAGCACACAGTGAGTATTGCACTGTTGAAAAAGCTGGCTAGAGTGATTCAAGAGGATGATGCAATCATAAACAAATCTGATGCAATCACACGGTTGGAAAGGCATGTTTTTTTGGGTACGCGACTTTTCGGTCTGACCGATTCGGTCTGGCCATTTCGGTCTGGCCGATTCGGTCTGGGTCGTTTCGGCCTGGGCC
>Ga0210059_1001511_pt1 | contig 35173 bp, 17 predicted proteins | sample Ectturendosymbi2_FD_188042 | JGI IMG/M metagenome (GOLD analysis project Ga0210059, IMG submission 188042) | Ecteinascidia turbinata endosymbiont from Florida, USA - Sample 2 (SPAdes) (version 2) | ecosystem: Host-associated > Tunicates > Ascidians > Unclassified | place: Key West, Florida... | reverse complement strand
CAGACGACAGTGCCCGAACTCAATTAGAGGTGGAAGTGCGGAAAATCTTACCTTCCGCGCAAACGAAAATAGGTTGTGTCAAGTCTTTCGCAGTCAAATCTGCGCATAAATGCAACTCACTGCGCACAAATGCAACTTTCGTTGAAAATAAATGCAACTTTCTCACTTTTTTACTGCAACAAAAACTTTCCTTAATAATTACCTTTCTGTTCAGAATTTTACAGGAACAAGTTAATGATGAAAAACCTCCTTCCATTTGTGGAAAAGCGAAAGCAGTTCCTCAAGCGGAGAAAATAAAACAAGATGGGGGTGATCAACAGAAAAGCACATTACAGAAGCTCTTCAGAGCAGCGCAAAATAATTTTTCAGAGAGCCTGTAACTATTTTTCTCGTTCGACGGTCGCGAACTGACGTATATTCGGAATCCACGATCTTGCTATTGGAAAAAAATATTTACAATAACAAACGTCTTGCACAATCTGATTAACTCACTGAACCGCTTGCCTTCCTAACTGTGGGGTGGTCGCATTCCACAGAAATTCTACAACTGCAATCTTTACATTTCGAAAAACAATTCTTTATGCTCTTACAGGTATACCGATTGATCACTTCAGTGTTTCTTTTACACCGATTCCATTCCGTCTTTGCATTAACTTCTTCAAAGACAACACCGGCCATTTTCTGTGTACACCTTCAGTTTCCGAAAGTTTCAAAGTAGTGACAGTCTTGACAGATTCGATTTTCGAGTCACTGCAGTGGCGATGAAGATTTTACGTTTGACGTTGGATCACAATTGAAAAATTTACTCGTTTTCCAGATGCGGTGGTGACGAGGATTACGAGTGTTCTGTAATAAGATTGTTACGAGTCGGGCCAGGATTTACTTCGAAAGCAAAAATGTTGTTTTAGCAAAGTTATCGCTTTGAAAAAACAAAATTAATTTTTTGTACCTGTCTATCCAAAAGAATCCTTTCGCAGCCAAAAATCAAACACTACGCTCTTATCAGAGTAGGCCTATATATATTTCGCCTTCATAAGGTATCATCAGCTGTTATTTAAATAAAAACAACATTTTTTAAGTTACTTCACTTTCTTTAGCTTTGACTTCTAAAAAACTATTCAAAAATACAAACTGCCAACTGGCTCAGTCCGCAACCAGAGGGGTTTGGTTGTTATGTACAACAAGTTACAATCATTTTGCCACCCCCGAAAATATCAGCAGGTTGCGGCCCTGAACTGGCCTGATGGTGTGGTGAAAGTGAATCCAAAGCAGCGCTTTTGCTGTGCAAGAATCCATCTTGGATGAAATCAGCACAGCTCTTGAAGTTGTTGAAATCTGTCAACAGACTAATCAGATCCTGGTTTGAATAGCCAGACCTAGCGCATGGCGTCCTTTCACGTAGTTCCGCATCACTGCGTTCCTGCAATTTATCAACGGAGTAGGCGTGCAGCAAGTTGAAATTTGTGTACCGTCAGCAGAGTAGCCCTTTCAATGAGATCTTGAATCTATCATACTAATGTTCGGACACAACTGCTGTAGCCATAATATTGCTGTGGAACAATTTCATGGTGTAATGCGATTCATGAGAAAGTGCACGCAGCTTAGTTCATAAGCAATAAATTCGGTAGAAAACGTATTTTATCAAAACTAATATGCAACGGGTGGTTGAATTATAGAAAGAAGTTTCGACGTCCTCAAAGCGTTGTTTTCGGGAAATATCTTTGTACAGTATAACGTTTTCGTCCATTGCTCAGTTCCATCGATCAACTACACTCTGTGGCAGCGAGGAGCAATTGTATTTGCTGGTCATTTTTTTTGTTAGTACGCCCTAGAGCAGGGGTGGCCAATAAGCGGCTCTCAGGCAACATGTTTTCCGTCACAGCGTTTTCAGTTGCCCGTGGAAGCATTCAGGAAAAATACTCAAATTTGAAATTTCCTCCAACTTATCACAGTAAATGTTAAATGCTGAGACTTGAACCGAGAATTGCTTCCATTTCCATCGACTTGCTATCTCCATTAGAAGGTAGACCCGTCCGCTAAACTTGGCCTTCTCAAAGTGAGCCGCGACACAAACCAATTGCCCACCCCTGCCCTAGTGTAACCCCGCGTTTTCTTCGCACGTGAGATTTGTCGATGCCGTACACGCACGTGGTACATCTGATATAGTTAGTCGCGGGAAAACCGTGCCTTGTCGAGCTTTTCTCCATACTGCTAAAATACTCTTGAGCAGTTCCAGAAAACTAACTTTCCAGAGAAGAGTTCACCCAATTTTCTTTCTGCTAAGGATTAGTGTTGGCCATTTTTTCCGAAAACTACTTTTGCCAAAATAATATTTTACAAGAGCTGTAAAATATTCAAGGGACTTGAAGCCGTGTGACCCGCGCGCACGAATTACCCATCATTGCTTGGTTTATGGCATAACATGCAGGCATTTCCTGTGACGACACTTCTCTCGGTGTGCAGATGTTTTGATCTGACGTTCCTTCAATTGTGGGCTGGAGCATCTGCACGCATAAACATTCAACTTCTTTCATTAGGATTTAATTTGGCCAACACTTGCGGTCGTGACTTTACTGCGAACATTTGCGTTCTTTTCTGCAGGGACGTCGGAACAGCGCTAGGCCAGGAGGGGCAGTTAAAGATTTGAAGGCAATGTCGAAGCTTTAAAAAAACAAAAAAATCGTTACCAATTATGCTTGTTTCTCTGCAGCAACAATGTTGATCTCAAAAATAATAGCAGAAATTATGAAAAAACATTCTGAATTTTCTGGCTGCGCGAACAGCTGCAACAAATTTGTTTTAAGTCGATCTTGATAAACCATGAGATTACCTATGATTGTGTAATGAAAAGGCACCTCCACCTCCGTTGCCCCCCTTTCGAAAGGGCAAGGGGGAAAATGCCGCCGTAATTCCGCCGCTCTCCGGCATTCCTGCTTTTCTGTATTTGCGCTCACGATTTTTGTATTTTTTCGAAGGCAGCGCGTCGCCAATCGTCATTACTACTACTGTTTGCTCTTCAAACTATCGCATTTGCTATCTGGCAATGTTAGTCACTGTTGACACCTTCCTGAACAGGGCCGCTGTGATCAAGGCCACCTAGTAAACACTGTCTAGGAGGCGTTGCTGTGATGTTGACGGTATCGTGATTTCGATGACGTACGCTCACATTCTGTTTACTGTAAATATACTCTGCCGGTTGTTACGCGTCCTCAACTTGTTGGTGAACGGCGCTGGTGTTGGATCTTCAGTGCGCTGTCCGCTGTGGGCCGTTGTTCGTAAAAGCGTTCGCAGATCTCTATTTTTCGAGCAAGCTTTCCAAAAGTGGTTTATCGACATTGTACGAAAAAGCACGAAAGATATGATCCTGTCCAAGTGTTCCAGCCTTTTTTCATTACTGTATGCGGATGCACTATTAGGAAAAAGGCAAAAACAGATATAGCGGTGTTTTGCATTGATTGGGCACAGTATTCCAAAACCCAAACTAACATAGTTGTATCTCATATGGGCAGAAATCGAATATTTGTGAAGCCTCGCGACAAAGTGCGCAGTTGTTAAAATTGTAAAGCCCTGAAGGTCGAGTCACTTCTCCTCCAAATAAAGAAATCTCAACCTCGGTGTTTCGGCCAAGTGACCAGAATGCCTCACGAAAGATTGATGAGTCGAGTCCTGTTGGCTTCACCAACTGAAAAGCGGCCCAGGTGACGTGATACTACATCTCCGATCTTGCTTAGTCCAGTCTTGTTGTGGAGCCAGCAGAACTAACAGAGGTTTCCGAACACCGTGTGATGTATCGAGCCTTCCTAAAGGCTGATGCCCCCGCAACCCTCCCCAGACGAAAAAGCAGGTCTGAAAATGAATGAGTGAGAAAAACTCAGACAAAAAGCAGTTGAAAGACACTTAAAACTTGCTGCATTCTAAAAATTGCACAGATCTGCGTTTCAGATGTGAAATGCGCTTGCTCGATGCAGCCGATTACTCGATGCACCGACACGACCTTACCACAGAATGGAGCAAGCGTTACGCAATCGTTACGTCACCAGCGCATGAGCGCACGTGTCGAAAGCACGTGAAGTACCGCGATGATGTCATCAAGTGAGATCATCATACGATGAGAAAATGCTTGTCTTCGCTTCTCGCCAAATGAAAGTAGCACCGCTTGCAGAAATAGTGTGATCCGTTCACGAATTTCCTCTTCCGGCTGGTTTGTCAGTGACGAGTGCACGTGTCTCCGTCGCACGTATGGAACGTGACCGCGCTGGCGTTCTCTTATCCGGTGCACAGCAGTGGAACATGTAGGCTACTACCTCAAATTAGGGTCAAGTTTTGTGGAGTGGCTGGTTACTGGCAATGATGCGCACAAGCTTAGCAAAGGCATATGATCTTTGCGATATTTCACGGAAAAATGGAGTAGTTTTCTGCTTTTTTTTCCAGAGTTTGACGAATCTGCTACGGTCTTTGCGGTGTTTCACGGAAAACTAGTTTTCTAGAGGGGCTAAGTGGGCGTGTGATGTAGCAGTGATCCTTGGTTTGATGCTGAACAATGAGTGGGAGTATGACAATCCAAAGCACTGCCATCAAGAACGATCACTTTGTACAATATCGAAAAAGTTCTGTAGCCTACTGCAAATGCCTTTGTTGCAATTATAATTTTCAAAGCACTCTCAACAATTAAAATACAGCTCGACGCAGATCAAACCTCATACGCTACTTCTTGACCAGTCAACTGAGCAAGAAAGTGTATAGAAATAATAAAATGTACTTGAAAATTGGCCTAATGTTGTGCCCAAATGAAGTGCCTTGTGAAAAGCCAAGAAAAGAAGTGCTGATGGTTTGATCCCAAAGAGAAGGCCAACTATACATTACGGCAGTAGTTCCCAAACTTGTTTGAACCGTTACCCAAATCAAGGTAACTATTAGCCTATGTCTTTTGACGCTCAACAAAAAGTTTTCGCATTTCAGTTTAAAAGTTTATTTTGCAGTGATCGCTCATAATACAGAACAACACTGTGATTTTGGTTCCGCGTTACCCCCTGAAGAATCGCATATTACCCCCGGGGGGTAATTTACCCCCAGTTTGGGAACCATTGCATTACGCTCACACATGAAAGCACAAGGTGTTCGAAGAGAATGCCAACGTCAGACACGAAAACTAAGGGTGTAAACTAAGGGACTCCTTACATGTGACATGATGTCACACATTTGTGGCTCGTTTCACTGCGGTGGAAGGGAATCACGTGCTTGTTTGAAAGTCCCCTATAGTAGACATGAACAGATTTATACCTTACAAATCCAAATCCGTTTCAATAATTTTATTTCAAAATCTAATCGAACTCCGAAGAATGACAGTTTTAAAATACAAATCCCGTTTAAATCCAAAATCCTATCACTGTTATTAGGCGGTACGTAATCCAACTCAAAGAATCAAAAATAATAAATAGCTTGCAAACTACAGTAGTTCAAGTTAGCTTGTGCTTCTCTCTTTCAAACCCACTAACCCAAAGTCACGTCATTTGCATGATTTTTTGGAATTTGAAAATTTTACTTCACCAATCCAAATTAGGCCATTTTACTGCATAGCTTGTGAGATATCAAACCAGAATGATTAGCCTGACAGGTGTACTGCACAAGTGACTCATTAGCACTAGGATACACATATAAATAATGTTGAGCTGCGCGAAATGTTACTCGGTAATGGGTTTATAGGCGTAGACAGGGGGGGCAAAGGGGCCATTACCCCCCCAAATTTTTAGAAAATATAGTCATTTTGTGCTTTGAGAGGCGTTTTTCTAAACAAAATAGTGTTATTCGCCTAAAATCAAACATTTCGCCCCCCCCCAAATGTTCGGTCTGGCTACGCCACTGAATAGGTTGGCCGAATGCTGTTCGTACAACAATCATGGTTCAAAAGGTAAAATCTGTTAATCACTAAAAATATTTGGGGATTGTACTAGATATTGAGTTCTCAGATGACAAACACATTCAGAGACAGCCAGGGGCGGATCCAGCAAGTAAAGTTATGGGGGGCGATTTCAGCGTTATTTGGTAGTCATTACGGGTTCACTAATGTAAGAGAGATGAAGCACGCTTCACAACACCGCTGTGACGTAACAATGAACGGCAAAATGGCCGTATATCGCGAATGCAGTTTTATTTTCCGAATTGTACAAAATCCAGTGCTCTCACTTTCAGGGTTTTTGTCCCTAAATTGGAACTTTTGACCCTTTTTAGGGATTTTCAGAAAAGTATGAAAATGTGTAAAATGAACTATTTCAGTCTATTTTGGAAATCATATTTGATCCTATTTTTAACATTTATCACAGCACTCCGATTTTGTGCTGCACCACTGGTGTAGGAAGCGGGGATGCAAGCGCATCCCCAAGTTTTGATTTGGTGAAAATCTGGGAAAAATCCCTTAAAATATGAGCAAAAATGGAGCCCAAAATAATATGAAGAGCTTAGCTTTTTTTGAAGGTCATTTTCTTAATGGAGTTTTTTCTGGCAAGTTTAGGAGAATTCGGGCAAAAATCCTTCGCACCGCTAAAAATTTGCCTGCTCCTGCACCTATGCTGCACAGATTTTAGGGATTTTTTGGTACTGTTCCAGGGATTTTTGGAGTTGCATTTGTGAGAGCCCTGACAAAATCATGGTGAATAAAGTGACTTTCATAGGTTTTTGGGGGGAGGGATAGTCCCCTCCCTGGAGACATATGCGGTATCGATATTGTTCAGCAAACAAGCTGCGAGGTTCTTTTTCCCGATGTTTAAACGCAGAAAAATGTAGGCTACTTTTTTGTTCCTTCTGTACGTCCGTGTATGCATCACAATTATGGTGTAATTTCAGGAAGGCACACATGCAGAGAATGCGTGTGGCCTATAATTTTAGGTTCAGGGCTCTACACAACCTGCCGTGGCGAGCGAGTGTTAGTAGTCATCAGGCTCGACGCAACATTCCTACCTTTGAGAAATTATTGTGAAAAAGTGTGTACCTGTTTCTTAAACGATGTAGAAAATCTAACAACGTATGGTTTTGCTTTGATGCAACCATATTCAGATTGTTTACATTCTTCCTCATTCTTTGAACACTACAACCGCATTTTACTTTGTCAGTGAGTGCTCGGACGTTACAGTGTTTGTTTGAGGGCGTGTGCATGCCACAACACATTTGTACTTCACCTGGCCTTGACCAGGTTCGGACTCAGTGTCCTACCCTGGATGTAGTGTTGTACCAAGCAGTCCCGTCGCCACGAGGGAGGCTTTGATGGGCTAATCTCCTCCAAATTGAAATATAAAACACTACAAATTGGTGGCATTTTTGTAAAATTTGGATGTCAAACACCCCTCCACGAACGCAAAGCCCCCCTATTTACGACTTTCTGGCGACGGTTCTCGTACCAAGCGTAAGTGTTACCGGTTAGCGAACAAAAATGTTGAGAAAGTGTCTGTAACCTTGTGCTTTTACCTTCAATGCCGTTATAAAGCGTTCTGTTGTGTGTGTTTTTACCATCCTGCGCTGTGCAGACAGTGTGTGCTTGCAGCCTACTCTATGGACTTCGTGTCTGTTTTAAAAATTTAAGGGACTAGATCAAGGCTGCCCAACCCGCGGCCCGCGAGGTTTTTTAAGAGGCCGCGATGTAATAAGTTCGTAAGCAGACTTTTAAAATCTTTTGTAATTTTTATAAGCTCAAATATATTTGCCATCAAAACACACCAAAATTATACCTGTTGTTTCTGTTATGGGCCTACCACCCAAAAGCTTGTATAACAAACGCTTCAAAAATATGTCAACTTTTTAGATTTGGTTTACGTCCATACAAGCTGGCAACACTGCGTGCAACTATAGGACTCATTATCACCTCGTGTTATCGCATAAAACTTATCAAAATCATGGTATTTGTTACGTCACAATAGCTCATTGTTACATCACAAAAACGTTTGTGGCCCGCAATAAATTTCCGCATGTGAAAGTGGCCCGTAACACTAAAAAGGTTGGGCGGACCTGGACCAGATCAATGAACGTCACACCGATTCTGTTTGATTGCATGATACATAGGAGAGCAGATTTGGCAGAGATGAGGTGACTGTCATTTTTTGCAGTCCAGACTCAGTTCTGAATTTTTATAACTCAGTCCGAGTCCAATCATAGTCCAAAACATTTTTCAAATAAAAAGTCCAAATCCAAAAGAAGAAAAATTTACAAAACCTATTTCTTCAACAAAAAATGTGCACCTCGTTTTCATTAACTCAGTCCAAATACATTCCTGGTCCTAAATGGTTGATGCGATTTACAGTCCGGTGTCAAACGAAATTTCTGACTTCACGCCATGTGTGCATGCACAGAGTAATATTCTACATATCAAATACGCTGAGAAAACTGATGATTAGGGCTTAGGGTTTGGTGTTTAGGTAAGTGTGTCGGCTTAGGGTTTAGGTTATAGGGTGAGAAAAAGAAAAATAATTGAGGTCCAAGACTAAGTCCAATATTTTTCAGTGTTTATACTTATTCGCGTGCTGTAGCTTGCTGTAGGTATTTGACGTCTCACCCAGGGCCCCGACATGGGGGGCTATGCCCCGGGGCGGCACTTTTGGTGAAAAGAAGAAATAGCAAATGCTCTTCCATAGTCTTTACCACCACCTGGTGGTGGTGGGGGGCGGCACTTTTCGACTCGCCCCGGGGCGGCACTTCCCCAGGTCAGGGCCCTGGTCTCACCAAAAAGTTTTAATTCACGCAACACACATCAAAAAAGTACAGTAGAACTCGTCTAATTCGTCAATTCGCTTAATTCGTCGCTTTTTCGTCGGTCCCGGCAGAATCCCTATCTTTTGTGTACATTTCTGTTCGTCTATTTCACCATCGTCTAATTCGTCAATTTGCTTAATTCGTCACCTCTTTCTATCCCTGAGAAGCGTTTTGTTCGTCTAATTCGTCATTTGCAGTTTCGCTTTTGATGTCTAAGCAGCTAGTACGTATGGGAATTCAAACACATTAAGGATCTTTACTGAGAATTGTTGCACCTCGCAATTTGTTTGTCGAATTTATACACGAGGTGCGAAGCTCGACCCCCACTCCCCATTGAGAGAACGCGGAAAAGTTTATTAAAGATTTATAAGGTTCTTGATTAAATGGAGGATCCCAGATAGAGCAGAGGAACTAATTGTTGTATTCAACCATAACGTCATAGACTTGTATTTTACTGCAAATAAGACCACTATGTACGTGTACGTGTTACTATGATAAAGTATACGAGCTTCTGTGATAGAGTTTTCACCTGTTTGCATAATTCGTCACTTCGCCTAATTCGTTACTTTTTTCTAATCTCTTTGGGGTGACGAATTAGGCAAATTCTACTATAATTGCCAAACTTTATTCCTTTCCTCTGAGAAGCAAAATAACTGGCAAACAATAATATGTCAGAAATTTCGCTAGACCCGGATCCAGTCCAGTGCTCAATCATCTCTGAGGCTTGTATCACTGTGCAATCAAGGCTCAAGACTTAAACAAACACGATGTAGACTACAACCCGGTCAACGTGAGAAACTTCACTGAAACAAACTTCATAGATTCAAAAACCTGCAGTAATCTGTAATCCCGAAACTGAACCGAAAGTTGCGAAGAACAAGAAGTACACAAACAAAATTCTCAAATTCAATCCAAATCGGGTTGTGCAGAAATTACTGCATAAAATCCAAATCCAATTCGAATCCATCAAAAGTCTCAAATCCAGCAGGATTTAAATCCAAATCGATGTTCATCTCTGGCCTATAGCGGGAATTAAAAGCTCTAAGTTTGCTGTGGAGCCTTCGAAGAATCAGCCTGCCATGTTCTGCCTTCATAACTTAAACTTTGCAAAGGTTCTGACTACAGAAATCTATATTTCAGCAATAAGAAATCACAAGGACGACGGAGCTAAATCTATTCGCAAAGTGTTTTGTCTGGAAGGAGATTTAGCTGCGACGCCCTTGTGGTCTTTTGTTGTTAAATGCCATATAGCGAGTATAATACGAGCCCAATCGACGTTCACGCTCCACAGGTAAACAAACTTGTGATAAAGACTGCGCTTTCATTGGACGCCTGAGGAGGAGAGCTCCTGACGTCACAGGAGGGTGTGTTAAGCGTAACCAAACTATCCACGTACAACTAACGCATACCATTTTTTCACCATAAGGCTACCTTAAATACTATGCAGTTGCGAGGATGGTTGTAGTGTGAGCTGTAACTTGTTGAACTGATGACAATTTGCAGAATCTGACAAAATTTCAGCGGTTCCTGTATAGACTGCAAAAAAGAACAGCCTTAGTGAGGAACAAGAAGCAAGATTATTATCACCGCATGGTTGAACTACGTTTTGTGTATGCAAGACTATTGATTGCGAAGTTGTTTTGTGCAGATGACAGCTAAGATGCCTGCTCATTGTATGAAACTGTAATCGGGTAAAGTATTGTCGTTGTGTCTGATTCGTTGCTATGAAAGGATTCCTTTTTATAGACACGTAACGTCCTGTGCTGTTTACAGTTTCTCATGTTACGTTAATGGATTATTGTATCATATTATGTAAAGAAAGCAACCCCAGCTTCTTTAGATATATCTACTTTCTAATAAAGCATTTGACAAAACTAACCTGTTTATAAAACTAATCAAGCAAGGCAGTGTTTGTACCTATGTTCATGGCTAATTGAGACTGCTGGTGAGTTGATATAGTTTAGTTAATAGTTAGGTCATGCAAGTGAAAGGGGCTATTGCTTTTCAATCCCCATCACTGTGGCCATTGGGGTAAGATAAGGGGGAGTTCTGAACCCATCTAGGCCTATTCACTGTTTACTATTACTGTGATAAACTCAGCCCAGCTGGGCAGAGCCATACATTGGGATAGACTGTGGTATGTTTGTGAATTACCTACTGCTTGCCAGTGACATACTGTGTGTGTGTTTATTTCTAACATCAAGGGTCTTCAGACACCTGAATATTCATTATGGCGATGCTGCTGAACGTGAAATTCATTGTCTTCTATTGTGGTGAAATTGTCATGAAATTGTCTATTCTTCTATTGTGGTGTAACAGTCAGTGTAGTTTTTTTCTAAAAAGTATAACCACCAAGCAACACCAGTTGTTTCCCTAAATGACATCGGTGTTAAGCAATTGCCAACGAAGTCAAATATCGTGGTGCATCAATTCGTGCCTCACTTAATTATGAAGTTTGACAATGACACTGATAGACAAGTGAAATAACCTTATTATTAGGCAGCAGACAAAATAGAGGCACCTTTGCTGAGTGCTCTACTGCAGTTAAAATGATTCTCTTTTGTGCCTGTTATGTGCTAATGTATGCCAGTAAATTGTGGCGCAACTAAACACAGCCTGTGTTAAACCTTTTCGCGTTGCTTATGACAGTGACTATCGAATTTAGCACTGCATCCCAAGGATTGTAAGTGTTTAGCCATATGAAATTATGTATTTCATCATGACATTTGATGCCTTGTTTAGAAATAATTTGTGTGTTTATAAGCAGACGTCATTTCATTCTAATTTGAAAATCATCAATGTATTTGGCAAGGAAAATAAAGCTTATAAAGTCCATGACATTTTGACAAAAAAATTATTTTTTTCAGTAAGACTGATTGGTATACATTAAGTGGCAGTGCTTTGTGAGCAGATAGTTCTGTAAACATCACAACAACTTGATAACCTGTGGTGAACAAAAAAGCAAAACACTCTGTTTTTTTGCAAGCCTCCCCTGAAATTTCTTTATTACATGTTATGCCTAAATTCACTTCACTTGTTGAAAACATGGTTGGGTTTTATTGGATTTATGAATAGATGGTTACTAACTAGAATTGATGGCTTAAGAGTAACGCAAGCATATACAAACACTTCAGTCACACACAAATGCTAGTTTGTGACTAGCAAAATAAGAGAACTTGCACTAAGAAAGTGTGAAAATCACTGTCATGATAAATACCTTTTGTTTACCAGAATGATATAATGACAGGTCTTAACAAGGCATGGAATCAAAACCCTTGACATATGTGTGTGCATCCTAAATTTAACCTGATAGGTTGCTTTGATAAACCATTACTTTTTTAAAAGGAAAGGCAAAATAACAAGTTAATAAGCAAGACCAAGAATCATATCAATTTTAAAGACAAACAAAGACACCTCAATTGTTTTGAGATTGTGTTTAGAATTAAACATCTTCAGTACTTTGTAGATGGTTGCACTTCGTGAAAAATTACAAAAGCTTAAACATTTTTATGAACATCTGTAAAGTATTGTTGTTTTCTATGTTAGTCTCATTTTGAGAACTATTTCTTTTTTAGTGTTGAAAAGCTAACAGGTTGTTGAATGAGATGTGTTGGTAATCATATGTTATGCATGCTGTCCTAATGTTATCAATACTTGGGTCTATGCTCAGTGCAAAGATTCATCTTTGACCTGTGTAAAGTTGAGTATACGGAAAATGAAGTACCAGTGCAATTGTGTGGAAATGCCATTATCTCTCAGTTTCAATAAATGAATCGTGTGTTAAAGAACATCTTAATTTTGAAGGAACTATGAATAGTGCATCTAAAAAAACAACAATTAGCACTTTGTTGGGCTTAGTTTGTTACATAGGATAAATTGTGTTTATTACAGAAAAAGCTTCATCATCCTCGCTTTGTACCCCCTTTATACTGTTATGAATAGTCTGTGAGCACCTGACTCCACTCGTTCTGTGCTGTAGGTCACATGGCTGTTGTCATAGAAAATGTTACTGGTGGCAGGCCAATGGCAGCATGGCATGTGAAGCTTTCCCTTGCGCCCATCTATTAACGCCAAGCATGTTTTCAAGTCCTTCGTATGACCCAACTGGGATTCAAACATAGCACCTAGCCTACCACTTTCAGTGGTATGTGCTCTAGGCCACATACTGTAGATGGTTTATTATGCATTCATGAATAAAATCAGTTGTTTTTTCATAGAACAAATTAAGTGTATTTTGTGTCATTCTTATTGCTGTGCAAAACTTAGCTGAAGATGGCTGCAAATAAAGGAATACTTAAATCTGAACATTCTGTGGTAAGATATTAGTTTTGTTGCTATGTCAAGCTTTTTAATGTGCTAAGAGTCTTCTGGGCCCTTAGTCACTACTGTGACAAATGTATGTTGCTAAGACAATTCATACATTTGTATCCTTTAAAAAAAATGATTTACTCTTTAACTTATGAATAAGCTCCCAGAACTATGGCAGCTTTTTAATGACATTTAATTTTGAGTAAAGCTAGTTTGATGGTGTGCAAAGTTTTTATGATTCGGTTATATAGTGTTGTTTTATGGTGGTTACTTTATACTCTATGTGGTGATTACTTGTTTCATTATGGAATATAATATGTTTTCATGGACAAATAATCTTTCATTCCAACATGTAGTAGTACTGCAAAATTTGAATGTTTGGGTAACTTTTCTATTATTGTTGCAGCTTGTAGATGTTTGTGGTGGCCTATTCAAAAAATGTAGATGGCAGTTCTATGATCTGCAGTAACTATCTATCCCTAATTTTAAACAAAGCATCCATTTGGTAGCATTATTTAAGTGAAATATGGAAAAGTTGATGTTGAAATTCACTGTAGTGATTTGAAATGTTAATGAAGATTTAGTTTGTAGCATTGCAATGTCTTAACAATTTGTGGCTAATATATTGTGTATAATGTAAATGTTGTTGAGATTTTTACTGAAAGAATTTTTAAATTATGCAGTCACATGGCATTAGTGCAGTTACAAGCTACCTCAGTAATGTTAGCTGGAGATACATTGTGCACAGACAGTTCATAGCAAGTTTTTGATAGGATTGCACATCAGATATATCACTGCTAAAGGTTGCCTAAATGTATCTTCAGTTTGGTTTGAAATCTTTTTATGGAGAATTGGCTGGGTAGGAACCAGGATTGTGTGCACTACATATTTTTCTGCATAGCACAGTGAGGAAATCAGTTGGCATTCAAATCATTGTTCAGAAGTAACCGAGCCCACTTTGACCAGAAGACATCAGTAGTTTTTGTTGACTTTGTCAAGAATTCATTGCCAGCTTTAGCAAATCTTTGCTGTATTTCTTTGGTCAGGATGTTGATCCAGGTGGAGAAAATTTAGCCAAGGTACAGAGTAGTTCACTGGGACTCTTGAACGTCAGTATGACAAGGCTTAAAACAGAGGTAAGAGGTACAGGAAGTTGCACTTTTATGAGTAAAATTTTTGTGTGGTTGTGTTTTGGTGATGCTTTTGTATCACATATCTGTGCTGCGTTTTGTGCAGAGACAATTTTGAATGTTAAAGCTAGATGTTTGTTTTCAGAAGCCCAAAGCAACTGCTTCACTTAATGTTGGTGTGGCAATGGCAGTGATTGGTTCATCTTTCCAATATGGCTACAATATAGCTGTGGTGAATGCACCAGCTGATGTAAGTATAGGTTAAAATGTTCGGATAAACACAAAGTTTTTATAGAAGCTCGAAAGTATTGCAAATATTGAACAAAAGTTAGTAGAAATAGTAACAATAAACCAGTGGTTGTCAAACAAAACCAGTAGTTGTGCGTGTGGAACTGATCAAATTTTCATTCTGTTGTTTTCATAAAACTCAATGACTATTGCCTGGTCCACTTTTCTAAAACTGCTTGATTCTATTTGGCAACAGACTTGTGTCAAAAGACATGCTATATTCACAAAGTTTTTATTTACTTCAGGAAATCAAAGTGTTCTACTTCGGAAATTCCACAACGTGTGTGAACAAGGGCGGAGCCAACAATGGAACTAACAATAGAACCACTTGCTACGTGAGTTGCTCGGATTGGTTGCTGTCATCATTTATATTTAAACGTTGGAAATGTTTGCTTAGTTTGTAAACCAGGTGACAGTTTTTGTTTATCTTATTGTCACACTCACAAATATGTCCAGTGCATTCTAATGTCTAGGAAATGCATGTCATACACAACGTTATAACTCCCTTTCATCATGTGTAGTACATTATGATAAACAAAATTAAGACCAAGTGCATACCGGTAGTACCAGGGTTGCGGAGTCGGAGGTAAAATATCCGACTCCTTAACAGAAAGGGAATGGAATTTGGCTGTTAAAATCAATGGAAAGGTGCACAGCAAGAGATCTCTGTTTCAACAATAGTTTCAAAAGAAACTGTACCATTTCAACAGGAATTCCCAATTTAAGAGTGCGATTTAAATAATGATCCGATTGGACATCCGGAATCGGGCAAAAAAATCCGACTCCGACTCCACCCAAAAACCTTCGGCTCCGACTCCGCAACCCTGGGTAGTACAGCTGCTTTGAAGCATGTCTAAAATGGTATTGCCTTCACTTAAAAGCACTAGTGTTTCTGTATGCTTTCGAGGAATCAGTCGACTGCCATCTGCTTTCGTCTTTTTGCGATGATTCAAACTTGCACATATCTCTATTCAAGTATGTATTTTCCACGATGGATGTAAGCAAGGAATCGATCAGCAAATTTTTAATAGGAAATCGATTTCACGTAAAATTACGCATCCTCAGTCCTTATTCAAATAGTTGAATAAGGACTGAGGATGCGTAATTTTACGTGAAATCGATTTCCTATTAAAAATTTGCTGATCGATTCCTTGCTTACACCCATCGTGGAAAGTACATACTTGAATGGTATTGCCTTGTTTCACCCTAACTAGGTCAATGGAATAACAACGTTTTTGCTCAGTAAAACCCACAGAATCCATTACAGCTTTTTTGTTAAAAATTCAGTTGCGCTTTTAATGCGGCACGTAGTTTGGAACCAACATCAGTTGTTCTGGTAAAACGTTTTTTCGGGCTACAATTTCACAACTTGTCTCGCACTCAACAGGAAGATGAAGGTGAAGAAAAGAAAAACCACAACGATAACATGTATGCCATAGCTGTGGCAACATTTGCCTTTGCCGGCATGATCGGGTCTCTTCTTGTCGGGCCTGTTGTGGGAAAGTTTGGCAGGTATTCATTTGTTGATATTGTACAGTACTGCATTTGTCTCCATTTGCATTTTGTTTTGGTTTCGATGTGTTCATGAATCGTACTTTGTCTCCTTTTTCTGTAAATGTGCAAGGATAAAATTGCGCAGCAGGAAAGTATGAAAAATAATTGGTGTAAAACTGTTGTTAGCTTTTTTTTTCACTAAAACACTGGTTAAAATGTTGGTCCATTATTACGTCTTGCCAGAGCCTAAAATTGAAAGTAAGTTTAAATCTATCATATTAACGACATCTTTAACTCAATAATATTCTTGAAGCTAGAATACTGTACTTCTCTTTGCGTCAACATTTTTGATTGAGAATCTGCAAGCTACTGGGGTCGTTAAGAGCACTTCTTAACATCTTGCAGGAGAGGTGGTTTGATGGTCAACAATTTAATATCCTTCGTCGCCGCTTTGTGTCTTGGCCTAGCAAAGCCTGCCAATAGCTTTGCACTAATCATAATTGGAAGATTTCTCATCGGTGTTTTTGCAGGTGAGTGGCAGTCACGTCAACGCCGACCCTATCATTTTCTTAGTAATAATTACAGTTTAAACACCTGTCATATAACATAGAGCCGCTTGAAACAATCTTTTAAATACGTTGGTGGCACCTTTCTTACAAATAAATGTAGTTGAGGTCAAATAAAAAAGCCCTTTTGATGGCGAAGAGAGTAGTGAACAGAGAATACTGAAACGTAATGAAAGTGTTTAAAAGCGAAAAAATATCTCTGTCATATTTACGATAATGAGCGTTTGACCTCTACTGTTTGTCCGAACGTGTGATTGGTGGTTTCGTTGATACGTGTTATGTGCTTAATTTTGTTAGCTTATCTATTGCTAATGTTATTTTTATCTAAATGAACAGGGCTAGCTACTGGTGTCGTACCTATGTACATCGGAGAGATTTCACCTAAAGAATGGAGAGGCGCCATTGGCGTCCTCAACCAGCTTCTTATTACGTTAGGCATTCTCTTTGCCCAGGTAATAACTTATTGCATGGGGCAATTTATGTTCGTTGTCTTTTTCGCAAAATACGATGAAATCGCTGCCTTCGTTAAATAGATTGCTTTGAACGTTATTTTCACCGCGATCGTCTAATCTTGGGCTGTTACCTGTGCAGGGATGGCAGTTATAAATATTTTTGCTCTACCTCCTTTGCAGATACTCGGTCTGCGTTCATTGTTGGGCACAGAGTCGCTGTGGCCGTTCCTCCTGGCTTTCACGGCTGTGCCGTCAATTCTGCAAATGGCATCTATCCCATTTATGCCTAAAAGTCCCAGGTTTCTTCTCATTGACCAGCAAAAGGAAGACGAAGCCAGGAATGGTGAGTTGATCGTTTGGCAGTTATCGAAAGCAGAAAAAGCCTAACTGCGATTCCGGTGACATGGTACTCATACGAATGGTGATTATTACGTTGGTCACGCAATTTTTGAAGAAGTTGTTTGTTGCGATATGTTTCGCCAGGGGTTGAAGAGAACCTTGAAAAACCGGCAGGGCGAAATTGAAATTGTTACAGACTGACTCATAGCGTGCGTGACTTGGTAGTAGTCCGAAATCGCAGTTGTTTGTCGGTGTGTTGACCTTTGACGTCACGTCTGTCGAATAGACCGTGAAATCAGAACGCCGCAAATTCATAATCAGTCGAGCGCATTCGTTCTGTAACGAATCGGGATGTAGAAGCAGCCTTGCGTATTTGCGGCTGAACGTTTTATGGTGATATTGGGGGAAATTCCAGTTCAACGCGTTGAACAATTCCTACTACAGTGGTATGCACGCTTGAACTTTACTAACTCGCCACAAAAGGAACATACGTTGTTTTGACGATGCTAAATAAAAACTACTGTACCCTGTCCATCAACATCCTTGGCTCGTGCATCTTGGCGCATCGTGATTTACGCTTGTGTGAAACGCCCACCGTGTTATTTTATCAAAGACGTTTGTAACTCAAGTCATTTGTGGTGGGGAAGCAAAGTCGGAGACCTTATTTTTCTGATTCTACGCGTAGGTTTTTGACAGGGTCGTGCGAACAACGGCAGCACAGTCAATGGGCAAACTGCCCTTTGCTGTTCCTTTGTCAGGCTCAACAAATACTAGTCCGTCATTGCCGACCGTACTCCAGTTTTGGCAGCATAACAACAGCTATTGTCCAATCTAAATTCTTGAATTACAATGTTGTGGTCTCCTGTATAGTAACTGGGCGTAGCGTGGGCTTTGCCACTGAATACAGTCGTGCTAAACTTATGTTCGAAATAGCGACCTGATCTCATGGGTAGTAAAATTTGATCCTCAACAGGAATGGGAGGTATGGCAACGGTCAAGCAGCTAATTATTTTTAGCTCCATGCGCATATCTGGTTAAGAAGTTTACTACCTGATTATGTCAAATGCCAAAGGGCATGTAAACGTTTTGTTGGAATTGCTTGACCTTTCGTTGCGTTGACATGCTTGGCCGCATGTCTCGATGTTTGAAGAACCAGCGAAACCATTCATTAAAATTTTACGAATCGATGTCATTCACGCTCTTCCAATATGGTCCTCATTACTTGTCATGCAAAGATGCCGCCCATTCGCGTTTTTCTCACTGATGCAGCCCAGTGCATTGCAGCAAAAAAAGCATTTAGAAAAACATTTCGAAATTTACCCGGTTGATAACGCAGCAGTTGTCGCAGCTTTTCACTATTTTTGAAACACCTGTTACCCTTTTAGCGACGAGGTGCGTAGAGTTCACTGGTCACTTAAGCGTATTTCAAGAACGTAGGTAGGTGACCCGAAATTCCATCCTCTTTGTTCCATGCGTTCCAGCTTGGAATGTTCGACTGTCCACTAAACAGATGGCGCGTTTCCTACCAACGACTCGCGCGCACAATAGCGGCGACAGCTGTTTCGCGCGGCATTTGACGCCATCGCGCTGGCACCCATTGTTTCAACATAATAATCAATCGCAGTCCTGGTCAAACTCCGCGGCACCGACGATGTTGCCTCCGAAATGGACGAAATGCGCAACGAGGCGGCCGCGCAGGCTGCTGAAGGCCAGCTCAGCATCAGGCAACTGTTCCGGGAGCGCAGCGTACGCTGGCAGTTGATCACCATCCTTCTCATGATGGCCGCACAGCAACTGTCAGGCATTAACGCTGTAAGTTCTTGTTTGGACTTTATTTTTCCTTGCTGAAGAGGCAATTTTGTTTTGCCATTAGAGCGCTGTTCTTTGCTCAACAATAAATAATCATCTGCTGAGTGTTAATTGTTCCTATTTAGAGAAACTCCCCGCTGATTGCAAAATTAGCGATTATGCCAGTTTTATGGCTGGGAGAGGCTGTGGCCTGTTTTTCGATTAAATTTTTTTAATGATCAAAAAATTTAAGTCAATTCGGTCATAATGTCTTTTTCACTTATAAAAATGTTTGAAAACGGAAAAATAACAGAAAGTGTTCAAGCCAGTTTTGGACAAATGATCGAAATGTCTCAGTGAAAAGAATAGTGGAGAATGCCCTTTAACTCAAATCGCCTTTAATTGACTGTGCAGGTAGATTTAAACAAGGCTTTAAACTGCTTGGGTAATGTGATGGAAAAATTGAAGCACTCTCAGTGTGGTTTCCGTGTACCGTGGTTCAAAGTAGTTGCGATCTAATTCAGAACTTACTTCCGGTAACGACGAATCGCCCTGGTTTTTTTAAGCAGCTCCTGCCCACCATTACGTGCATCGCGGTTGCTGCGTCAGTTGTGACCTTCCAGAGTTTAACTGATCACGGCGACAGCACCGACTCGTGCCGGAATCTGACCAATCAGAAACTTGCCTCCGCACGGTCACCTTGAATGGTCAAATGACCACCTTCAAAGGAGCGCGTCTGTCCCGTGTGACCTGTTCTTCTTCTCCGTTATTGCGTGACCGGACGCTTGAACCGGTTTTCCGCGTTCCGCCTTTTTCAAATAATGCTTTCTTGGACGTGCAGTACTTAACACAAATGCGTCTGCGGTTTCAGTAAATTTTAATCGGCGCCTTGTGAGATCGAAAGTGTCACGTGCATTTTTCACAAGTCACACTGGCTGCTGCTGGTGAACCACCTTCGGGTGTCTTGGTTTCACTGCTATATGTTCATTTCCCCAGAAAAACGATGTTTTTAAATTATGTTGCTTGGCAGCGCTCACCTTTTTTAACCACTTGTGTTTGAATTTACACATTTGCCTTTGAGTTCTAGGTCGCGTTACCCCCCTTTTTAAAGAACACTCGCACCAACTCGTCGATTCTCTACAGTTGAATGAAATGCAGCGAATCGACAAGATGGTGCGAGTTGTTAGCAATATGTAATTTAGGGTATTATTTTTATTTGCCAAACCTTGGAAAGTTAGGTGGTTGTCGTCACGAAAATCTAAACCATCTCAACACCCTGAGATATTACTTTGTGTAACTGCGCTGCAGGCATTGTATTTACTGAGGGCTGGTGTTTTTTATTTTGGTTCAATCCCCCCTATTCTCGCGTGGAACACCAGAAAATCACGGCCTTCTGGCAAAACTACTTTTCGGTATTAGCTTCACTCGCTAACTCACCTGCCCTCCCCGGAAATGACGTGCGCCACAGGCATACACCCTCGTGTAATTGCAATACCCGCAGTTGAACCCTGGCATGCAGTTCCATACGTTCACGCGAATATTTCCAGAACAGCTTGCGACGTGTTAATCGGACACCTCAACAGGCGTTCCCGCCGTTCTGGATCGTAAGGCTGTCTCCAGTCGCTGCAACACTGTCAGCTGCATGCGGCTGGCGTCTCTAGATTCTGCCTACATGCACAACAACTGTTTGCAGTGTTTTTTCGCATTGCATACGTTTCAAAAGCCTGGTACCGACCCATTTAGTAAAGATTATTGTTAACCAACTGAAAGATCAACATAGCCGACGTGCAAAAAATGCAGTCTGAATCCGTTTAAAGCTTTTTGAGAAACACTTTTTGACCAGGAAATCATCAAAACGAATTTAGTAGACCGCAAAGTAAGGCTTCCTTGGTAAAGCATGTAACTACACGTTCTTTTTGATAATGCACAAGGTGAAGCCTCATTTTTCTCCTTGACTGAACCCAGCTAAGATGTGTTTTGTACTGAACACACTACCCGCTGTGTAGCACATTTTCAAACGGCCATTATTGACAATTACTCGCGTCTTTTTATGACGTCACCGGAGATCAATTGTTTCGTTTTCCTGCTGCGATCGGTTTCGCCTTTCAAGGCTTATGAATGAAGTGGAAGGAGTTCGCTTTGAAAAAAACCACGCCTGGAACCAAGGCCTCCTAGAGAGAGCCTCCCTCTCTCCAGGAGGTCTTGCTTGAACACCGTCTCGGTGTCAGACGTGCCTTGCCACCTCACGCTTGCTTCTAGTAGATCTTTCAGCGCTGCACGGTTGTGTTTACCTCACGCGATGGTCAAAATATTGATCCAGCCTTTGGCCGCACACGCGCTTGTCTGGGTAACTTGTATAAGAATTAGTTGGGGCATGCCATTTCCAGTGTCAGTGTCCTTGCTCTTCAGACAAGGAGAAATCTTGTCGCCAGGCTTATCGCTTAACTGCGGATAAGGCGTCTCGTACAGTCGACGGTTCTGATTGGTTGCTACGTGGGCGTTTTTGTAGGCGTGGCGCGATCCGGTCTGATCGATTGTGATTAGAGTGCTTCGAGCAGTTTCGCGGCACGCCGTATTGTTTACTCACGCACATGTGTGAAATTTTTCGGTAATGTGGGAGCTGGTACACTGACGTTACGCCTCTCGCCCGTGAATAACGAATCCTTACGCTACTCTGCTTTACCCGAACGAAATTGACTGCGATGATAGGTAAGTTTCTCCGCAATGCAGTGCTAGCCATTTTTGGCAAGTAAACTGAATGCGTTGTAATGCGGCGAGCAGTCTCTTTTTCTGGGTAACGCTATTTTTCTTCGACCCTGCAGGTTATACGCGTCCATATGTCTTCAGAATAACGTGCACGATATTTGTGCAGCATGTGATGTTAAATTATTTATGAGGCTTTCGAACAGTATGACGTAGTATGAGCATTGTTTTGCGCAACTGAATGGCCTACCCTTACCCAGTCTGTGCTTACTTTTCCACTGAGGTAATCCAGTTAAGTTGACCATCGGGCGCAATTAAAATGCTTGACGTGAATCCACCACGTGCAGGTTGGAGCGTGCTTCGCATATGCCCTGTTTAGTGACGGTTCCTTTGATCGCGTGTCCATGCGGTTCTCGCGCGAGCGACGTCCCCATCTTCGCCAGTGTCAAGTCGGCGCGCCACACAGTAAGCGCGCAAAGCGCTAATCAAAAACCGCGTGCTTCTGAGATCAGTGACAGCCAGCACCCCTGCTCGTTTAGCCTGGGCATCAAACGCAGCTTCTTCTGTCGGCCGCGCTGAAGAGGTTCCTGAGAGAATGGTCTGGGCTGCGGCTCCACTCAGAAATAGCTTTCGCTGCTGGTGATATGTGGAAGGCCTGGGATTCTGTTGATAGTGCGCCAGCTCATGTGTGTCTACGCCCGAAAATGTACTGGCACTCCGGTCTTTAAAGCCTCGCGGCTATGCCGTTGGTGCCGTGCTGTATAATCCACCGCTTTTCGCTGCCTGACAATTGTGAACCGTTTTAACGGTTTCCGTTAGTCACAGCTGCTCTAGCTTTTTCGCTTATAGAATTACAATGAGTACATTCGGCAGCTGCGGCCAAACGCTTGCGAGCAACGGCGAAAAAACAGGCTGTTCTCATACTGCTTTTGTTCAAAATGCATGTTTCGCACAATTTTCCTCGTACGTAAGCGGAACCGATGTGTGAACTTCCGCTCGTCTCCGCTCCCACTTCGTGATATCGGGACAGCCTGTCCTATGTATTTGTTGGAATAGGTGGCGCTTCATTATAGAGTGTTTGTTCAGGCTTAAGCTAACCATAGACGCCAAGTTTCTTTAATTTGAAATAACCTCGATATAAGTTTAATATGTCCTTTTTCTGTAAGCTGGTGCAGGTTCCAATATTAAGTGTACTAGTCGAACGTCTTGTTCAATCCATCGTGGGACAGTAGACTTTGGGGTTTGGGTGTTTGCAGAAGCAATCACCTGATTGGAAAAAAACTCTTAGACCAATTTCATAGTGTATTAGTTCGTGCAGCTGTACATGTCAAACCCAGGAGTTTGTCAAACCGTTTTGCAGAGTTTATAAAACTTTTACCTTCGCTGCTGCATTTGGCATTCATTTATATCATATGTATCATATATTCATTTACATCATATAAACTGAACGTCAAGACCAGTTGAACGTCAAGACCACTCTTGCCAGTTCGACTTGACGTTCAGTTTTTTGACGTTCAACTTGACGTTCAGTTCAGTTTTTTGACGTTCAAGTTTTTTAAATTCGGAAACCTTCGTTGTGTTAACCTGGGCAAGTTGCTGCTTTTACCACGCATTCATCTTGCTCCAATTCAGTTAATAAATCACAGTTGGTGGCGGGTGTGTTGACAATCATTTTAACCGCCAACGACTTAGGGTCATTTCGTTTTAGAAACAAAGTTCTATCTTTTTGCGCGTTGCCTTGAAGTGGGCTCGTTCATACGCGTCCTACATGACAGTTAAATAAATAGCTCGTTTCCTGCGCGTGAGCAGCAGTTGAGAACTTTGTACGTTCGTGCAGCACCTTGACATTAACAAACTTGGCATAGCTGCCGCGCAACCAGTGTGGCGTGCATGCCCTTGTGCCAAGTCGGATGTGTGTTCAGGTAAACAGGACGATCTTTCAAAGACAGCTGCGTAAAGTCGACTTGTACCTTTGGACCGTACCTTGTGTACTTCAAAACTTGCAACCACACTGCAGATGTTATTGAGTTGTATCGTTGTGGCTGACGCTAACTACAGCTGTAAAATTGCTTGCTCGTTGCAAGTAGCTTTAAAAAGAGCCCGTGAGTATGAGAAGAGCTACATTTTGTCGCTGGATCTATTACAATGTTGTACGTATCTTAAGAAAACCGTGCATTTCGTAGCACTAATCACCTAGGATATTTTTTTCGCTGAGAGATTTCGGTCATTTGTCCCGTTATAGTATTAAAACTCGCTGTAACAGTATTCACTAGCCTACCTTATCAGACGTTAGAACCGAATTGACTTACTTTTGTTCGGTCACTTAAAAAAAATTCGGTCTATGGCCGAAAAATGACCGAAAAAAGTTGCTTCTCACGTCATTGCGTGTTGAGAAGATCCAACAGAAGCATGTCGCTTACTGGGAACCTACTTTCCAGCTACGTGCTGGCAGACAATACCAATGAAAATTAACCGTTCACATAAAACGGAACTGATGCATTACCTGATTGTGGTCGCTTAGTGTTTACTGCTCCACGCCCCTGCAACGCACCAATAGCAAGGAGAACTCAGCTTGATTTGCATATTGCTGAGAACCTGATTTTCCAGGTGTCCGTATAGTTGATTTGCATGTTTCGATCAAATTAATTTTTCTAAGCTTCCTGGTGTCCTGCGAACGTGTGAGCAAATGTAGTGGTTTAGGAGGTCCAAGCTTAATTTGAACGAAAACTGTCAATAGTCCCGTGGATCGTAACTTGCGCAATTGGCATCATTTGTCTGCTGTTGCATGTAATAACTATTCTGCACTGATCTGAAAAGGAAAATCCAACTCAAAGCATTTGCTGATTGATTCAACTACGTCACCTTTCGCGGAGACAAATTACTTGAACATAGATATGTGCAAGTCCAAATCATCGCAGTTGACAAAGCGGAGCCCAGTCGGCTGATTCCTCGAAAGCTTGCAGCAAACATATAACTTTTGCTGTCTGATCTGAAAAGCAAAACATTTGTTGGTTATTGAACTGCTATGACTTCATTTTACCAAAACCTGATATGTACCTTGTACAGATGACTTCAGTCACACAAGGTTACTGCAACTGTTACTTAAAATTTTAAAAATATGTACCAAAAGTCGACTTTTTGGTGTGTATTGTGTTACATGTCGAGACGCAAGTTGACCGCGAAACAGGAATCAGTGATTGTATTTACTGACCTCATTTATCATACCAAGACAGCTTGTGGCGATGACGGCGCTTGTTTTTCCAGTCGATCAAGTGACTTTTCACACAACACTGTGATCCTGTTTTCAGGTTTTCTTCTATTCCAACACAATCTTCGATTCAGCCGGAATACCCAAAGGCGACCCGCAAGACATCGCCTCGGTGGTTGTGGGTGTTGTCAACGTCATTATGACCATTGTTTCGGTGAGTACTTTGATGTCACGTGATTTCAGTTATTTCCCGTCTCGTGGTTTTGGTCGAGAAGCACATGTGACGGGCCTTTCCTGTCGAACGAGATTGTGCAAAGGTGGTGAATCATATCCGCTTCGTTTCGAACGCTGGTTGGTCAGTTTGTCGTGGGTGTGTTTGAGTTGTCACTACCAGCGATGACGTCACCATTCGCGATTATCCGAAATGTTACGCCCACAAAATAGGTTTGGTGTCTCAATCTCATTGGTCGTTGGAACGTTTTGGTATTTTTGGATAGCATAGTTTTTGCCTGAGGCCAACGCCGTCGCCGTTCCATTGTCTGGCTGAAGCAGTTCCACGGCAATTATTTTTTGTCGCTTACATAAAAAGCGATCTGTCATTTTCGCGTTTTGTGTGAACTTAACCACGAGCTGGTGGGGAAACGCCAAACTGGTTTTGACGGGTTCGACATTGATGTGTTGATCGCCATCTCGGAATCGGCCAAAGTGCAAGTCATGGCGCTGCGCGGAAATCGTGCTTGCTCTTCGTTTCGCGTTTTTACGAGATTGTTTTGTTGCTTCAAAAATCACCAAAATTTTTTTTAACTTATGCGAGAAGTTATTATTATTATGGGGGCCGGGGTCCGCAAGGGCATTAAATCATGCCCCCTTCGAAAAGAACAAACACGTAAACAAAAGAGACGGAAAAGCAACAACAACCGAGAAAAATCGTCCGCCGGGTTGACATCGTTGGTGAATGTCGTGAAGAGCGTGTAAGGGCGTTTACTGCAACCATCTCATTATTTCCGAGTATGCGGTTTGAGAGAAACGCGCCGATACTTCGGACTTTTTTGATTTCAGGCCCATTTTTTCTTTCGGCAAAGTCAAAATGCAAAGAGCAATCCGTATCGCTTCTCTTTAAAAAAGCGATGCATTGCATAAAATCAGAACAACATTGCAGAGTGCCAATGCATCGGTGTTGAAAAGCGTCGGCGATGGTGTGGGGGGTGCAGGGGACGTAAGCGCACCCCCAAACATTTTGATCTGTCAAAAATCGGGGCAAAATCCCTACTTTTCGTCGGAATAATAATCAAAAGCTTTCACATCGCGTTATCATCTTCAGCAGCGGTGCTGAGGTCCAGTCAATGACTGCGTATTCTCTTGCCATGTAATAAAAACGCCATTTAATGCTCACTCTGTTCCTCTTTCCATTCCCTCAGGTCGCCATCATTGAACGAGCTGGGCGCAAGGCGCTCCTGACATACGGCTTCGGCATGATGATCTTCTGGTGCTTGGCAATGACTGTTATCCTCAATCTCCTGATGCATCTTGTAAGTCGGTCCATCTTTTGAAGCTTCTACTCTTATGTAAAATGTCGCATGCTGTGTTTCGTCTTTCGGTGAGTTTAGTTTATTCCAAACCTTGCATTATATCGACAAATAACTTCATTAAGTCCTCCTGGTAACCACAGGTATTGCTCTCCTCAGATGACTTGAGTCACAAACTGGCGTAATCCAGTTTGAACCGGATTTTACCCGCAATGTTGCATTTTTTTAGCCAAAGGAATTTTGGAGAGTAATCAGAACCAGTTTAACCTGCTGTGGCAAAATGTATTGTGACGCAAAGCATCCATAGCTTCCTCCCCAGTCTGTGCTATTTCCAGCTGCACGTGTAAGCCGTGATTCACCAGGGCTTTTAGTGTAGGATTTATAAAAATAACGCTGTTCTCCGGTCGGTGACCGTTTAGCAACGTCATCATCAACGTCATCAGTCAGTTTCATATCAACGGAATTTTCTTTCACAGGACGTCGCTTGGGTTTCGTACTTGAGCATCGCTTGCGTCATCGGCTACATCATCGGTTTCGCGATCGGCCCAGGTGAGATAACGCATTGTCGAGTGACGCCATGACTTGCTTCGTCTTGCAACGTAGTGGCTCAATCCGCAAACGTAGCGTTTCCGTTGTGACACGCGGAGGAACCGGAGCAAGTCCGCGTTTGGAAAGTGCTCGATAAATCGATATCGTGGTACGGTTGCACATTCTCCGAGCAGTGCGTATCGGATATGGTCGATACGGGGTGTACGTGACTTGCTGAACGCACTGCCAGCTCTGGTCCTGCACCTGAAGAGCAAACCTTTTGTCGAAGTGTTTGTGTAGTTTGCGTGGAGCTTGTTACTGCTCTGAGTGCAGCTCTTAATTTTTTGTCAACTTAGTGGTTAATGAACAAGTAACTGTCGGTTTTAGCGGCTTAATTTGTAAGACGAATACAAGCTGTAGTTGGGGGGTGGGTAGGGGGGTTGGATCGGTCGCTTTGCAAGCGCATCGCGTTTTGGCGAGTCGCGGCGGTGAGCTCCGTGAACGAACAGAAATTTGCTTGTTTGCAGAATGTCGCTATATGGTGTAAAATAAATCGCCGCTTGCATAATGTTATGATTGCTTTTTTGTAAGTCCAGTCTGGACCCAGTTAGTTTGGAAATTCGCATTGTCCACGCGTTGGCATCTGCTTTAAGTTAATGCGCAGTTTTATAATATCTTCATGTTGAGTATATTTTATTCAGCGTGCAATAAAAGAGAAAAGCATTTTTTCTACTGAGAAGTTAAGAGGAAAACATCAAATTTCAAAAGCAAGGGGGTCCTTTGAGCCCCTGCCCTCCTTCCGACACCCATATTTAGCCCATAATTACAGTGGTAAATAATCTTTGCTTTGCAACGTGAGCACTGTTTCCTACGGTTTTGTGCGGCCCGCAATTGTGGCTTAGTGAGGTTAGCAATCGTCGTACACGAAATCAGGAACGTTGCCTAACCTGTCATAATGCATTCCTGGCAGGACCCATCCCTTGGCTGATCACTGCCGAGCTCTTCCGTCAAGCTGCCCGGCCCTCGGCCTTCATGGTCGCTTGCCTCCTCAACTGGACCTGCAACTTCATCATCGGCATCAGCTTCCCCGCAGTCGCTGTAAGTAGCTCCACCAGCGATGGATGCTTTCAACCCTTAAGCGCACGCGTTTTTAAGAGATGTTTAAAAAATATTAACTGAGATCCCCGTGTGGTTGTACCGAGTTAGCGTTGCGCATATTTCAGACCAGCTAGAAGGTAACGGTTTTTAAGGTGAGATTTTTGTTCGGAAATTTACACCTTGGAAACAAGAAGACCTCGCGGAAGGGATTCAGTCGTCTGTTCTAACCTAAAGAGGTTTTCGGGGTGTTTTTGTTTTTTAGCTGTAGAGACATCAACGTCTAGATTCGCTATTATCATTTCTCAACTTTTTTCTGAGTGTTGGCTAGTGGGACCCCTTCAGAGTTTCCCCCCCCCAGGCTCAAACGTCTAGTTACGCCACTGACCGTATGATATCTATATGTATTGTAAAATATACATGATATACCAGTTTTTTTTAAGGAAAATTTTAGGTGCCCGGTATGGACCTGTACTGACCCGATTTCTCTGATTCTAGGAAACCGATGATAATTTTCGCTGATTCTAGGGACCCGAATCGGGTGCCTAAAACACCTTAAAAAAAACCCTGGATATACTGTTATATACAGAGAAAATATATAATACATGGGTATACCAGCTTGCTTGTACAACAAAGGTTTGTGATGCAATAAATGATTGAAAAGAACAAACGGGGTTATGCAGATAGCTGGGCATTTTACCGATTATCCTCGAACAATGTTGCAAATCCCAATTAATGCCAAAGTAGCAGCGTCCTTTTTGCAGCTAATACATCACAGCTGTCCACCTCTAGTTTGTACCCTTTATTGCAGCGACTTTCTTGATGGTCTGTAGATGAGCTGCAGCTTTGTGAGAATGGTGACTGTTGATGTAATTTCCTGCATTGAAACAAAATGCTTTATTTGCAGAAACTGACAGGACCGTACGTCTTCATCTTATTCATGTTCGTCTGCATCGGCATCACGGTCTACCTGGCCATTGTTCTGCCCGAAACAAAGAACACGACGTTCCAGCAGATCAGTAACATGTTTGCCAGGAGGTGAGTTGGGTGAAATTCTTATTTCGCGCAAGACAGCGTATTAAGCCGCTCAATATACCTGTGGTTAATACGAGCAGCCGCTTTTTAGACCATTTCGCTGTGGTTCGGAATGTTTCGATATAAAATTATTTGTTTATTAAAATTAAACCAAGATTTTGCATCTCAATCAGATCAGAATAGGCGTTGAAATAAGGTGCTTTGCTTTTTTGCGAAAGCTTGTTCAGCTTTTTGCTTTCAAAACTCACTAACCTCCATCGCTTTGTGACATTTTCAGTTTGTTGTTATTTGAATTGAACGATCGACTTGACGTTTTTGTCGATTTGTGTCAAATCGCCACAATCCAGGTCTTTATGGCAACAAACCACCACCCATCATAGCAACCCACTATAACCCAATGACCCCCCATCTAAAACTCGAATAAAGAAAATGTATTGCAGCTGTGTACATAAAATATCTATTCGTGACCCCTCCAAAAATGGTTCACGACCCCTCTGGGTCACGATTATTTCCAGGGGGGGCAACAGTGGTGAACTCCGAAACTTGGAGAAAAAGTTTTTGTACTAAAATGTTAATAACAATATATCACAAATTTCACAATCCATGGGGTCAAGGACCCCGCCTCCCCCCCCCCTTTCCGACGCCTACATCACCACGCGAAGTTTTCTAATGCTTTTCGAAAGCGTCACAATTCTCAGCCAAGCTGCCTTTTTCAAATCTCAGCTATGGCGTTTTCCTGCCAAGCATTGCAACCATGCTGTTGGGTCGAAGATCGCGTTATCGTGAACTTTATGCTCCCGTGCTCGAAATCGCATGTTTTTAATGACTTCCCGTTTGAATACTTCGGTCACGGCTGGCACAGATGCACTGGCAGTAATCATATTTACACCGCCATTGTTCTTTGGTTCGCAGGAACAAAGTGCCGATCAGCCGCGATGCCATGGATGGGGATAACGTGAAAATACCGCTGCAAACGCGGGAAGGTGGCAACAGTGTCGCCTAAAAAGCGTCAAACAAACAAGCAAGGTCTCGGAAGTTTCTCGGTCTCGGAAGTTTCTCGGTCTCGAAGGTGTCAGGTCTCTGTGTCGAAGTCGTTGGGTCCCGAACCTATTGTCTCGAGATTTTAAATGCTCAATCGATATGGCTTAGAAAACCTCCCCCAGCTTAGAAAAACTTCCCCAGTTCAACTTTCACTGTCGTAACTGGGTGAAAAGAAAAATAAAACGGGGGAAGAAATGCGTCAAAATTACGGCTGGGAAAGGTTGGTGACGTATTTTTGAAAAATTCGCAAAAAAATTGGCGAAACTGACAAATCTCGAATTCAGGTCTCGAATTTCGGCTTTATTGACAAAGTCTCGGTCTCGAATATTTTACTAAGTCTATGGGTCTTGGTCTCGAATCTTATGGTCTCCACTGCATCCCTGGTGGCATCCGATGCACTAACGCAGATCTACAAGTCATTTACGTCTGCAAGCACTAATAGTCAGGGGTAAACGCCAACGCACCAATGCAAGGAACTGGATAAGTGCCAAGACGTGGTCACGTTTTCGACGAAGTAAATGATGTCGGTTAACGGATGAAGCTACCGTCACAGCAAAGAAAACGGTGACGTTGTTATGGAAACAGCGCCAAGCAGGGGTGAACTACGGTAACACTTCAAACGATTGGCGTGCCATCGCCGCGAAGTTAACTCGTTTCAATGCAGTTTCAAAGCAAGCAAACATCACCTCTTGTTTTTGCGCTCTTTCTATTTGAGTTGTTGACAGCTGTTATTGCCCCCTGTTCTGTTGCATACCTTGCTGTTGTTTAATTGATGGATCCGAACGGCGGTTCTTACCTCGCGTATACTAACTGCATGTGTGAACGAAGTGGTGTACACATTATTTATTTATTATTTTGCAAGCGGACCCGTACACAAATTAAACTGTATACGCACGATCCAAAATCACACACGTGTACTATGTATTGCAATGTTTAGAGGTTGATGTCAAAGTTGCCACTGTGTGACCTGATGATGCAACCATTCGCAGTTTGTTATGAAGTGGAACCGAAATCGACCCTAAATTTTTCCCTTTTTATCCAACAGTTTGCGATGTTGCGAACAGATTTTGCAACCGGGGGTTCCAATAATTCGTTTTGTTTCTGTTTGTTATGAAACAAAGTTTTTATATTGAAGAAAAATCTACACTGTTGCTCCAACAACTTAATAGTCTATGGCTGGAGCTATTTCTGCAGGTAGCGATGTATTCAGCAGCTGTGCTTCCATTACGACTTTTATTCAGTGATTTGTGCCATGAATTCGCTCCTGTACTTTGTATGCTCATTTTCACGGTTGGAAAACTTGATCGCAGGGTTAAAAAATTGATTACAGGGTTAAAATGGTTTAAAATACGGTGCAGTTTTTTTCGGGCATCAAATAACTTCTCAAGTGTCAATCACATATGGGCCGTTACATTCGTTCAAGTGTGCTTCTTTCAACGAGGTCACATCACTTCGTTTTGATGTTGGTGCTTTCATCACATCTGCCATAACAGCCGATTTCGTGATTTTAGTGCCGATCTGCTACAGATTTTTTATGGTACGTTACAGTTTTAGAGAACAATAATACCGGTGAGCGCATTTTTTACAGGTAGCTTTCCATTTTCACGTTTTTTTACATCTTTGACCAGAAACAAAAGATTCACTAAACATTTCCTTTCTTTTTCCTACGAAAGTGATTTTGCAAAACTGGTTAAGGTGTGAAGTAGTGCGCAATCCAATTTGCCCACCTCACCTTCCTTACAACTCGAAAAAGCAAAGTAAAACCAAGAGTGAAATTCCAGTTGCAAACACTTGATGGAATGCAGGAAACGCCAAAGACATGGCAGAACTGATTAATCTGATGCATCCCAACAACGGCCGTGCATTTGCTGTTATATCTACACACGTCTGCAAAATCCCTCCGTCCCCCGAGGGTCTTCATGTTGCGTTGGGTTTGAAGTCACTTTTACTCGTTCTTTCGGTTTGCAACTGTGTTTGTTTGTTCACCGTTGTACGTCATGCACATATCGGCATAGTTTTCAAACTGTCATCAAAATGCAAAAATGGTGACTACTTGTCTTCACTGCCTACCGTCCATGTTGGGTCTGACAAGTTGTACACGACTTTGACGCTTGTTTTTTAAAAACATTGCAGTTGTTTAAATTATTTCTAAATGAGATCCGTGTTGTGGGTCTGTTGTCTGTGCGTATAAACAATGTCAGTTCTCAGTCGTATGTTACGTAACAGCATCTGCGTGATTTTCGCACACGACGTTTCGACTGTGCTACACAAAACGCGTTCATTGTTGCATGTTTTCCATCTTTACCAAATGTTTGCGTTTCATAGCTTAGCGTGCTGTAAATTTACTTTTTGAATAAACTTTGTCAAACCAGGAGTTATCTTTATGTACAGGGTGATCCAAAAAGCGCCCTATTTTGTTTTTGATCTCAATTTTTACTCATGAAATTTTGTGAAAATTTTTTTCACCAACATTAGCAGAATTACGGGAAATTATGTCCTACAACCGTGGAAGACGTTGAAACAGTTTTAGTGTTCTCTACTTTGATAATATGTTCTACCCAGGCCTTTGGCGAATAACTGCTCCAACACGAACGTTGAAATTGTCAATGACTCGTCCAATCATGGTGGCAGGTATGCCTCTGATCTCCCGTTTTTTGTTGTCCTTCAAATTTTCCAGAGTTTGATGGTTGCTGTAGATCAGTGGTTCTCAAACTTTTTCTGATCGCGTACCATTTGTGTGTCCCATACTGTCATCATGTACCACCTTGTTCCAGAAAAAGTCAATGTGCCAAATATCAGTCGATCAAAAGTCTGGAAAACCAGAATTGACACAAATGCAACGTGAACAAAATGGTTGTGAGAAATTTTAATGGCCGTTTTTAGAAAACAGCAAGGGAAGTAGGCAACACAAAAATTCAGGATATTATTAACAGAACCCGACAAGTAAAAACTACAGCTGTGTATATATTTTTTGTGAAGAAAAACAGAAAGTAGGCCTCTTCGCGTACCACGTTGAAGGTCTTCGCGTACCACAGTTTGAGAACCACTGCTGCAGATCCTTTCCTTGAGGTACCCCTAGAGCAGTGTTTTTTTTTTAACCTGGATTCGATCGAGCCCCTGGGGCTCGACGGAGCCGTTTCAGGGATTCGTCCTCTGAATTACAAAATTCAGCAAACGTTTTTGGTTATATTTTATTAATAACAACTGTAGATGTCAAAATAGAACAGTCTTCAGTTTCATGGATTAGCGCAACACTGCCCATGCCATAATTAAGTTAAGGTACAACATAGGAAACCTTGGATGAAGCTTGACTAAAAGCGCGGTAACGATCACGACACTACTATTGAGTCACTTCATAGCTGTGATGCAACAATTCCATCATAACATTGAAGCGTATCTTCACTGCGCTGCAGGGAGAACTATCATGGCTAGAGGAATTCCCTTCAGCTTATGTAATAAAAAAGAAAATCGAAGTTATCTGGATGTTGTGGGTAGCGTCTGTTATGGCATCACAAAACCATAACATGAATGATACTAAAAGTGACAATGACACCGAATCAAACACAATTTTGATAACGTCTTAAAATGAAGTGAACTGCACAATTGCTTGCAAATTGTGATCACTTGTATTACGTGAGTGTACCGTTATAACTGTTTTTGTCATAAGCAGAAAAAGTGGAAATGAACAAGTTGTTACGACAGTCCACATGTGTACAATTACCGTGCCCTCATACTTACAATGTTGCAAGTACTGTAAGCTGTCAACAAAATGTGCCATATGCGTCATCTATCGTTGAATGTAAAACTTCAACCTTTTGTAATAAAGTTTATAGTGAATGTGTACTGTATATATTGTAAATGTAATTTTGAATGTATTATGTATGATTATGTATTATCAACGTATTGATGTGTATGTACTTTGAATGCATTGACTTTTGTACAGTACAGTCAAACGCCTACAATGCAACTGAAACCAATTACAAACCAAAACAAAGCTAGCTAGTTAACGATTACGACATCATGAACGAAGCTTCTAGTGAAGCTGATGCAATTAAGAGAAGTCCGCAACCAAACATCCGATATAGCTGAATGACCCATGCAGAACGGTAATGTCATTTCCCCAAGGTCTGGGAACAAACAATTTCAGACACTGGTTGCGACAATGCCACTTCCATATGACCTGAACCTTGTCACAAATGTGACGCACGTAAAGAACAATTCCACAGTAATTAGGATACCTTTACCAACCAGGTTATAAAACAAAGACCCTTTACGAAAAATGGCAGTAGGTCACAAGGTATCAAAATGACGCCACAAAGTGCTGAAATGCGCCTAACAGAATGCAAAGCAGAGTAGGCAGAAGTGAATGACTCCAAAATTAGCTCTATAAAAGCATACCGAAAAATACGACAATATATGCAGTTGATTTCGAACTTGTTACGGAGCTGGACCAAACAAATGCCAGCTTAGGGCAAGTAGAAGCAAAGCCAATTAAAAATTACATGAAAATTGTCATGCATAATGTTACCTTGCGGTTAAAATCAATGTGAAGTTAAAAGTTTATGAAACTAAGGTTAGGAATTAGGATTAGGGATATCTTATAATAAATACTACGGCCAAAGCAAACGATACAACTGACATCTTGCAAACGTTTCGATAACAACTGTTATCATCTTCAGTGCATAGCAATAGAACTGCAGTGATCTTGCTGCAGGTTCTTATTGGTTAATCAGGAGAAAAGCGCTGTAAAAAAGGAAAAAACGCAAAAGGCTGTTTCGGTAGTGACGTAGTGGCGCGAAGCATACGTAGTCACATGACTCAGCTGGATACGCGCCAATGGTGATGGCACGTGACGTCACGATAGAAGCATGACGGCCTGCTACACGTTAAAAATGCATAGAGGCATCGACGGGATGTTTGCATTCAGCTCCGGTTT
>Ga0210059_1001510_pt1 | contig 35180 bp, 24 predicted proteins | sample Ectturendosymbi2_FD_188042 | JGI IMG/M metagenome (GOLD analysis project Ga0210059, IMG submission 188042) | Ecteinascidia turbinata endosymbiont from Florida, USA - Sample 2 (SPAdes) (version 2) | ecosystem: Host-associated > Tunicates > Ascidians > Unclassified | place: Key West, Florida... | reverse complement strand
AATTTTATCCGGTTTAGGCGAAGATCCGGATTAACCGAAGACGGTTGTTTCTAGATTGACGTCATCTAAGTACTAAGATATCGGTGAAAATCACTTAAACTGAACACATTTACGCCCCAACAGCAGACTTCCGCAGAAGCAAAACGAATTCATTGATGTATTTACAATGGTACCAACAAAACAAGTTCTAGCTTTGCAGCCAGCTGTTTGAGGAAATCTCCAACCTGGTCTTCCATCCCTTTGCAACGATTCAGGCTTGCACTTATCATTTAGCAATAATAGCAAAGTCACCGCAGTGACCATACATCAAGCGAATCAGTCGCAATAATTTATTTGCACAAGTTTCCTTTCCAGTGCGTTATGCAAGTGCACCAATGAGAAATTGTTGACCAAATACGTCCGTGAAGTATCACAAAGGTAGAAACAAAGCGATAAAAATTCTAAACGCAAAAATACCTTCGGATCCCTACAAAATGGCAATTTTTCCCGTAGGGATCCCCTACTCCCTACAAAAGCCTAAAAATCTCTACTGTAGGGATTTTTCCCTGCGAGTGGCAACACTGGCAGGCTTACAATACATGTTTGCCTTGCAGTTGCACATCTATTGTTTCCATGATGACGTAACAAAGGAACAAGCAGATAGAAAGTTTCGTTATGGCTTTCAGTAATTTCTCATATATTTCTCTGTTGAGATGTTCAAACTATCGAGATAACAGCGCAATGTCTGCCACTTTTTCGTTGTGCGCAGCACCATGTTTTACGAAAAAACAATAGGGTGATTCAATAAAGAGAGGCTGTTTAAAATATGTTTATAACAACACAACAGGGTTTTTTCATCCGCACTCGTCTGCACCGTGTTTGTCATCCGCACCACAAGGTTTTCTCATCCGCACTAGTGCGTACCGTCGCACAGGTTGAAAAGCACTGCACTATAGTAAACAAACCAAATGACAGTTCGCGCGGCAAAAATAAATTTTCTTAAAAAGAGAGCTCTTCCATCTTCGGATATAAACCTTCACTTCTATCCAGGGACGCCGGAACGTCGGTAGGGAAGGGAGGGGGGGGGCAGAAAAAAAGTTGAGGGCAATATAAACTTTTGAAAAACAAAAAAATTGTTACCATTTATCAGGCCCGTAGGCTAACTAGGAGGGGCGCAGGGGGCTTAGTCTCCCCTGAAAAAATTTTTACCCCTCCCTGGAAAAATGTGTTGGACATAGTTTGAAAAATGGCCTCTCTCAGTAAACTCTTCGCCTCCCCTGGTGTCCTAATCTGGTTAGGGCCTGCCAATTATGCTTGCTACAGTTCAACAATAACGTTGGCTTCAAAAATAATAAAACAAACTATAGACAACTTGTTTCAATTCGATCTTGATAAATCATAAAATTACCTATGAAAAGACACCTTTGCCCCCGTTGTCCCTCGTTTAAAAGGTCAGGGATTCTATGCCACTGCTCTCCGACGTCCCTACGTGCCGCTATCAGCAGTCACTGTCTCGCTGCATTACCTGCCAAGATGTCTGCGTTAAAGAGTCACATGCGACAAAACGCCTAACAGCCTAACTTGAAGTGAACATTTGAAGATTTGTTGCCATGTTATTATTACACGATAAAGAAAACAGTAAAACAATCCACTCGGAAGTTTGGCAACTTTCCCCTGAAGGCAGTAGCGTAGCCATCCTAAAAATTTACGGTGCCAAAAAATTTGGTGGGGGCTAAAATGTTTGATTTTAGGCGAATAACGCTATTTGTTTGTGATACCGCCTCCCAAAGCACAAATTACTATATGTTCCAACAATTTGTGGGGGGACATGGCCCCCTAGGCCCCTCTGGCTAAACCTATGCCTGCAGGCAAAGGGGCGGACATGAGTGAACTGCAAGCTCAGCACTGCATGACACCAGAACAGTGAACCTGGCTCTTGCGCAGTGTGAGCGCCGCACTGGCAAATAAACTGTTATTGCAAGAAATAAATCAATTAATCGGAATTGAGCTGCTGGCGTCGAATTTTCTGGAAAGTTTTAGTTCTTAGTCCCAATTTCCAGAGAGGGGCAAATGCCCGTTTTGACCCCGGGGCAGATCCAGCCGATAAGGTTAAAGGGGCGATTGCAGTAATATTTGTTAGTCAAGTCCCCTTACGGGTTCACTACTTTAAGATAAAGTATACTTCACAACACTTCTGTGACAAAACAATGGATTTAGGGGGAGCGATCGCCTTGGTTTTAGGGGGAGCGATCACCTCAATTGCCCCTCCAGGATTCGCCCCTGTTTTGACGCCCCTGTGGACGCCCATGGCTTTGACGTACCACGAGTTTAAAACTGCTTGCTTCAGTTCAGTGTAAAAGCGCACCCATAGCCATAATAGTCATTCTTTGCGCATTTACATGTTTAGCAACAATGTTGACCTCAAAACTATTAACAGAAATTATAGAAAACCATCCTGAATTTTAGGTGTGCGCGAATAGCTGCAATAAATTTGTTTCAAAGTGATCTTGATAAATCATGAAATTACTTATGATACTGGTACGTAAGGGCAACTGTGCCCCCGTTGCCCACCCTTTTAAAGGTCAGGGGGGAAGTGCCCCCGTAATGCACCTCCGTTCCAGCGTCCCTGCTTCTATCGTTCTGGCTAAGAACGTGATGCTTGCGCAGAGTACGTTCGAACTCAACATTGAAGAGGCTTACTTGCACAACCAGTTGACGAGAACTCGTCGACATTTTCTGAGCTTGATTGCGTACAACCATGGATTGATAAGAGAATTGAACAGCGCAGGCATCGAACAGAGGTCGAATGCTTCGTCTGATATGTGTGCCTCTGTGGTCACCGAATCAATTCTGCAACGTGAAAAGTTCAAAGCGCATTAAAGTCCTTGAAATGCTTTGCTATTGACCAACCATGCTGCGATGAACGTTAACAAATATGTTAACTTTTTGGAGATGCAAAGCCTGCAAAACCTACTGGAACCTGGGTAAATATAAAAACTCCCATATTTGCGTAAATTTTTTATCTTAACAAAGTGGCAACTTCTAGGTTTTCTCCTGCCATGGCTGTGACTCCCAGCCGCGCCCGGAACGATTGCAGATTTCCGGAGTTTTTGGGTGTGCACTTTTCTGCAACGGATCGAAAAATTCCTACCTGTGACTGAGCATCGTCAGTGTTACCCACGGCATTAAAAGTCACCATTGAGAGCCTCCACAGATAAAAAAAACAGAATATTGCGAAAAGTAAGCTGCGCACCTACCTTGTTGGTTTCATACCAACACCCAGAGACGCCGGAACAACGTAGGGCAAGGGGAAGGTAAAAAAGTTGGGGGCAAGGATTAAGGAAACTTATGAAAAACAAAAAAATCGTTACCAATACGTTTGTTTGTGTTCAGCAGCATTGTTGACCTCAAAAATAATAGCAGAGATTACAGATAACCATTCTGAATGTTCTTGTTGCGCGAATAGCTGCAATAGATTTGTTTCAAATCGATCTTGATAAACCATGAAATTACCCATGATACTGTTATGGAAAAGGCACCTCCGTTCCCGTTGCCTCCCTTTTGAAAGGGCAGGGGAGCAATGCCCCCCATCATTTTCCTGCTCTCCGGGCTCCGGCGTCCCTGCCAACACCTGTACAGATTTTTCAACTGTTTTCCACAGTACAATAGTTTTTCCACCAGTCTTCGTAAATTTACGCAATTACTACGCCGCAAAATTGTAAAAGTACAACCGCTATCTTCGAAAAAGCAACACAGATGCGTCAAGTGTACCGTAAAAGTAAAAGACGCATTAAGACGAAAGTAATTTAATGCAGTCGAAATAAAACGGTCCATCCCTACAAGCTGCTTCATAATTCACTAGTTTTATGAAACCTCAACTGTGTTACAAGTCGAAAAACTCTTCAAGAACCAGAAGTGGACACAAACATCCCTTACTACCCCTCTAGTAAGATCTCATAAAAATACCAAACTTGTTAGCGTTGGAATCACCCCCTACCGGCCCCCAAAGACTTAATGTTGACGTGTGGAAATAACGGCTTGCATTTCGAAAAAATTATTCTGTGACATCGTCATAGTAAATGTAATGAGCCTTTCTTACGTCAGCATGATGACGGCCGGCAACCAGCAGAGCATAAAAATGACGAACACCAGAGTCATGAATGCCGCAAGCTCCTTCTCGTCACGTTTCATGCTTGTGCACGTTCTTGTTCTTGCCATGCGACTGAAATATAACGAAAGTCGTGATGCCGTCTTCTCAGATTTCGCTTGTTTGGTAGACTGATGTGCTACGGACAGGGTGTCGCTGGATCGATGAAATTCCCCTGACTGATGCATGTAACCGGCCACGTGCACCATAATTCAAAGCGATTTGCACATGCCCCGCCAGCTGGGCATTTCAGGAAATAAACTGCGGTGGCGTTGGCACCATTTTCTCCTTTTTTCAACGCAACAATTGTTGCTAGCACAAGTCAGCACCATACTTCTAATTCAGGATTGACTGTCACAGAAACTAAACGGTGGGCTTCACGATATTGGCGTAATACTGTGTTCAACAATCCAAGCTTTTGTTATGCTCTACAATTCCTATTATTTTAAAACGCAACATTAATAACTTGCGGCGTAGGTGCAACGACTGGGGCTATAAACGGTCAGCTGCCTTCCTAAAATACCTGAGAATTGCGCTTTCTTAGAACAAAGTTAATTTGTTGGAAAAAATCGTGAATTTCTTCACTTAACGAATTATCAAATATTTTCATCAAATCAAGGTGCAGTTGAGGTAATTCGTTGTCGAGGTCAAATTATATCGGCTGTTAATGATTTCTTTGAAGACAAATACCGTATTTCTAGGGAAAAAAATAATTTATGAAAAGAAATCTGAGATTTCTTTGCAATAGCCTACTGTTGGTTATTGGGCAAAAGCACATTTCGACGAGCAATCAATTTGTGTCACAAATCGGCTTTGTTATTCATAAGCTTTAGGTTCAAAGAAGCTTCAGCTGAGCTTGACCTAAGAAACAAACTGAAGAAACAGGTTCATAAGAGCAGCGAAACTTGCCTAAGCGTTTCATCAAATAGTATTACAAACCTTGAAAAGTTTTTCGACTTTTCGTACTAATCAGCAAAGTAGCGTACGTTTTGCTGTGGGTTATGCTTCGGTGTTTGTTACGAAGCAAGAATTCACGGAAATTCTTTGGAATGGCGAGCGTACGTTTGCATCAAATACGAGACACACACGTCGATGAAAACGCCTCGTTTTAAAGATCGCCATGTTGAGTCACCGAGAGTTTTCGACAACTCGCTTAACACGAATCAGGATGCTGAAACTAAACCATAGGTGAGCTTACGCGAAATGCAGTTTCACTTTCCAGTACACAGCACCATTGCAGAAACAAATCCCGATGGTGAGCAACAAGAATAAACAAACGACGGTGATGATGTAAGCGTCTGTCAGTGGTGGATAAATCCTTGAACAATGTGCGCCAGGGCAATTGGGTGTGCCGTCTGAAACACACAAAACTGTTTGTTACAAGTGAGTAGTACGCACACACAAATTCTTACATTTTTTCTTGCGTCTCTTCCAAACTTTTCACAGAGTCGTGTTGATCGTGCCGCATCAACTCATTTCCACTAACAATCAATCCTTTCATTTTGTCCTTACGCCGAACAACGTTTTTCTACTTGCACGTATGTTCCTTAAGGTAAACGAAGGCGTTTTTGGTGTTTAGAACTTTTCTTCTCGAGACAAACGCTGACAATTCACTTTCTACACCACTTTTTACTGAATGACAGGAGATAACATAATTTAGAATAAGACATGCCAAGAATCCAGCTCAGGAAAAGTTCACCACTTTCTTTGACTTTAACTCGTTAATAAGGATTGGGTCTCGACTCCTGAGTTTGTAAAAAGAAATGAGAACTAATTGCAACATACGCGCAAAAGGATCTTAGTCAGCTGAGATGCTTTGGAAAACCTGTACCTCTTCGCGTGTACATCTCGTGCAAGCATGTCGTGAATTGTCCCGGTTCAGCAAGCCTTCACAAGAGTCCTGATGTCAACAGTTTGACTGAATTAAACTTGTCACGGGCTTCCCCTCATTTCTGACACCAGGTGAACCAATTTGAGGGCACTGCTGACATTAGGAATAAAGTGCTTGCTACACAATTGTAGAAAGTTCATTTGGTGCAGTGCTGTGCTCGACATGTACCAGTGTCAGTTGTTAAACTCTGTTTCTGATAGGATTGAAGCTCCTGAACTGAATTAAAGAAGTTCATTCAAAGCTCAGTCGAAAAAAAATACTTTTCAACGTTTGAGAAAACTTGTTACAACATGTGTTCTGACTCGATTCCATAAAATTAACCTAATGTTGCAATGCTTTAATCATTGCCAACAGTATTTCTTCTGAGACTGCCATTTCATCATCTTCTTGCACAATATATTTCTTGTCCTTCTTTCACGCAAATTTTAAAGTCATGATGGATGACTTTTCAAAAAAATCGCTCAGTGCGTCCAACATTGTGATTACAGAGTTTTTGAATCGTTACACTAGCCGAAAGGCTAATTTCCTACAGCAAAAACCTCTGAGTGTAATTTATCGTAGTAAATATGACCGCATAACCATGGGCGTCGGAACGATGTTTTCCAAGGGAGACAATAGTGGCTTTTTCCTGGGGGGACAAAGGATTTTTTCCAAGGGGGGCCAACCGTGGTGAAATTTCATATTATCAACTCGAAACTAAGAGTAACACATTTTTCTACCAAAGTAAATAGCAAAATATCAAATTTGAAAATCCACGGGGAAGCCATCTCCTTCCATCCCTTCTGACGCTCATATGTATGACAGTTATTCACGATTGTTTAAAAACGTGGGTTTTGCTGTAAGCATTTCCTGATAAAGGCAATTCATACACCAGGGTGGATAGAATCCCGAACAACACACTTGTACAAAATTTATAGCCTTGATGACCTTTTGCTTTGATTTGAAAACACTCGATGGATGTTCGGCGAAGCACAGAGAAAAAGATACAAATAGTTTGCGATGCATATGTCATCTTGGATTTGCGACGTGAACCAGGGAAACTTGACAGCAAATCCCACGCTGGACACCTTTGTACCCCTATTGAATTTTCGATTCAGCGATATCGTGTGCCTTGGACACACATGCCAGCAGCTTGAACGCAGATTTGTTCGTTTGTTAACTTTAACTGTCAAAAGGTGCTTTATATGTTTTTATTTGTTTATTATAACAAACAATGATCACCTGGTTTTGAACGAAGCTTGACTCCAAGAACACAGTGCAGACTTAAAGAGAGGTTACAGATAAACGAAACGATATTTTATAAGGTCCTGCTTAGACAAACCCGGAATGTTTACCACTGACATACTTGCGTCTTACCTACAGTAGCGGTGAGGCAAACGCAGTGGTCATCACAGTTCCAACCTGCTGTGGGCGCAATAATGAATATCATGCCACTGACCCAAACAAACACCACCAGTTGAATCGCACGCCGCCTGGTCATGAGTTTGTCGTGACGGAGTGGCCTGAAAACATGCGCACACAGTAAGTTCACCATCTTGTTACTAAATATTGTATATTACCGAGTCAGGTTTGCAAATGTTTAATTAAGCAAATACACCAAAAAGGTTATCTTTCAAGGAAGAAAACCAACGGATGACCCTGCAGTGTACGGACAATAGTCAGAACTGTCGCCAGAAAGTTGTCAAAATGGGGGCTTTACGTTTGTGTGTGGGGGTAACGTTTGTGCAGGGAAGGCTTGGCATTTAAATTTAACAAAAATCCCACTAATTTATAATGTTTCATATTTTAATTTGTTGGGTCTTGGAGCTTTGTTTGGGGGGCTAAGCCCACCAAAGCCCCCGTAGTGACGGGACTGGCAATAGTGTCAAACCTTTCCGCGTACTACGGAACAGACAAGTTAGCATCTGCAAGCCACGAAGCTTCATGGGTGTTTACAACGTGGTTATAAGCAAACTTGAAATAAACTAAAAAAAGCTACACATGACTATTTCTTCAAGATCTGCCACGAGTGTTTGGTTGCAATTGAGTAAAGACCAACTCCTGTCCGTATGAAATAAATCTATAGAGCCTGGCAATTTGTTGGAGCTCGAGGTTCGAGGTTGATCAAAATGCAATTTTACCCACGCAGATGATTCGAATTGATAACAGTGTTTTGTTTTTCTTTCAATGTAAAATCCCAGCAACAGACAGAAAAATTACACACCCTGTTCTTTTATCATTAGGCCTACCAAAAGTTATAATTTTCAAGGAACTACTGTCAGCAAGCTCTATGCTAATTCAAGGTTTCTTGTCATAGGAAATTAATCCAAGTTGTCACCAAGTTTTGTACATCACAAGAAACGTATAGGCAGTATATGCTGTGAGGATAGGTGGACTGTGGTTCACGGCAAGAATAAAGCCATCCCTATGTATGGTTGGCAGCATTTCATGTTATTTTTAACAGCACAACACTAAGGTAGTGTGTTGCAATACATTCCAACCAAAAACAAAATCTTTATATGGCCCTACAGTTTGCAAATTATTACCAATTTGGTCTTTTGTGCATCATTTTCATTTTGATCTATAACAAAAACAGTTTTATTTCTTTTTTCGAACACCTGCTTGAACCCAAACGATTGGGGTTGGTGCATTACCACTTCGGATTACCAAAACGTAACTATTTTTCCAAAAGTTTTATGTGCAACGCTCCACACGTTTTTTACATCAAAGCGAGTCTATGCAATTCTACAAAGATGGACTGATGCAACAATTTAACTGTTGGCAAGGTATCTTTAAAAACCAGATTTCCTAAACGAGTTTCTTGCGTCAACCCAAACTTTCTTTATCGATAAAACGCCTATAGGCGTGTAAACCAGGGGTCTTCAAACTTTTTTGTCCGAGAGCAACATAAGCTATTGCACAACAGTTCGAGGGCCTGACATCTCACGTAATGAGATTGTTTCGGCATATGTTACATTCTACAAATCAATAAATTTTGCGTGAATATATTTTCATTATTGACAAAGTGTCTCCGCGGGCCGGATTTGGCCCTCGGGCTGTAATTAGGAGACTCCTGGTGTAAACTATGCACGGTTATTGCATAAAACGTACAACGCAGGAAAACGAAGAAAAGGCTTACAACGAAATATCACCGTTCGTTTGTTAATGGCCCTGCTATGTAATGCTCTGTGCTAATGACATTTGGCTGCGACAAAAAAAATTTACAATTTTATGTCATCATTTATGGGCAAACATTCACAACAATGTCAGACACATTTCAAAATGCTGACAGAGATAAAGCGAAATGGAACATCGTTTTACTTCAGTTAAAATTTTTAGGTTACTTTACTTTGAGACTCCACTATGCGCATTGGTCAGTTCTGCAATCCACAACCGTCTAGAACCGCCAATCAGTCATTTCTCCTCTGAACAAATTTAATGCAGCAACTTTGTTCAACAAATCGAGTAGCTTTATTTGTAGCGAGTGCCTTGCGTTGCTACACACAACCCTTCGCTTTTTTGTTGAAGGACCCCCTACTCCCACCAAAGGAAGACCGATCGCCAGCTCCTCGAAAGCGGCCTTCGATAACCTGTCCTTCTTGCCCCATCTTGTAGTTTCTTTCGAAGGTACAAACTTTTGCCTAGGTGTAACATCACCAGCACCAAGTATGGAATCAAGATTTCGCATGTATGTGTGCATTGTATAAAGATTTTTCTTGATTTTTCGGACAGTTTGTCGGTTGGGATTAGACGCCCTATTCATCCACAGTAAACGTAAGGCTTGTTAGGCAAAACGGCAAAACAAAGGCCATGATAAAATATACGAAAATTAAGACTTCCTTACCATGCCACTGATATAAAACGATCGACTGAAATCAACTCCAAACTTCCGACCGATATAAGAAGGGATGCGATGATCGACGACTTTCGCAGAGTCCAGGAAATTACAGACACGTCATCCAATGACAGTAAGTCATTGAATAGAAACGTGTAGAAAAAAATAACACCGCTGCGAATAACACATAAGGTAAATGGTGGCAGGCTGCTTAGGAATTTATCAGAATAACCCAGGACGTAGTTACCGCCCCCACTGACATAGTTCTCGAGCTCTGCGCTTGCTTACTTGGGGCCAAGTTAAAGCCGAGCGCTCCGTAACATTACGTGAAAAATTGAAGCGTAATTGCTTGTTTTATGTAAGAGTGAAGCCATACTTTTAAATATTTGGCTCAGTAAAAAGATTACCATTTGCGGCATTTTCTTGCACGTACTCTTTAATGGGTATAGACTGTAACTTTATCATTTGGAGAGTCCAGCTTAATGCTCTTTTTTGGTATAAACCTTCAAACTAATACATCAGTTAAAATGACACTGCATAGAACCCTCCGGTTGTAAAGAAACAAAAGATATAGAAAAAGGGCCAATGTCACTCCACACCTTTCATCGAATTAGTTAACATGTGTCCATAGGCTTGTCCATGGGAACGGGCTGAAATGGGACAGTGGACTTGAAGTTTGTCCCATGTCCTATAGTTAGTAATTTCACTTCAGATAACAGGAATATTATGAAGTTGAATACCATTATTATGTGCTGACAGCACAGCAAATATTAAATGCAGAGGCTCAGTGCAAGAGCGTGCTGATGCAAGGCCCCCGAAAATAAAATTTTTGGGCTCTTATTCAGGTTGAAACTGAAAAAGGTCATCCAACTTTCATTGGCCCATTGGACGTTTTGGGGTGTTTTAACCACGACTCTGTTGAGGATAGACATTAGACATGCACATGGTGTAAGGTATTTGCATTATTAGTTTCGCAGGAATCCCATGCTGTGGGACAGTCACAAGTTTCCATGGGATGATATGGGATGGGACAGAAAAAAGTGTCCCATGGACAACCCTGAGTTTCCACCAAGCGCAGCTTTTCATTTGGTGATCTCTAAGCATTCGACAAGCTTGCTGCACCCGCTTCGTTTTTCGTTTTCAGCAAACTTGAACTTCACCTGTTTTCTTAGTTTGTAAGTTAGTGAATACATTGGCAAGGTTAAGAAACATCTGGAGGCAGGATTGCAACCAGGGGGGGGGGGCAATCGGGAAATTGCCGCGCTCGAAATTTTCAAAACATGTATCGTTGTTAAAAGTACTACAACAAGTTACAATAATTTTGCCCCCTCCAAAAATATCAGCTGCTTGCGGCTCTATCTGGAAGGAGACTTAACACACGGAGGCGCAGGGTTTATACTCTTAGAAAAATAAACGAAAAAACTGGTCTTACCTGAGAAGATCGCTAATGGCGAGACTCTGCACAAAGACGAAAAAGACCATTCCGAAAACTTTTCTTTTCATAGCTATCGCAGTAAGCACAAGAGCGTTTTCCACAATGATGATCAAGGCGATGAAAGTACCTGATCAAAATAGTCATGTTCGTTTTATTAAACTTCAAGTAATTTCAGGCCAAGTATATTTTACCTCGAAGATTTCATGCTGCAGAAGACCTGTGCAGCGTTCTTTCTGTTTACATAAGTTTTACCTGTGGTACCATGAACAATCTGTTACTTCTAACTACGAGCGCAAATTATTAATTGTTTTTAGAACGGAATGTACGCCACATTTTCAAAACTTCGTGTGATGCTCGGAGTACTTAAAAAAAATTAAATAAAGCAAAATGTGACAGGTAAGACTAAAAGAATATTGATCCTGTAGAATTGAATGGATTTATTCATCGGATAGAATAGGTTCACAATTTTGTTTGAATTGAGAAGTTCTGAATCGAGGAACAGGGTTTGGGAACGTTCCGCATTGCTAAGAAACATCTGCACAGTTTTTCCGCATTCTTAAGAAAAACTCTATTCCACATTCCTGTGAACACTCTGGTTATACATTTCCGCGATTCCTTCTTTTCTACATTCAATACGAACTTTTCCGCGTTCCAACCATCGTTTCCGCATTCTCACCAACACTTCCGCTTTCTCACCAACGTTTCCGTGTTCCTACCAAAATCCTATTTGTGACGCGATAATATCTACGCCGAGAGAAGCCAATTTCCGTTATGCTATTTTCTATGATCGAAGTGGCTTGCACGTGTTCTCATCAGTCCCGTCGCACGGGGAAGGGCTTTTGGGGGCTTAGTCCACACAAACAAAGCTCCAAGCCCTCCAAATTGAATTATGAAGCACTTTAAATAGGTGAAATTGTGTCAAATTTCAGAATGTCAAGCTCCCCTGAACAAACGCAAAGCCCCTATTGAAAACTTTCTGGCGAAGGTTCTGATTCTCATTACTGAATATAGATATTGTTGCTCGGCCAAGCGTCTTCATTTTTGTGCATTGCGTTTTTAAGCGTATTGCATAAATCGGACTGGTTGTCGAGCTGATCTCGAAGTTGTGCAGTCAGTCCGTGGTATTTGATCTCATAGCTAATGTGACACTGAAAATGTATGTCTGTTGTCAACTGCAAAAAAATTTTAAATATTGATTCCAAGTATTTATTAATCAAGTTTTTGAGCATGTTAGGTTTTCGAGTGCGGACCTTCCAGCCTTCCCTCGTTTGGCTACGTGCATGTCACTCACATTGAATGAAGCATAATGGACATACATTTGCATCAAAAGAGTTTCATGCTCCCCATAAGCTTATAACAACCTGCATTAGTGAAGTTCAGTGGAATGCTAACAATTAATTTTATTAATGTTGTGGTTAAAATACTGCTACAAACTTATGCGTAACAATTGATTTATATTTTACCAACTACAAGAATTGCTCACTACTTTAGGGGATGTTGAAGAAAAAGTTTCCTGTTCGTTGGTGATGTAAATATCAACCACACACATATGGAAAGGAGTCAGGAGAACGATATGGGAAAAACAATGGTAAACCAAATCAGGGCAGCGCTGCACAGCAAGGAAAACGATTCCAGGGTTTTTATGACCACTGACGTTGTTAGAGCAAATCATAGGAAGTATGGACACTTAAAATGGCGGCATTCGAATTTAACATTTGGACGCATCCTCGCAACATGGCGACTGAGCTGAACTCAGTCACCTTGGTGGCGACTAGTTACTTGAATTACAGATAAGTGCAAGTTTGAATCAACGAAAAGCGAAGAAAGCAGGACCCTATCGGCTTATTCCTCGAAAGCTTGCACCAAACCTAGAGCTTTTAAGTGTCACAAAATGGCGATCAGAAAAGAATTAAATGCTGACCAGCTTTTTTTTATTTAATCAACCGTAAACGCCGAGAAACGGGTTTCTGGTGGGTAGTGAGGGTTGGACTTTTTTAACATTTTTTGCTCTGGCTTTGTTTTACGGTAGACACAGGAAAACCACAAGAAAAACGTGCGTATTTAAAAAAAGTTTGGAATCTTAAGGACTGGCATCAGAAATCAGCACACTGAAGTTTTATTGGGACCGACCTTTCCGCCTGTTCCAGTCAAACATCTTGCCGTTAGCATATGTTTTCAAGTGCACAATCTAGTTTTTCTGTATCCTTTTCAGAGTTGAATATAAAAAAGCTCTTCGTGAATGCACAGGTTTTCGACCTGATGTTAGAAAGTTCAGCGCTAACTATCCTCTGACGCTGGAACCGAGACCCCGTCTGACCTCGGTTGTCATGTGAATTGTCGATACTGAACTTTGAAGTGCGCACAGACTTTGAAGTGCGGTAAAAAACGGAAGAACAGTTTTTAAGAAGCTGCAATTGCAAAAAAATGGCAAGGCGTCTGCATTTCCTTCCAGAAATGTGTTGTTTGATAATAAGCCCAACACAACTGTAGCCTAGACACTGCACAATAACGTGAACAGAAATATAAAATTATTGAACAGTAGTTAAAAGATACAATACGAATGCGGTTTTTGTTATACTTGAGCAAAAAGCTTGTGCAGATATCAAATGGAGTAATTGAGGAGAAAGGGAGGGCGTTGTTTCCTAACCCACTTCTTTTAAGGGGTACATGCGTTTTCTTGTATTTTTGGTGTGACTGCTCAGGCATGTTTGCGAAATTTTCTGCCACAGTTTCAGCTATTGTGACCAGCACGACATGTTTATTTTTAATAGAGCTTTCCTCCACTTTTTTGGCCCCTATATTATTGCAGAAATCTCAAAAAGTTTCCGCAGAGTTGTCTTTAAAGAACCGGGTCCGAAAATAGTAAGAACTTGCAGCGCTGTTCAGAACCGGAAATTTCTTGGATATCTTACAAAACATTTTGCAGATTTTCCAGTATAGCCTGCGACTCACCAACTGCGTGAATCGCATTCCCCTCGCTGAGTTTGCATTGTACAGGCATGGATGAATTGAGCGTGACGGTCAGAGTACTGAGCATATCCGGCAATGTTTTGTCCGTAGTCGTACGTAAAGACATATCAGCTACTGCTGTAACAAGCCGTCAGTTGTTTTATTGAAAGCAGGCAGAACTACGCCAGTTGTTTACTATGTCATGAAGTTCCTGTGTGAAATAAGAAATGTAACAAAACACATACATGTTTGTTTGTCAAATGCTAGTCTTTCACAAGAATAAGAAACCTTTAGTTTTAATCTTGCCAGATGTTTTAAAGAAAAAAGCTAAAAGGTAATACTTCCTGAAGTAGCAATAAATAAACCTCTTGTGAGAACGCAAAGTTGATCTGCCGCACACGACAACCTTTTAACTAGCCAGAGTTCACACAAAGTAAAGTATTCAAAGCTTGGCTTGTTTTTTTGCTTGCAGTAACAGTAAGTCAAGTATTTTTGCATTTTTGCCGTTCAGAATCCAATCTGAGCCCAATCCCTTTGGTAGATTTTAACCTGACCACGGAAATTTGAAGCAATTGTCTGTCAGATATATTTCGTTGCCACAAAGTTTTTCAGTGAAAAGCATATCAATTTACATTTTGACATGTTGACAATTATTGCTTTGTACCAATTTGCAATAACAAAAGCAAAAAATTTATCGTAATCTCAAGAATTCTTGATCTTCGCGCTACGCACCTTATAGAACTGACACTTTAACTCTGCAGTACCAGAAAATCTGTTCTGTCAGCTTGATTCAGAGTGCCTCAAAAACACTCAAGTTAATCTATACGTGCATTAAATTGGCTTTTGTTGCTATATTTCCTAAAACATTTCGTCAAACGTCATCTCTAATGCTTGGCATACACTGCTTGCTGTCGCCAATTCTTGCAATTTTCACAACTCCACCTGTATCTTCCAAACAGTTGGAGACATGACAAAGTATATTTCTTTGCACTGCGTCATTTCTACACAAACCGTTGCCTCCTACGCCTTGTCACGCTGCCAAGTTATCTGCAGGCTAAGAACTTCATTCAGAAAGCAGAGAAAAGGCAAAAACGAAGGTCTCGTTTGATTACGTAAGAACTGTCCACACTTAATTAAATATAAATAAAATTTAATCTTCAGTCACACTCTAACTACCATTCGCAGAACCAACTGACAAATCCACGGGGCCACACTTAGGTTCTTAATAATTTTTCGAATCATAAACGTAGGCACTCTTGTTCTCAAGCGAACTTTACGACCAGTTCGTCATGCGTGCTAACTAGTGACTATGACATAAAGTATAGCTTGCCTGTCGTGTTGCTAGGCTATAGCTTACTAGTCTCTGTGCGAACAAAAGGAGATAAGGCTAATTCAGCACGCCCTAATTATATGCATATCACTGCAAGTTACTTCGTAACGACAAAAATTTTATGACGTTTACTCGTTCTTACTCGTTTTTTTGAACAGAAGAATAAAGAAAAAGATGCTTTGGATATCTCTGAAGTTCTCCAGCACACAGGCTGAATTGTCCCAGTTCTCTCACGAATATGCTACTTGTGCAAACTCAACACCCACGCATTGGTTCATTACCAGGAACCTGTCTCGTTCACACACGTACTGCAACAAATATTGACATGTCGTTTCCTTTAGCATGGCCAAAGCAGGTAAGAAACATGGTAACGCAGGTAAGAACATGGTAACGCTTACGTTTGACCTACGAACATGGTCCAGCTTGTATTAAGTAAAAAAACTAATGTAGGTGAGGCCATGATACGGTTAGTACCTTAAGAAAATATGATAAGTTTCAAATTTTAAAAGTTTTTTGTGGTTATAGGAAGGAAAATGTCAATGTGTTTGTAACAATAGAAGTCTGGAGGCAAGTGCAAAAAAATCGCCAACAGTAGTGGAAAGAACTGCCCAATAGGTTTATTTGCGTTTCAGTGCTTACGTTGAGTGACTGAGCAGATTCACGTCGACTTCACCTGCTTTTTCAATTTTGAAGCTTTATCCAAAACAGGAGGCCATCTAAGTCTAGTACATAAAGCTAAACAGACTGATACTGTTCATAAGATTGCCAGTAACCCCATCTGCCAACTTACAAACTGGAAAAAAATCGTTACAAGCCCAGTGTTCGGCTTCTGAACGTGCGAGTGACGTGTGCAAACTTTCATGACGTACACAAATCTGGTATTGATTTTGTTGCGGCTACTTGCTCACCTGCGATCACTTCGATAACCCTTTAGTTAGTTTTGCATTCTTGATTTTGGGTATTTTGCTTGTTGCGAAAGTAAAGGACAGTTTCGTGGACAGTGAAAAACTCCTGATGTCGTCTGCTAGTAGCGCCTCCCATGGGCGCCTTGCTCTACTATCAAGTGTCAAACGTGTCCAGTATGATAGCAGGTACCAATCTCCAACGAAGGTCGAACATTGGCAATGGGGAATCGCAAGTGAACGCACTGACCACCGGGCCAGCTATCCCATGGATTCGACAGTCATCCACTGTAATTCAAGAAAAATTTTTCTTACCACAAGAAGCCACAAATTTGAAAGAATCATTTCACTTTGCTTTCCATCCTATTTTCAGGTCTCTGTTCTTAAACTTTCATCTCATGTTTTAACAGCAACTTTTCCGAATGCCTCACCAAACCGCATCTCGGACTGTGAATAAGAATCGAACGGCATTTCTACTTCACCTTTCTACCTTGTCACAGAACGAGCTGCCTGTCACAACTGTACTGTTTCGCTAAGAACCGTACCACGTGCAGCGGACCGTTCACAAAATAGAATTCATATTTGTTGATTGGTCTAACTCTAAATGCACTGTCACCATCCTGACAAACGTATGTGGCTTGCGACATTTGTACGTGCGTTGTAGGTAAATATTAACGCGTCTTCGCCCTACTATTGAAAAATGTGATGCACTGAAGGCACCTCGTGAAAATAATTACTTTTTCCCTCGTTTCCAAAATATTGTGTTTTTTGTCATTTTTTATCTAAATCAGAAATTTGCTAGTTATATGGAAATAACCATTGTTTACCTCAAGGTTTCGGTAATCACAGTCTCAAAACTACTTCAAGTATTTTTGTGGAATGCTCGACTATAGCCTAAGCTGTAAACAATTTCGACTGTTTATCATAAAAAATGCATACCTGGCACCTGGAGAAACATCCTTGCCAAGGTGCATCTGATAGTCAATGAAACAAGTGCTCTCTTTTTTCTTTTGCCTTTCAACAGTTCGTGCGAAGCTTGGAATTAAACTCTTGCAACAAATTATCTCTTGGTCATCAGGTTCGTTGGTCGCTGGGTCGAAGGGCAAGCACTCTGCGCATACTTTGCACAAACTGCTTGTTCCAGGCGTCGTCCCATTTCCTGTTGGCAGAGGCTGCTGCACGCAAGTCAAACCTGGGTTGCTAAATGCTTTGCAAAGAATATGGCAAGTGTTTGTCCAATTCATAGAAAATTTTCGGCAAAAAATTTTTGAAAATGGTAATGTTATTGACTATATTGGCTTTTCGATACTCAGTGTTTTTGCAATCCATCTTTTGTCCATATTTTTCAATTTTTAAAGTTTGAAAACTAAAAAGGATTTATTAATGGGAATCAAGATGCCTACTCAGTAGACAAAGTTCAGGGATATCTAGAAACTCCTAGACATCCCTGGAAAAAATATATCCTCTGTTTAGAATAGATCATAGTCTCTGATTCTCCGTTACGAAACGATTCCTTTGATTCATAGTTAAGAACTGGAAATAATATTTCCGTTTAATCGCTCAGAAAGCTCAAAGTGTCATTTTGGTGAACATAAATTTGCCGCGGGCCGCAAAAGTCGACTCTATTTTATTTCTTTGCAGTTTGGAAGAAATTCTGGAACAAGAATTAATTCTCTGAAGAACAGGATTTTGCAATATTTTCTGCAATGGAGAAAGCTTTCTCGGGTTCAGGGGCGTAACGATGGGGGCAAGGGGGCACGATTCCCCGGGCGCCGAATCACTATGGGGGGGCGCCGCATCGATACTGGGGACGCCAAAATCTGCGGGGGCGCCGAAAATTCCCAACAATGTCACAAGTGCTTTCTTCAATACCGTACATTTGCTTCCTAATGACCTCAAATTCGAAAATGGGGGCGCCGAACTTGCTTCTTGCCCCGGGCGCCATCTAACCTCGTTACGCCCCTGCTCGGGTCTCAAGAAAAGCTCCGAGGAGTCACCTGCGGCCCGCGGGTCAAGTGTTGTGCAGGCCTGCTTTAAACGCACACAAACCTAAGCCTAGCAAGACTTGAAACACCGTAATATCAAGTCAATTTTAAAATAAATGCGCAGTTAAGAGCGATTGTGAATGAAATGTGACACTGCAATGATTACAGCAATTCTGCAAGTAATAATCGTGTTCAGACATGATATTTGGTGCATTTTTAGAAGATTCACAACGATTAATGTTGAGCTGTATTTTCTCTCTCAAATTTCAGTATTCATTTGACAAATAATTAAAATTGGGTTGTTTTGTCAATACTAGCAATTGGTATTTCACAAAATGGCAACATTTCGGCATAAAATATTGCCAAAAGAAGTTTGGAAAACAGTAATTTTTTGCAATATTTGCCAAATTGGCACTTTCTGGCATCCCTGAGTCCGATAGTGAATACGATGGAGGAATCGTCGTGCTTCATCACCAGTAAACAAGTTATCTTCCACAAAAGTGGCTCCTCATATTTGATGCTTCCCTCCGTTGGTGGTCTTGCCTTCTGTTCATTTCTGATGTTGGTTATTTTTGGTGTGCATGAATTTGAATACCATATGTGGCGTCTGCTTCAGAGCATTATAATTTCACGAGGTTTGGCTATACACAATGGCAACAATACGCAAACATCATGACGGAAGAACATGTACGGTTAATGTGGTGATTTTGAGTTATTTTGTGACTTTGAGTTACATACGACTGATGTGCCTCTGCCGAAGGCAACATGTGCATTACGGTTGATTACAGTTCAACGCAGTGCGACTGTTCATCGCTGATTGCTGGTCGTGGTGCAGCTTTGTTGATATTTGTCGCATTGTATGCCCTCAGTTGATGTGTGATTTACATGTATGTTGTGTTTGCAGACGGTTACGTTTGCAAAGGTTCTCAGTTAATTAAAGCCACATTTCTATGCGGCAAATCGGTTTCATTACAATCATTTAACTGAATAGCTGATATGGATAAAGTTATGAAAACCTCTCGCCTAGATCTGGATTCGAGCTCAACTACTGTACAGTGCATCTAAAGGAATGGAAGCATTGGCGCAGGACAGGGCTCCCTGCAACTAAGCAGCAACAAGGTCAAAGTCTTGACGAATTTCTGCAAACTCTTCGCAAGCTGAGTAAGCACTGTAACTTCAGGGCGGTTACAGCCGATTCGAGCCGAATAGTACAAACAAGAAATGCTACGTGATACTTTCATTAACAGGTTGTTGCCCCATGCAGTGGCGTGCAGAGGTTTCGTGATGCCTGGGGCGATTGCTTGATTGGATGCCCCCTACCAAATTTTAGTATTGAGCAGTAGCGTATGGTGGTCATTGTTACTGGATACACGCTGTTTGTGACGTCACAATATAACGTCATATTCACGTTTGCAAACCAACATTTTGGCGAATTTTCTTGACACAACATGGATATTCAGGACGCCGGAGCAGCTGTAGCGAGGGGAAGCAGTAAAACGGTTGAGGTCAGTGGAAACTTATAACAAACAAAAAATTTTTACCAATACGCTTGTTTCTAATCATCAACAATGATGACCTCAAAAATAATAACATAAATTTTAGAAAATTATTCTGAATTTTCTGGGTGCCGGAATAGTTGCAATAAATTTGTTTCAATCCGATCTTGATAAACCTTAATGAAAATCAGTGGTGTTGGAGATGGGGGTGCAGGGATTGCAAGCGCACCCCGAAAAGTTTTGATTTGCTGAAAATCTGGGAAAAAGCCCTGAAAATGCGGGTAAAAATGGCGTCCAAAGTTAAAAAAACATATGAAGACCTTTCTGGAGGTAACACCAAAATGGCAAAAGTTGCACAAAAAACTTTTCGGGCAAGTTTGGGGAATAATAAATACCACGGCCAAAGCAAACGATACAACTGACATCTTGCAAACGTTTCGATAACAACTGTTATCATCTTCAGTGCATAGCAATATGCACGAAGGATTTTTGCCGAATTTCCCCAAACTTTGGTACACGAAAAGCGGAAGTGCTAAATAGCCTTATTTCGATTCAAACGTTTATCGAAACGTTTGCAAGATGTCAGTTGTATCGTTTGCTTTGGCCGTGGTATTTATTATAAGGCTATTTAGCACTTCCGCTTTTCGTGTACCAAAGTTTGGGGAAATTCGGCAAAAATCCTTCGCACCCCACACATTTGCCTGCTCCTACACGTATGATGAAAAGGCATCTCCGCCTCGTTGCCACTCTTTTGAAGGGGCAGAAGGGAAATGGCCTCGCCATGCCTCCATTCTCCAGTGTCCCTATGCATATTATTCTACACGCACTCTTTTTACTCGCTGTTGTAGGCTACAATGTGCCACTGCAATGAAAATAAATTGCCAGCGGTCTCCTAAGACAGAGCAGTTCATGACTGCAAAAATATCCGGCAACGCGTCAAAACAGGGAGTAAAACACACTCAGTGCTCCGTCAGTGCAGGTCACAACTGCAAAAATGCAAGGCTGCGCGAATGTCTCGTCGTATAGCAATCGATCAGAAGGTATGCGGCTTGGATGGCAACACTCAGGGTTGACAGTTTGAAACTTCATGAACTACAGAAGAATTGAGCATGCGCATGAAGTACGCAAGAACATTTTCGTTTTTTGTTATGTGGCTGTTATATATACAATTACTAAGGGGAAAGAAAAGATTCGGGCTTGTGTGAGTCGTTATGATCAATCCGTCTGAATTGCCACTTAATGACGAAGCTCGAAACGAAGCACATATTGCAAGCGCAGGTGTGCGACTGTATTAGCACATAAAACGAAACGGGAAACTAGTGATGCATCATAAAATCAAATAGGACAGTTGTTAGGACAGTTTTGAATTTTGGCTCAAATTCAATTGAACGTCCATAATTATCTTCAGTGTTTATGTAATTGGACCCAACCGAAGAAAACAACCAGTTTTTTTTGAAAAAGCCCACTTAATAAAAGCAATAAAACCTACCAAAAATCCCCCTCTTTACTTTTCTTTTATAAAATGTCCTATCAAGTAAAAAATAAAATAAGCAGCACACTTGTACAGCTAACTGTTGGCCTACATTTTTAATGAAACAAAACGAACAGCAAAGAAATTTGAAGGACTTGAAAAAAAGAGAAGAATAATTCGAACAGTGAGTAAATTCTACTGGTTATCTTCTTCATCTTTGAAAAATCGGTATATTTTAATCCATTTTTCTGCTTTCTCTGCATCCAAGCTGTTTCTTATGTTGGACCATACCAAACCATATGTTGAAAAAATACACTATACAGATGCGGAACTAGCATGGTGTTTCATTTGAACCGTATTACTTGGGGCTACATCAGGAGATAGGCATCTGATGCTCACAGTCAGAGGCAAGAATTGACTGGACGTTTGCGAAAACTGTTTCTTCTGCGGCTTTTCATACCACAACCGGAAGGTATGTCCTGCGACGGGAAACGTTTGCTATATATGTGTAAGAAGACGGGTAATTTAGCGAAAGTGTTTAGGTCTAAGATGATGATGATGATGTGTTTTGTCCGCAGACACGAGGCCCATAGTACAAACGCACACTTTCTGTACAACGCAGGTTGATAAGAACATACAGAACAGCGTGGGGCATAAGAAAACTAGTGTGGGGCATAGTTTTGCTAAAAATGCACCTTACGATCATACAGTTAGTCTCTGCGCATTTCAAGTAGAACCTGAGTGTTTTATGCCTGTTACGGCAAACGTTCGTATTGCGAGACGTGAACTTTGTGCTCTGACACTGGAACTTCAGTAGCTATACCTAAATCAGAACTGTTATAGCTTATGTGTTGAGCCCTCTGTGTCTGAAGTATCAATGACTGCATCTAACCTCAAGGACAAAGCAGCTGGGTGCATTTTCGATATAATTGTGAACTCTCCCAAGTATGCCGGTGTATGGTTGGGTGTACTCAAGGAGTTGTGTGCAGATGTTATACTAGGACAATATTTTGAGGCTATAGGCACAGATGCGCGGTGTTGAAGTATGGTGGACCTGAAGCGTACCTTCTACCCACTAAAGATTCCACGCAGAGGACAATGTATTCAGTGAAAAATAATTTCTCGTCTGTCTAAACAAGGGTTTATACAGCCTAATGTGTCTCCTTGGCTTGCTTGTCACTAAGTTGTCACTATTAAAGGCGATGAAAACGAAAAGAGACGGATGTTCGTCGGCTACTCGCAAATAAGTAACTTGTATGCTGAGCTCGACGCTTATCCCTTGCCACGAGTCGACGACTTGGTTAACACTCTTGCCAGCTATAATGTCTTTTCCACCTTCAATCTCCGCAGTGCTTCAGATATCTATCGCGGACTCGGGAGGTTTACAGCAGTTGTTCCCGCCTGGGAAGGAATTCCTCCCCAGGGATGAATTTCTTGAGTTTAGGGGAGGAAGTTCCACTTTATAGTTACGTTACCTATTCATTGTAAGTGTTGTACTTCTTTTTTAAGTTGACATTGGCTCTTTCAATTAGTTGTATCACTTTATATTTGTATTTTTGTAAGTTATTTAGTGAACTAATGCACGTTTTTGTTGACAAACCTTAGTGCCATTATTTGAAAACAAATACTTTTCGTCCCACGTCGTCAATAAAAAACTCTGTTCCAATTTTCTTTTTTTCTAGCCTACGAACACTAACAGGGGAGGAATGAAAGTCCCAAAATGAGCAAAGGGAGGAATGCATCAAAATTGTTGGGAACCACTGGTTTGCAGCGTTTGAGGCCGGCGGAAAATTGTGGGAATTCACGCGAATTCCGTTTGGCGTCACAAATGGAGCTCCTGCCTTTCAGCGAGAAATGGATAGAATGGCTGCGAACAAGAGCTTGTTGGGAACTTTCCCTTAGATAATATAAACCTAGCAGGGCGAACTCAAGAAATGTTAAAGAATTTTCTCAACGGCGTTAACCGTTGAAACATGAACACAAACGTGTTACATCGATCAATATTCCTGGTTATTGCGTGGGCAAAGAAGTTATCAAACCTGACTGTGATAGACTGCGCCCACTGCAAGAGCTTCCTCCTCCTGGAAATATGAAAGCGCTTACGAAGGTTCTTTCGCTGTTTGATTATTATGCTAAGCGGGTCCCCGGATTTTACGACAAAATCCAACGTTTGAAAACGCACTACCTTATTTCTTTTAGACGAGCTAGCTTTGAATGATTTTACTACTTTAAAAGGAGAAATAGAAAAGGCTGCTCTGCAATCTACTGATGAGAACGCCCGTTTTGTTGTCGAGTGTGACGCATCTTATGTAGCGATATTGACGTCGTTAAACCAATATAGACGCCCTGTGGCCTTCATATCGAGTTCATTGCATGGCAGAGAGCTCCATTGCCCTGCAATAGAAAAAGAAGCGACTGCTATAATAGAAGCAGTTCGAACATGGAGCCACTTTCTTGCTCGCCAGCACTTCACATTGATTACAGATCAGCTGTCAGTGGCGTTTATGCTCGACAATCGTAAACGCACGAAGATTAAGAACAACAAAATTAAGTGTTGGCGTCTTGAACTAGCTTCGTACAGCTACTCCATCCAGTACCGACCTGGAAAAGACAATGGGCCTGACGCCTTGACTCGAGCATTTTGTGCCAATATGTCTGATTCAAACCTTGTGGAAATACACGTTGGGTTGTGTCCAGTAAGGGATTTACATATAGGCCAAATAGGCCATGGCCTAGGGCCCCGCGCTTGTGGGTCCCCGCGTAATCCCTTCCTACGACGACTCATTAATAACTTAAAAATTTGCGAGAATAACTTCACAATATACTTTAAAACGAGCGAAAATAGAAATGTCTAAAACTAGCCACTGCAGCACAGTGGTCTCTAGTACAGTAGTAAACGATTTTTCGATTACACTGTTTCTGAAATATATGAGAAAATCGTTTACGATAGAGAGGGTCCCAATAGTAGGCAAATTTATAGCGTATTTGATGCGGATCTACGTTTGCTTGTTTCCAACTAGATAGCCAGTATATAGAGCTTGCTTGTTGAAGCTCTGGACCAGTGGTCTTCAACCTTCTTTTTTCAATCGCTCCCTACAGGAACTTTGCTTCAAAATCGCCCTCCACTTGTGATTTTACTGTTGGCTAAAATATTATTTTAATTTGAAAATATTTCGATGCTACTGAAGTAAACGGGCACCTTAGTCAGCATGAAAAAAATGAACAAACAAAAGGAATGCAATTGCATTTGTAGAAAAAATGTTTGTCATTTCCAAAAATAATTGGTTCTAACTATTGCAAACATTGCCCTTGGCTTTTTATCTGTAAGTTATTTTAAAGCAGGCTGCAAGTTGGTCAGCTTAAGTCGTAATGCGTTTCTTGTTCATGTCAAGACGTTTGCGGTGTATATTAGGCATGTGCAGTGCTTGGTTGAAACCTTGTTCAGCAACATACGTCGTGGGAAACTACAGTAATAGGCCTAATAATAGCTCAACCTTTCCCCAAACGTCCGGAAAACGCTCCATGCCATTGATCCAAAAGTCTGACCAACCGTATGGCACTGGCTTCATCATCGCTTTGGAAGTCGATGAAAAGTTCTTGGATGTGGAATCGCATTCGCTATTTCGCTTATGTTAGTTAACTGGCAAAACGGCAGTTCACCCAGTCATTTTCTACGCAATCTAACTTTCGGCATTATCCTCCCAACAGAAAGACTTTTTCTCAAGCCTCAAACTACAGCTGGCAAAAACGATCTTTTGGAATTCTTAGTTTAGCCCAGATCGGATGGTCGGACTTACTTGCTAGTCTAAGTTATCCGTTTCCTAGCCTGCTTTACTCGTATACTCTGCCATTAGTCAGATGAACACAGAACAGTTGTATCCAAGAAGCACAGTAAAATACTCGAGCTGGCCATAGGCGTAGCCAGGGGGAACCAAAGGGGCCATGGACCCCCAAATTTTTAGAACATATAGTAATTTTGTTCTTTGAGAGGCGTTTTACCAAACAAAATAGCGTTATTCGCCAAACATCAAACAGTTTGGCCCCCCAAAATTTTAGGGCTGGCTACACCACTGGAACTGACTGAAAAACATAAGCACGTTTTAAAACTTACGCCTAACTTTCAGAACCGTCGCCAGAAAGTCGTCAATAGGGGTCTTTGCGTTTTTGCGGGGGGACTTTACATTCGTGCAGGGGTGCTGGACATTCAAATTTGACATAAATTCCACTAACTTATAGTGTTTCATATTTCAATTTGGGGGGGCTTAGAGCTTTGTTTGGGGGACTAAGCCTACTAAAGCCCCTCGTGGCGACGGGACTGCTAACTGTAATCAAATTTACTAGCCATTAATTGCTACGTGAATCGTCTCGCAACAGTCATTTTACCCGTGTTTTTTCAATAGAAGACCTTGGTTTCACTGTTTTATTCAAGTTACGAACCAAAGTTTCTAAAAACACATGATAACGGACTATAACGTGTTTTGTCTATGAAACAATGTTTTGGCAATGCTCTACCGGAGAACATAAGGTCTTGCTTCAAGACAATTTTGCTAATAATAACATATACAATTGAAGGGATTCGTGACAGTTCACTGCAAAAAATAGGTAGGTTAAACTTAATCACAACTTTTTCATTAGTAGGCTATTCTTCATCGCAGCGAAAATCGATGTGATGATTCAGTGGTAGCAATGTTTTAATCTCTGGACCATTTTTACGATTTTCAAAAAAACTGCATGTTATCTCTTAAGAAATGGAGTTTGGCCGATTAGGTATTTCGGGTATAGCTTAGTCGGTATCGATCGCTTTCAACCAACATAAGTATAATAAAACAACTAACGCATACTACTGTATACGAGAAAAGCCCAAAATTCCGCGCGTGTTGATGTGACTACAGACTTGCAAATACTATTGCTTGATGTCCCTTATTTGACGCTGTTAATGCAACAATGACTGGGTCAACAAACTACTTGTTGCAACAGTTTCTCCACTATTTTATCTTGTTTCAAACATTAGGCTTAAAAATATACTTGAGAATTCGTCAGAACCGCAGTTCTTGGCTCCAAACCAGTAGCCCTCACCGTGACCTTTGATAGCAGGGATGCCAGGTTGGCCTTTTATGCCAAATTTCAGAAATCTTTTAAGTTGGTTGGCTAAAAAAGTTCATTTGGCGTTTAGGCTTTTTTCTGGCCTTGTCTGAAGTTGGTTGGCTGTAAAAAATTCATTTGGACGTTTGGCTTTTTTACTTTTATACGCATAAAAAGTTTTCGTCTGCAGAACAATTCACTATTCCATTTTGTCGGCAACACCTGTGCAAAAGTTTTGTGATAAATGGTATATTGGACCGACGCCCGCGTTCAGATGCGTGAACTGTGTGTTTTTTTGATGTGGTGGTTTGTTGTTGGCGCTGTATAATACAATGGTCTTGTTGCGCCACAACTGAGTTTGTACAATTTCTGGTTTGGTTTTGTGTTCTGGGTGTGTTCCCTGCAGCTCTTCCGCACACCGTGCACCTGGTAAGAAGGCTGCAGTACCAATTTACAAGGTCTTGGTAAGACCCGGCCGACACTCTCGACCAACCAACACCGAAGCGGACGCACTTACCACTAGACCACGGGCTGGTCCGTGAACTGTGTAGTGCAGGCCTGCACAACTCAAAAAGCTCGAAGGGCCAATTATCAACACAAACGTGCCACGGACCACAAACATGTCTTTTCATTTCGATGCCATTTCGTCTTGAGAAAAATGTAGGAAAGGCTTTAATTTCTGTTGAAGATCTCAACCTTCTGAGGCAATCGTAGAACCAAAGTCGACACAACAAAAGATAGACTTTTGAGTGGCACTGCACATAAGAGGGACATCCTTTCACGCTTTTAAGACAAGCGACGAAATAGGTCACACCTGCGTGGGGCCCCAAAAACTAAGATGGCCAAAGGCCCCGCGCTCCCTAAATCCGTCCCTGATTGTGTCATCCTGCCGATACTGGACTGGTTCACTTTATTCAAGCAAAGAACCTGCCCTACTCAACGGATGACGTCAAGAAAGTTTGCACTACCTGCCGTGCGTGTGCTGAGCTGATACCTCGGTTCTGTGCTCCCCAGGAAGCAAAGCTTATAAACGCGACGCAAGCTTTTGAAAGATAAAGTATCAATATCAATGGTCCGCTTCCAAGATCGGTCCGAAACAAATACTGCAATCTACGGTTTTCCGGTGGCCTTATCTGTCCTGACATGCAGTCAACAGTTGTGGGAACAACTGAACGTACTCTTTAAAACTACTGATCGGCTTTAAAGAAAAATGCTTCATTATGTGCAGAAGAGAAACGCATTCTTTTAGTTCACCGTTTTTCATTTTAATTCAAACGATTAAAGGAAAAACGTGATGGATTTTGTTCAATACAGTCACACGATTTATGCAGTAGCAAAACTATGTCCAATATGCATGTCTTTACTCGTTCCTGGTACTTGTTCTAACCTCATGTAATACAATGCAAAGTCCACGCAGTCTGCTTATAAAATTGTAACCATGTTAGCGCAAAGACGTTCAGTTAACAAGAATATAAAACAATGGAATGAAGTGCATTCGTTAATTTTGGTTACGTCAATCAGCGGCAGGTCGAAGCCTGAATTTTGCTTCTTGCCGAGGCGGCTGAGATGGAACGCCCTTGCCCAAGGAGCGCTACAGGGATTCACTCAGTGGCCGTGGATCGAACACCCAACTTTCCGGTTGAGTACATTCTGTAGTACTTTCGCAAAATTTTATGGAGAAAATAAAGCAAGTGTGGCGGTCCACGCAGTGCATGTCAAAACGCAAAACACACAAAAAACAAACATTCTCATTTAACCCTGCTCATATGCAACGCTGAGCATAGAAATCTGTGAGGGTGTTTTATTTTCAAGCGCTTAGGAAAATGTTAGAAACCTGTTCTTTTATGACTTCATCCAACTTCAGGAGACAAATCGGATGGTGAATGAGTTTTTTTTCAAAAATATCCCGACAAACCATAAATTGAAGATTCTGATTTCTTGTGATCCTAGATTTACCTGGTGTGTATCTGCGGGATTGATTTTGATCCGCTATGCAGAGCATTTTCATTGCAGATACGATATCGGAATGTCCATTTTTTACAGTGGACAACTAAATCCTAGTTGATATGAAAAAAAGAGTTGGGAAATGGGCATAACATTTTTACGGTCAAATGGAAATTCCACCAAAAATTGGTGGGGCATTGCATATGAAATTAGTAGAAATTGGTGTTTTGTTGCGTACAGGCGGTTTCTTAGTGAAAATGAGAAAAGTTGTTGCGGGAAAGCCAAAAAATCCTTTGACCGGACTTTACGGAGGTCACGTGTCCCAGAAAACGTAGTTTAATTTCGGATCTATCCTTCAAACAAACCAGCAATTTGTTCACGGGTTATCAAGCAAATGACAAATTGTTACGTAATTCCTCACCCCGCAATGAAAGTCAGCTTGACTAAACCGCAGAAACTGTAAGTATAGCGAGAAAACAGCCGATCTTCTATTTACAAAGTAAAATGCCAAAAGCCTTCGGAGAAAGTAACATTTTACAAGTTTCAACTAAAAGCTTTGTTGACTTGAAACGCAAAACAACCACGTACTGCACCAAACTCTTCCTGGTGCGTCTGTGTAACCAAACAGAGCTGAAAGTTTTAAGCACCATTGTAAAAACTCATCTTAGAAAGAGCTGGTGATATTTTAAACAAGTTGGTCACAAGTATGGCAAATTTTGTATATTTTGCAATGGTGTAACAGAATCCAATGGATTTTTAAAAGTACTTCTCTGTAGATCACGTTTTTGTAAATAATCTTTTTGAATGAGTATTCCTTTGACAAAAATTGAAAAAACACATAAGACTTTGAACAGAGAAGAAATCAATATTTTCTTTGTTGTTTTTCAAAACAATTTTCTTGTTATCAACTTCTTTATTGACATTTTAATTCGAACCCAAAGTATTAAAAACTTGGAGTGAAAAATGCCGATTGTTGTCACTGGTTCCTTGAAACTAAAGAGAGCAAATTCCTTGATATTCTAAGAAGCAACATATTTGAAGGCAAGTTGCCGCGAAACAAAAAACAGTTAATTATAAATCTTGAAAAAGTAGCGAATTTCTAGACGAAAAGTCACTACTATCGGTATCGTGCATGCTGGTAATGAATTTATATAGCAACTACGTTTTTGCAATTTCGGAGAAATAAATAACTGTTGTTGTAACTCCGATATGAAGACCTGTGTTTACACACGGCTTGTGCCTAACAATTTGGAAGAAAGATTGTAAAATTGTGGAAGTTACTAGCGGGAAAAATTCAACGAAGACAATTGTCTAGCGAAGCACGTGAAACGTGTTAGGCTACGCATTTTAGAATCGATAACATTTGTAAGTAAAAAAGTAACGCATGGTTGTGATCAGTACGGTTGGTACAGTTTTGGAGCGTTCAAAAGCATATATTCCATCCTGTCCTGGTATTGCTGATACCAGAATGGGTTCACTTGAATTTTCATTGTCCAATTCAATCTGCAACACGAACGAACAATTGTCATGGTAGGGATACTCTGTACAAAGGTCAACATAAGCCACGGCTTAGCCTTTCGCGGCACTCGACGATGAGCGTTTGGCACATGTCGCGCGGGAATGAAAGGTTCAAAGTAATAAGGATGTGCAGGTTTTTTAACGCCAATGGTGCGCCTGTATTTAGGGTCGTGTCCCTTGTAACTGTTGGAAGCAAAGTCCAACATGTGCCGAACGCAGTTTGAAAGGCCATCGACACCAGTTTCTGTCATTTTCAAGACGACATACTCTTGAAGTTACTGTAGGTTTCTCTTTTAGCAATTGATGTTTCATTACCGGGGCTTGTGTTCTCTATGTGTTACTTCAGTTAATTGAGACGAAACAATGCATAGTTGGAGAAGGCATGTTTTAACCCAAAATGTTCTTATTTTTTGCGTGTAAACCTCAACCTTAAATCCGCCCGGAACACGATGCGTTTTTAGGGAGAACGCGGAAAAACACACTGCATTGCGGTCAACTGAAAAAGGTAATTATCTTTTTTTGTTTCAACTTTGGTTTCAACCAATGCCTGTCGCCACGGGGCCTTCCGGGGAATTAAACCCCTGAAAAGCTTCAAGCCCGTCAATAAATTTTGAAACACTACAAATCAGTGGATTTTTATCAACCCAGCTCTGTACTGTCTTGTAATTTATTTTTGCAAACCTGTTCTAAATCGTGTTACCGCGATATTGTCACGGTTCGTATAGAAAATGGAATGGTGGAACAGAAGAGTATTTGCCGCTGTGACCCAGAATAACATCGTTTTATCAGTTTTGATGCGTTTCTGGACACAAAAAAGAAATATTGGATGTCTGGTGCACTGGGGTTTCGCGCATAACTCCAAGTTATTTGGATTTTAAGTAAAGCTTTGAAAGTCGCTTTCCAGATGTCGAGAAAACGTGTTTCCTCAGGCAGTTAAAATAGCAATGTTCACATTCAGTCAAATAGACTTTTGTTTGAAAGCGCTTCGATTGTAGTACGCATGAACGCGTAGTAATGCAGGCTACATAGAACTTACTAGCTGATATCTGCATATTCAAGCTCTCGTACCGAACTATTACCAAGGTCGAAATTTAAGTTTTCAAATCCATACAAAGACTTACCTTTCCCATCCATCTGGAACGTATTTCCAGTAGCGGTCGAATTCGTTCAAAGCACGCCAGATCACCTGATCATGCAATCTGTCTCGGGAGTGCTCATTGCTGCCGTACATTACTCCGCGAGCCTGAATGCTATCCAGAAACCTTTCAAAAATTAAAAACTGAATCAAAACCCATGCAACACTACTCGGCAAACGTAGGGCCATTAGTATAGGAAAAATGTAATTTGTGAATACTTCAACGAATTCTCACAATAAAAGATTATTTGTTTGTGAGAATTTTGCTCAAGAGTAGCGATAATACAATTCGATCGCCTCTTTCCAGTAGAGTATAACAACCTACATATTTTCCAAGCAAAGCCTATAAGTAAGCGATAGTGATTAAACTTTATCAATTTATTCAAAATCATCAACATATTTAAATACATGCTGGTGATTCATCACATGGTACCAGTGGCGGCTCATATGTAGGCACTGTGGAGCTGCAGCACCCACTATTTTCACAATAAATTTTTTTTATAGGTCAGTTTATTGTTTTACTTTGATATTTAAATTTGCATTAACAAGAACAATTGACACTGTGTCCTCCCTTCCCAAAACTTTACGCACAAAGCTAAATATTATACATCTATTTGTTTTTGTATGGAAAGCACTGAAAATGACGAAAGTCTGGAGCTGTGAGCGCTTGCAGCACCGGTGTCGCTATAGCAAAGTATTGTTAAGTTGTGGACTGTCAATCAAGCACAGCCAACCTGGAACCAGGGTCGCCAATTCGGCTTTTTTGAAGCCAGATTGTGAATTTCTGGTTTTCTTTCAACACACTTGACTTTTTTTGAAAAAAAAACAGACAAAATCTTTTTTTTCAGTCGCAGTGGGCTTGGCTCTAGCAAAACATTGCCTGAGCTTCATATTCATCAAAAATCTCTTATGATGAGAGTCTATGATCATGCAGGGTATCAAGAATATTGCAAAGATTTTACTGTTGCCCTAAAAATGTTCGATGTATTTAATAAGAGACAGATGTACGACAATGTAATTATGGGGAAGGAAAATGCTTCTATAGATTGGTATTGTATTATATCGATGTTTCTGAGGCGTTTTAATGTTTGTTATATTTGTTCATGCATGTTTTATGTGTATATGCCTTAAAACTATTATCTGGCTTTTCTGGGACAAGGTCTGGATTTTTTTGATGAAGACAGGTTGGCAACCCTGTCTGGAACTGCCAGCTGGAACTGCAGTTTCCGCAGCGCCGGGCAGGCGAGTTCAGTGGCCTGTGACGGGCAGTAGAATTCCTTTGTTCATCTTAGTGCTGGTGACACCGAGAGACAGCGTACGTAAATTGTAGACCAGTGGATCTTAACCTGGGTTTGACAGAGCTGTTTCAGGGATTCGACGAAGGTCATCTGATTTCAGTAACCCATTTTTACTTTCTGTTACAGTGGGCAAAACTGGGGTCGACAAAACTTGGAAAACTACGTAAGGGTTCGGCGTGTTTGTAAAGGTTAAGAACCACGATTGTGGGCGCTGAAACTTTACAATGCACCGTGATATGATACATTGCATTAAACTGGTAATGAGGCTTACTTGTAGTGATTACATTTAGTACGTATTTTTATACTAGACAGCGGAAAAGCAAAGTGACAAAATAAGACTGAAATAGACATGGCGTTGTGCCTGTTTGCACAAGATATTTTCTGTGCATCAGGTTATCGAATCGTCCTTTTGTACCTTATTTGTAGGTGGTAATTTTTAATGTGTGTACTGGCTTCAATACTACAAGAGGTTGAAAATTATCCCTGAGGTGATGTTGCATGTGGAGTTGTTCGGATTTACAATGCAATGTGATTTTGGGTTTTGGTGTTGATTGGTAGAAAGTGTATGGGCTGTATTCCAGAATGCACCTTGAGTACATGCTGGATTTGATGTTTTGTTAGCCTCAAATTAGGAACACCGTAGAATATCGTTTTGGAGCAGGCCTACAGTTTTGAACTGCGTCAAAATTGAAACAGGTTTTGAAAGTCAAGCTCAAATTCGTGCTTGAGTTCAAATGTCAAGTAGGCTTCTGAAAAATATCCTTAACACCAAAGTAATTGTGACTTAAATACTGTCCTACGATTTAATTGTGAAGCATGTAGTAACATCAGGCTCGTAACCAGGGAGGCTTCGCCTCCCCTGTGCCCCCTGAAAAACTCTTCGTCCCCCTGGAAAAATGTGTTGGACGTAGTTTGAAACTATTGGACATAGTTTAAATATTTGGGCCCCTCTCAGACAACTCTTCCCTCTAGTGTCCCAAGCTGGTTACGTGCCTGAGTAACACCCAGTGTTTCAGCAAATCCTAAGCTATGGCTGCTTGCACTTAATCTTTGAAAATTAATTCACGCAAATCGTAATCGATCGCAGCATCGTTCTATTATTGACTGACGTCAAATAACTGTGTTAAGTATTTCCAGGAAGAAAAATTGCTTGTCCTAAGTGATACGGCACTCCTTTCACTAGTATGGATGTGTGATATGATCACCTATAAGTGTTTCTGTTCTTGATGTATTGAGTCACTGCGACTGGGACAATCACAGTTGGTAAATTGTATCGTTTTTAAGACCACAACCGCGATGAAAAACCATTCTTTTTCATTGAATGACAGTGAAGGGAATGTTATGTGTGTGAGATAAGAGCAGACTGCAGTGGATCAGCAAACAACCAGCTGAATGTTGTTAATTGCGCCGGTTTAAATGTGTGCTTTTAACTTTAAACATATGCTACCGGTGCCACACCAGTCATTCACCCCATAGCATGTCACTGCAAGTCTGCAACATAGCAATAGACGGAAGTCTCACAACTGGATCGTAGGAAGGAAACGTCACACGTCATAACAGTCCGTGCCGCCGTGGAAAATCTGATGCCTTTTAGTCCAAGTCAGGCCTGCCCAACCTTATTAGTGTAGCCGGCCACTTTCACATGAGGAAATTTATTGCGGGCCACAAACGTTTTTGTGACGCAACAGTGAGCTATTGTGAGGTAACAAATCCTTTGATTTTGATCAGGTTATGCGATAACACGAGGTGATAATGAGTCCCAGGGGCGCAACCAGCTCTTCATTTCGGGGGGAAGGGGAATTTTCATGAACTTTCATTCGGTGACGTCATCGTGTTTATTCAACCGTGGTACAAATTTTTCGCAAACGGTCACAGATATGTTCTTTTCGCAACATTTCCGAAAATGAGAAGTTATTAGTCATAATCAGGCCCGTAACTAGGGGGCGAAGCCCACTCTAAAAACTTTTCCGCCCCCTTGGAAAAATGTGTTGGACATAGTTTAAAACTATTGGGCATAGTTCAAAAATTTGGGCCCCTTCCAGAAAACTATTTCCCCCTTCTGGTGTCCCAAGCTGCTTACGGGCCCGCTTTTAATCAAGATACAGACCGAACGATCAGTACAGAGTAAAAATTAGTAGCCTAATACAAACACCTGATTCCGCATTCAACTAGTGCAGTCATGGCTTTATTGCGTTAGATCTATAGGCTACTAGTAAACCAACCTAACTTTTCATCTTGTTTTAGAAATTTCATCAAATCGTTTATCAAGATTTTTCAAACTTCAGTTGAATATATTTGGTGTGAGATAATTTCTGCAGACGATACTGCGAGTGGTGAAGCTGTCAGATACAAGAGGCTATTGTTAGGATATTGTTTTAATTGTAGATACGAGACTTCGTCTGCCAAATGAAATACTCTTGAAAGAATGCAGCAGAAACAGGGCCCTTGGGAGGAATAAAATGTGCTGGTACGAGAGCTGTTTTGGGCTCCCTTAAAACTCATAACTAATTGAGAGCTTCGCTAGCTTTTCAATAATATGACTAGAAAATGTTATGCTTTATTTGGTATTTTACATCATGAACATTTACCAATGTTATTACTAAATTTCAAAATGTTTTAGGCCGATCTCAAATGATGCACATAACACACAGTTGCTTTGCGAATTTCACAATTATACAGGGTGACCCAAAAAGATGTGTACCCATGAAAATTTCAATTGTGACTTTGATTAAAAAGCTATTTATTTCAAATTACAACCACACATTATTCAGTTTATGGAAGACCATTCACCAGAGTTTCAACTA
>Ga0210059_1001508_pt1 | contig 35196 bp, 24 predicted proteins | sample Ectturendosymbi2_FD_188042 | JGI IMG/M metagenome (GOLD analysis project Ga0210059, IMG submission 188042) | Ecteinascidia turbinata endosymbiont from Florida, USA - Sample 2 (SPAdes) (version 2) | ecosystem: Host-associated > Tunicates > Ascidians > Unclassified | place: Key West, Florida... | reverse complement strand
CAAAGAGATGCCGCGGTAGTTGGTTCATTCACTCCTGTTTCAATTTTTGTGCGTGGGGATGATCAAATTGCTAATATTTCGGCACCCGTCCAAAACGCCATGCCGCTTGACACCTCAACCAAACCACCCAGCGTTCCAAGTTCCCTTGATTAATTACCAAACTTTTCGCAGTTGGCTTTAAGCTCGGATTTAAAAAGAGCATCAGAGAGCTTACTGATGCACAGTTCTACGGAGGCTTTCACCTGTGCAAAGTCAAAACATCCTGCCCGAAAAACTTTGCTCAGTTCTGTCAGGACAAGTGCCAATGTTGACAAAAGGAAAGCACTATGTTGAAATTTGTTTTTTTTAAGTCGCAATAAAACAACGCACATTGCTTTATTTATATTTTCTGACAGCTGCATCAGTGCTGCCCAAATAGCCAAACTCTCACTCCTAGCTTTCACTGTCGTCTCACTCGACAACCACCTTTTTTGCATGCGCGCTGCAACTACCGAGTTTTTGTTTTCCTTGTAGTCTGGTGCATGATGAATTGCCAGGCAAGCCGATCGCAACGGTGAAAGAGCAAAACACTTCCATAATTGCATTAAAGTGCTTTCGTAGTTTCGTACACCATACCGTACAAATCTGTGGCAGTATAGTAAGAGGCCAAAGCGAGGCGGCGCTTATGACAACGCACAAATACCCAACTTACAATTTTCGCTTCCAGCTTCTGCGCCAGAAAAATGTGTCAGCCTATAACATTGCAGCCGTCTGTTGCAATAGCCATGTGCAGGAAAATATGCTTTCCTCAAATCGTTTTACTTCAATACAAGGCAAAACCATACCTAGGCTTTCAGAATTTAGGGTGCCATTGCAAAATTTTAGGGTGTCATTTTGACACCCAAAAACGGCTTAAAAAATACTGATGTAACACAAGGACAGTTGTCAGCGGTAGAAAAATGCACTGTTTTTAGAAAGGAATCTGTTCACAGCTAAGAATCACACACTACGATCGTAACAGAGTATATATTACGACTACTAGGCAGGTATCCATCAACTCTTATTCAAATAGAATCACATCAGAGAAGTGCATTTCTACCCTATATTTACCCTTTATGACAGTGGTTCTTAACCTTTACCTACACGCCGAACCCTTACGTAGTTGTCCAAGATTTTGTCGAACCTCATTTTTGCGCAATATAACAGAAAGTAAAAATGGGTTACTGAAATGAAATTGTTAAACAGTTTATATTTAATAATACAGTGGTCCCACGCTTTTGGTCATGCTGCAGATGACCTTCGTCGGACCGCTGAAACCAGTGACGTAACTGACAGGGAGGCAAGGGAGCGAGTCGCCCCCCTGGAAAGTAAAATATAATAACCGGGGCCCCATTAGTTGACATTTTGATATTTAGCATTCTTTAGATTATTGCTTTTTGCAATTTGTGAAGTATTTTCCTTTTTTTTAAGCTAGTATATAGACATCCACGACATCCAGATTCACTACCATTTCTTAAATTTTTTCTGAATGTTGGCTAGTGGCCCCCCTACGGTGGTAACCGGTGGGCCCCCTTCAGCTAAACTTTGCCCCCCCTGGCTCAAACCTCCAGTTACGCCACTGCCTGAAACGGCTCCGTTGAACCTTCGGGATTCGATCCAACCTACGTTATGAAACACTGCTTTATGACGAAACAAATGTTGCAGTTTGGCTGCGGCTACCTCGATATCGCACAAGAAGTAAGGGATCATTGACAGTGATCAAGGCAGGAAAAGCTTTAATTTAACTCGCAAATATTTTCGTTTACGCAATATTTGTCCTGTAGGCGTGATGTATTGTAGAGAATCATACCCAAGTCAAAAGAACAATTGTTAGGAAAAAGTTACAAGCGAAAGTCAAATGTATTTACCGTGTACAAAACCGAAATGGTTATATTCAGTAGTGATTACCAACATTGGCAGGAAGTCAAGCTTGTAGAGAAATCCTAAAGATACTTAGTTGTATTCTGGTATCGCTTCTGAATCACGACAGTTGTTCAAACGAGTATACGTTGCCCCCCTTAATCTGCATGGTCCTGAATGGGCGGTTTGTTTCGTAGCACGAGCATCTGGCTGTTGTCAGGCACTTGGTGTTGTGCCTTTGTACAACAGCTTCTGGGCAACTGTACCTTACTTTCAAAATATTTTTGCTGAACGCGTTGTGATGCCGATTTCTCGGGGGAAATTATTTCATATGAGTTTGAAAAATGATCTTACAATATCTGTTTCCCATTCGTGCTTTACGCAGAGGTATATCAAACACACTTTCGGTGGTGTTTCTTCATGAGCAAAACATAATTATTGACCTTTGTCAACACGATTTTCTAACAAACATTGATACCTTGAGTCAAAAATTGGCGTTGAGCCTTTTCTACCTAGTGCTACATATACGTAGACCAAATGCATTTTATCCGAAACACAAAAATAACACAAAATGACATGATAAACATCTAGCGGACATTTACCGTAGAAATAATGGCTTTATCCCGCGTAGGTTGATCGATTTTTGATTCTGTCTTTGAAGTGTTGGCGTGCCTGTGCATAAAAGTTCCACTTAAACAACTAATACGCATTCAAATTGGTATGACGATGGTTGCTCTCAAGGCTGGCGACCAATGCTTGACAACCGAAACGAAAAATACCAGTTGAGCAATGATGCAGGTTTTGTCGTTGTTCATAACGTAACATATGAACTGTTATTAGTTTTAGTGTTGTTACTTGAAATAGATGAAGGTAGAAAGCCGCAAAAAACAGCTTGTAAAGGAAACCTTTTGGGTCAAAATTTCAAAATGTTTTTTATCACTTCGTGCTGCATATTGCATTGGAACCTTTTTATTATTTATATTATTCGTTCTTAAATAACACGTTTTTAAGCTTTGAAACGAGGTCATTTATTAAACATAACCGTTAACAGTCTTTGAATCTTTCTGGTCAGACTTGCTTTCTTACTGTTCGCTATTGAGGACGACATAGGAAGGCAAGCAGCGATGACTTATTTTTCCTTAAAATTGCATCGAGTTTGTTTCTCAAACTTAACAATTGCTTGACAGACAAATATTAATCATTACCCCTGCACTCCTACACCCCACGCAACTTACTTGCTGCCGGTCTGCGTCCATGCTTGCATTTATTTATGTCATTGTTTAGCGTAGCAGTTTTTCCATTTTGTGTGAAAACCGCTGATTCTCTGCCGGTTGTAGCCGTCAATTCACAAGTTTTCGCTCCATCCACATGCTTGATTTCGTCCTGATTGTCATCCGTTTCAGGAACGATGTTTAATTTGGAAGATATTGCACACGATTTTGAGGAATATAGGGAGTCCTGAGAATCATGAAGTTCGAACGTCTTAAAGTTGGGGACACTGAAAGATAAAATAAGTCTGCAACTTACTACTACTGCTACTACGGCCCATTCCGTTGTTTGACGACGAAGAAGTCATTGCGCATGTGATCGAGCTCGAAATCAGACACAAGATACCTACAAGAACGTACGCACAAGTACGTACGAATAGTGCACAAGACCACACACAACGACGCCCGGACAGAGTTTTGCTTAGGCGGTAAATAGAGAAATCTATTTGCTATCACGGGCAGTACTTCCTCTAAGAAAATTTTACACTGAGCAAATGTTCGTTTTGGTGCGCACGCAATTGCGCAACCATGTGTAGACACACAACCAGTGAAGCGTTTCAAGCGTTAAAAGGGCTATGCGTGATGTACTGTACAGTATATACGGTCTTAAGTTTAGAACGTTGCAAGTGCGCGAGAATGAGTTTTCATTGCGCAAATGGTCTGGTGGTACTGCGCAGTTGCCCACCGTAGAGGGAACACTGATCACGGGGGCAGGCCATGTGAAATATTGCTGGCAGGTAGCAAAACAATTAATTTTATCTTAAAATTTTACCTTGTTCTTTCTAAGGAAAATAAGCAGAGAAACCTATGAGGAGCGAGAGACACATCTCTTGACTTCTACGTATCTGCTTATCATGAAGTTTCGTTACGACGCAATGCTGTGTTCCATCTTAGGTAACAAAAATTGTGATGCGGGCCACATTACATGTTCATTCAGGCCGCGTTTTGCCCGCGGCTGCAGGTTCCCAAACCCCAAACTTTAGGGTTATGCTGAGGTTGCCTAAGACTCAGCCGTACGCACTTGGCCCTCCGTGGAGATTTTCCGATGCCAAGACAGGCCAAGCAGATCGGACTTCACAGAGGGTTACATCTCTTAGTGTCCAAACGGACTTGAGAAACGTTTTCCCTCAGCTATCTTCATATCGTTCGCCAGGCAAGAAGACTACAGTGCCAATGTGCAAGGTATAGGCAAGGCCCGGCCTAGTGTCGAACTCCAGACCTGCCAGCACTGAAGCGTACGCACTTACCACAAGGACACGGGCAGGTTTGCAACTTAACAATCCGGTCAAAAACGCTCTTAAAAATGCTGATGACCAGTGCTTAATTTCAAATAATGCTGATGAACCATTTAATGAAGTAGGTCGTGGATCGCGTAGATCATAGAAAGACGCATAAAGCTTAAAATCAAATTTTGGGGAGAACCACCGGGATAAACTTTATTTTCTTCATGCCAAAAGTGTTTGCTACGTTCCAGCAAAATTTTAAAACCGTCAACTAAGGCCTTGGTGTGACTGAAATGTCTCCCCACTATTACGCTCTCACAAGCAGCGGCGGCTCTTGTGGTTGAGAAAAAAATTAAGACGCATGGGGATGCATAACCTATGGAACAAGTACGGTATGAACTCGTATGTTTGGCAGACTTTTTTTGCATGTTTCGACACTGTTGACTCATTTCATGAAAAGCTAAGCAAGCCATCCGTTCCTTGTGTTTGGCTACTAACCTTGTTTCGCGACAAAGCTTTTTCTCTTTTGACATGCAAGGAGACGCCGGTAGTGACGCGAAGCTTCTAGCAGATGTAGTGTCATGATTGGGTGAATTTCCACATTTCCAAGCTGTATAGGAACAATTTTAATTGCAAGGTTATTTAAAAATACTTTTTAAACTATTTCAAACCGTATAAAAACTAAGAAAACATTTTGTACGTGTGTAGGGCCGCAACCAGAGAAAAATTTCGAGGGAAGAAGTAACTTTTGGCAACGATTATGCGTAATCGATGTGCAGTCAAACATGATGCGACTATTTTGCTATGATCAGCTTACGAACAGTGGTGGAGGAACTTTTTCATGGTGGGGGGCCATGGGTGTCAACAGCGGGGGGGAGGGGGAATGGGCGTTTTCCGCTTCTCTGGAAATTGGGATATTTGATAATTCTTGCAATGACAGATTATTTTCCGGTATGAAACTCACACTGCACAGGACCCAAGTCCAATGCTTGGTATCATGCCGCGATGAGCTTGCTTACGGTTCACTCATGTCCACTCATTTGTCTGCAGAGGTAGGTTGCGAAACTTGAGAACATGGCAACAAAGATTCAAAGGTTCACTTAAAGTTGCGGAGTTAGGTGTTTTGCCGCCTGTAACTGTTGAAAGCAGGCATCTTGGCACGTATTGTAATGCAACGAGACAGCGACTGCTGATAGCAGCAAGCCAAATAGTTTTACATTGTGTGAAAAGAAGCAAGGATGCCGGAGAGTAGGAAAGTGACGGGGGCATTTTCCCCCTGCTTTTTCAAAAAGGTATGGAGGTACCTTTTTATTACAGTATTATAGATAATTTCATGTTTTGGCAAGATCGAATTGAAACAAATTTATTGCAGCTATTCACCCAACAAAAAAATTCAGAGTGGTTTTCAATAATTTCTGTTATTATTTTTGAGGTCAATATTGTTACTGAACAGAAACAAAAATATTGGTGAAGATTTGTTTGTTTTTTATAAGTTTCCATTTCCCTCAACTTTTGTACTGCTCCCCCTGCCGTTTTTTCGGCGTGCCTGAAAAAGAGCATGAGTGACAATCCCGTTCGTGGTGAATCATACAATCAACGCAACACCACCGGAGAGGTTGCAACAGAAGCACTGCTGCCAGCAAAGCGCATTTTTTGAAACCAATGTTCCCTTCAAGATACTTTTAATAAAATTTTATAATTATTCTAATAATTTACGAGTTTTGTAATTCATTTAGAACTCTGCTAATTCAATCTTTAAAATTAAGATATTCACGCTCGCTAATACAAACGTTTAGTCAGTGCAAATTTTCTTAGAGGGAACACAGCTTGCAACTGTTGCTGTAAGTAAAGGGCATTTTTTATGGCGCAGAAAAAAAAGCGTTTTTGTATACGACAATTTGCGTTGCATCGTCAGCAACCTGAAACGCATAAGCAAAATATCTTTTTCGCCACCTCTAGAAAAATTTCTGCGGAGGCCCATGGTGTGGCACAAGCGCACGCCCAAAACACTTAAGAAGATTTTTTTCATTAAGCGATATACTTTAACTATGGACTTTAACTAATACTGATCGCATTGCTTAAACATATTTAAGGTCCTAGTCCACTGTGGCCCCCACCCCTGCTTACTAATTAAAAGAGAGGAAATGATAAATTCAGAAAAGCTTGAGCTCCTTCACGATTATTACCAATCCCATATACTGTTTCACTAAAAGCTTAAAAGCTTTTTGTTAATAATTTAACAGTAGTCTTTTTCAAGTTTTCAGATTCAAACCCAATAAATCAATCAATCTTAGACATCAGTATAAAAAAGACACAGAAGAATAGATGAAACATTATACAAGTAACACACAGAACAACGTTCATACACTCTAAAAATTGCACATGATTGAAAGTAGCTGCTGAATGTGCCTGCTAGAAAATCAGCTAATTGCTAGATTGAAAATTATACAGGTAACAGTGAGAAAACCCTGCTAGGTTTACCAGCAAATCAACTAAAATGGCAACTCTGAGTAGCAGTAGCCTCGGTTGGTTGGTAGCACACGAATTCTTGCTCTGTGAGGTCACATTGACAACCCCAACGCCACTTTTATGAAATGGATGGTTTGACTTCACAACTAGCGCCTCAGAGCTTGTTTCCGGTTCTACGTTGGGAGTTTTCGGAAGCATATTGATTGGTTAATACTTTTATCCTATACCCGTATGACGCAGCATATACGTATCCGAAAAAGTTGTCTTGAGAAAAGTTCATGTAGAGGTAACTTAGTCTTCAGAAATAACTTTTTGTGTGCAGTACGAGAACGTCATAATGTTTGCAAAAATTTCAGGGGTGCAATAGCCCGGTTTGCCCGTTCCTGGTTGCGGCCCTGTATGTGTATATATATGGTTTCACGATTATAAACGTTGAATTTCCTCTTGTTTAACCTGGCCCTAAGACATGACTGGCAGCGCTGCCCCATCCATAAAACATTTTGAACAAGTTGAGATTAATTGATGCAATGCGACAATAGGGCACGTTCCTCTTTGTATATCAATGTTGATAAGTTCTCCAGGAGTTTTGACTTGCTATATTGCAGCTCTGTAACTCATGAAGCAACAGTGAGGTTGTTACATACTCGTAATGATTTTGTCACACGTCGAGTGCGTAAACTGCATTTCAACGGATGAATGTGTTGCAATGAACAAACCTTGAGACGAAGAGGCGCTGCGCTGTGACATGTTAATCCAAGATTTGGCGCTCTGTGTTGATGTACGAAATATCTTTACGTACAAAAACACCATTATCAGGAGGGGCAAGAATTGAAATAGAACTCGGATAAACTGTAAAGAAAAGCAAAAAGATTACGACGAACCGCAAATGTAGGTCTAAAGTTCTTTTGAGCCTCATTATACTGCACAGCACAATAAAAATGAAGTTTGTGCAAAAACGGAATTATTTTTAAGATTTCCAAGGCTGTGTGATTAAGCGTGCTTACTACAAGAAGTCGTTTACCAAGAAATTTACTATTTTGGATAGTTCTTATTTGGAGTCTTTTAAGCTAAAAATCAGTAGAAAAGTGCTACTTTGGATCAGCGTGTACCTGCATGTAATATTGTTGCTCTTTGTTGTAACGATCCGTTCTGAACACGCACAGGGTCAGTTTTGAATACCAGCCATAACCGGTACTTTTCGAAAAGAAAAATACAGGAGCCATAAAAGCAGGCGCAAAAATCCAAGAAACCACAATGATGATCGCAATGCGACTGCGAGAAAATATCGTGTCATATCTTTTCGGGCAAACAATGCCAACATATCTGAAATGAAACAAAGAAATATTGTGGAAGGTGAAAAATAAGTTCCCCTGTTGATGAAGTTAAACTGTTGTATCGGTTTCGGATTATGCTTGAGAAAAGAATAATTGTCACAAAATCAGCGCTTGCAACATGCCAACGAAATGAGATCCACATTGAAGTGTGTTAACTATTGCTTGATAAATTTTAGTGATTGAACGGCACGAATACAAACTTCGGAAGTTGCTATATTTCTTTCTCAGACATGAAAAGCTTAGTTTCCTGCAGATGTTTGCTTAAAACATAAAACCGAGTAATGACAAAGATTAACGCTAGCGCCTTTCCCTAGAATCCTCGTATAATGTTTCAGGTTTAAAGGAATTACAAGTGATTGTCAAGCATGTAACAGACCATGTGAATTATAAATAGAGATTGGAAAGAAACATACCTGTTAAAAGTTATGACAAGCAAACACACGATTGAGGTATATCCACAGCAGTAGTAAGAAAAAGCCATAAACGAACAGGAAAAAGATGTTTCGCCGAAAGGCCATGACTGTAAAACAATATCAAATACAACAACGTTGTAAATCTACTGTACCACGAATTACTGTACAGTGTATCTCTTATCCTTGAAAATTCAATGCTTTTTGTGACAAGAGTAAATCAGTCCTTACAAATTCCGCGTTTTTGTTTGATCATCAAGTCACAGCGAATGTAAATTATTTTAGACGTCATTACTCTTATCTCATGTAAAAGATAGTTTAGGGCAGTGGTTCTTAACCTGGGGGTAAATTTCATCTTGCAAGACGGTAAGTTTACTGAACCACAAATTGCAGCCAATGCGAATTTTTATAAATCATTCTAAACTGCAACAATTTTTTAATTTCCCGTTTTCAGTAAACGAGCACCATTGAGTGCATTGGGGATAAATCTGGTAACCTTGTTCGATAAAAGGGTAAGGTATGTAAAAAAGGTTAAAAACCACTGGTTTAGGGGAACCATAAACAGTTGGGGTTGAATCTTATCTTTGCCGTTTTCGCAGTTTGTATGTTTACTTTTTCACTTGTGCCTCTCTGACGTCTGACTGAATGCCTCCCCATAAGTTACGAAAGGAAGCTACCCCTTGGCTAGGTATGAGGGTAGGTGGCTTGCTGTAGCACATGGGTACCGTACAGATGGCGTTGATAGGCAAATCATATAAAATTTCATTTTGAAGGTGACCACCACAGGCGTGCGTATGGGTAAGCGTTTTATCAGATGTAGAACAGTTTGCCCTTTGTCCGTGCCCGATTGTTGACGTCGTTTGTATGTTAAAATTTGCATGGAAAGTGATGTTGATGATTTAAAAGTTTGACGTAATGCATGAAAATTTCCAGGAAGTATCGAGGAATGAAGAATGCGAAAAAAATCCGACACATCCAGAAAAGAATCACCACCTTCCACTTTTCAAAGAGGTGATTTCAAGTTTTAATTATACATTTCATTCAGCTACCGTTACTCTGTCAATGTTAAGTTTCTGTCCTCAAAAACACATTGCTTAGCCTGAAAATTAACACGCTCTCCCCGAATCGCCTGAGTTTCAAACGTTTCGCAGTCCATGGAGACAAGTGACTCTCCCAGAGCCCCTATCGTATGTCTATGGTGACCATTAAACCAACAAACTACGTAATCGTAACTCCGTTTGTCTGCTCTTGGCTGGATGCCTCTGCAGTATAGTATTTCGTGTCGACGGTGTATCTTAACCGAACATTTTCACGTATAAATATTATATCACATTTCGAGTAACGAAAAGCACTTATACGTAGTGTTACGGTGTTTGGGAGAGAGTCGCACGGTGCACAACGAAACTGCCACCCTGTACAAAGTGTGCTAGCAAAGCATGCAATGGAGCTTGAAAACAACAGACTGGTCAGAAACCCGAATTGTTGCTTACAAACTTGATTTCACAAAAGACGTTTCACCAAGTGAACCGAATGATATTTTATAAACACCGCGGCTAATGTCCTTAATTAAAAGTCTCGTTTTTTTTACCTTCTTCTCAATATGTAAGCGGATTTTCTTTGCATTTAACGCGTCTTCTAACTATTTTTATCTGTTTTTAAAGAATACTGTATATTCGGATATACGACAAAACCTCCGTTACACTTGAGCGTGAAGTCAGAACAACGGTTCGATGCAGAACGACCACGAACAAAAGCGCTGGGCGTTCGTATGCGACGCGGCCACAGGAAACAGCGACAAAGTGCGGTTATGTAGGTTTGCAGCCTATCGTGTCAACTGTTGGACTGTTCGCAAACAAGTACATTGTGTTGAATCACGAATGGAATTTTACTGGGAATTACGCAGTAGGAATGCACAAAAGAGCTGACATGCAGAGCATAAATCAACATGAAGAGATGGTGTAATGACGCTGTAGTGGTGAATGTTTTTTTCATTTTTGTTTTGCATTTTATTTTATTTGTGCTTGCAGAAGTGGTGGCGCGCATTCATCAGGGCGGACATACGATACGGAACACATCAGGAAGAAACACTAGAACAGCTATGTCCAGGGATGTAGTGGGGTGGGAACGCGTGGGAACGCAGTTCCCACACCTTTTTCACGTTTTGATTAAAAGTTAGTTTATAGCTGTTTTAAAATGGCTATTTTTTGGGTGCGTTACCACACTTTTTTTGTTAGCACTACATCCCTGGCTCTGTCCAACCGAAATCGCTTACTGAGCCAAAAATCGAATCACTATCTTAACCATGGCCGCACATTGAGTAACCTGCTAACCAGGGTCGCACATTGAATTTAATTTATTTGTTTGTGACCAGACACGAAGTCCGTAATATAAATGCACACACTCTGCAGAACGCAAGTCGATAAAAACAGACAAAACAGAACCTTTTCCAAAGCATTGGGGCCGGCGGAATCACAAAGTTACAGACACTTTTTACAACTGCGTTTAAGGCAGACTACAAGGTTACAGATACATTTTTAACACTAATGTTAGCTAACCTGTAACACTTGTTACAACACTACCGCAGAGTTATTAACTTTGATCTAATGTTAAATGTACTATATGACTTACTTTGATCTAATGTACTGAAAGCGATCGAATCCTAACTGCATTGGTAACGACTGTTTGGTACCTGTAACCACTCCGTAAGTGCGATTTCACAGGCAAGTTTAGCGCCAGTGGAACAAGGGTAGAATTCAGAAAACTAGTAAAAAGTTTTACACCAAGGTGCCAGTGGACATATGGAAATCTCCCAGCATGTAGTACAGACATGATAATGTGGCACTGAGAACCACCTGCATCAAAAATGTCAGATTTAAGAATATCAAAATAAACACAGGTTGTCACTGGTCAGTGACAAGTACAGTAGGCACATGTACAGTAGGCTATACTCATACTAGGCTTACAGCGAAAATCTAATCTGGGCCGCACAAAACCTACGACTGAGCCGCGGGTTGGACATAGCTGCACTAATGTATCCATTATAGTTTTACTCCTTGTGACGCCCTCGTGGCCTTGTTTTTAGTTCTTATCACTACCTTTAGGTTTGGGTTTTTGCGCTTTCCTTATATTTCATTATTGCGCTTTCCTTATGCTTCACTTCGCAATGTACAGTGACTTCACCTCTACTCGTCATTGCCCTGATGAAGGCCCAATTTTTTTAAAAAAGTGACAACTTCTTATTTTGGTGATCTTAAATCTGATATTTTTGATGCAGGTGGTCCTCAGTGCCACTTTGTCACGTCCCTGTACTGCGTGCTAACCAAATTCTTTAAAAAATTCGAAGTATATACTGCATGAATTTGCTTCTGAGTTTACTTTAACATCTAAGGGTGCATTAGTTTGCAGTTGCAAACGCAGGAAATTGGTGGGTCAAAATAAAGTCAAAATTTCTAATAATTAAAGTCAAAATCTTATGTTTTAGGCCAATACACAAGTTTATAGCTAACTTGGGCTAAAACTCCCTGATAATATTAAAGTTTCTATAAGTTTGGTATCATCAACAGATTTCCTAAGTGTTTATGGGTTGGTTTTGACAGCATAAGTCATTAAATCGCACCACGTTTACTGAGTAAATGTTTGTCGTTCCCAGTCGTTAGAGCTAAGATTCACGCATAAGCAACAAAGTTCATTGGTTCTACTGAGTTTGCGCGAGAAGCATAAGCGTCAGTAGACATAAGGAAACAAAACCCAGCTGGAAACTGATGAAATTTGTTTGGATAGCATTTCTATTTTATGAACGCCTACTTATGAGCCTAACCATAAAAGACAGGTTTTTATATTTACTTTTCCCAACCCTTGGTCAACATGAAGTTGTTTCAGCAATAAGACGAATTTTAGCATGCATTTTGAAAATAATGGCACGCAAGCAAGAGGGTTTGCTCTTTCATTACGATGAAGCATTTGGAGGTTTCATGATGTCCTGAAACAAGTAAAACCAATTCCCGACTATCGTGGATTTGTTATGTCACTATGGACTGCCTCGAGTGATCGAGGCACTGGCTTAAAGATCAGGAAATCCTGCTTCAATGAAGCAGTTTTTTCGAGTGGTTTCGAAGGGTGTTATAATTAAGAAGAAAACCTGTGACAGCGATACACATATTTGACAGCGTATTGGTGAACATAAGCCAGCTATGTCTAACCGTAACTGCTTACTGAGCCAAAAATTATGCCACTATCTTAACCAGAGCCGCATATTGCATGATTTACTGTGATCTTAGCAAATTAATTTAGTTTAAGCTAATGTATCGAAAGCGTTCGAATCCCATGGCCACTGCAACTGTAACGACTGTTAACCACTCCGCAAGTGTGATTCCATATAGGCAATTTTAATGCCAATAGAACAAGGATACAAATCAGAAAGCTCGTGAAAAGTTTTGCACCAAGGTGTCAATGGACACATGGAAATCTCCCAGCACGCAGTACAGACGTGATAAAGTGGCACTGAGGACCACCTGTATCAAAAAAGTCAGATTCAAGATAAACAAAAGGAGAGGTTGTCAGACGCGTCCGTCATCAGCTGTTTTCAAAGCTTTTGAAGACGCTTCATCAGGACCGGTTCCACCCACCAGGCGTATTCACGCTTCGAATATTTTTCGTTGTAATTCCAACGTCCCAAAATGCACATTGTGAATCACTGGAAGTTATGCTTTTTGGTAATTAATCAAACGGCAACTGTGCTATCCATGGTACTCAAAAGAAAGATATGCCTTGACAAAAAATCGGCAGTGTCATTCTACACGAAGCACACTTTTGTTCAAACTCATGAAAAGCTTTCCAGCAACGCAACCCATTAACTTTTGTCTAAGCATGTCCCCAAGCAACCACAAAAATTTTTCATGAACAAGGAACACGGTTTAAATCTGAATAAAAATGCTGTTCAAAAATTACTACATTATGTGACACTTGTTCTTAGTCTAAAAAGTGTTTTTCAAAGTGTTCATTAAAACCTTCGCTTACACTCATGAATGAATTCCATACATGAAAATAGTTTTAGTTCAATTTCTTCGAACTATAGAAAAGTTCGCATGACTCAAAAATGTGTTTCGCCTGTTGCGCATTTCTCACTAAAATTTGGAAATTACCGCAAATCTTCCGAATACGGCCAAACAAACAATATTTAGGTCATTCAATGTCTCTTCGCAGCCGCATAAAGTCTAAACAATGTGTTGATCCGATCAAGTTTTTTCCTATTTGTTTTCTTGCTATTTTTTTGATCGAACCTTAAAGCGTTTTCTGAAATCGCGTTTTCCGGCACGTGACGTAATGTGGTCGCTCAAGTTCTGCTGGAATTAAAACAACTCTTACAAATTTATCAACAAAATGTTTGCGGTTTGCAACGCATTTTTTGCAGCATGATGCAAACTATGTTTAGATTGCGGATTCTCTATCACAACAAACCTATATGTTTGAAAATAAGTTTATTTTTACTCTTCCACGTATGGCATCTTCCGAGTAGATTTTGTAGGGTAACCACTTTGGATTAGCAAAAACTGAAAGATGAAAATGATCTTTTGGAAATTTTGCCGGCAGTTAGAGTGGATATACACAACAGCTTTAGATTTGACCTGACTATTCTTTTTTCTTTCAGTGCTAACATAAAAAATTTTATGTCGATATAACTGGAGCGTGGCTGGTAGTTAAAGCTTTCTTCAGAAACTATGCATCTGATCAGATGTTCATGCTGTTACAACGTTCCCCGTTTCATGTTGCAGTTCTGGTTTTAGAAAGGTCCCAGGCTGATCACAGCGAAATGAGCTTTCAACAGTACAGTTTATTTATTATGCAAAAGCCACAATACAGCAATAGTGTGTCTTGTACCAAAATGTTAGCGACCACAATCATGCTGTTTGTTTGTTGTATGTAAAGACCAAACACATATGACTTATTAGGGAGCAGACGCGCAATAAAAACCGAATGAATGTGTTGAGGTCAAAACCATAAGTACGCAGATCTTTTCAGGTTTGAAATCGAAATAGACAAACACGATACCGCGAAATTCATTGAAATATTTTTTACAAATTCATCTTTAAAATGAATAAATTTATCAAGTCAAAATTACCGGGATTTTCCGGAAAGCCGCCCAGTCTTTAGTCCGCCTATGGGCGCTTATTTTAGGTGGGCGTTTATATGGTGCTAATATTTGAGTTGAATACTACCGTACCGGTACTTGTACCTGTCACCTTACACGGTACGTCCAACGTTGTACCGTACTGAGTTTGAATACTATTTGTAGTTGTCACCTTACACCAGTGGTCGGCAAACTTTTTTTATCGCGACCCAGATCATCTTTTCAATAGCTATTGAAGGCCAACTACATTTGAACCACTAGAACAAAACGTGTGCATGTGTAGTTGTTCAGACACAGGCAATAATATGCAACTGCCGTATAACAGCCCGGGCGGTTATTTGGTTCACGTCTTATTTTCCCAATTTGTCTTTTTTCCAATTAACGGCCCAGGGCGGACTTCCGGAAAACCTCGGTAGTCAAAGCTAATGATCACTACTTGTAGGTTAGTTTTTGCCTGTTTGATGAAAGAATGTTTAGTTAACAAAGTTTTCGGTGGCAGACATTCTGATTCTGATTTCTGCTACTTCGAAACTTCTCGTGCAATTAAACGTTCGCTTTGTGTGCAGTGAAGAGATTGCTAGATTGGGGTGAACCAAAAACGATTTTGAGAAATTAAAAAATTAACGTTTTATTTCACGTTGGTTTGTTTAACTTATTTTATTTGGAAATGAAGTTTTGAGGAATGTAAAAACACTAAGAGATTCTTATGCAGTCGACGACAACCAAATTTAAAAACGGTTGCTGCAACACTCAAGCGCTGACTGCAGCATTCCACGCATTTCCTGTGCTTCCATCATATTTCTCTTGCGTTTTAGTGGTCGCTGCCGTGCACCTCGATTTATTAACACAGCGTTAATGCATAATTCTCAAATATTGCCTGATGCAAACACAACATGTCAACTGTTTCGCCAAACTGCTCATGAACTTTGCTTTCCGCGTATCACACGTTGTTAGTCGGTGCCAGTGTTCGAAACAAACACCTGCGCAACTAAATACGCTTGTCAGTATAACTCTTAAAACTTACAGATTCGGTTTGAGTAATGCAACTCAAAATGAAAATGTCGCTTGTTTAGAGAATTGATTCGTTTGTTTTCTTGACAGATTTTGAAGCTCGTTTTTTTCTCTCCAGGCAATTCGGCTGAAACAGGTCAAAACGCTCTTTTATTACAACTGATCACGAATGTGTAACTCCATTGTGATCTGACCAGCGCAATACTAATGCGTGATGCATAATCAAGGTATGACAACCATATCACTTCCAATGGCTTTGTGTTGATTTCAGTACTACCTGCGAATATCTGCTGCCTTTTACATAAGTTGTTGGTGTGACTACTTACTGGAACGATGTTCGCTGATTGTTAACTTCGCTTTTTTGCTTCACGTTCCTTAAATTCCTAAAACCTCTCATTATGAAACGCAGTTTAGCTATCACCAAAATTTCTTCCAAACTAATTTCACTTCCTTGTAATGTTTTTCAAGTGCAAATCTTGGGTAGTCGGTAGCACGTGAAGATTGTTTGCAGTTTGCAACACAGTTTCAACAAGCATTTTTAATCACATGGCAGTGCAAATCTAGGATAGAAAAAGTGCCTTGCCTTTGCCCAACAAAGTCGAAACCGCCACAGTCAACATGCCAAAGATAAGGAGAAACGAATTAGGAGAAAGTACACTGAAGATCGGAAAGTTTTCTGGGCAAGAGCACATCAACAAACAGTCGGATTACCGGGGGAATTCAGAAAATTTTTGAGATCAAAAGCCGTATATTGCCAATGACGAGAGGTACACCACGTTTTGAAAACAAAAAAACAAAAGCTTCCAGGACCTGGTTTCAAACATTCCACCAAAGGGACAGGCAGAATCAACTTCAACTGTTCTGAATCAATGCACGCTTCTTTGAAGGTTAAGTCTCAGGCAGAAACCGTGATTTGCCATTCACACGCAAGCATGTATGCGCATCCGACAAGAAAAGCATGTGTTGCCAAAATGTTTCCAGCTGAACAACCACGGCCAAAACCACGTTTTTATCTTCGTCAGTCATCCCGACGTAGAGTAAGCTATTCGTGTTATTCTACCTCAAGGATGAAGATACTGCTTCGCTGCTGAAGCACTACAAACCGTGTTCACTTTGTGTTAAATGCAGTAGCGTTGACTTTTACGTGTGCTTGAAAAAGTTGTGGGCCATATACAGCCTTGCAAGCCACTATTAACAAGTAGCGATTATGACATTAAGACGTAGTTTCCTCATATTACTCACGCCCCACTAGCTTTAATGCTTGACTTACTGCGATTGAGCCATGACCATGTTTAAACTTCAACAAGGCTGACAAACATCTTCCTGTTGTGGAGTGTGGACCAACTGTTCGACGCGCTACCGCGTCGATTAAAACGCTGACTTGGGTAGTTGCTAGAAAGTGACTCGGACGTCACGGCTAGGGTAAAACGCTTTGCGACTTGTGCAATCAAAATGACGCATAGTTATTGTCACCCTGCTGATGTACTGGGTCATGCATGTACACATTTTATTTGTTTATTTGTGTGTTAATCGACTCAGCGTTCGTATTTTATGGATTATGAAGTATTACGAACATTGATATGTTACATTGCAACACCCATACTGCCGTAAAGTAAATCTGTAAAATCTTTACAACTTTTTCAGTTTAGTTCAAGCTTTTCAGACTTTGGTCCGGAGCTCCTTGAGTTAAAAAATGTTCACTGCAATATGTTTATCAGTAGTTGTTGCCGGGAAAACAACGAATTCTGAAAATCAGGTTGTCTCTTTGTAAGAGGTTAGGCGTCAGTGTAATGAATGATAGTACTATTTGTCTTAGTAGTGAAACGCTGTCCGAGAATATCAACAAGAAACTAATGCGTTACGTTTTATTAGACAATCTGTTGACCTCGCGTTCGTGTTGTTGGAAGGGATCATTGGTTCTTGTGCTACGTCAACAAAAATAATTAAATAACCAAATGCTGGCCGATCTCTTTCAGTATGGTTTTGATTGGTGGCAGGCCGAAGCTTGAAGTAACGCTCTTGCCCAAGGAAAGCTACGACAAATCACTCAGTTATCACTCTACACTGACTGTTAAAGTATTCTAAATAGATTGCAGAGCATGCTTTTGAAGTACTGTACATACATGAATTTTACTGAGCAATGGGACACTTGCTCTGGTTGGCATTTACTAAAAACAATAAATGAAACCTATCTGACTTTAAAAAAACTGAAATCAGAAGCAAAACGAAACTTTAATTTCCAATCGAGTGAACTGTACTTTACAACCAACAGCTTTTTCTTAACACAAAACCACGTTTTATCTGACAGATATACCTCCTCATGTTCCCAGTTTGCGTGTGTGTGCATCAGCAATAGACAGACCAGCAACAATTGTAAAAGTCAAGTTGTAAACACAGCCAAGCTTCTTCCTTTATAATTGGACTTTGCGTTTGCCTTTTTCCCTAAAATGTCTGCACTGTTAGATTCATAGGGGAACCAGATATGGAGTTTATACTGGTTGTTTTTTTTCTTATTTAGTAATAGGTCCAAGTCGGTAAACGGTATTACAGAAATAATACTTGTGGAATCTCACTCTATCGAAGGAAAGTAACTGCATGCGCAGTGAAAAATCACCAAGAGATTCGGTTGTTTTTATAACTTTTATGGATTTTGTAACGATGCAACTTGTGTAATTTTCCAGATTTCTTCAAAAAAGTTTGTTCTTGTTTTGAAGTAATGACAATGAGAATGTTTTTACATTGAATAAGATCGTTTTGTGTTATTAGTTTCATTCAAAGCTATGGTACTTTTACCACAATACGTTTCAGTACTTGATCAAATTGGAGCTCTACCAGCACATGAATATTTAAAGCTATCACAGAATCTAAAAAGCCATCGAAAAAAAGATTCTACAAACATGGCTGAAAGAAATCGATCCCAGCACGCCCAAAAAGTGATTGTAGAGAGAATTGCCTACAAAAACATATTACCATGCACCGTCGTCTACAACAGAGCCATGTATACGGCACTGCCCGGTACGTTCACTTAACAAGCAAGATAAAGAACATACAGTACTGCATAGATTAAACTTTCTAAATCCTGTGTTCGTACGAGAGGTGAGTTAAAAACTTTTTTCACTATTTAACGTAGAGTCAAGCAAATATATGTATTAAATAAAAATTTGAGATTGGATTTTTATTTTAGTAGATAAAGACGCATAGCATCTGTGATCAAAAGCATTTACATTCTGGGAAGCGACCTTAGGCACCTGTGGATCGATGCAGGACAGACCCAGTCACCAAAAGTCTCGATCAAAGTAAAGCTTTATGTTGTCAGAAGCTTCATCCTGCTGTGGATGGGCGTCACAGCTATTTACAAAGTTTGAAAGCTGAAGTGAAAAAATCAATGTCGCTGATCGATTTTTATGTTAAAGGAGTCACCATTATCCAAGAACTGGACGAAATAAAACTTCATTTACCATTATCGATTGGGAAAAGCAGCTTGAAAAGACCCATTTAATATTTCAATTATTCAATATCTTCGGTCAAAACAAAAATGTTATTCTGCTCAGCTATCTATAATTTATTCAAATCTAATGGTTTCGCTGCTTTTACTGATAATCTAAGTTTGTTATTAGCTAATAGAGCAGAAACGTTCAGCTTCAATGTCAGCATGAAAAATGTGATTTAAAAAATATACACTTTAGTGTTGTAGCACATTGCCGCCGCTTCAAAGTCCATTTCTTCATTTACAACATTCTCCTATAATTTAAAACAGGGGTTCCCAAACTGGGGTACATGTACCCCTAGTGATACATTTGCCGATCTGAAGGGGTACATTTAAGTTTGCAATAGAAGGGAAAAAGACTGCATGTTTAACATTATTCATTTCAAATTATTTATAGCCTACATGTCTTGTCCGAACCGTTTCATGTTACTATTGAGGTTAGACAAGGGGGAGCATCGAGTCCATACTTGTTTGCTGTATATTTAGATGATTTATCTCTTGAACTAAACAACATTAAAGCTGGGTGTTTTATTGTTGAAGTCTTATTGAACCACATGATGTTTGCTAATGATATTTGTTGGTTTTGACAAAGTCTACGTGGGTTGCAAAGTATGCTAGATGTGTGTCAGGCATGTGCAGAATCGCATGAAATTATTTTCAACTGGAGCAAAACTGTTTGTATGACGTTTAAGACTAAGACCGCAAAAAGCACGGTCATCCCGTTGCTGATACTGGGTGTGCTAACAGTAAAATATGTTTCCCACTACAAATATTTGGGGATTGTATTCGAAACTAAGCTTTCAATTGACAAAGACATTTAGATACAACTGCGATATCAATATTATGCAGTAAACACGCTGCGAGATTCTTCATCCCGATGTTCCAACGCAGTTAAAAATGTACTTTTCCGTTCCTTCCGTACGTCCGTGTATGCATCATAATTATGGTGTGGTTTCAGGAAGTCATGCATCTGCAGATTGCGTGTGGACTATGACTTTGGTTGCAGGTCTTTGCACAACCTGCCGTGGCGAGCAAGCGGTAGTAGTCATCAGGCCTTATTGATAAAAAATATGTACCTGTTTCTTGAACGATGCAAAACGTCAAACAATGTGTGGTTGCAAGCTTTTGATGCAGTAAAATTGTTTAAATTCGTCCTTATTCTTTAAACACTACAACCGCATTTAACTTTGTGACTGAGTGACCGGACCTTACAGTGTTATTTTGAGGACGTGTGCAGGCCACAACGCATTCGTACGTCACCAGGGCTCAGTCAGGGTTGGACTGCATCTTAACATGCAATTTTCGTGACCTACTCTAGACGTAGTGTTGTACGAAGTGTTACAAGATAGCGAACAAGTGTCTGTAACTCTGTGATCCTACCACCAATGCCGTTACAAAACGCTCTGTGTCTGTTAATATCAATCTGTGTTCTGCAGATAGTGTGTGCTTGTGCTCTACGGACTTCGTGTCTGGTTCAAAGATTGAAATATTAAAATAAATATCAGTGAATATTATTTTCAAAATCATTGAATTCTCATTGGTAAATATATCTTTGTTATCTTAAAAAAAGGCAAACATTTTTGCAAGAAGTGGTTGTTTTCTTGGTTTCGAGTGGTGAAAATGTAATTTTTCCACTTTTGGCCTCCCCTGCAAAATATTGTTGGCCTACCCCCTGAAAATCCACCATTGGCCCCTCTTGGAAAAAAATTATTCCGGCGCCCATGTTTAGGGGTACATGCTCATCTATCAAAATGCGGAAGGGGTACATAGAAAGGGAAAGTTTGGAAACCCCTGATTTAAAACAACGGTTATCTTTATTGCTTACAATTATCTTTATCTGTAAAGATGCTTGAAGACCGAAGCTAAACAATACAGGTGAGGAAATACTTCAGTCTGTATGAATCACTCCTCGCTAAATATTTAGGTTAAGCCGTCACTGAACCAACGGGAAAAAACGTCAAACGTCAGTGCATGTTGGCAAGCTGGTGACAGGATTTCCAATCCCTCGTGTCTAGCAAAATAGAATATTTCGTCAGTGTTGCTGTGTTCCAAGGCGCGTGTGCACAACTCAGCAAAGTTTCGAGACCTTTAAAATGTTTAGTGGAACTCCACTCTCTGCCGTGGTCAGTCTGCAGCAAACAACATTGAGACGAATTGGTTTGGGAAATATTTAGAATAGAAGACGCTTGTTTCATTTTGAACATTCGGGCACAAGCTTTGCTGTTCGTAACGACTCTTGAGTAAACAATCTCTCAGCAAGAAACAGGAAGGCGATCTCGCCTTTGTTTATCGCTGGATAGGGAGTGTACTTAAGGTACAAGCTGTAAAACCATCCGGAAAACCTTGTCAATACTTTTAATGGCAAACGTTATTGCGTCTGTTCATGCGCGGAAGCTTGCGTGTTTATTCTGGATCTCTTTAGCTTCTGCGACGTTTCTCCTGGGACAAAGTCAGTTCTGCTTACCAGCTTTTACTATCGATTCTTCCCAAAGCGAAAGAATTACTGGAGATTTCTTGGTGTTGTTTCATATTAGAAGTCGATACGGATCAGAACGTCGCGAAAGACTTCCTGCATTTTAATTAATTTTACTGTCCAATGGCTTAATATTGAAAGTGACAAAACCATTCCTTTTTCATTCATAAAATATATCGATTAATTCCACTTTTCTAACAAGAGGAAATTGCAGATCAGTGAGCTGGTTCACAAAACGTAGTTTTGCGTAATGTCACTGAAAAATTCTATATAATTTTAGTTTAGCAATCGCAATACACGAGATGCTTTAAACACCAACGGTGCAGTTGGTGGTCAACACTCTGACCCCACTATGGAGAGGAAAATCTTTCTGTTTTTGCGATGTTGCCCAATTTTGAAATCAATAAAAGGATAGGACAGCTTTTAACGATGAATTTTATACTTTGTTTGCCTCAAGCATGTTTGGCGCAGGCAAAAATGGTTCTGTCTTAAATTTAATACAATTACTTTTCCCCGATATACTGCAATCTTCTACTCAGTTTGAAACACCCTACTAGGAATTTTTAAAAAGTGCGTAACCACTGCTTTTTAAAACTAAACAAACCTTACACTACCAAAAAGCACAAGGTTCAATGGTAGCAGTCAAAAAGACTTTTTGGGTGGAACAACTCTGATGATTTCAAAAATGAATAAATTTGAAGTTGGTTTTTCCAAAATTTAAAACCATTAACTTCACTCTGTTACGAACACCGAACTTCATAAAAATGTACATGATTTGGCTGAAACTTCAGGCAATACACATTAGATACTTCAGAGGAAAATTGGTTAGCACACGGTTTGACATTTACATGGATCTGATCTCCACGCAACTGCAATGTTGTATGCATGTTTTGTTTGGGCCACAGTAAACTGAATATACGATGGCCGCTAGAACCGCATGTGCAAACGTGGTGCTGTGAAAGACCGAAGTTCATATATTTTTGAATGCCCTTTAACGTACATCTCACGTCAGTTCCTATTGTCAAAGATACACAAAATTTTTGTAGGTGAAGATATGTTCTCGTGTTCTTTTAGTTTTCAATAATTAAGTTACATTTTACTATTCAGGCATGCATGCCGATTTTATTTTGCGCTAGTGTTGTTTTTTGTTCTTCTTCGTATAAAATATTGTAGCCTCTGGTAAGTCCAGACCCTGATCTGCCGGCATTAGCATTTTCGAATAAACAAACTGCAGCACATCCACACGCACTGGCACGTTTGAATGAGATTAGAACCAACTGTGAAGTAGTCGCAAACTTGAACTGAAGTTATATTTTAACAGCAGAAACCTCGATTAAAAGAACTTACTCGCGATTGTGACTTATACACGAACGAGAACTATTAATCATACGTATCCAAACGATCCAATAAAAGAGGCTATCCTATGCACGCTGAGAACCTAGTGCGCTCAATGTGATACGATTTTTTCAGGGGTACTCCCATGTAACGATCAAATCTTGCCCAAGACGCCACAAATTGGTTAGTTTACCAGATTCTCGTGCGTTTTTCCACAGCGCTGGATTAACAGCGATTGGCCAAACTCTTTCCGTCCTTCGGTGAAACAAGGCGTTACGAAGGATTTGACAAGAAGCAAACCGTAACGTACTGCGTGAAAAGTTGGGTTTACAAGAATGCACATACCTTTGTCCAATATGCTGTTACATTGAAAGGCATCATTGCACTGGCAGTTAGAAAGTCTATGACGCAGAGGTTGGCAATGAAGATGTGAAAAGTCGTTTGCAGCTTCTTGTTGCTCAGAATTGCGCAGATCGTTAGAAAGTTTCCGATAGAACCCACAAAAATGTCTGTGACGCCAATAACGATGCCAAGCGTTCTTAACGCAGATCTGTCTACGTCGACAATGCCGTCGCCTGTACTGTCGTTCAGAGATTTCGCTGAACTGCTGACATTCTCAGTGCTGTTGAAGAGGGAAAAATCTCCGCCGAACATGGCTACGGTGACACTTAAACAACCCGAACTTGGGCTCAGGCGACCAGGGCGGTCAAACCCTGAGTAAACTCTGTTGGTGGCTATCTGAATTCTTTCCTCCGTTTGTGGTAGAGCAGTGTAAACAACTGTGCTCAAGTTACTTCCTTCTGAGATCAGAGCAACTTGCGAACCAGTGGACCAAGATGAGTAAGACGCTTCAACAGCTGCAGTTCACACATTCTCGTCAGCAGCAGCAGGCAGTTGATATGCTCGGCTCGAATTTCTTGTTCCACTGCTGCGCGGTTTCACCTTCCCTTTTTCACTCACGCCTACCACGTTATTGATGACGTTGAGCCGCACAATTGCGGCCGGGTGATTACTGGCTGGCTCCGTTCGTTGAATGTGGTCACATTAAGCATTTGCTACTAAATGCGTATCTATTTTTGATAAAACAAATGGTTGTAATGCGCTTTGCTAACGTGAAACATCTCATACAGATCTGCCTGCTGTCGAGCAGAAAAAATGTTACCAAGAAAAACACATTTCAAAATAGATGAGTGAAATTTCCGGTATTGGTTTAACAAGATTCGTAGCAGTTAAAGTCTTTCTCCAGTTAATTAATTTCATTTTGTCTATTTGCCAACGCTTCGCCTACCTATGCAAGTAAGCTTCTATATGACAATGCTATGGGCAAATGTACGACGACAAATACGCAAAAAGACAGCAATAAAGGAATTGCGTGACGGTTAAAGATATGATGAACGTTTAAGTAAAAGCAAAGCAGCGTAAAATGCATGGAAATATGCAGTGTTTGGAAAATCATTGAAAAACAATGCACGGAAATACACGAGCACAGTGTTTGGGAAATCATTAAAATGCGCGGTATTCAGATAATTATCACAAACACTTTTGCAATGCCTCGATTGACGAAGGGAAGTTAACTGAGCGATGAAGTTCCACTCTTGTTTTAGGATAGTGTGATAAACAGCTGGGCAATTCGCGCAATTAGTGTTAATAGTGTTTGTTTCTTAATTAAGATACAATTGTTCTAGAAAAATACGCTTATGATAACTACATTTCAGTGCTTATCAACCTTTAGAAAGAGGGTTCGCACTCTTTTTTTCAACGAAAATTTCATTCGCACAACCAACACTAGTGTTGCTGAACAATAGCCGTAAAGTCGGATTAGACTCTAAAAAACGATGTAGAAGTTTTGTTTAAATAACCAAAATAAAGAATACCTACTGCAAAATAATAAGCACAAAAATGCACACAGAACATCATCATTTGTTTATTCGAAGTAAGCAATTATATCAATGGATTGGTGTTGCTGAGTACTTCTTGCAATTTTAGACCAGTTTGGTGCAACATCTTGCCCCAACGCTCCTCACATTAGGTCATCTTGTGTCCCATTAAGAAGACAACTCCTGTTTTCTGTTTTGATATCAATAAATTACCAGAAAACTAAACCCATTTTTCGGCCAAGTAGGTCGTTGGATTTTGTACAAGAACTTCGAGCATTGGGATTTCGAGACAGGACCGTCGCAAGAAAGTCTTCAATAAGGGGGCTTTACGTTTGTGCCGGGGGGTTGACACTCTGAAACTTGACAAAAACACTGATTTATAGTGTTTCATATTTCAATTTGGGGGGCTTGGGGCTTCGTTTTGGGGGCTAAGCCCACCAAAACCCGGTGTGGCAACGGGACTGTTTCGAGGTCTTTGCGAAGTCCATCGACGACTCTCACCCAGAATTCAGCGTGTTTTATCCGGTTAATGAAAGGTTGATGGCATAGGTCGTTTTTCAGATTTGTACCCAAATGCTCCGGTGGATGCTGTTCGCCGAAAATATTCGAAATCCATAGCTTTGATTGCAAATATTTAGCCTGCTGTCTGGGATATTAAGCTTCAAAATTATCAATCAGACTGTGTATATGGGAGCTGGCTGTTTCGGTGATACTCTGCTCCGAATTCTATTTCTTCCTACTTACACGTGGACATGGACGAACTTCTGTAGGGTCGTCAAACTCATGAGGTTGTTATTGTAGATTGCTTCTTGGATATTTTGAATTATATGCTTGAACAATGTGATTTTGGAGGTCGCTTCGAATATGTCAATTCCACTACTTCAAGAGTGAGTTTCAGGTGGTTAAATATGTCGCAAGAATGACTAGTCCAGCAAGCCAAAACAAATAGCGAAAGAAAAGAGCTTTATGATCTTTTCGTCAATCAAATCACACAAGAAATTCCTGTCGCAAGTTCCACACTCTCTCCATTACCCTTTCACGAGAGATCCACCACACTTCAGAATGAGAAAGAAGATGCCCATCGCCTCCCATTTCTATGACAAGTTCATCAAACTCACGACTTTTTTAGGACTGTTCAGTATTGCATTCACAATTTTGATGACATCAGAAACGACATCAGCTATACTTGGTAATTTTATTTTTCATTGCCTATAGCTTCTTGTCCTCCAGTGCTTCACGACACATTGGTACTCGCAATCTCTGGTGCGACTTTCTTCAAGAGCGCAACAACGCCATTCAATGCCGACCATAGCCCTTGCACCGTCTGTGGACACAATTTTGCATTTCAACCACGTCACACCGTGTTCTGAAAAGTTATCGGCCAATTTTGCCAAGATATTGGCTGCAGTGATGTCTATGTCAGTGGGGCGATGAAACAGATAGGCCTATGATAGACGACCTTCATCGTTACTTGTCAGGAAAGCGAACATATGAAATCAATTGAGCTTGCCAATGTAACGGGAAATCATTGGTAAGATCAGTCTTTTCATCGAATTGAATCTCGGAGCAAGTGGCATCAAGAAGATTGGCTGAAAGCGTTTCGTTCAATGATCCAGCCATTACCGCACACAGGGCCGCAACCAGATGATGTTTTCAGGGGGGCAAAATGACTGCAACTTCTTGTTGTGTCTAACACTAAACATGTTTTTGGAAACTTCGGGTGGTGCAATTGCCCGGTTGCTCCCCGTGGTGTCGGACAATGGCAATTTTTAGGTTACAGCCAATGGTTCCACCATGAATTTCTCGTGCTGCTATCTCCATGCAGGGTTTCATAACGCTTTCTGCCTGAGTAAATGACTTCCTTGCGGACACATGGACATGAGCAATTAATGATGATAATTCGAGACGCTGATCAGAAGGTGCCACCATCAATTGCTAAATTATCGCTAATTGTCGTGTTTGAAGAATGAAGCCTACTTGTTCTCGAGTTCTGGATATTTAGGAATAGTGCATTTGCTGTTTACCATACTAAGCCTGACTGGTATTACGCAGGTAAAACTAAGCCGATTCTAAAAATATTCGCCTAAAATAGCCGATAATGATTGACTGATTCCTGATTATTGGATGCTCATCGTCGTTACACTATCGTGGCCTCTAGCACTAGCAATGACGTAACTGACGGCCGTGACGGGAGCGGGGCGACGAGCCGCCTCTCTGGCACGATAAATGCCAAAACCGGTCCCCCTTTAACTGACATTCTGATATTTAATATTCTTTTGGTTCTCAGTAGGTTGTTGTTTTTTGCAATTTTGGGGTGCTTTTGTTTTTTTATCTTGCATCCACATCCACGACATCTTGATTCACTGTGAATAAGATGCAAGGGCTGACGATGCGTAGTGTTACGTGAAATCGATTTCCTATTAAAATTTTGCGATAGATTCCTTGCTTGTTTCACCTGTGGAGTAAAGTTACTTGACGCCGGATTTACTGCCATTTCTTTAATTTTTTTCTGAGTGTTCGTTCGTGGCCCCTAAGGTGGCCAGTAGGCCCCCTTCTGGTACGTTTTTCTCCCCCCTGTCTCAAACCTCTGGTTACGCCTCTGAGCAGTAGACGTCACTGCTGAAATCAGCAGCGTGTTCGTGGCTCAGCACACAAATGGTATAGCTGCGTTGGTTTTGTGCAACTGGAGAAGCAACAATAATTGATATCAGCTCAATTTTCCCTTGGAGTTGCACGTCTTTTGTTTCCATCATGAAGTAATAATAGAATAAGCAGATAGAGCAGCTATGTCAAACCCAAATGGCTTACTGAGACAAAAAGTATGTCACTATCTTAACCTGGGCCGCACATTGAATAACATAGCCTACTAATGAGGGTCACACATTGAGTGGATTACTCTGATCTTACCAAACTAAATTTAACTAAAGCTAAAGCCCTGAAAGCTTTCAAATCTTAACGGCAATGGTAACAGAGTGATAATTGTCACTGAGGACCACCTGCAACTAAAATGTCAAATTCAAGATTATCAAAATAAAGAAAAGTTGTCATGTAGGATACTTTTACTACAGCAAAAGCCTAAGCTGGGCATCACAAAACCGTCGACTTGCGTGCCGCGGGTTGGACATAGCTGAGATAGAAAGTTTCGTAGCAGCTTTCGGTAACTTCTAACGCATTTCTCTGTTGAGATGTTCAAACTATCAAATTATCAGCGCAGTGTCTGCCAATTTTGCGTTGTGCGCGGTACCATGTTTTACAAAAAAACAATAGGGTGATAAATAAAGAGAGGATTGTTTAAAATAGTTTACAACAACACAACAGGGTTTTCTCATCCGCACTCATCCGAACCGCACGTCTTTCTCATCCGCACCAGTGCGTACCGTTGCACAGGTTGAAAAGCACTTCTATATTTTCTCAGCGCTCTTCTTTCGTGAATTTTTAAAAAGAGTTTTAGGTAAAGTGTCCAGTGTTGGCATCTAAACAAAATACCGTAAGGGTAATCACCAGAAGAAAGACAAGAAGAAGTTTAATTGATTAAAAATTAAACATCCTGCGACTGATAAGAAGCAACATGAATAGCAAAAAGAACAGTATACTTAGAAGATTTTGGAACATTTTTCTTTGCGCCGATTTTGTAAAGAGCTGAAAGAGCTGAGCATTTTGTACACGGCTGCTTTTGTTAAGTTTACAACGGAAACTATTTGCAGACCGGACATGGATTTCAGCTGAATGGCATGCCTCATAAGTACCTCTTGAGCAAAGCTTAACATGATCTTTATGTACTTGAGTCCCTGCATGGACATCTAGTATTTCTACTTTTTGCGAAGAGGTATTTATTTCTACGCCTTTCTACGAAAGTGCATGATGCACTATGTTGCCTGCTGGAGTCGGCGGTTACGATTTCTCTCGGCATTAATTGGTAAATCCTTGGCGCGCACGACAAAACTGATCATACATTTTCATGGCAATAGTGCATAAAACTTTTTCTGTTAGGTGTAGCTTTGCTGCACCAAACGGTTTTGCCCTATTTTTGCTTCCGGAAATCTTACCGCAATACTGTCTAATAATTTCGAGCAGCTTGTGTGTATGTTGCAACCTTTCTTGAAAGATGAATTCTTTTGCTTATAAGTAGAAATAAACTAAAGCAAAACCATGAAGTCAGAAGCACTGCTGCTTTTCAATCAAGTAACATGTGTGCAGCGAGGTAAGAAAAAATCATTTAAGAGCTATAAGCCAATCTAAATTGTAAGGAACATGTTTGCACTTAGATGGCCATTCTTGTTGCAATGGCTTTGTGATAACAACTTACCAAGCTTTATTTGAAATTCAACACCTTTTGGACGAGCATTGCTTGATGCAGTGTATGATAAGCAATGATAGTAAACTCGTTCTCGTGCTAGATAACAGCTGGCCATTGCAAATACGTAAGCGTGATTTAGTTGCGTCGAACTTGCAACACAATTACTGCTCATTTTTGTTGTTGGACGAATTTGGTTAAATATTAGTTTACAAGTTTCGTAGTACTATACCTTTCACTGTGCACGTCACTTTTAAACGTTACTGTATCACAAGTATTAGCTTACAAGATTCTAACTGAAGAAGAGCTATGGATGCCTACCTTGTATAGGCAAATATATGCTCTGTATCACTAACGTAGCCTGCCCAAAAATTGGGGGGGGCAAAAAAATGTGAGGGGGACAAATCTTTGATTTTAGGCAAATAACACTATTTTGTTTGGGATACCGCCTCCCAAAGCACAAAATGACTGTACGTTCTAAAAATTTGGGGGAGCCATGGTCCCCCTATGCACCCTCGGAGGCAGTGTTGTGTTGTTTTAGCCCAGCTGTTCAACTTGCTCTTAACCTTTTCTCTACCACGCCTCCCCTAAGTAACTGCCCTTTGTTTCAAGTTCCTCCTGACTTTAACTAAGCTGTAATAACAAAAGTATACATTTTCCGTGTTGTAGGGCGCGTAAGGGTTCGCGCCCCCCAAGAAATTTATTGACACCCCTGGTTAAGAACCACTATTTAGCCTCTTGGGTGGAACTAAGAAGTAACAAAGGTGTCCATTCTCAAAAAATTTTTTAGCTTGGCCCCAAGTGCCCACGCAAATTTTGGTTTGGCATCATAACAAGTTCTGCTTTGAAGGTGGAAAGTTCTCGACGTCTGGTTAACTTGTTGGAAACAACGGCGCGGCAGTAGCTGCATTTTTTAATGTGTGGCTCATGTTACACTGTAGACGCTTTGAAGATATTGCAGCTAATTTGCGAAAAGTTTTTGCGATTGTACGATTTATGACAAAAGTAGGAGTTTTGCCTTAGTTCAGGACTGCAGACATGGCATCGTTTATTTTTTGGAGAAACTTCTGTAAAAGAAAATACCTCTGTTTTTCGCATAAAATCAAAACGTGTAAAAACGGAAAAATCCATCTTAGATATGACAATTTTTTAACTTAAGACTGTCAAAATAATGATTTTATTGAATGAATTAAAATTGTAAAGCAGAACTAGTTTCTAAGCGTAACACGTGCTATACAGCGCAACCGAACCGATGAGGTTATCACATTTTTGTTCCTTCAAAACTCAGCGCAAGACCACAAGATGCATAGTTAGGGGTTGAGCAGGCGCAAAAACGTGTTTCGCCATCTTTACAGGAGTTAGAAAGTCTGCGATCTTGCTGTTGGCGATTTGAAACAATTGTGTATTTCAGCATAACGTGAGTACAACTATAAGCGTTCATTTCTTCTCTTTTCTGTTTTCTGTTGTGCTTAGTCCTTAGTAACAGAAGCTCCTGCTTGATTTATAACCTACAGAAAGTGTTGTTATTTTGTGGATGCTGATTTCAAAATTGACTGCTTTATCGCTTTTCGTACACCTTTACTATTTTCTAGGAGGTATAGCTGCAACCGTTGATGTTGAATCCAACTGGGCAAGTTAGCAAAATTAATCTCTAGGGAGTAGGCCGGTAGTTCTATTTGCGTACATTCATAATTTATAAAGGTTTCAAACGGTGCCAAACGTAGATCACTTGCACACTTCAGGTGGAAACATTTTGGCTTTTGCGTGAAATGCGATCGGTTCTGCAGAAAGATGAATAGGAAAGATAGATTACAGTTGACCAGTTCATGTATGCGTCAGCCAAACGAAGCATCTCCGTTACGATGATTCTCAATACAGCGTATCACCTTCCACGAAACGATTACGGCGAGGAATGTCCATTTTTCAGTAATGTACTGTACATTTCTTAACAAACTACGCGAGGTTTCAAATGACATACCACTACTGAGAAAAAGAGAAAATCAGTATATTGAGCAGTCAAAAGAGTGTTGGTTACTTGCGATCTTTGCTCACTTTTTTTCTAAATTTGTTTAAATTTTAAAAGATTTTGTAACCCGAGTAGGCTAATCTCTAGCAATTGAAGGCATGCCAATTTAAAGCACTTTAAAAACAAAAATAGTTGAAGAGAAAACTCAACTTTTTGCAGTTTCTTCAGTATGTGAAGAGCTTTCACATAAGTTCGCAAGTTCTAAATAAACGCAAAGCACAGTGCCGTGATGACCTAGACATGAACGTGTGGTTGAGGTATAAATTTAGCTGCTTTTCAGGGCACAAACCACAAAATTCGTGCAGTGAAATAGCAAAGATAACAAGACGCTTTATTCGCGCTGTTAATTCTAAATACCTCGAGGAAGTCTCGTTTCGTTTCAAACGCCCAAAAACGTTGAACGGCTGCATAAATTCACAAATGTAGCTCCTGCACTGCCGCAGATTAATGGTTGGGTATTTTTGGCATTTAAAAGTTAGCAACAGTAGCAACAGTAGAACTTAGCAACAGTAGAACTTCAAGCAAAATGAAGAGGTTTAAACATTTTGGAAACAATGTGAGCAGCATTTCTGATTTTCCAAAAAAAGATGTCACATCACGTAATGCTAATGGACTTTCTCCTTTCCAAAAAAATAAACCTTCAATGATGTGATTGGTTCGGCATAGTTATTTAAAAATGAATCGCTTTTTAGAAATGCACGTTGGCGTCAACATGTGTTATGTTACCTACAGCGCATAATTACAAAATAAAGTTAAATATTTAGCATTCAAAATGTTTATGATTCTTGAGCTCAACCACATTTTAAAACTGTTTTCAGTCAAGTTATGTAAGTCTTCTATCGTAGTATCACCCTTTAAAATAATTGAAAACTCGTGGATTTTATGAACTGTGGGTGTCCACGCTGATTCACAACTGCTAAACAACCCAAATAGAAACATTTGACATTGATTTTATGATCAATCAGACATGCACGGACAGAGAAGGGCAATGAAAAGTTGAGAGCGATGGAAACTTATAAAATACAAAAAATCAAACAATATGTTTGCTTCTTTCCAAACTAGTATTCATTTCACACAATTCGAGATTTTTATACTAAAAAAGACTTTTATGAAAATTCTGTAAAACCAGCAAACAAAACGAACACGTTTGTTGTTGAAAGAAGAAGCGAAATAAACTGATAAAAATGAACGTAGCATGTCATGTTTATTGGGTGAAAAAGGCACGTCCAAATACCCCCTTTTCAAAGGGCAGGAACGGCAATACACTGATCTCTGCTTCCTTGTCCACGAATATTTAGGTATATTAGCTAGAAACGCACCATTGTCTTACGAAATACGCAAAGTGATCAATTACGACTCAATTTCGCACAACCAAAAACGTATGAAGCGCAGGGTGGCGATGTTGCAAAAAAGGTCTGAAGGCAATGTGTATAGGCATAGTATTTACAGGCAGTGTATTTTCAGCAGAGTCTTCAGATGTGTAGCCATACCTTATGCTTGATATGAGTTTGCTCTGCATATGGCTCATAAAATAAGCACTGTACATTTTTGTTGCGGTGTTAATAGCATAAGCGATTGGCATGGGGATGCAGGGGATGCGACCGCATCCCCAATGCTGAAAAATTGGCCATTATTCAGGCAAAAATTTTCAAAATTTGGGCAAAGTCTACAGCTACATTCACATGTAAGTGAGGTATTGTCTATTTTCAAAACAAAGGAAAAATAATATTAATCACCAAACCGACGGCAAAATAATGGCCATAACGGCCACTCTTTTTTCTCCTGATGGAAAATAAACACTGCCCTTTAGTGAACTGGAATCATGTGATAATTCCAGCAGCCTTCATCAAATTTGGGCCAACTAAAAAACTTTATCGTTTTGTGTAAAATTAGAAGCAATTGAGTAAAATAGGAGCATTTGGGTAAAATCCAACAGCTTCAATTAAATCTGGGCAAATGAGAAAAGCTTCAATCAAACTTGGGTGAAAACAAAAACATTTAGATTAATTCAAACACTTGGGTGAACTCCATCAGTCAAATCAAAATTTGCCAATTTGCAACAGCTTCATTCAATTGTGGGTAACTTCTAACAGCCTTGTTCAAAGATGGGCTATATAGAAAAGCTCCATTAAAGTTTTACTACCTTCAGAAATGTCTGGGTGCTTTACACGAGTTTAATTCAAATTTCGATGAAAGCAAAATCATTTGGGTATATATTAACAACCTTAATGAAATTTGAGCAAATTGGGACTACTTCATTCAAATTTGGGTGAAGTTAAAAATGTTTCCAGAAATTGGAAAAATTTGGGTAAATTCCAATAGACCAAATCAACTCTGGCCAAACAACAATAGCTCCATTCAAATTCGGGCCAAGTGGAACATCTTTATTCAATTTTGGGTAACTTTAAACAGCTTTATTCATTTTTGGGGCACTTCAAATAGCTTTTTCAATTTTAGGGAACTTCACTCAAACAGCTTCATTCCAATTTGAATAATATACAACCACTTCATTTAAATTTGCATACATTTAGAAACATTTGGGCAAATTCCAACAGCCCTAATCATATTTGGGTAATTGAAACAGCTTCATTCACACTTGGGTACAATTGGAAACATCTGGTCAAATTGGAAGAGTTTCATTCAGATTTGCATATATTATACATATTTGGGCAAATTACAGCAGTCCAAATCAAAATTGGGCCAACTGAAACAACTTCATTCTAATTTGGGTAGAGTTAAAAACATTTTAAAATTGGGAACATGTAGCCTTGTCAGAGTGGTAACTCACCATTCCACCTAGCACTAATTTTTGTAAACCTCAAATTGTTGATCCTGTAATGTGTACAACTAAAATGTAGCTGCAAAATGTTTTGCAGTAGTAATGTGATGTAGCTGTGCTATGATAGTGTGACGTTTTCAAATTTTCTTGATGTTGTGAGATTTGCAAGTGCAAAACTGTTTCCATGAAGTATTAATGAATAAAATTAACTACGTAACTGGAGCTGTAATATGTTGCGTGGTGGTAATGTAGCTGCGATTTTACACTGTTTAGGTTTTCATATTTTCCGTTTGTTTCATGCAATGAATTTCATATGTTGCATCCTGCCAAATTTTATTGCTTCAATTTAATGCTGTGATGTGAAGTTTTCACGAATAGTGAATAGTAGCAACTGTACTGTTTATTGTACTGCATAATTCACTTGTGCTAATGCAGTGCAGTGAAGCACTGCCATTTTTATAAAATATTCTTGTTGAGGTTATAAATCATTTGTCATTGGAAATGTGCATTTGTACACATACCTTAGTAGTTGATCATATAGGCTGCAGTAATTGCGTGTATCAGTCTCATATTGTTATTTTTTCTTAGCATGCTGTGTTCAGTGCACATTTCACTGTCTAAACTGGAGTGGATTTATGGTTTTCGTAATGTGACTTTAGAAGCTGTAAGCGTTTAAGTAAGTTGTAGTATTTTAAGCCTACAATATGTTGCAGTGAAGATTGCCAGTGTGGCAGGTTAAGCTATATGCTATGTATTAAATTGCCTCCTTTCCCCCTAATTACTTGAGATTTGACCTATTTGCGTCAATGTAATACTTTATATCGGAGCCCGATATTTTACTCTATTTCCGGATTGACGGACATTGTGGCCAACACAAATGCACACATCTATGCTAGAGAAGAACAAATCTTAACTATTAGGATGATCATATTGGAGGAATAAGTTTAGAACGTATATAAAAACTTGAAAATGAAGATTCTGAACAACACCTTCCACGCGTGGTGGCATTAACAGCAATTTTTGGGAGGATTTTATTGTAATTAGCTAACATTTTTCAACACAGTGAATATTAACATTGTTCACATGTAGCTATGCACATGGGCGCAATTTGGTGGGGACACGTGGGACGTGCCCCCCACTTTTTCAGACGGGGGGCATAATATGCCATGTCCCCCCACTTTTTTTTTCTTTAGGTTTTGTATAAT